>Ga0207703_10000815_pt1 | contig 30734 bp, 21 predicted proteins | sample KBSSwiS12_FD_184304 | JGI IMG/M metagenome (GOLD analysis project Ga0207703, IMG submission 184304) | Switchgrass rhizosphere microbial communities from Kellogg Biological Station, Michigan, USA - KBS Switchgrass S1-2 (SPAdes) (version 2) | ecosystem: Host-associated > Plants > Roots >...
CACCCGGAACCTGGAACGCCTGCATCTGGTCATCAGGACCCACCAGCCCCGTCCTGCTCGGATGCAAGACCGTCACCGTCACCGCACCACCCCCACCCATCGGCGCCATCACCACCACCACACCCGGTATCGGCAAAGTCACCATCACCGGGTGGGCGGCCCGCCCCGACGCGCCCACCAGCACCGCGAACGCCGCGTTGCAGATCGGCAACAACTGGTACTCGGTCACCGCGAACCAGCCCTCCGCCGCCGGCGCGTCTGCCGGACCCAACCACGGATTCAGTTTCGATCTCCCGCTCGGCTCGGCCGGGACCGTCTGCCTCTGGGCCACCGGCACCAGCGGCGCCACCATCAACCTCGGCTGCACCACGGCAGCCCCGTTGCCGCCGGTGGTGGGGGTGGTGGATTCGGTGACCGGTGGGGTCGGGACGATCAGCTTCACCGGGTGGTCGGTGGAGCCCTCCGCTCCGACCCAGCAACTGGGCATCGCGTTGAACTACGGCACCAGCTGGCTCCCGTTCGCCACCGGGACCGCGAACAGCACCGCACCCACCAAAGTGCCAGGAGCTGGACCCAACCAAGGCTTCACCGGCACCGCGAACGTCCCACCCGGAACCTGGAACGCCTGCATCTGGTCATCAGGACCCACCAGCCCCGTCCTGCTCGGATGCAAGACCGTCACCGTCACCGCACCACCCCCACCCATCGGCGCCATCACCACCACCACACCCGGCATCGGCAGCATCTCGTTCGTAGCCTGGGCGGTACGCCCTGACGCCCCGACGGGAATCGTTTCGCTGGCGGTCAACATCGGGGCGCGCTGGATCCCGTTCGCGACCGGCAGCCCGAGCAGCGCCGCTCCTGAGCAGTTCCCGGGTGCCGGACCGGACCAGGGCGTGTCGGGATCCTTCGACGCCCCCGCCGGTACGCAGACGTTCTGCCTCTGGGCGGCGCCGAGCGCCGGTCAGGCCGTCAATCTGGGCTGCCGGACCGTCACGGTCCGCTAGCGGACGCCGCAGCACGAGCCGCGGCCGGGAGCGCGGCCACGATCCGATCGATCACGCCATCGTCGTGCGCCGCCGACAGGAACCACGCCTCGAACACACTGGGCGGCAGGCTGACTCCGGCGTCGAGCATGGCGTGGAAGAACGCCGGGTAGCGCCAGGACTCCTGCGCTTGAGCGTCCGCGTAGTCGCGGACGGGCTCCGCCCGGAACGCGAGCGAGAACAGGCTGCCGGCGCGCGGGATCACGTGCGCGACCCCCTCGGCGTCGAGCGCGGCGTGCAGGGCGCCGGCCACGGCATCCGCCGCCCGGTTGACGCGTGCATACACCTCGGGTGTCGCGTTCGTCAGGGTCGCGATTCCGGCCGCGACGGCCACTGGGTTGCCGCTCAGGGTACCGGCTTGATACACCGGCCCGAGCGGAGCCAATTGGTCGAGCAGCCGGGCCTGCCCGCCGACGGCGGCCAGCGGTAGGCCGCCGCCCAGCACCTTGCCGAAGGTGACGAGGTCGGGCGTCCATCCCGCTCCGTCGGGCACGACCCGCGCGGCCTCGAGGCCCCACCACCCCGCCGGGCCGACCCGGAACCCGGTGAGCACTTCGTCGAGGATGAGCAGCGCGCCGTTGTCGCGTGCGATGCCCGCCAGTGCCCGGTTGAACCCGCGGGCCGGCGCGAGCACCCCCGCGTTGGCGCCCGCCGCCTCGGTGATGATGGCGGCGATCCTGCCCGGATACGCCGCACACGCCGCGCGCACGGCGTCCAGATCGTTGTACGGCAGCACCAGGGTGAGCCCGGCGACGGCCTCCGGAACGCCCGCGGATCCCGGCAGGCCCAGTGTGGCCACGCCCGATCCCGCCTCGGCGAGCAGGCCGTCGGAATGGCCGTGATAGTGCCCGGCGAACTTGATGATCAACTCGCGGCCGGTGGCTCCGCGCGCCAACCGGATCGCGGTCATCGTGGCCTCGGTCCCGGTCGAGACCAGGCGCAGCTTGTCGACGCCGCGGGTCCCCTCCACGCAGAGACGGCCGCGCACCAGCTCGGCCAATTCCGTTTCGCCGGGGGTCGACGCCCCGAACCCCAGCCCACGGCCCGCCGCCTGCCGCACCGCCTCGACGACGGCCGGATGCGCGTGGCCGAGCAGCGCAGGACCCCAGGACATCACCAGGTCGATGTACTCCCGGCCCTCGACGTCGGTGATCGTGGCGCCCCGCGCCGAGACCACGAATCGCGGAGTTCCGCCGACCGAGCCGAAGGCACGCACCGGCGAGTTCACTCCGCCCGGGATCGCGGCCTTGGCGCGCGCGAAGGCCGCGTCGTTGCCGACCGCGCGGATGCTGCCCGTCGGGTCGGGAGTCACGCTCCCGCCCACCTCTCGGCGACCTCGAGCGCCCAATAGCTGAGCACGGCGTCGGCGCCCGCCCGGCGGATGCTCGTGAGGCTCTCGTCGATCGCGCGCTCCCGGTCGATCCAGCCGTGCGCGGCAGCCGCCTCGACCATCGCATACTCGCCGCTCACCTGATACGCCCAGACCGGCACCGGGCTCGCGGCTGCGGCATCCGCCAGCACGTCCAGATACGGCATCGCCGGCTTCACCATCACGATGTCGGCGCCCTCCTCGATATCGAGCAGCACCTCGCGAAGCCCTTCGAGCCGGTTCGCCGGGTCGAGCTGATAGCTGCGCCGATCCCCGGTCAACGACGAGGCGACCGCCTCGCGGAAGGGGCCGTAGAACGCCGAGGCATACTTGGCCGCGTACCCGAGGATGGCGGTCCCGGTGCGACCGGCGTCGTCGAGCGCGTCGCGCACGGCACGCACCTGGCCGTCCATCATGCCGCTGAGTCCGAGCAGAGCCGAACCGGCCTCGGCCTGCGCCAGCGCCATCTCGCGATAGCGCAGCAGGCTCGCGTCGTTGTCGACCCGGCCCGCCGCATCCAGCACTCCGCAGTGCCCGTGGTCGGTGAACTCGTCGAGGCAGAGGTCGGTCTGCACCACGAGGGCGTCCCCCACCTCGGACACCGCGATCCGGGTCGCCAGGTTCAGGATGCCGTCCGGGTCGGTCGCGCCGGTGCCGGTCGCGTCCTTGTGCTCCGGCACGCCGAACAGCATCACGCCGCCGATGCCCGCTCGGGCGGCGCGCTGCAGCTCGTTCCGGAAGGAGTCGAGCGAGTGCTGCACCACGCCCGGCATCGAGGCGACGGCAACCGGTTCGGAGACGCCCTCGCGGATGAACATCGGCAAGATCAATTCGGCCGGGTGGATGCGGGTCTGCCGGGTCAGCCGGCGCATGGCCGGGGTCGCGCGCAACCGCCGCGGCCGGACCACGGGGGTGACCCGCGTCGGCAGGGCGGAGTCGGCGGCATCCTGATCGCTCATTCGGCCTCGGCGTATTCCACGAGACCCTCGATGAGCGAATCGGCTGACCGCTCCTCGGCGATGACGTGCACCGGCAACCCGGCGGCCCGCGCGTCGAAGGCGGTGCGCGGGCCGATGCAGGCCACAACGGTCTCATCGGGCAGCGGGGCCAGCTGGGCCGCGATCTGCCGGGCGACACTGCCGGAGGTGACCAGTACGGCACGGATTCGACCGGACGCGACATCCATCGCCACCTCGGGCGTGACGGGCACCCCGATCGTGCGGTAGGCCGTGACGAACTCGACCGCGAACCCCAGCTTCGACAAGCCCGCCACCAGGGTCGGCTCGGCGATGTCGGACTGCGGGATGAGCACCCGTCCGCGGATGTCGCTGGCCGGCCACTCCTTCACCAGCCCGCGCGCCGAGTTGTCGGAGCTCGGCACGAAGTCGACCCGATAGCCCGCGAGCGCAAGCGCCGCCGCGGTGGTCTCGCCGACGGCCGCGATGCGCGTGGAGTCGGGCACCCGCGTGCCCTGGCTGGTCAAGACGTCGACGGTGGTCGCGCTGGTGATCACGATCCAGTCGAACTGCCCGTCACTCAGTTCGTGCAGAGCGTTGGCCAGCGCCAGCGGGTCTTCGGCGCCGGCGAAGTTGATCAGCGGCGCGATGACGGGAGTCGCTCCCAGCGCCCGCAGGGACGCCGCGACACCATCGCCCCATTTGCCGCCGCGGGGCACGAGCACGCGCCAGCCGGCCAGCGGCTTGGCCGGGGCCGACGCGCTCATTCGGTGCCCCCCGGACCCGGGATGTCGCGGCTCGCCGCCAGCGGAGCGAGCGCCGCCGCCCCGCTCGCGAGCAGTTCGTCTGCGACCCGCGTCGCCAGCTCCCCGATCGGGTCGCGCGCATCCTCGGGATACAGTGCGTGCGAGCTGGTCAGCTGCTCGCTGCCGTCCTCGCGGTAGACCCGCGCACTGAGGAACAGCAGCCCGTCATCGAGGATCGCGTGGGCGCCGATCGGTGCGGAGCAGCCCGCTTCGAGCCGGGCCAGCACGGCGCGCTCGGCCTCGGCCGTCATGCGGGACGGCGTGTGGTCGACCTTCGCCACCGACTTCTCGTCGCCGGTGCGCGTCTCGACCGCCAGCGCGCCCTGCGCCGGAGCGGTCGGCCAGGGGTCGATGCCGAAGTACTCGGTGATCGCGTCGAGCTTGCCGAGCCTGTCCAGGCCGGCCGCCGCCAGTACGACGGCGTCGAGGTGGCGCTCCGGGTCGTCGCTTCCGACCCGCGCGAGCCGGGTGTCGACGTTGCCGCGCAGATCGACGATGTCGAGATCCGAGCGCCGCGAGAGCAGCTGCGCGCGGCGGCGCGGCGAGCCCGTGCCGATCCGCGATCCGGCCGGAAGCTGGGCGAGCGTCAGTCCGTCACGGGCGCACAGGGCATCGCGCGCGTCCGCGCGCTTCGGCACCGCGGCGATGGTGAGACCCGGCAGCGGCGCCGTCGGCAGGTCCTTGTACGAGTGGACCACGGCGTCCACCTCGCGGTTCAGCAGGGCCTCGCGCAGGGCCGCGGCGAACACCCCCGCGCCTCCCAGCGACGCGAGCGGCGCCGACGAGCGATCGCCCTCCGACTGGATCACCACGAGTTCGGCCCCGAGGGCCGACGCCACGGTCTGCGCCTGGGCGAGGGCGAGAGCACTGCCGCGCGTGCCCAGCCTCACGGCGCCAGCCCTGCAATCGCCGGTTTGAAGCCGAGTCGCGCATTTTCGCAGCAGCCGGGCCGGCAGACGTCGTACCAGGGTCCGAGCTCGGTCAGTGCGGGCCGGTCGGCGGTCGCGGTTCCGTTCACCCGTTCGAGCACCAGGTCGACGAGCCCGCGCACATAGGCGGGATGCGTCCCCGGAGTCGGCGTACGGATCGCCACCATTCCGTGGCGCTCGGCCGTCTCGGTGGCCTCGGTGTCGAGATCCCAGAGCACTTCCATGTGATCGCTGACGAATCCGAGCGGCACGATGACGACCGCCTCGACCCCGTCGGCCACGAAGGCTGCGATCACGTCGTTGACGTCCGGTTCGAGCCAGGGCTGCGTGGGCGGCCCCGAGCGGCTCTGATACACCAGCTGCCATGGGATGTCGGTGCCCGCCTCGCGCACGACCACCTCGGCCACGGCGCGGTGCTGCGCCGCGTAGGCCCCCTCGGCACCGAAGTCGCGGTCACGCGGCCCGCTGCGCGCGGCATCCGCGCTCGGGATGCTGTGCGTCGAGAACAGGATGCGGATCGCTCCGCGATCGATCCCGCGCTCGACCAGGTCGGCCACCGCGGTGCGCACGCCGTCGACGAACGGCTCGACGAATCCCGGGTGGTCGAAGAACTGGCGCACCTTGTCGATCCGCAGGCGGTCGCCGAGACCGGTCTGCTCCAGCGCCAGCGCGAAATCCTCGCGGTACTGCCGGCAACTCGAGTACGAGCTGTACGCGCTGGTGGCGAGGCCGATCAGGCGGGTGAAGCCGCGATCCGCCGCCTCGCGCAGCGCATCCGACAGATACGGCGTCCAGTTGCGGTTGCCCCACAGCACCGGCAGGTCGATGCCCCGGGATGCCAGCTCGGCCTCGAGCGCCCCCCGGAGCTCGCGGTTCTGCGCGTTGATCGGGCTCACGCCGCCGAAGTGGCGGTAGTGGTGCGCCACCTCCTCGAGGCGTTCGTCGGGGATGCCGCGGCCGCGGGTCACGTTGCGCAGGAACGGCAGCACGTCGTCCTGTCCCTCCGGACCGCCGAAGCCGGCCAGCACGATGGCGTCGTACGCGACGGGCACCTCGACGTGCTCGGCACCGGATGACGCCGCGTCGGTCGCGAACAGAACGGGAGCGGTCGTCACGCGATCACCTCCGAGACCTCGTCAAGGGCGAGTCGCCGGCCGGTGAAGAACGGGACCTCCTCGCGAACGTGCCGGCGCGCCTCCGTGTTGCGCAGGTGGCGCATCAGGTCCACCAGGTCGAGCGGGTCGTCGGCTTCGAGCGCGAGGATCCACTCGTAGTCGCCCAGCGCGAAGGAGGCGACCGTGTTGGTCTGCACCTGCGGATACGCGCCGCCCATGCGCCCATGGTCGGCCAGCATCGTGCGCCGCTCGTCCTCGGGCAGCAGGTACCAGTCGTAGCTGCGCACGAACGGATAGACGGTCAGCCAGGACTTCGGGGGCAGGCCGCGCAGGAAGGCGGGCGCGTGATTCCGGCTGAACTCGGCCTCCCGGTGGACGCCCAGCGCGTTCCAGGTGGGCAGCAGGGCTGCGAGCTCGGCGCTGCGGCGAAGCGTCCGCAACGCCTGCTGGAGCCCGTCTGCTGTGGCGCCCGTCAGCCAGATCAGCAGGTCGGCGTCGGCACGCAGGCCCGACACGTCGTAGACACCGCGCACGGCGACGCCGGCGCTCTCGACCGCGCGGGCGGCGGCGGCGAGCGGTTCACGGCTGCGGGCGTGCGAATCCTCATCCGCGTGCGCGGACTCGCTGCCCGATCCCCCGGGACGCCGCAGCACCGCCCACAGGGTGAATCCGGGGTCGGAGGGACCCGGATCGGACGGGGAATTCGAGCTCGGGCTCACCCTCCCATCCTCCCCCGCGCGCGGCCAGGGAGCGAATCGGCGGCGGACCGCCGAAACTCAGTCGTCGTCGCCGCTGAAGATCGCCCAGGCGACGAGCCCGACGGCGATGACGGCGACGGCCGCGCCGCCGACGATCCACGGCACCGGGTTGCTCCGGTAGGCGGCTGCCGCCTTGTCGGTCAACTCCGAGACCCGCTTGGGCACGTTGAACTTGTCCTCGATGGCGTCGAGCGTCGCGGCGAGCTCGTCGCGAGCCTTCTGCGCCTGCGCCTTGGCGGCTTCGGCCTTCGCGCTGATGGGAGTTGTCATGATGATGCTCCTCGCTTTCCGATTCCTCTGATTGCTCGGTAGTCCTTCTGCAGGCTGTCGATCGACTCGGTCGGCACCGGCGGGATGCCGCGCTTGAGCACCCGGTAGCCGATCAGCGCCAGGATGCCGGCGACGATCAGCAGGAAGGCCGCCACGATCAGCGCGGCCAACCATCCCGGCATCACCAGCGAGAGGGCGAACACCGCCGCGGTGAGCAGCACACCCACCATGAACAGCAGCACCACCGCGGCACCCACCAGCAGGCCGGCGCCCACCCCCAGCGCCTTGAGCTTGGCGACGAGCTCCGCCTTGAGCAGCTCCACCTCGCGGTGGAACAGCTCCTGGATCAGAGCCGGGATGTCGGTGACGAGCGACAGCAGTGATCGCTTGGGCCGCGGCGATGACGCGGGCCCGGGCGCTCCGGTGGTCTGAGACACGACTCAGCCGCCGATCAACTGGACTTCGTCGTGCCCGACTTGGCAGCCGTCGACGCGCGGGTCGACGCAGCGCCCGGCTTCTTGCCGGTCACCTGCGAGACGACCTTCTTGGCGTTGTCGCTCACGAACTCGGCAACGTCGGGCGCCTTGTCTTTGACGAAGCTCTCGGCGGCGTCGACCTGGCGCTGCACGCGCGGGTCATTCCAGAACTTCATGGCCGCGGTCTTCAACTGCTCGTATTTCTCGCGGCCCGCGCGGGTCCCGAGAACATATCCCAGACCGAGTCCGGCGACGAAGAGGATCTTGCCTTTCACGGAACGCTCCATTCCTTGATGGCTGATCGGTCCAGCCTAGCCCTCGTCCTCCGGGAGATCTCCCAGCAGACGTTCGGCCTCGTGCTCCGCCTGTTCGATCACGGCGGCGAGCCCGGTGCCGGAACCAGCCTCGCCCACATAGTGCATTCCGTCAACGGCATGCGTTCGAGGCACGGCCCGTTCCCAGGTCACCAGATCGGCGTCCAGGGGGTCGTTCAGCTTCATGCCGAGCAACGTGCCCGCGTCGGCGACGGCGCGCGCGACGCCGACGCCCGCCTGCTCCGCGCCGCCGTCGTACGACAGTCGCAGCGCCTGCAGCCCGCCCGCGCGTTCGGCGAGCCATGGCCACTTAGCCGTCAGGTGCGTGAGCGCCCGGGCGCCGATGCCGGGCGCACCGAGCTCGACCAGCACGCCCGTTCCGCGGGGAGCCGCCTCGAGCTCGGGCTGGTCGACGACCAGGGTGACCACGGTGATCCTGCGACCCGGTGCGCGGTCGGCGGCGACGCCGGGCGCGGCGATCAGAACCTCACCCAGCAGGAGTTCGCCGTCGGCGCGCACCCGATCGGGTGCGACCTCGTCGACCGTGACTCCCAGCCGCACCGGCACGCCGAACTGGTCCAGATCGTCGAGGAGTCGGTCGACGAGCGTCACCATTCCGCCGCGGATGCCGGCAACCTGCGAGCCCGCCGTCGACCGATCGCGCAGGCTCGCCACCGCGTGAGACAGGGAGCCCTGCCGCGAGAGGGCGGAACGCAGGCCGGGGGCTGCGCGGTCCACGGCGAGCTCGTCGGGCTCGGCCGAGTGCACGCCGCGCACCACCGGCGCGACCAGCCGCTCGACGATGGCCGAGCCCATCCGGCGCCGCACCAACTCGCCGAGCGTCTCGGACTTCGCCCCCACGGGAGAGGGCAGGAGCAGATCAAGGGCGGCCCGGAACGCGGCGCGGGTTCCGATGGCCTCGATGACGTCGCGCGACAGGGCGACCGAGGGGATGCCCAGCAGGCTGGTCGCGGGCAGCGGCCCCGCCGTCCCGTCGGCCCGGTACAGCCAGGCCGGGAGGTCTGCGGGCGTCACGATCGCGCTGCCGAGCCCGAGCCGGCCCAGCAGCTCCGCGACGGTCCCGCCGCGGGTGGCGAACGACTCGGCCCCGGCATCCAGCTCGAGCCCGCCCACGGTGTGGCGGGCGAGTTGCCCGCCCGCGCGGTCGGAGGCCTCGAGCACCACCACATCGCGGCCGCCGAGCACGAGCCTGCGGGCCGCGACCAGTCCGGCGACCCCGGCACCGACGACGATGACCGGCGACGTCATCCGTGCCCGTGCGCGAGCTCGACGATGCGGGTCAGAACGTGAGGGTCGGTCTCGGGAGGGACGCCGTGCCCCAGGTTCAGAACGTGGCCGGGAGCCGTCGCGCCGCGTTCCATGACGTCGCGCACGTGGGCCGCGAGGGTCGGCCAGGGCGCGGCCAGCAGGGCCGGATCGATGTTGCCCTGCAGCGGGACCGTCCCTCCGAGCCGCTCACCGGCTTCGTCCAGCGGCAGCCGCCAGTCGACGCCGACGGTATCGGCGATACCGGCCATCAGATCGAGCACTTCGCCGCTGCCGACACCGAAGTGCACCTTCGGCACGTCGAGTCCCCGCAGCGCGCTGAGTGCCCGCTCCGAGTGCGGGCGCACCCGGCGCTGGTAGTCGCGGCGCGACAGCGAGCCCACCCAGGAGTCGAACAGTTGCGCGGCGCTGGCGCCAGCATCCACCTGGGCGCGCAGGAAGGCGCCGGTGACGTCGGCGCACCAGTTCAACAGCGCGGCCCAGCTGTGCGGATCGGCGTACATCATGGTGCGCGCGCGCAGCTGATCCTTCGACGGGCCGCCCTCGACCAGGTAGGAGGCGAGCGTGAACGGGGCTCCGCCGAAAGCGATGAGCGGCGTGCCGCCGAGCTGGGCCACGGTCATGGCGACGGCTTCCCGGATCGGCTCGAGGGCATCCGGATCGAGCGGGGGCAGCCGCAGGACATCCGACGCCGTGCGGATCGGCGCGTCGAACACCGGCCCCCGCCCGGGGACGATGCGCACGTCGACGCCGGCAAGCTTGACCGGCACGACGATGTCGCTGAAGAAGATCGCGGCATCGACGCCGTGCCTGCGCACCGGCTGCATCGTGATCTCACTGGCCAGCTCGGGCGTCAGGCAGGCGTCGAGCATCTCGGTGCCGACGCGCAGCTCGCGGTATTCGGGCAACGAACGCCCGGCCTGCCGCATGAACCACACCGGCAGGGTGTCGGGACGATCTCCTCGGTACGCGCGGATCAATGGCGATCCAGCCGTGCGGCCATCGCGCAGCGGGTGATCTGCCGGCAGCGGGCTGTCGGAGGATGCGGGGGCGTCTGGCACCCTTCCAGGCTAGGCGACGTCCGGCGACCGCCCAGCCGGGCGGCGCCTACGATGGAGCATGCTTCTGTGCGTGTCGGCTAGCCATAGCACCACCGACTTTGCGCTGCTCGATCGGGTGTCGCGAGAGGCGGCGACGGTGGCGGCGGACGTGGTCGCTGCCGATCCGGCGATCCGTGGCGCGGTCGTGCTCGCGACCTGCAATCGCTTCGAGGCCTACCTGGATGTCGACGACACCCTCGCGGCAGACCCGGCCGCCTCGGCCGATCTGGTCTTCGCCGCGCTGGCGGGGTCGGTCGGCGATGATGCGGCCGCGCTCCGCCGCGGGGCGGAGTTCTTGCGGGGCGACGCGGCGGTGCGGCACCTGTTCGCGGTCAGTTCCGGCCTGGAGTCGGTCGTGGTCGGCGAAGACGAGATCAGCGGCCAGGTGCAGCGCGCCCTGGCTGCGGCGCGGGCCGACCGCACGTCGAGCAGCGACCTGGAGCGCGCATTCCAGCGTGCGGCGCGCACCTCGCGGCGCGTGCGTCACGCCACGGAGCTGGGCGCGGCCGGGAGGTCGATGGTCCGTCTGGCGCTCGACCTGGCCGGCTCGCGCATCGCCGACTGGACGGCCGTTCCGGTTCTCGTCGTCGGCACGGGACGCTATGCGGCCACCACGATCGCCGCGCTGCGCGCTCGGGGGGCGCGCGACATCCGAGTGTTCTCGGCGACCGGCCGGGCCGACGATTTCGCGGCGCGGTACGGCGTCACCGCCGAGCACGAGCTGCGATCCGCCATCGCCGGCGCCGAACTCGTGCTCACCTGCACCGCGCGCTACACCGTGACGCCCGACGACATCCCGGATGCCTCACGCCGGCTGATCGTCGACCTCGGGCTGCCGCGCAACGTCGAGCCGGCTGTCGGGCAGCTGCCGGGAGTCGAACTGCTCGATCTGGAACTGCTCGCGCTGCACGCTCCGCTCGCCGAACGGGGCGAGGGCGCGCAGCGGCTCGTGGCCGATGCCGCGACCGAGTTCGTCGCCGAAGCCGAGGCGGCGCCCGCCATCGTGGCATTCCGGCAGCACGTGCTCGACGCGCTCGACGAGGAGCTGGTCAGAGCCCGGTCTCGCGGGGGCGATGCGGTCACCGAGGAGGCCCTGCGACACCTGGCCGGCGTGCTCGTGCACACTCCGTCGGTGCGTGCGCGGCGGCTGGCCGCCGAGGGACGCTTGGAGGAATTCGTCGCGGGGCTCGAGGCGCTCCACGGAGTGCGGATCGAGCCGGGCACGGCGGATGCGACCAGCGTGACCGACACCGACCGATCCGCCGGTTAGGCGTCTGCCGCTCAGCACGAATGCCCCGTCCCCCACGGCGGGTGGGGAGGCGGAGCATTCGTGTTTCGATCGGCTCACCCGGTTCTCAGCACCGGACGAACCGAGAGTCACCCGGCGCGGTGCAGCCCGGTCCGGCGACGGTTCAGCGCGGCGCGCACGGCCAGCGCGCCGACGCCGAGCTGCAGCAGGATGACGGCCAGAACGATCCATCCCCGATCGTCGATGCCGGTCAGGGCCAGCGTCGTGAGGTCGCCGCAGACGGCGGACGCCGCGTGGATGGTGAGCACCCACCGGTTCGGCCCATCGAGCCCGTCCGTGCCCTGCGGCTTCGCCGTCACGGTGTAGGTGCCGGCGGCCAGGGGCGTCGTCTTCTGCGTCACCGGCACGCCGTCGATGAAGTAGTCGACCACCTGCGAGAAGTCGACGCCGCCGACCTGCCCGACCGTGATCGAGCCGCCGCCGGATCCGTTCGTGCTACAGACCTCATCCTGCGCGGTCGCGTTGGTCGGCTGATCGGCCAGGGTGGGGGTGCAATCCAGAGGCGCCGTGAAGACCAGCGGCCATTCGGTGGTCGCCCCGGTCGCGAAGCCCCAAGTCGCGTCCACCGGCTCGGCCGTGACATCCACGGTGGACGCGCCGCTGACCGGGTACGCGCCCGGGATCGTGGGCACGCCGTTCACCTTCCAGGTCACGCCGTCCTGCTGCGGCAGCGTGTACACGCCGTCGGTCGCGCAGCCGAGTGCAGTGGTGATGGTCGGCGCGATCGGTGTGATCGTCGCGCAGTGCACCGGGGGCAGCACGATCTCGGTCAGCGGCCAGCTGTCGGCCCCGGTGAGAACGAACCCGGGCTTCGCGGCGACATCGACCCGGTAGCTGCCGGCCGGCAGCTTCGTCACGGCGGTCGCGACGACCGGGATGCTGACCGAGTTGTCCGTGCCGGTGATCGAGTAGATCAGGCCGGGCTGCAGGTCGACGGTGATCGAGCCGTCGCCGACCACGCCGTCGGTGCAGATCTCGGGCGAGACCGAGGGGTCGCCCGGGGTGCTGGTGAGGCATCCGGTGAAGGCCGGGATGGTCAGGTGCGTCAACAGCACCCCGTCGGCGTAGACGTCGTAGCCGCCACCCTGGTCCCAGATCGGAGTGCCCTCGACATCATCGGTGGCGTGCGCAGCCACCTGGTCGACGATCGTGCCCACCGTGAAGGTGACCGCGACATCCGATGCGCTGTTGTCGAAGTGGAAGTACAGGTTCTTCGACGAGAAGCCGGTGTTGGGGTAGCAGGCGCCGAGCGTGTAGCTGACCGACGGTGCATAGGCCTGCGAGGTGAATGCGTAGTTCACGCAGCCCGCGGTCACCGAGGTGACGATGCCGTCGCCCTTCGCGCCGGAGCCGAGCGAGTACCCGACCGCCTTCACCTGCACGTCGGTGATGCCCTGCTGAGCCCAGGCGAACAGGTAGTCGTCGATCGAGCCGTACGACAGCTGGTAGCCCGGGTTGGGTCCGCTCGGCAGGCCGGTCACGGCGTGACTGCTCCACCACTTCGGGAACAGCGGCTCATCGACCAGGTTGCCGAAGAACGCGCCGTTGACGTAGACGGTGAGTTGCAGCCCGGGCGCCGACTCGCCGCTGGTGTTGGCGTAGCCCAGAGTCGGGATGCCGACCTGGCTCAGCGGGAAGTCCGTCGCGTGATACCCGGCCGACTTGTCGCTCGAGCCCGAGCCGTCGGTCCAGATGTGGAGCCCGCTGGTCACGTACTCGTGGTGGCCGCCGGACTTCGACTCGGCGAAGGTCCAGCCGGCGTTGTCGAGGTTGGTCGAGACCGGAGCTGCCATCGTGGTCTCACAGGCGACCGCGCAGGGCGCGTACTGGCCGAGGTGGAAGGTCCACGAGGTGGTCGCACCGGTCGCGAGGGTGTACGGCGCGTTGATCGTCGCCGTCACGAGGTAGTCGCCCTGGTTGCCCGAGCCGGTCACGGCGTAGCTGACGGCGGCGGTGTCGGACGGAACCGACACCGAGCCGTAGGCGCCGCAGGCCGTGATCGCCGTCGCGGTGGGGGCGACCGGCGTGATCACATTGCAGCCGGTCGGTTGCTGCACGTAGGTGGGGGTGGGTCCGCTGAACCCCATGTCGTGCAGGAAGTGCTCGCTGAACGGGTTGTTCGGCCCGTTGAGCACCGAGGTCGGGTCGGGTTGAGCGACGGTCGACGCATAGATGTCGCCCTGCCCGCAGGTGACCGTGGCTAGGTAGTGGTACGTGCCCGGCGTCGAGATCTTCGGCAGCTTCTGCACCACGTCGCGCACCTGCGGCCAGACCGCATTCTGGGTGTACAGCCAGCTGGTCGCGGTCACCCAGAAGGGGTTGCACAGTACACCGGTCGAGTTCCGGATGTCGGTCACCACGATGTCGCCGCTGTTCGTTCCCGGGGCGTAGCTGTAGCTCACTGCGGAATTCGGGATGCAGCTGGGCGGCGTCTGACACGATGCGTCGTTCGGCGACAGGGGGCCCGTGAGGGTGCCCGTGAAGGTCTTCGTGGTGCTGCCGTCGGAGAAGGTGTGACCACTCGTCGCCGTCGCGGTGACCGAGTAGCTGCCCGGTCCGGCGCCGCCGGTGAGCGCGCCCCAGCTCGCGTTGCTCGCGGTGCCCAGGCTCACGATCTGGCCCGTCGCGCAGGTCGCGGCGACGATCGTGGGAACCGCGGCAGCAGCATCCGGAGTCGAAGGGGGCGTCGTGCAGAGCGGCGCCTGGCCGCCTTCGCCGAAGTGCTCGTTGTAGCCATCGACCTGCACCCAGACGATGCAGTAGCCGCTGCTCGGCAGCGTGCCGCGGAACGCGCCGCCGCTGGCTGCCGAGTCGAACGGCAGCACCGACTTGCCGATCATCGAGGCGCCGAAACCGGCGTTCTGCTCGATGTGGAAGTTGATGTTGACCACCGTCCAGTTGGAGCCCTGGCTGGTGTAGCTCTGCCCGGCGACGTACTGCGAGAGCGGGATGTACTTGACGTTTCCGTCATTCGTCGGCGAGCTGCTGTTGAAGGTGTGCCCGCTCGACAGGGTCAGCGAGGTGGTCGTCAGACTGTAGGGGATCGGACCGTCGGAGGTGCCGGGCGATCCGAGGGCGACGGCAGGGCCGGCGACGGCGACCACGGAGAGTGAGGCGGCAACGAGGAGCGTCGCCGCGGAGGCGACGAATTTCTTGAACACGGGGGGAGGGTCCTAGCTGAGAGATCACGCGCGGGCACAGCCGTGCGTGGGGTTTCGGACGCTCCGGTTCATCCTGGGATGCGGGCCGGCGGGGGTGCGTCGTTGGGGGTAGGTGTCCGGGGGTGCCGCGGCGGATTTCGGGTTCGCGCCGCGGCCGGACTGACCCAGTCTATGCGGTCCCCCAAAAGGAGGACACCACCCCCCTTCGGGGGCAGAAGCGGCGCCCCGCCCCACGTGTCTCAGCACACGGGGGCGGGGCGTCGCGTTGGTGCGCTTACTCCTGCGGGCGGCCGTGGCGGCGCACGGTGCGAACCGCGACGATGCCCAGGCCGGCGAGCAGCATGAAGTAGGCGAGCAGCATCCCGCCGGCCGGCTGGGTGCCGGTCAGAGCGAGGGTCTTCAGGTCACAGGTGGTGGCCGCCGCAAAGACCAGCGTCCAATCCTGCTGTTGGCCGAAGGTGAACCCGAAGTCGGGTCCGTTCGCGTCGACGTGAACGTGGACCGTCTTCGCCGAGGTCACCTGGTAGGTACCCTGCGACACCGGCGACCCGTCGACCGACCACGACACCGCAGTGGCGTCACTGAGGTTGTTCGACAAGGTGTAGCTGCCGTTGGTGCTGCAGCCGAGCTGGACCGAGGACACCGCAGGAACGACGATCGGGTGATCGACGAGGTTGCCACATGCGAGCGCCGTGTGGATCGTCTCAGACCACCCGCCGACCGGATACCCGGTCAGGGTGTAGTTCGGGACGACCGTTGCGGTCACCTGGTAGGTCCCCGGGGTCAGCAGATTGTGCGTTCCCGCGGGCAGCCCGTCGATGAAGTAGCTCACGATGCCGGCCGCCGGCAGGTCGATGTAGCCCGAGACGAAGCTCCCGATGCCGTCATTGACCACGCAGGACTGGTCGACCACGATCGGGTCCACCGCCGCGACGTTGCCACAGGGCGCGGCCGCGTTGATGGTCTCCGACCAGCCGTCGGTCGGATAGCCGATCAGGGTGTAGTCGGGCACGGCGACCGCGGTCACCACGTGGGTGCCAGACGGGTAGGCGTGCGTCCCGGCCGTGACCGGCGCACCGTCGATGAAGTAGTTCACCGTCGTCGACGCCGGGATCGTGATCGAGCCCGAGGTGACGTCGCCCTTGCCGTCGGTGTTCACCGTGCAGGTTTCGTCGGTGACCGTCGGCGGCGTCGGAGTCACGTCGCCACAGGCGAGTGCCGAATGAACCGTCTCGGACCAGCCGCCGACGGGGTAGCCCGTCAGGGTGTAGTTCGCAAGAGCAACTGCGGTCACCGTGTAGGTGCCCGGCGAGTAGTCGTGCGATCCAGCGGTGACCGGAACGCCGTCGATGAAGTAGCTCACGGTCGCCGATGCCGGGATCGTGATCGAGCCCGAGGTGTAGTCTCCGTTCCCGTCGTTGTTCACCGAGCAGGTCTCATTCGAGACCGAGGGCGGAGTCGGGGTCACGTTGCCACAGGCGAGCGCATCGTGAATGGTCTCGGACCACCCACCGGCCGGATACCCGGTCAACGTGTAGGCCGCAAGCGCGACCGCCGTCACCGTGTACGTTCCCGATCCCAGGTTGTGCTGGCCGGCGGACGCCGGAGACCCGTCGATGAAGTAGCTGACCTTCGTCGAGGACGGGATCGTGATGTAACCGCTGGTGTACACGCCGTTGCCGTCCGTGTTCACCGTGCACACCTGGTCGGTCACGCTCGGCGCCGCGGGAGTGACGTTGCCGCACGCGAGCGCGTCGTGAATGGTCTCGGACCACCCACCGACCGGATACCCGGTCAGCGTGTAGTTCGGAACCGCGACCGCCGTCACCGTGTACGTTCCCGATCCCAGGTTGTGCGTGCCGGCGGACGCCGGAGACCCGTTGATGAAGTAGTTCACCTTGGTCGAGGACGGAATCGTGATGTAGCCGCTGGTGTAGACGCCGTGACCATCACCGTTCACCGTGCAGACCTGGTCGGTCACGCTCGGCGCCACCGGTGTGACGTTGCCGCACGCCAGCGCGGAGGTGATGGTCTTCGACCATCCACCGGTCGGATAGCCGGTCAAGCCGTATCCGTCGATCCCGACCGCAGTCACCGTGTAGGTGCCCGGAGCCAGGACGTGCTGTCCCGCCGCCGCGACGCTGCCGTTGATCGAGTACTGGACGTGCGCCGTGGCCGGGATGGTGATGTATCCATCGGTGAAGACACCGTTGCCGTCGCCGCCCACGGTGCAGACCTGCGACGTCACCGAGGGAGCTGCCGGGGTGACCACACAGGTGCCCGCCGAATTGAAGGTGAAGCTCCAGCTGGTGGTTCCCGTCAACTTCGAGGTGGTGTTGCCCGACGCCAGCTTCGCCACCACCGAGATCGTGGCGACCGGCGCGACCGAATAGGTTCCGGCCGGCTTCGCCGTGTTCGATCCGTTGACGAAGTACGAGACGCCCGCCGTCGTGGGGATCGTGTAACTGCCGTTGCCCGACGTGCCGCCCGTGCAGATGGCCGCGACGAAGGTCGGCGCTGTCGGCGTGATCGGTATCAGGCAGTCCGCATACTGCAGCTGGGCCTGATTGCCCTGCGCGGGCCAGGTGTGCGTGACGCCCTGCTTGACGATCGACCCGGCCGGGTAGATGTCGCCGGAGTGCGAGATGTGCCCACTCTGGTAGAAGGTGGCGACGTCCGTGGTCAGCAGGTTGTAGTTGCCGCTCTTCCCGTCCAGGTGGCAGAAGGTGATCTTCAGACAACCGCCGTCGAGAGCGATGTCACCCCCGTCGGACCCCTTCGTCACACCATCTGTCCAGGTCGTGAAGGCGTACGCCCAAGGCGCCTGGGTGGCCGATCCGGGGATCGTGGTGGTGCCCAGGATGTAGGCGCCGGCACCGGTGGACGCGACGGTTCCCGGTTGAACGGTGCCCGGCAGGTCGGCGTTGCTGGTCGGAGTGTGAGCGAACGACGTGGTGCCGATGCTCCACTTGGTCGTTCCGGCCAGCGACGTCGCTGACACGGTGAGCGTGTAGGTGATCTTGTAGCTGCCGTCGGACTGACAGACGGCGGCGGCGCTGAGGTCGCCGGTGTGCGCGCTGGCCGGACCGGCCACGAGCGCGATCATGCCGAGCGACAGTGCAAGGGCACTGATGCCGGCAAGGAGTTTCTTCAACATGATCGGGATTCCTTCGTGCTGAGGTGGGGGGAACAGGCGCGCTGAGGCGCGGCGACATGTCGAAATGTCGGGGGAACGGCACGCGGGGGTCGTGGCCGTGCGGGGGGCAAGCTGCGGGAGGTGCGTGAAGCTGTGGTGGGGATTCGTCGAGTGGGGGTGATCTCGGTTCGGGTTTACCTGTTCTGATCGTCATATCGGGGATGGGGGGCGTCGCCCGACGACTGCCGGTCAACGTACCATGTCCACCTTTCGGGGGACAAGGGGAGCGTCGCCCGCCCCACGCGTCTCAGCACACGGGGGCGGGGCGACGCCGTCTGGGGGCTACATCTGACCCTCGCGGCGCCGTGCGAAGCGCACCGCGACCAGGGTCAGGCCGGAAACCAGCAGGAGGTAGCCGAACACGATCCAGCCCGTCGGGGTGGATCCGGTCAGGGCCAGAGTGGTCAGATCGCAGTTGGTCGGGCGGACGAAGTGGAACGTCCAGTCCGTGATCGCCCCGGTCTCGAGCCCGTAGGACGGACCGCTGGTCGCCGTGTGGATGACCACGGTGGATGCGGAGGTCACCTTGTACGTGCCCTGCGAGACGGTCGACCCGTTGACGGTCCAGATCAGAGCCGCTGCATCCGACAGGTCGTTCGACAGGGTGTACGAGCCGTTGCTGAAGCAGCCCAGTTGCACCTGCACGGCGGCCGGATCCACCAAGGGGTGCGTGATCAGATCGCCGCACGGCTCGGCCGAGGTGAGCACCTCGGTCCAGGGGCCGTTGTAGCCCTGCAGGAAGTACCCGGTGTTCGCCACCGCCGAGACCGAGTAGCTCCCCGGCTTCAGCACGTGGTCGCCCGGAGCGGCCACCACGTTGTCGATGAAGTAGGTCACGTGCGGCGAGTCGGCGATGCTCGGGATCGTGATGAATGCGTCCTTGAGCGTGTGCGTGATCTTGCCGTCGAGTCCGTCCGTCGTCGTGACCTCGCACACCTGGGATGTCGCCTTCGGCTGAACGAAGTCGGCCTTCACCAAGCAGCTGACCGGCGCGGCCGCGAAGGTGTGCGTCAGGTGCTCAGTGGTGATCGCCGGGGTGATCACGTAGCCGGACTCCACGACCGGTGTGATCACGACGAGATCACCCGGCTGAGCCGTGTTGGGCGTTCCGGCCACCAGGGCAACCGGCGCCGAGCCGTTGATCGTGGCGAAATACGTCACGTGATCGGCCTCGAGCACCGTGAAAGTACCCGAGAACGCGGTGCCCGGGTGAGCGGCATCGCAGGCGCTCTCGACGAACACCGGGTCGCCGACGGGGATCTTCACCAGGCAGTCGGCAGCCGCGACGAAGGTGAACGTCCAGTCGACCGTCCCCGTCAGCGCGTAGTGCGCGTCGGCCGTCGCCTGGATCTCGACGCTGCCCGCGCCCGACCCGAGACTGTGGAAGCCGGCCGCGAGCGGAGTGGAGTCGGTCGAGAGGTGGTAGATCACGCCGGCGGTGGCGACGATCGTGTAGCCGTTGTCCGAGGAGACGCCGGGGCCGGTGCAGCTCGCGTACTGCGGAGTGACCGCGGCCGGTGTCACGTCGACGTGGCAGTCGCCCGGCGACGAGAAGGTGAACGTCCAGCTGGCGGTCGTGCCGTTCGGGAAGGTGTACCCGGCGTTGGCCTTCGCGACGATCACGATCGTGGTCGGGAACGTGGTCACGTCCACCGAGCCCGCCGTCAATGGTGTCGCGCCGCCTTGCAAGTAGTAGCTGTAGCCGGCCGGGGCCGCCGGGATCGTGTACGTGGCCGTGGTCGACGAACCGGGCGTCGCGGTGCACTCGGACGCGTCGGCGGTCGGCGCGACCGGCACCACGCACTTCGAGGCATCCGGGCTGGTCAGGGTGAACGTCCACGACGTCGTCGCGCCGGCCTTGAACTTGTATCCGGAGGTCGGGATCGCCTTGATCTTGATCACGGCGCCCGGGCTGGCGCTGTAGGTGCCCGCGTCGATGTTCGACCAGGAGCTGGTGCCGGCGTTCCAGAGCTGGTACTGCACACCGGTCTGCTGGCTCGGGATGGTGTAGCCCCCGCCGCCGACGGTGTTGGCCGCGGTGCAGTACGGGTTGGTCGAGCTCGCTGCCGCCGGGGTGATCTCGGTTTCGCAACCCGAGATGGACTGCGTGCCGGTATCGAAGGTCCAACCCTGCGAACCGGTCGGGTCGTCGGAGGCGGTGACCGCGACGCGGTAGGTGTGCGTGCCCTGCCCGCTCGCGAAGGGATACACCTGCGTGAACCCGGCGCCAAACGCTTGATCGGTCACGACCTTGCCGTCGATGGTGACGGTCACGTGATTCGAGTTGGGATGATCGGTGTTGTAGTAGGTCAGAGTGACCGTCACGCCGGTGGCGCAGTCGGCCTGCACTTTGTGGACATGCGCGCTGGCCGGACCGGCGACGAGCGCCACGAGACCGGCAACGAGGGCGAGGGTGCCCAAAGCGGCGAGAAGTTTCTTCAACACGGGGGGATTCCTTCAGCTGAGGTCAGGAAAGTGCGCGGGGGCGCACGTCAATGCATGAGGGCAACCCGGAGGGGATGACCGGGTCAGAGGGGGGCAAGCTCGGGCGCGCGAACTTCGGGTGCGCAGCGCTCGGCGGGTGGGGGCGAGTCGCGTCGGATCTATCTGGTGGGGGGCACCGTATTCTGCCGCGCTGCGGGGGGTCAGCGACCGTGCGGGGGACACGGCGCTCGCGCGACTGGCTCAACGTAGCAGGTCCCCTCTTGGGGGGACAAGGATTAATTCTCAGCGCGACCCGCAAACGGCCCGCCGCGGGTCAGTGCACATACTCCAGCAGATCGAATCCGACGGTGCGCATCGCATCCAGCACCCGCAGCCGTGCCGCGATCCCGCTGTCGCTGAACTGCACCGAGACCGCATACGAGACGGCTGCCCGCGGTCCGCGGATCACGCCGGCCTCGGAGCGCACGCCGGAGTCGGCACCGGTCTTGTTCACCAGCAGGACCCCGTGGTCGGCACCGCGGTGCGATTGCGGGTCGAGACCGAACGCACTCGCCACCATGGACAGGTCGGAGTTGAGCGACAGCCAGCCGAGCACCCGGCTGCTGGTCAGCGTGTCGACGACCTCGCCGCGCGCGAGCGCGCCGAACAGCCAACTGAGCTCGGCGGTGGACCCCACCGACAGTTGGGGAGCGTCGTCGGGACCGCGGCTGTCGCGCACCAGGTCGAGCAGGGCGGTACGGAGCAGGCCGAGCGATTCCGTCCGCGCGCGGACCGCCTGCAGGCCGACCTGCCGCAGCAGGACGTTGGTGGCCAGGTTGTCGCTGGTCGCTCCGACCAGCGTGGCGAGATCGGCCACCGGCAGCGAGGGCGCCTGCAAGTGCTGCCAGATCCCCGAGTCGCCCGCGGCGTCGCGCGGCGTCTTGTCGAGGATGCCGTAGCCCGAGAAGTCGCGTGCCGTCAGCCGCGCAGACACCTCGACCAGCAGCAGGATCTTGCCGATGCTGGCCGTGGGGAGCACGATGCGGTCATCGATGCCGAGCAGCGACCGGCCGGAGTCGAGATCGGTGACCGAGGCCGAGACCTGGGCGCCCTCATAGGCCAGGTCGCCCAGCGCCGTGAAACTGCTCGAGAAGTTCTCGACCGGATGCGGCTCCCGGTGCCGCGGCTCCCGCGGAGCGCGCACGCGATCGCGGCGCTCGCGGGTGGGCGCGACTTCGGTCACGGGGCAACCTTCTCGGGATCGCTGGCCTTCTCGCTGTACCAGGCTCGCTGTACCAGGGGTCGCCGACCATGGTACGGGGCGTCTACCAGATGCGCACCCGCTGCTCCGGCGCCAGCCACAGCGCGTCCGAGTCGGTCAGACCGAAGGCGTCGGCGAACTCGTCGATGTTGCGCACGATCTGGTTGCAGCGGAACTCGTTAGGCGAGTGCGGGTCGATCGACAGCAGGCGCAGCGCCTCCTCCTCGCGGACCTTGATCTGCCAGGCCTGCGCCCAGCTCAGGAAGAACCGCTCCGCTCCGGTCAGCCCGTCGATCACCGGCGGCTCGGCCCCCTGGAGCGACAGCAGGTACGCCTTCCAGGCGATCGCCAATCCGCCGAGGTCGCCGATGTTCTCACCGATCGTGAGCGCCCCGTTGACGTGGTGGCCGGGCAGGCCCTGCGGCTCCAGCTCGTTGTACTGCGCGATCAGCGCGGCGGCGCGCGTCTCGAATGCGGCGCGATCCTCGTCGGTCCACCAGTTGGTCAGCCGGCCATCGCCGTCGTACTGCGAGCCCTGGTCGTCGAAGCCGTGGCCGATCTCGTGACCGATCACCGCGCCGATCGCGCCGAAGTTGGCCGCGGCATCCCGGGCCTCGTCGAAGAACGGGAACTGCAGGATGGCCGCGGGGAACACGATCTCGTTGAACCCGGGGTTGTAGTACGCGTTGATGGTCTGCGGCGTCATGAACCACTCGCCCCGGTCGAGCGGCTTGCCGATCTTGCCGAGCTCGCGCTGGAACTCGAACTCGGTGGTCGCCCGCACATTGGCGAGCAGGTCGTCGGGCACGATGACGAGCTTGGAATAGTCGCGCCAGGTGTCGGGGTAGCCGATCTTCGGGGTGAACTTGCTCAGCTTCTCGAGGGCTCGGGCACGAGTGGCCTCGGTCATCCAGTCGAGATCGGTGATGCTGTCGCGGTAGGCCTCGATCAGTCGCGCGACCAGCGCATCCATCGCCGTCTTGGCCGCCGGGCTGAAGTGGCGCTCGACGTAGATGCGGCCGACAGCCTCGCCCATCGCGCCCTCGACCACCGAGACACCGCGCTTCCAGCGGGCGCGCAGCTCGGGGGTGCCGGTCAGGGTCTTGCCATAGAAGTCGAAGTTCGCCTCGACGACCTCCTTGGTCAAGTACGGAGCCGACGACCGGATGAGCTGCCAGCGCAGCCAGTCGGTCCAGCTGTCGAGGCGGTCGGCCGTCAACAGCGCCCCGAGGCCCGTGACGAAGCTGGGCTCGCGCACCACCACCTCGTCGAACGATCCGGCCGGCACGTCGAGGCCGGACAGCCAGCCTCCGAGCGGAGCCGCCCCGCCGAGTTTCTCCACCTCGCCCCACGGCAACAGGTTGTAGGTGGCCTGGCTGTCGCGGGTGCGCACGTTGTCCCAGTGCTGCGCGGCGATCTCGGTCTCGAGCGCGAAGACCCGGGCAGCTCGCTCGGCGGCGTCGGACAGCCCCGCCAGTGAGAACATCCGCTCCAGGAACAACTGATAGCCGGTGCGGATTTCGGCGAACTTCTCCTCTCGGAAGTACGACTCGTCGGGCAGTCCGATGCCGCCCTGCTCGAGGAACACCAGGTAGCGCTCGGGGTCGCCCGGGTCGTTGTCGACGAAGGCCTGCAGGAATCCGCTGGTGCCGAGCCGCTCGAAGCGGCCCAGCTCGGCGACCAGGGTGGGGATCGAGTCGATCTTCTGCACGGCATCCAGATCGCCGGCGAGCGCGCTGAGCCCGACCTCCTCGATGCGCGCCTCGTCCATGAAGCTCGAGTAGAGGTCGCCCACCTTGCGGGCCTCGGTGCCCGGCGCCGCGGTCTGCGACTCCTCGATGATCTCGTGCACGGCCTTCTCGGCGGCCTCGGCGAGCAGGTAGAACGAGCCCCACCGGGCCTTGTCGCTCGGGATCTCGGTGCGCGCGATCCATTTGCCGTTGACGTGCCGGAACAGATCGTCCTGCGGCCGGATCGCCGGGTCGAGTTCGTCGGTCTTGATCCCGGAGGCGAGCGGCGCGTTGGCGGTTTGTGATGCAGGCGTCATGGTGGGAGCCTAAGAGATCGTGACGGCTCAACGGGTGCTCATCATCGGCGGCAACGGCATCATCAGCGGATCGGTGACGCGGCTCGCGGTGGAGCGCGGCATGGATGTGACCCTGCTCAACCGCGGCACGAGCACCCTGCGGCCCGCGATCGACGGCGTCGAGACCGTGATCGGCGATGCCGATGATCCGGCGTCGATCCGCTCCGCGGTCGGGGATCGCGACTTCGACGTCGTCGCGAATTTCCGCGCCTTCCACCCGCATCAGGTCTCGGCAGACGTCGAGCTGTTCTCGGGCCGCACCGGTCAGTACGTGTTCATCTCCTCGGCCTCCGCCTACCAGAAGCCGGTCGCCCACCTGCCGATCGTCGAGTCGACGCCGCTGCGCAATCCCTTCTGGGAGTACTCGCGCAACAAGGTCGCCTGCGAAGACCTGCTGGTGGCCGCCTACCGGGAGCGCGGATTCCCGATGACGATCGTGCGGCCGTCGCACACCTACGACTCCACGCTGATCCCGCTGGACGGCGGCTGGACCGTGCTCGACCGGATGCGGCGCGGGGCGCCCATCGTGATCCACGGCGATGGCACCTCGCTCTGGACCCTCACTCACGCGCGAGACTTCGCGCGCGCCTTCGTCGGACTGCTCGGCAATCCGCACGCGCTCGGCTCGCCGGTGCAGATCACCTCAGACGAATCGCTGACCTGGGATGCCATCGCCGGCCTGTTCGCCAGCGCGCTCGGCGTCGAGCCGCGGATCGTGCACATCGCGAGCGAGACCATCGCGGCCGAGGTCGACTACGGCGACGGGCTGCTCGGTGACAAGGCGCACAGCGTGGTCTTCGACAACAGCCGCGTGAAGTCGCTGGTCCCAGGATGGCAGGCCACGATCCCCTTCGCCCAGGGCGTCCACAACATCGTCGACTGGCACCTCGCGGATCCCTCGCGCCAGGTGGTCGACGCCGGGCTCGACGCTGCCTACGACCGGCTGGTCGCTGCGCACGCGCACTGACTCGGCCCGCAGCCTGCTGCGTTGATAGCGTGGGGCCAGTGACGACGACCTCGCGGGCTCCGCGCCCAACCGCGTGGCGCAATGCCGTCTTCGTCGCCTTCGCGCTCAACGGATTCGGGATCTCGGCCTGGGTCGCCCGCATCCCCAGCGTTCGCGACCACTTGCGCATCTCGGTGGCCGAGGTCGGGATCCTGATCTTCGGCCTCTCGGTCGGAGCAGTGCTCGGGCTCATCCTGGCCGGGCACATCGTGCATTGGCTCGGCGGTCGCCAATCGATCCGCGTGTCGCTCATCGTCGCCGGAGTCGCGCTTGCGGGCGTCGGACTCGGAACGACGGTGCTGTCCAGCTTCGGCGTCGTGCTGGCCGCGCTGGTGATCTACGGCTTCTGCAGTTCGATCTGCGACGTCGCGATGAACGTCGAGGGCGCGGCCGTCGAGCGCACGACCGGTCGCACGATCATGCCGCTGTTCCATGCCTGCTGGAGTCTCGGCACGGTCGCCGGCGCCGGCATCGGTTCGGCGGCCGCGTTCAACGGCATCGATCCGGTCTGGCACCTCGGCGCCGTCGGCGTGCTGTTGATCATCGCCGTGCCGATCGTCGCCGCGTTCATCCCGGCCGACGATCATCTGGACGAAGGCGGCACCCCCACGGCCCCTCTGACCTTCCGCGATCGGATGGCGATCTGGCTCGAGCCACGCACCCTGCTGATCGGCCTGATCGTGCTCGGCATGGCCTTCACCGAGGGATCGGCGAACGACTGGCTCGCCCTGGCGATGGTCGACGGCCGCCACGTCGACAACGGGCAGGGCGCCCTGCTGTTCGGGGTCTTCACTGTGTCCATGACCGTGGGCCGCGTCGTCGGGGGTCCGCTCATCGACCGGGTCGGGCGGGTGGTGGCGCTGCGCGCCTCGGGAGTCGCCGCCGCTCTGGGGCTGGCCATCGTCATCCTGGTTCCGTCGGTGCCGGTCGCGGTGGCCGGCATCGTGCTCTGGGGCATCGGCGCCTCGCTCGGCTTTCCGATGGGCATGTCGGCGGCCGGTGACGACCCGGCTCGCGCCGCGGCCCGGGTGAGCGCCGTCGCCACGATCGGGTACCTGGCCTTCCTGGTCGGGCCACCGCTGATCGGATTCGTCGGCGACCGGATCGGGCTGCTCAACGCGCTCTGGATCGTGCTGGCGCTGATCCTCCTCGCCGTGTTCGTCGCGCCGGCCGCCCGTGAGCGCACTGGTCGCTTCGCGCTCCCAGCCACCGCTCGGGACGCCGACCGCGACGCGTCCGGCGCGAACTAGGCTCGCTGCGTGCGCCTCGTCGTTGCCCGCTGCTCCGTCGACTACGCCGGCCGGCTCAGCGCGCATCTGCCGCTCGCCACCCGCCTGCTGGTCGTGAAGGCCGACGGCAGCGTCCTGGTGCACTCCGACTCGCTGAGCTACAAGCCGCTGAACTGGATGAGCCCGCCCGCCACCTTCGCGATCGACGAGGTCGACGAGGAGCGCGCGGCTGCCGGGGTCACGCAGCTCTGGCGGATCACCAACGCGAAGACGGCCGACCTGCTGGTGATCTCGATCCACGAGGTGCTGCACGACTCCGAGCACGAGCTCGGCGTCGACCCGGGCCTGCAGAAGGACGGGGTCGAGGCCGATCTGCAGCGCCTGCTCGCCGAGGAGATCGACCTGCTCGGCGAGGGCTTCACCCTGGTGCGCCGCGAGTACATGACCGCGATCGGCCCGGTCGACATCCTGGCCCGGGATGCTGCCGGGGCCAGCGTCGCCGTCGAGATCAAGCGGCGCGGCGACATCGACGGGGTCGAGCAGCTGACCAGGTACCTCGAGCTCATGAACCGCGATCCGCTGCTCGCGCCGGTCAGCGGCGTGTTCGCCGCACAGGAGATCAAGCCGCAGGCCCGCACCCTCGCGGCCGACCGCGGCATCCGCTGCCTGCTGCTCGACTACGACGCCATGCGGGGGCTCGAGACCGGGCATTCGAGGTTGTTCTAGATGCCCGGCGGCCAGCGCCCATACACGGCCGTGCTGTGCGACCTCGATGGAACGATCGTCGATTCGGCTCCGGGAATCACCGCAACCCTCGCCTATACCTTCGAGCGCCTCGGCCTGCCGGTGCCCGCGCCCGCCGAACTGCTCGCCTGGGTCGGCCCGCCCATCCTCGAGTCGTTCCGCGACCTCGCGGGCTTCGATCCCGTGCAATCTCAGCGCGCGCTCGAGATCTACCGCGACAAGTACCTGTCGACCGGTGTCTACGACGCGAAGCTCTATCCCGGCATCGCCCGGGTGCTGCGGGCGATCGGAGAATCGGACCTGCCGCTGTCGCTCGCCACGTCGAAGCCCGAGACGCCCGCCCGTGCCGTGCTCGAGCACTTCAAGGTCGCCGACGTCTTCGACGAACTCACGGGAGCCAGCGACGACGAACGGCGCAGCGCCAAGAAGGATGTCGTCGAAGAGGCTCTGCGCCGCCTGGCGGCGAGAGGCGCAGATCTGTCGCGCCCCGTGATGATCGGCGACCGGCACCATGACGTCGAGGGCGCCGCCCATCACGGCGTGCCGACGATCTTCGCCACCTGGGGCTATGGCGCGCCCGGCGAAGCAGCAGGTGCGGTGGCCGTCGCGGACCGGCCCCTCGCGCTGTCACTCCTCCTCGGGCTGAATGAGCCGACGACGCCATGATGGCCTCCCCCGAAACGGGCTCGGTGCCGAACCTGAGCGGATGGTATGTTCTCGCCAGGCCCTGGGATCCGAGCGGGCACTGAATCAGTTGGAGTCGGAACATGCCCACTTCCCTCCGCCGTGCGCTCGCGACAGTCTTGGCCGTAGTCGCATCCTGGGGACTGGTGGCTGCGGGAGTCTCTGAACCGGCGTTCGCCCAGGGGCGTCAGGCCTCTGCCGTTCCCGCGCTGACCACGTCCGCCTCGACGTCGAGTCCCATGGGCACCCTGTCCGGCCATGTCTCTCTCGGTGACGGGTCCCACTCCGCGGGCGCCGGAGAAGTCGCCGTGGTCTACTCCTTGAACGGAGTGGCGGAGTACAACTGCTGTTCATCGCAGGTGCTGACCGACGCCGCAGGCAACTATTCGGTCTCCGTCCCTGCAGGTGGCTACTACCTGTACTTCAAGTACCTCGGGTCGGGCGCATTCAGCGGAAGTGCCCCCACGGATCAACTCACAAACCCCGGTGGTGACTACTTCGTCGTCGGCGACGGAACGACGGTCGTTGAAAACATGACGCTTCCGGCCGCCGCGTCGATCGTCGGGACCATCTCCTTGGGCGACATCGGAACGCCCGCGCCGAGCGGCTCGGTCTCGGTGAGCTACCGGAAGGTCATCTCGTCAGGAGCATTCGGCGCCGAGTCGTCGCCGGTCGCGGTCGATGCCGGAGGGCACTACTCCCTTGCCGTGCCGGCTGAGGACTACCTCCTGCATTTCACCTACGTGGGCTCCAGCGGATACCAGAGCAAGTGGTACACCGTCGGAGGGTTCGTCGACGCGAATTACTTCGGGGAATCCCAGTACGGCGCGACCCCCGTCGTCTTCCGTGCGGGAACCGATCTCACGGTCGATTTCACCCTTCCCGCGACGCGCTCCGTATCGGGACGGGTATTCCTGGGAAGCTCCGCGACGCCGGCCGGCGTGGGTCAAGTGAGTCTGGCGTACCGGGTGGGCGGATCCAACTCGAGTTGGACCTCGACCACGGTGACAACGGACGCGTCGGGTGACTACACGCTGCCGGGACTTGCCGACAATTACTACGAGATTCAGTTCACCTCGAGCGTTCCCAAGTATGTGACTTACGTCGGACCCGCTGTGCTGGTCAACACGGCGACCACACCATCCCTCAACGTCACGCTGGTTCACCTGGTTTCGATCACGGGCCATATCGACCTGAACGACAGCTCCAACGCACATCCGGTTCCCGCGCCCGCCGGCAGCATCATCGTCACCCTCACTGCAGTCCCGGGCACCATCGGCTGGCCGTACGGCGGGCGCACGGCCATTGTCGACGCATCCGGCAACTACACCTTCCCTGACGTTGCCGATTTCGCCAGCTACACCCTGAAGTTCCAGGACAACGTGACGTCGCAGTGCACCTCGCTCATCGCGCCCATCGGGACGAACTGCGACTACATCGACACCTATCTCGGCGGTAGTCACGACTACAACCAGGGGCAGTATCTGAGTACCGCCGGCACCGACTTCGTCGTTCCGGCGTTGACGCTCCAATTCTCGAACGAGATCTCTGGCTCGGTGACCGGGAGCGACGGTCTACCGCTTTCCGGCGTTGCCGTGTTCGCGCGAGCAGAGACGCCCGGTGCCGGGACCAATAGCGCGACAGGAACCGCAATCACGGATGCCGGCGGCCACTTTCTCGTCCGCGGCCTTCCCGACGGCTGGTACGACATCGAGGTCCAGCCGTACGGAGGCACCTACCAGTCGAAGACGCTTCCCCGTGTCGAACTCACCGGCGGGGGCCTGCGGTCCGGCTATGACGAAGTTCTGAATTTGACCAACACCATCTCCGGGTCGGTGACGACGGACACCGCCGCGGCTGTCGCCGGCGTCCCGGTGCATGCGGAACGCTTCGACGCCGGCGGAGCCGACCTCGGCGGCTACGACACGGTCACGGCAGCGGATGGAAGCTACGCATTCACGGAGCTGGCGGACGGCTATTACGAAATCGACTTCGTCTCTCCGAGCAACGTCTATGCCTTCCAGGCGTTCCAGGATGAGAGCGTCTACTACTACCCGGACTACATCGCGGTCGAGGATGGCACGGTGGTGACCGATGTCGACGCGCATATGCACCGGGTCGCGACCATCACCGGGACGGTCACCGCTCCGGGCGGCACCGCGACAGACTTCTCCAGCGGAAATGTCCAGGCCGAGGTGGAGGTCTACGACAGCCATGCCGGGTCCTGGAGCGAGACCGGCGACTTCTACCCCGTGACCTTCTCCGGTGGGGCGTATCGGTATACGGTTCCGTACCTCGCGCCCGACACCTACCGTCTCAGGTTCAACTACTACGGCGCCGCGAAGAGTGCCGTGTTCGTCTCACCTCCGATCACGACGACCGCCGGAAGCGTCTCCACCTACAACGCGACGATCAACCTCACCAGTCAGAACTCCACCGATGCAGGCATCGACTCCTTCTTGGGGTCGAAAGCGGGGGTCACCGTGACGGGATGGGCCGTCTGGCCCGGGTCGCCCGCTACGAGAGTCGGCCTCGCCGTGAACATCGGGTCGAGCTGGTACGGCGTGACCGCGGATCAGCCGAGCGCGGAGGCGGTCGCGGAGGAGGCCGACTACGTGGACATCGACTCGAATCACGGATTCAGCACGACGATCTCCCTGGCCCCCGGAACATACAACGCCTGCCTCTGGGCCGCCGAACCCACAGGACCCGCAGTCAATCTCGGCTGCCAGAACGTGACGGTCCTGCCCGCTGCTCGGACCGCGGCGAAGTTCGACTCCGCTGTCGGCTCGGGCGCCGGGATCGCCGTGTCGGGATATGCCCTGTATCCCGACGCCGATGCGAGCAAGGTCAATGTCGCGATCAACGTCGGAAGCGGTTGGTACGGATTCACCGCCAACCACCACAGCGAAGAGGGCGCAACGGACGTGCCGGGCGCGAGCACGGAACACGGATTCGCCGGAACGATCGCGGCCGCTCCCGGGACCTATAGCGTGTGCATGTGGGTGGCTGAGCCCTCCGGCCCCGCGGCCAACATCGGATGCCGCACCGTCGTGGTCCCGGTTCCGGCACGCGCCGCCACCCACATCGATTCGGTGACCGGCGGCGTCGGCACCGTATCGGTGGCCGGGTGGGACATCTTCCCCGACAGCCCCTCCACCTCGGTGGGCCTGGCGATCAACATCGGTTCGAGTTGGTACTCCATGAC
>Ga0207703_10000817_pt1 | contig 30675 bp, 27 predicted proteins | sample KBSSwiS12_FD_184304 | JGI IMG/M metagenome (GOLD analysis project Ga0207703, IMG submission 184304) | Switchgrass rhizosphere microbial communities from Kellogg Biological Station, Michigan, USA - KBS Switchgrass S1-2 (SPAdes) (version 2) | ecosystem: Host-associated > Plants > Roots >...
CAACCAGTTCCCCGGCGCCCAGCTCGGCCAGGAACCGCAGATGCTGCAGAAGATGCGCGCCGGCGACATCGATTTCGTCATCACCTCGACGGCGAACGCCTCGACCCTGGCGCCCCAGGCCGGCGTGTTCTCGCTGCACTTCATCTTCCGCGACCAGCAGCACCTCGCCAAGGTCCTCGCCGACCCGGCAGTCTCTGCCGAGTTTCGCGCCATGGTCAAGGATCAGGTTCAGGGGGCCCAGGTGCTGGGGCTCCTGACCATGGGCCTGCGCAACATGTACAGCAAGCAGGAAGTGAAATCGGTCGAGGACATCAAGGGCAAGAAGATCCGGGTCCAGGCGACCAAGACCGAGGACACGCACTTCCCGGCCTACGGCGCGCAGACGGTGCACATGCCCTTCGGCGACGTCTACACCTCGCTGCAGACGGGCGTGGTCAACATCGCCGAGAACGGCGTCAACGTCTATCTCGCCAACAAGCACTACGAGGTGGCGCCGGTGCTGTCGATGACCGAGCACGAGGCCAACAACAACTGCATCTGGGTCAGCGACAAGACCTGGAACAGCCTCACTCCGGAGCAGCAGGGCTGGGTCCAGGCGGCCGCCGACGAGGTGGCCCGGACCGAGCCGGCGCTGGCGCTGAAGCTCGAGAAGGACTCGGCCGACAAGCTGAAGGCGATCGGCGTCAAGGTCGTCGAGAACGTCGACAAGGCGGGCTTCATGAAGGCGGCGCACCCGGTGCAGGACCAGCTCGCCGCCGAGCTCGGCCCGCACGCGGTCAAGCTGCTCAAGCTGGTTCGCGAAGTCAGATAGCTCTTTGCGCCGGTCCGTCCGCGGTGCAAGCCCGCGGCGGCGCTTTTCTCACGCCTTCCGCTCCTCGACGAAACCCGAATGGCTGACTTTCGCGCCCTGGTCCTGCAACGCCATCGTCACCTCAAGTGGAAGGCACTCGACCCGGTCGAGGCCACGCTCATGGTGCTGTGCGGCGTCTGCATCTCGATGTTCACCCTGGCGGGCTTTCTCGACGTGCTGACGCGCAGCCTCGGCACACCGTGGTTGTGGCTGCAGCAGGTCACGACCGCGTTCTTCGCCTGGGGCGTGTTCGTCGGCATGGCCGCGGCGACGAGGCGCAACGACCACTTCTACCTGACGGAGATCACCAAGCGCATGACCGGTCGGCCGCGCAACACGATCGAGATCGTGAACCGCCTGATCGTGCTCGTGGTCGCCGTCCTGCTGGTCTGGTGCGGCACGCAGAACGCGCTGCTCGACATGGGCAGCTTCCGCATGCCGTCCCTCATCCCGCTCACGGTGTACACGGCGATCGTGCCGATCGCCGGCCTGCTGATCGGCATCTTCACGCTCGAGCAGCTCGTCAACGGCTGGAAGCACGGCTTCGCAGGCCCGGAGGACCAGGACGATTCGCGGGAGCTGGTCGAATGAGCCCGGCCGCCGTCCTGATTCTGATGACCGCGCTGTTCCTGGTGTTCGGCTACATGGGCGTGCCCGTGTCCTTCGCCCTGATCGGCGGCGTGCTGGTCGCGACCGCGTTCACCCAGATCAGCATGCAGTCGATGATCGGCCAGCTGTTCCACGGCATCGACTCCGAGACGCTGCTCGCGGTGCCGTTCTTCCTCCTCGTCGGCGAGCTGATGGCCTCCTCCGACGTGGCGCACCGGATGATCCGGCTGTCGCAGACGCTGGTCGGCCACCTGCGCGGCGGCCTGGCCCAGGTCGTGACCGTGTTCAGCATGTTCTTCGCCGGCATCTCCGGCTCGTCGACCGCCGACGTCGCGGTGCTGAGCCGCACCATCGCCCGCGACATGGACCGCGAGGGCTACGACCGCGCCTTCACCGCGGCCCTGATCGCCTCGGCCTCGACCATGGCCAACCTGATCCCGCCGAGCATCATGGCGGTGGTCTACGGCGCCACCGGCAACGTCTCGATCGGCGGCCTGTTCCTCGCCGGCGTCGTGCCGGGCGTGCTGATCGGCATCGGCCTGATGATCTACAGCTACTTCTGGGGCCCGGTCGGCATCATGAAGAAGCGGGCGCCGTTCAGCGAGGTGATCGTCGCCGCCCGCGGCTCGGCGCTGCCCCTGGTCATCCCGGTGATCATCATGGGCGGGATCCTGAGCGGCTGGTTCACGCCCACCGAGGCGGGGATGATGGCTGCGATCTACATCCTGGTGGTGCTGATCCCGGTGCTCAACCGCGGCCATGTCCGCGAGCTGCCGCGCGACTTCATGTATGCCGGGCTGCTCTACTCGCTGCCGCTCGCCGCGGTGGCGGGCGCCTCGGCCTTCGGCTGGATGGTGGCCTACCTGCGCGGCCCCGACATCGTCGCCAGCCACATCACCGCCTTCGCGGGGACGAACGGCATGATGATCATGTTCCTGCTGGTCTGCGTCTTCGTCATCGTCGGCGACTTCATCGACGCGGTGCCGGCGATCATCATCTTCATGCCGATCATCAACAAGCTGACCGAGGTGGGCAACATCAAGCCGCTGCACATGGGCGTGGTGATCATCACGACGCTGGTGTTCGGGCTGATCACGCCGCCCTACGGGCTGTCGCTGCTGGTGGCGTCGAAGTACGTCGGCATCGGCTTCGGCAAGGCGGTGGTGCGCTCGCTGCCGCTCTACGTCGTCTTCTTCCTGACGATCGCCTTCGTCGTCGCCTTTCCCGACATCGTGCTGTGGTTGCCGAAGCAGTTCCTGCCGGAATCGGTAGGCTGCTTCAAGGCGCCGGGGGGCAGCGGCTTCATCTGCCCGTCCTGAGCCTTCGGAGGAGCCCGCCATGCATTCGACCGCCTCCCGACCTGTCGATGCGCCCGCGGCCGCGCCGTTCGCGGTCCGCCCGCTGACGCCTGCGCTCGGCGCCGAGATCTCCGGGCTCGACCTGGCGCAGGGCGTCTCGCCCGAGGCCTTCGCCGCGCTGTACGACGCGTTCCTGCGCTACCAGGTGCTCGTCTTCCCGCCGCACGATCTGCCGCCGGGTGCCCAGGTCGCCTTCGCCCGGCAGTTCGGCGAGGTCCAGGTGCACGTGATGGCGATGTATCACGCCGACGGATTTCCCGAGCTCTACCGCCTCAGCAACCTCGACGCCGAGGGCCGGCCGAACGGCAAGCACCCCGACAAGGGCACGCTCGCCTGGCACACCGACGGCTCCTGGCGCCGCGTCACCGGGCAGGCGACCATCATCTACGGCGAGGTCGCCTCGGCGCACGGCGGCGAAACGCACTTCTGCGACATGTACGGCGCCTACGACCGTCTCGACGCGGCCTGGAAGCAGCGGATCGAGCACCTGCGCGCGGTGCACAACCTCGACTTCTCGCGCACCCGCCGGCACGGCATCGACCTGATGACCGAGGAGCAGAAGCGCGAGGCGCCGCCGGTCGAGCACCCGGTCGTGCGCATCCACCCGGAAACCGGACGGCGCTGCATCTACCTCGGCGACCACGCCGAATGGATCGTCGGCATGCCGTATGAGGAGGGTCGGGCGCTGATCGAGGAGCTGAACGCGCTCGCCGTGCATCCGGACCTCACCTACGAGCACCGCTGGCGTCCGCACGAGCTGATCGTCTGGGACAACCGCTGCCTGATGCATCGGGCGACGGCGTACGACCCGTTCACCGAGAAGCGCGTGGTCCGCCGCTGCACCGTGCTCGGCGAAGAGCCGGTCGGTCCCGCCGCCTGATCCCTGATCGCCTGCCGAGCCGTGCCGCCGTGGTGCGGCGCTCGGCCCGCTTTCGCGTTGCTCTGGTGCACACGCTGGTATACCAGCACTGAATCGTCGCTTCCGGGCGCCGATTCCGCCTCCGGACGCTGGTCCGATTTATGCGCGGCGAAGCGCCGAGCGCGTCGTTCGACGCGCGACGGAGGTGAGCAAGATGTCCATCACGACTGCACACAAGCCGACGCTCTGGTCGCCCGGCGACTGGAATGCGTTCTTCGGCTTCGGCACCAACATCCTGGTCAACATGCTGACGCTCACGGCGCTGCTGCGCTACGTGCTGAAGCTGCCCGACGAGCTGGTCTTCGGGCGGATCCTGCCGGCCACCGGCCTGATGCTTTTCCTGAGCACGATCTACTACGCCTGGCTCGCCTACCAGCTGGCGAAGAAGACCGGGCGCAACGACGTCTGCGCCCTGCCGTCGGGCATCAGCGTGCCGCACATGTTCATCGTCGTCTTCGTCATCATGATGCCGATCGCCGCCAAGACCGGCGATCCGATCAAGGGCTGGGAGGCGGGACTCACCTGGGTGTTCGTGCAGAGCTTCGTGCTCATGGCCGGCGGCTTCATCGCCCCGATCATCCGCAAGATCACGCCGCGGGCGGCGCTGCTCGGCGCGCTCGCCGGCGTCTCCATCGCCTTCATCTCTCTGCGCCCGGCGCTCGACATGTACATGACGCCGGTGATCGGCATCGTCTGCTTCGCGATCCTGCTCGCCGGCTGGTTCGGCGGGGTGCGCTACTGGAAGGGCGTTCCCGCCGGCCTGGTGGCGATCGCCGTCGGCTCGGCGATCGCCTGGGGCTCGACCGCGCTCGGCCTCGACATCGGCGGCATGAGCGCCGCCAACGTCGGCAAGGCGTTCGCGAGCTTCGGCTTCTCGGTGCCGCTGCCGGCCTTCGGCCACGTGTTCGGGGGCTTCGAGTTCCTCGGCATCATCCTCGTGACCGCGATTCCCTTCGGCATCTACGACCTGGTCGAGGCGATGGACAACGTCGAGAGCGCCGAGGCCGGCGGCGACGCCTTCCCGACCACGCGCGTGCTCACCGCCGACGGCGTCGTCAGCCTGATCGGCGCGCTGATGGGCAATCCCTTCATCAACGCCGTGTACATCGGCCACCCGGGCTGGAAGGCGATCGGCGGGCGGATCGGCTACTCCGCCGCCACCGGGGTGATGGTGCTGGTGCTCTCCTGGTTCGGCATCCTGGCGCTGATGATGGCGGTGATCCCGGTGGTGGCGATCACGCCGATCCTGCTCTACATCGGCATGCTGATCGGCGCCCAGGCGTTCCAGGAAACGCCGAAGAGCCACGCGCCGGCGGTCGTCCTGGCGCTGGTGCCGCAGGTTGCCGCCTGGGGCAAGCTGATGATCGACAGCTCGCTCGGCGCCGCCGGCACCAACGCCGCCGCGGTCGGCCTCGACAAGCTCGGCCAGGTCGGCGTGATCTATCACGCCCTCGAGGTGCTCGGCGGCGGTGCGATCCTGGTGAGCCTGATCCTCGCCGCGATCGCCGCCCTGGTGATCGATCGCAAGATGGTGCAGGCGGCGGGCTTCGCGGTTGCCGGGGCCGTGCTCACCTTCTTCGGCTTCATGCACAGCGAGGCGATCGGCATCGGCAAGACGCCGTCGGTCGCGCTCAGCTATCTCGTCGTCGGGGCGGTGCTGTACGCGCTGTCGCGCTCGGCGGCGAAGGCGTCCGCGCCGGCGAGCGCGGAGACCAGCCACGGCGCGCCGATGGGCTCGGCACCAGCCTGAGCCGAGGGACGGCCGAGGCAGCTAGTCGGCCGCCCGCTCGCGGGCGGTCTGCAGCGTGTGCAGGGTGATCTTGCGCACCTCGGCCTTGCTCTGCTCGATGTGCGAGCGCAGCAGCAGCTGCGCCTGGTCGGGCTTGCGCTGCATCACCGCGCGCAGGATCTTGGCGTGCTCGACATAGGTCGCCTCGATCCGGTCGGGGCGGGTGAAGTCGAGCCGGCGGATGATGCGGATCCGCTCGGTGACGTCCCAGTGGACCCGCGCCATCTCGTCGTTGCCGGCGGCCCGCACCAGGGTGGCGTGGAACTGCTCGTCGTGATCGCCGACGATGCGCGGATCGGCGAGCCGCTCGGCCGGTGGCACGAGCCAGACCGCCTTCAGGGCATCGAGCTCGGGGGAAGGGCGGGTGCTGGCGCAAAGGCGCGCCACGCTCGCGATCTCGAGCACGACACGCAGGTCGTAGAGCTGTTCCAGCCGGCTGAAGTCGATCGGCAGCACGTACCAGCCGAGCTTGGATTCGACCCCGAGGAAGCCTTCGTTGCGCAGCCGGAACAGCGCCTCACGCACCGGCGTGCGGCTCATGCCGAGGCGCTGGCCGAGGTCGGCCTCGGAAAAACGGTCGCCGGCGACCAGCTGGAAGTCGTGGATCTGCGCCTTGAGCGTGTCGTAGACCTGCTCGGCGAGCTTGCCCGGCCGTGCGGCCGCATCGCGGGTCGAGCTCACGGGTACACCTCGCGGCCTTCGGCCGGTCCCGCCGAGCGGGAACGAGCCCCTTCGGGCGGCCGTGCGAGGCTCATGGCGCAATCAGGCTGACGTGCGCGGCCACGATCCGCCAGCCCTCGGCGAACCGCACCCAGGTCTGGCCCTGCCGGCCGATGCGGTCGTTGCCCTCGCGGCGAAATTCCGTCATTGCGGTGGCGAAGTCGGTGCCGAAGGTGGTGATCATGGTGCGGTCAAGGGTGCGCGCCAGGCCGACGCTCGACCGGGCCGCGCGGAACGCGCGGATCGCCTCGATGCCGACCAGGTTTTCGGTCGCGCCGTAGCGGACGACGGCGTCGGAATGCCAGAACAGCGCGTCGAGGGTCTCGGTGTCGTTGCCCACGAGCGCCTGCTCGTAGCGGGCGAACACCTCGCGCACCTCGCGCAGCACGTCGGGGCGATTGATGTCCGGGCTGAGGATCGTCATGAGAGCGTCGGGAAAGGCGCAGCGGCGACGCCGGCATTGTGCAGGTGGCCGGCGACGCGCAGGGTTAGGTCTTCCCGCCACGGGGCGGCGACGAGTTCGACGCCCGCTCTTGCCGGCCGCCGGCTCGCGTGCGGATAGGAACCCTGAACGGGCCCCTGCCGCGAAGCAGTACCATGGCAAGCGCAGGCCGAACGGAGGCGACATGGCTCAAAAATCGATGCAGGCCGAACCGTACGAATATGGGTTCGATCTGCCGTCGACGGCGCTGGTCGTCATCGACATGCAGCGCGATTTCGTCGAGCCGGGAGGTTTCGGCGAAGCGCTTGGCAACGACGTCACCCCGCTGCAGGCCGTGATCGCCCCGTGCAAGCGCATGCTCGATGCGGCGCGCGCCACGGGGATGATGGTGATCCACACGCGCGAGGGCCACAGCCCGGATCTCGCCGACTGCCCGCCGACCAAGATCGTGCGCGGCCGCGGTGCCACGCGCATCGGCGATCCGGGCCCGATGGGGCGCCTGCTGGTACGCGGCGAGCGTGGCCACGAGATCGTGCCGGAGCTCGCGCCGCAAGCGGGCGAGGTGGTGGTCGACAAGCCCGGCAAGGGGGCGTTCTGCGCCACCGATCTCGATCTCATCCTGCACAACCGGGGCATCAAGTCACTGATCGTCTGCGGCGTGACGACCGAGGTGTGCGTCACCACCACCGTTCGCGAGGCCAACGATCGCGGCTACGAGTGCGTCGTGCTGGCAGATTGCGTCGGCTCGTACTTCCCCGAGTTCCAGCGGGTGGCGCTGGAGATGATCAAGGCGCAGGGCGCACTCTTCGGCTGGGTCTCCGATTCGCGGCGCGCGCTGGCCGCGCTGCAGGCCTAGACAGCGACGACGCCGCACCAGTCGGTGCGGCGTCGATTCGGGTCAAGACGCGGGCGGTGCGCCGGACTGTCCGCGCATCAGCACGACGCAGGTCACAGAACATGTGGCATAGCCGAGTGCGACCAGCGGCGACACCGCCCAGCCGAGCTGCGCACCGTGGATCAGGCCGACGAACGAGAGCACCCCTCCGGCAAGGGCCCACGCGGCCGCCTGGCGCATCTTGTTGTCGATGACGTGGACCGCAATCGCGCCCAGCACCATGCCGGCCAGCACCGAACCGCCACCCACAGACTCCAGGCCCTTGTAGAGCACGCCGAAGCCGGCGAGCTTGCCCAGCCCGACCGCGGCGGCGGAGGTGCCGGCGGCCCCGAGCGCACCGTCGATCTGCGTCTTCGCCCACTCGGCGATGTTGGGGATCAGGGCCAGGATGATCGCCGGCGCGTGCTTCGTGGGCGAAGCCTGGAACGCCTGCGCGCCGATGACCAGGCCGATGTAGAGCAGGATCGGCAGGATCGCGACCAGCGGAATCAGCGCCAGCAGCAGCGCGGTCAGACCGAGGAAGCACACGAGCGCGATCGCGACCCCGGTGGCGAGCGAGTAGCCGATGCGTCCACCGACCGCCTTCCATCCCGGGTGGCCGATGTAGACGGCGGGGGGGAACGGGCTGCCGAGCATCGAACCGAGCACCGCGCCCAGCCCGTCGGCGAGGAGAATCTTGCGCAGGTTGTAGTTGTCACCGGCGGCCGAGGCACTCTCGACGTTGTTCATCGCTTCGGTGAAGTTGTAGATGCCGAGCGGGATCGCCGTGGCCAGCAGCGGCGCCACCTTGGCCAGCCCGGTCCAGACATCGGTCGAGAACACGGGCAGGTGCAGGCCGAAGTGCTCGAGCGACTTGCCCACCGCGGCCGGCTGCATGTAGTCGCTCCAGCCCGCGAGCGAGGCGATCCAGCCGATCGCCGAGCCGACGAGCACGGCAACGAGCCCGCCCGGCAGGCCGCCCGGCAGCCGCACGTTCGCCGTCCAGGCGATCAGCACGATCGCGAAACAGGCGAGGGCGATCCACGGCGTCTCCCACATCTGGAACGCCGGGCGCATCGAGATGAAGGCGATCGAGATGCCGGCCAGGGTGCCGAGCATCGCCGCCCGCGGCGTCAGGGCGCGAAGCTGCGGCCCGACGAAGGCGCCGAGCAGCACGATGACGCCGATGATGAAGCACCAGGCGAGTCCGCCGTACCAGGCGATCAGCGGGTTCTTGGTCTCGAGGTACACCGGCAGCATGACCAGGAAGACGACGATGAACATGTGCGGCACGCTGGGACCGTAGGGCATCGCCGTCACGTCGCTGCGGCCCTCGGCCTTGCCGAGCTGCCAGGCGAGATAGGCATAGAACAGGTTGCCCAATGGCAGGGCGATGCCCAGCGCCGGCAGGATGCGCCCGAACACCGTATCGGCGGGCAGCTGAACGACCCCGAGACAGAGGCCCGTCAGGACGATCACATTGAGCAGTACGTTCGTGAACAGGCCGAAGAAGCCGTTCCAGTCGCCGGGGACCCAGACCCGTACCGCACCTGCATTGGTGCCAGCATTCATTTCTTGCCTCCTCTTATTCGCCGGAGCGAAAGTGCCCCGGTCTCTTGCACGTCGCGGGAGCCGTCGGCCCCCCGCCTCATCCCTACCGCGCTGCGATGTAGCCCCGCCAGCCGCCGAATGCCGTGATCTCTCGCTGCCCCTCGCACAGGAAGGGTTCGCCGAGCACGCCGAGCACGATGGAGCCGTCCTTCAGGACCACCTTGCCGATCGCGAGCCCGGGCGGCTCGTTCTGCAGAATCGTTGCCAGGCCGGAGGCCGGAACCTCCCAGAGTTCGAGCGCGACGCGCGAACCCGCCCCCAGCGTGCGCAGCATCGCAGGATGTCGGTCGCCGATCGACCAGATCCGGTAGCACGCGTCGGTCTCATCCTCGCGCACGAACGTGGCGCCGACGGCGAGCATGTTGGGGTTCAGCTCGAGGCCGCGCATGAGCGTGCCATTGACCGCCAGCAGCGTCTTTTCCATCTTCGGTCTCAGCCCTCGATCCAGGTGCCGGTCTCGCCGTGCAACGCGCGCCCGATGTTCTCGGCATTGGTGATCACCCCGCGCCCGCCGGGGCGGCCCTTGACGAAGGTGAGCAGGGCTTCGATCTTCGGGCCCATGCTGCCGGCGCCGAAGTGCCCCTCGGCCGCGTAGGCTTCGGCCTGCGCGACGCTGATCCTGTCGAGCCATTCCTGGCCGGGCTGGCCGAAGCGGATGGCCACGCGGGGCACGCCGGTCGGAATCATCAGCAGCTCGGCGCGCATCTCCATCGCCAGCAACGCCGAGGCCCGGTCCTTGTCGATCACGGCCTCGAGCCCGCGCAGCTCGCCGTTTGCGAGTTCCTCTACGGCAATCCCGCCGCCGCCGCAGGCGATGATCAGCACGCCCTCGCGGGCCAGGCGCTCGATGATCGGCGCCTCGATCACCCGCACCGGCTGCGGCGATGCGATCGCGCGCCGCCAGCCGCGGTTGCCGTCCTGCATCACCGTCCAGCCCAGCTCCGTGGCCAGCTCCCGGGCGACCGTCTCGGTCATGAACGAGCCGATGGGCTTGTCCGGATTCGCGAACGCCGGATCGCGACGATCGACCAGGGTCTGCGTGACCAGCGTGACCACCGGCATGCGGATGCCGCGACGCGACAGCGCGTTGCCGAGCGCATTCTGGAACATGAAGCCGATGGCACCCTGGGTGTCGCCGACGGCGTATTGAACCGGGACCGTGGGCACCTGTCCGTCGGCGATCTCGGAGCGCCGCAGGATGAAGCCGACCTGCGGGCCGTTGCCGTGCGTCAGGACGACGTTCCAGCCCGCGCTGACCATGGCCGCGACGTGCGACGCGGTTTCGCACACGGCGTCGTATTGGTCGGCGAGCGCCATGTGCCGGTCGTCGACGATCAATGCGTTGCCGCCGACGGCAACCACGGCGAGCGGCTTGCGCGACGGCGCACCCCCGGCGCTTCGCGCCTTCCCGCCGAGCGGCAGCGCGCCCGCCTTCGGACGACCGGGTGTTGGGCTCATCCCGACCTCCGCACCTCGCCCACGTTGCGCGCGAGCGCCTTGACGGCTGCCGTGAAGCATGCCATCGGCGCGCTGGTGACGCCGGCACCGATCTGCCCGACGCCTGCCTCGCGGTGGGCGATGCCGCTGTTGATGATCGGCAACACGCCGCTGTCGATCACCTTGCGCGCATCGATGCCGACCGAGGCGGCGGCGAAGTCGAGCGCCGGCAGCGTGAACGAGGGATTGGCACCGAGCGTGATGGCGCGCATGCGCAGGCTGTGATGGATCGCATCGGTCGGCGTGCCGCCGACGAACTTGACGATGGCCGGCGCCGCCGCCATCGCGAAGCCGCCGAGGCCGGCGGTTTCGGTGATCGCCGAATCGCCGAGATCGGCCGCGGCATCGGCGATCGAGTAGCCGGGAAAGTAGAGCCCGTCCACCGGATTGGCCGGCGCTTCGAACCAGGCATCGCCCGTGCCCGAGAGGCGCACGCCGAAGTTGACGCCGTTGCGCGCCATCGCCGTCACCATCGAACTGCCCGCGACGCCCGCCGCCGCGTCGCACATCGCCTTGCTCGCGGCCATCGACAGGTTGAGGAAGAAGTGGTCGTTGCCGGCGATGAAGGCCAGCGTCGCCGCCGCGTCCTGGCGCGTCGCGTCGGCCTCGATCAGTGCTGTTGCGATGCGCTTGATGAACAGCGCCGTCGCGGCCACGTTGCGGTTGTGCACCTCGTCGCCCATGTTGATCGCCTGCGCCATCAGGGGCTTCAGCTCGATCGGGCCGGTGCGCGCCAGCACGGCACGCAGCGTCGGCGCGACGACGGCGGCCATCATGTGCAGGCGAGCGATGACGTCCGGCCCATTGGCGCCGAAGCGCAGCACCTTGCCGAGCCCCTCGTTGAAATTGCAGTACGCGCGCTGGCCCGTGGGCTTGTTCTCGACGACGAAAACCGGCATGGACGGGCTGATGATCCCCGCCATCGGCCCGACCGCGGCCTGGTGGTGGCACGGTTCGAGCTCGACCCCGCCGCCGGCGACGAGGCGCTCCGCCGCCTCGACCGAATCGGCCCAGCCTTCGAGCAGCACGGCGCCCAGCACCGCGCCTCGCATCGGCCCGCACATCTGCGGCCAGGCGATCGGCGGCCCCGCGTGCACGATCAGCCGACGACCGCCCGCCATGCCTATCAGGACGTCGCGCGCCGGCGCGACATCGGTCAGCACCGGGTTGGCGGCGATGAAGCGCGCAAGCGCGGTGGCGTTGGCGGCTTCGACCGCCGGATGATTGAGAATTTCCGCCAGCGCCCAGCCACCCTCCCGATCGCCCTGTGCAGGCGGCTGCCAGTCCAGCGCCACGCACTGGCCGCCGGCGGCGACGATGTCTTCACCGAAGCCCTTGAGGCCGACGTTGACGACGGTCAGCGTCTCCTTGAACAACGATCTTGCAGACATCCTGGTGTTCCTAGGCGCGTCGTGGAGGTGGACGGGTGGCGAGCAGCGTCGCCAGATGCGCTGCCAACCACGCCGCCTCGACGTTGCTGTCGACGATGTGGGCACCGGCGGCCTGGAGCTGTCGCACCTGCACGGCCTTGTTCTGCCGATCGCCATCGGTACCGCAGACGTGACCGATCAGCGCGAGCATGCGGCCTTGCGCGCGCGCCTCGCGCTGCGCGTCTGTCAGCGCCCGCGCCAGTCCGGCCGCGGGGTCGTCGTGCGCACCGAATCCCAGCACGACGTCGAATAGGATCGCCGCCGTCTGCGGATCGGCGCCCTGCGTGCGCACGGCCGCGTCGCGCAGCGCCGGGTCGATCATCGGATGCGGGCGCCCGCGCGTGTAGTCGTCGTCGCCAAGGTCGAGGAATACGTGGCCGTCGAAGCGACCGTCGAACGACACGGCGCCCTTGGCCGGGGCGTTCGAGCTGCAGGGCAGGCCGCGGGCGATGAACGCCAGTTGCGCCTCGTAGCAGAACGTGCCGCCGGTGAACAGGGCGCGAACGGCCCTCTGCGTCGGTGCCATCGTCGCCGCGCACTGTTCGACCGCGGCCACCGCGGCATCGGCCAGCGTTGCGCTGGAGACCGGCGCCGGCTCGCCACGGCTGAGCGCAAGAGCCACGTCGGCGGCGTGCCGCAACGACGTGGCGGCGAACAGGCCGGCGCGCAATCGCTCCGGTGTCGCGCCGAGAAAATGCAGGACGACGGCCTTTCCGGCGGCGTCCGCCGCGTCCTCGATCTGCCGGGCGATGGCGGGCGAGGGCGGCTTGGAGATCAGCACGATCACGCGCGTCTCCCGGTCGGCGGCCAGTGCCGCCAGCCCCTGCAGCATCGTGATGCCGCCGATTTCCTCCTTCAGATCGCGGCCGCCCGTGCCGAGCGCCTGCGAAATGCCGCCGCCCAGGTTGTGGATGCGGCAGGTGACCTCCTGCAACCCGGTGCCCGAGGCGGCGACCAGGCCGATGTCGCCGCGCCGCACGACGTTGGCGAAGCCCAGGGGGACACCGTTCACGATCGCCGTCCCGCAATCCGGCCCCATCACCAGCAAGTCCTTGGCGCGCGCGAGAGTCTTGATCGTCCGCTCCTCGGCGATCGAGACGTTGTCGGAAAACAGCATGACATGCAGGCCGAGCGCCAGCGCCTTCATCGCCTCGGCGGCGGCGTAGTCGCCGGGCACGGATATCAGCGCCAGATCGATGTCGGGGTTGCGTTCAACGCCCAATGCGAGGCTGGTCAGCGGCGGCGAAAACGCGGCGGCGGCGCCGTCGCCTGCGGCCCCCTTTGCCTGCAGCAACGCATCGGCCGCCTGGATCGCCTCTTCGCACGCGCCCGGGTCGCCGCGCACGACCACCAGGAGGTCGGACGGCGACGCCTGCGCGTCGACCGAAAGATCGGCGTCCAGCAATTGCGCCAGGTTCGCTGGCGTCGCCATCAGGCAGGACGCCTGGGCGATGCCGTCGCGCTCGCGCAGCTGCGCGCCCAACTGCATCAGCGTCACCGAATCCTTGTAGAGATTCGCGAAGACCTTGAACCGGGTCGTGGTCATCATCGTGCAGGCGAAGCGCTTGCGGCTGGCGGCAACCATGCGAGCAGCCCGGCCACCAGGCCGCTCACCGCGTCCGCGCCCGACGTGGCGCCCAGGGCGAGCGCGCTCTGCAGAGCCGCGTCGACGACGTTGCCGTCGTCCTCGCAGAGCAGCGCTGTGCGCAGGCGGATCAGGGGCTCCGTATAGTGACCGGCCGCGGCCAGGCGCAGGTAGTGGGCCGCGATCGGCGTCGTCCGCCGGATGCGACCGGTGAGCATCGCGGCCAACGCGTGGTGGAACCGGTGACGCTCCTTGTCGCTGCGCACGAGTGCATCGAGCCCGGCGATCAGGCCGACCAGAAAGTCGTCACCGGCCGGCGTCAGGCCTTCGCCCCAGCCGATCAGGCGATCGACGTGTCGCGCCGCTTGCTGGCAGTCGAGATCGCGACACGCTTCCCGAAGCGCGGCCGCCACCGAGGCCCCCTCTCCATCGATGACGCTCGCGCGCGTGCCGCGACGCTGCGCAAGGCGCAGGTGAGCCTGGCGCAGGTGAGCTTCAGTCCTCGAGGGTGGCAGGGATGGACCGGGCTCGGCAGGGCGCCAGACGCATGCATTTGCCAACCGAAGCTCGACGCGGCGTGTTCGTGCGCGACCCTGGAGACAGAGGATCCGTTCGCCGACGTCGAACCAATCTCTCAAGTCGAGCGGCGAACCGCGTGCAAGGCGCAGCGTGGCCGGCCCGTCGCCGAAGCGAGAAGCGCAAAGCGTCAGCAGCGTGTCGTTGCCTGCCAGGTTGCAGGCCTGCGCGAAGACGCTGTGGACGCGGCCGGCGAAATCCGTTCCCGGCACGAGATAACCGATCGATTCGATCTCGAGGACCACGCGCCTCGTGCTCGCTTGCGCGCAGGGCGTGACCTCGCGTCCGCTCGGAAGAATCTGCGGGACGGCGGGCTGCGCCGGCTGGACGGATAGGGCCGCGACTGAAGTCATGAGCAAACCGGTTGGGAGGCGATCGGGCGACCGTTGCACCGTGACGGTGCATTGTCGTCAGCAATCCTTCGGCGGACTGCCTTGGTTTTCCCTTGATTCGCCGCTAGAACGATCGCGGCCGATGCGCGTGCTAGCGCCGGACCTCGCGCTGGAAGATCTCGAGGCTGGTCTTCTTGGTGGCGATGAAGCCGGGCTCGGACAGCGTCGCCACCGTCCGCGGCCGCGCATCGCCGTAGGGCAGGATCTCGGCGACGCGGGTCGGCCGCTTGGTGAGCAGCAGCACCTGGTCGGCGAGGTAGACGGCTTCCTCGAGGTCGTGCGAGACCAGCATCATGGTCGTGCCGGTCTGCATGAACACCTCCTGCAGCTTCTCGCGGATGAAGAGCGTCATCTCGAAGTCGAGCGCGGAAAACGGCTCGTCGAGGAACAGCACCTCCGGATTCGGCGCTAGCGCCCGCATGATCGATGCCGTCTGCTGCTGCCCGCCGGAGAGCTCGTAGGGATAGCGCCGCAGGTCGAACTTGACGTCGAAGGAGGCCACCAGCTCGGCCATGCGCCGGTCGACCTCGGCCTTGCTCCGGCCCTCGAGCTTGAGCGGATAGGCGATGTTGTCGATCGTTCGCATCCACGGGAACATCGCCTCGCGGTAGTTCTGGAAGACGTAGCCGATCTTGGTGTCCTTGAGCGACTTGCCGTCGAACAGGATCTGGCCGCTGTCGATCGGGACCAGGCCGGCGATCATGTTGATCAGGGTCGACTTGCCGCAGCCATTCGGACCGAACACCGAGACGATGCGCGACTTCGGAATGTCGAGGTCGAAGTTCTCGTACAGCGGCCAGCCGGCGAAGTACTTGGTCAGGCCGCGGATCGTGATGTGCGTGCCCACCGGCCCCGGCTGGAAGGGGCGCTGCGGAACGTCGGGGACGACGGCGGCGTTGAGCACCTCCATGGCCTACCTTCCGCTCCAGTGGACGATCTTGCGCTCGGCCAGCAGGAACAGGATGTTGAGCGCGTAGCCCAGCGCCCCGGCGGCGAGGATCGCGGCGTACATGCTCTTCACGTTGAGCACCTGCTGGGCGTCGATGATGCGATGGCCGAGGCCGCTGTCGGAGCCGATGAACATCTCGGCGACGATGACGATCACCAGCGCCATCGACACCGCCGAGCGCAGGCCGACGAAGCTCGGCTGCAGGCTCTCCCAGATGAGCACGTCTTTGAAGATCTGCCAGCGCGAGGCGCCCATCACCCGCGCCGCCATCACCCGCTGCTTGCGCGCGTTGATGACGCCGTAGGCGCTGTTGAAGACGACGATCAGCAAGGCGCCGAAGGCGGCGATCGCCACCTTGTTGATGTCGGAGACGCCGAAGATCAGCAGGAACAGCGGGATCAGCGCCGACGATGGCGTCGAGCGGAAGAAGTCGATCAGGAACTCGACGCTGCGGTAGGCCTTCTCGTTGCTGCCGAGGAGCACGCCCAGCGGCACGCCGAGCACCGCGGCGATCAGGAAGGCCTCGAGCGTGCGCAGCACGGTGACGCCGAAGTCGTGCAGCAGCGGCCCGCCGGCCAGGCCGCCGAACAAGGCACCCAGCGTCGCCCAGGGCGTCGGCAGGAGGATCGGCTTGATCATGCCGAGGCGCACCACCAGGTCCCAGGCAATGAACAGCACCAGCGGCCCGAGCACCGGCAGCCAGCGCGACCAGGCGATCGGCTTCTTCCCGACGGGCGCCGCGCCGCCGGCTGCCGGCGCGGTCCAGGGCACGGGGGTGGCGGCGGCAGCGTCGGTTCTCATGCTCAGCCCTTGAACAGCATCGGCTCGACCATCACGCGCTTCTCGAAGATGCCCTTGTCCGAGAACAGGTCGTAGAACTTCTGGAAGTGGGCGATGTCGCTCGCCTTGAACTCGCTGTAAAGCATGTACGAGGCCAGGGGCACCTCGTTGGTCAGCGGGCCCTCGATCGCGGTGTAGCCCTTCATGAACTGGCGCGCCTCGTCGGGCTTGGTGCGCACCAGCTCGATGCCCCGGGCATAGGCGGCGATGAACTTCTTCGTTTCCGCCGGGTACTTCTTGATGAACTCGGTCGTGAGGCTGGCCGAGCCGCCGTGCCAGGGCGCGAGCGGATCGCCCAGGATGTAGCGGGCGACGACGCCGGCCTCGAGCACCCGGGTCGTGCCGTTCAGACGGCCGACGGTGCCGGTGGGCTCGAGGGTGTAGGCGGCGTCGATCTGGCCGGCGGCCAGGGCGGCGACGTGCTGGCCGATCGGCAGCTCGGTGACGCCCATGACGCCGGCGCCGGCCTTCTCGAGCATGGTCTTGGCCAGGGTGACGTTCTGGATCCCGGGGCCCGAGGCGACGCGCTTGCCCTTGAGCTCGGCCATGGTTTTGACCAGGCTGTCCTTGGGCACGAGGAATTCCTCGAGCACGTACTTGGCGTTGCTCGGATTGGTGGCGAAGATCTTGAAGAGGCCCGGCTGGGCGATCTCGCCGATCGCCAGGTTGGCCGAGCCGGTGCCGTTCGAGCTGCCGTCGGAGCGGCCGGAGAGCATCGCCTCCATCACCTGCTGGGCGCCGGCGAACTTCAGCGCCTCGACCTCGAGGCCGGCCTCCTTGAAATAGCCCTTCTCCACCGCGGCAAAGAACGGCAGGCCGGCAGCCACCGGCCAGTAGCCGATGCGGATCTTCGGTTCGGCCTGGGCCTTGACCCGGGTCGACACGCCGACGGCAGCGAGCGCGCCGCCGGCGACCGCGGCGCCCATCAGCCGACGGCGCCGCGAATCGAGCTCGCGCGTGCCGGCGAGACGGGCAGCAAGGGAAGGCGTCGGCGCAAGGTGCTTCATGGAGATCTCCGGGGTGATGACGGGCAGGGCGGTCGAATCGATGTCAGGGGGTCAGTGGCGCTTCGAGCGAGCGCAGGGAGGCGCACCAACCGCCGCGGCGGGTGATGTCGCGGCCGTTCTGCAGTGCCCGCGATTCGCAGATCGATGTGCGGGCGCAAGGCCTCGAGCAGCGCTCGCGGCGATTCGCCGGCGCGGTAGGCCTCCTGCCAGTCGGCGAGAGTGAGCAGCGAGGCGAGCTCCATGTGGCGGTTTGGTGCGTGAGCTGGTATACCAGCTCGTGTACCGCAGGAACCGTGCCCATCTTGCAAGGGCACGCGGCGGTCGAGGCGCGAGGCCTCGGCCGCGCCTCAGCAGTGCTTCAGCAGTCCCGCAGCGGGCTGGTGCGGCCTTCCTGCGCCTTGCCCGAGAGCACGAGCACCGTGGCTTCGCGCGCCGTCAGGCTCCGCTTCTCGGAGATGGTGGCGGCCTCGCGCGCCCGGTCTTCCATGGTGCTGCGATCCGGGACGCCGCTGCAGGCGAGCAGATAGACGACGCGGCGCGAGGTGCCGATGGTGGCTCCGGTCTGCAAGGCGATGCGTGGCGCAAGCGCGCCGAGCTCGTCGGCGTGCATGCCCACGCGCGGTGCCACCAGGGCGAGGTGCTTCGAATCGATGCGGCCGGTGAAGAACACCACCACAAACAGCAGCGCGAAGCCGAGACCGATGACCGAGAAGACGTGTTTCACCGACCGAGCCCTCCGTTCGAAGCGCCATGCAATTCTCGGACAAGGCGCCGATTCGCGCTTGCGACGCGAGGCGCCGTCGGATCCGAAAACTGTATATATTCACAGTATGACACAACCGCCGTTCCGCACCCGGCCGATTTCGCGCGACGAAGCGCCGCGCCCCGAGGAACAGGCGCACGGCCCGGTCAAGGGCCGCGGCACCGTGTGGGCGATCGAGCACAGGTACTCCCGCCAGGGAAGCGAAAGCTACGACGACGGCTGGGGCACGCTGGAGCAGGTGGCGACCGAGGAACGGCTGTCGCCGGAGACGACCGTGATCGAGGAGCGGGTCAAGTCGATCCTCTCCGGCAACGACTCGCCCGACCTTCACTTCGACCTGTCGATCAATCCCTACCGCGGCTGCGAGCACGGCTGCGTCTACTGCTTCGCGCGGCCGACGCACAGCTACCTCAACCTCTCCCCTGGGCTCGACTTCGAGACGAAGATCATCGCCAAGGTCAATGCCGCCGAGCGGCTGCGCGAAGCCTTCGCCAGCCGGAGCTACGAGCCGACCGCGATCAACATCGGCTCGGCCACCGACGCCTACCAGCCGGTCGAGCGCCGGCTCGGCATCACCCGCTCGGTGATCGAGGTGATGGCCGAGTGCGCGCACCCGTTCTCGCTGGTCACCAAGTCGTCGGGCATCGAGCGCGACCTCGACCTGGTGGCGCCGATGGCGGCGCGCGGCCTGGTGGCGGTCTACGTCTCGATCACCTCGCTCGACCCGCAGATCGCCCGGATCCTCGAGCCGCGCGCGGCGGCGCCGCACCGGCGACTGAAGACGGTGGAAACGCTGGCCCGCGCCGGCGTGCCAGTGGGCGTGAGCATCTCGCCGATCATTCCGTTCATCAACGAGCCGGAGATCGAGCGTGTCCTCGAGGCGGCCGCGTCAGCCGGTGCGACCTCGGCATTCGGCATCGTCCTGCGCCTGCCCTGGGAGGTGAATCCGATCTTCCAGCGCTGGCTCGACCAGCACTACCCCGACCGGGCCGCGCGGGTCATGGCCCGCGTCCGCGAGATGCGCGGTGGCAAGGACTACGACTCGAGCTTCGGCGCGCGCATGAAAGGCGAGGGCGTCTGGGCCCGCCTCCTGCAGCAGCGCCTTGCCAAGGCCAAGAAGCGCTACGGCCTCGACAGCGAGCGCACCGCCCTCGACCTCACCCAGTTCAAGAAGCCCCTGCCGCCGAGAACAGACGGCCAGACCGACCTCTTCGCGTAGAGGGACGCCGAAGGCGTCCGCCCCTCCCGCCCGGCGGGAGGGGAGCGAAGCGGGGAGGGTGCAATCCTGAATCCGGAAGGATTGTTCAAGGCTATGCCTTGAACAAATCCTTCACCCGGTCGCTCCAGGTCTTGGCGTTCGGCGAATGCCGATCGCCCGCCTTCTTCAGGCTCTCGTCGAGCTCCTTCAGGAGCTTCCTCTGGTGCTCGGTGAGCTTGATCGGCGTCTCGACGCTGACGTGGCAGTACAGGTCGCCCGGATAGCTCGAGCGAACGCCCTTGATGCCCTTGCCGCGCAGGCGGAAGGTCTTGCCGTGCTGCGTGCCCTCGGGCAGGTCGATCTCGGCCTTGCTGCCGAGCGTCGGCACCTCGATCGTGCCGCCGAGTGCGGCGCTCGTCAGGCCGACGGGAACGGTGCAGTGCAGGTCGTCACCGTCGCGCTCGAAGATCTCGTGCTGCTTGATCCGGATCTCGATGTAGAGGTCGCCGTTCGGGCCGCCGTTCGGCCCGGGCTCGCCGTTGCCGCTCGAGCGGATCCGCATGCCTTCGTTGATGCCGGCGGGGATCTTGACCTCGAGCGTCTTGTTCTTCTTGATCCGGCCCTGGCCGTGGCAGGTGACGCAGGGCTCGGGGATGATTTTGCCGCTGCCGTGGCAGGTGGGGCAGGTCTGCTGGATGCTGAAGAAGCCCTGGCGCATCTGCACCGCGCCGGAACCGTGGCAGGTGGTGCAGGTGATCGGACTGGTGCCGGGCTTGGCGCCGCTGCCCTTGCAGGTTTCGCAGGCGTCCCAGGCGGGAATGCGGATCTGCGTTTCCTTGCCGTGCGCCGCCTCCTCGAGCGTGATCTCCATCGCGTAGCTGAGGTCGCTGCCGCGATAGACCTGCTGGCCGCCCCGGCCTCGGCCATTGGCGCCAAAGATGTCGCCGAAGATGTCGCCGAAGGCCTCGGCGAATCCGCCGAAGCCCTCCGCCCCGCCGCGGCCGCCAAGATTCGGGTCGACGCCGGCGTGGCCGTACTGGTCGTAAGCCGCCCGCTTCTGCGGGTCGGAGAGCATCTCGTAGGCTTCCTTGGCCTCCTTGAAATGCTCCTCGGACTTCTTGTGGTCGGCGCCGTGGTTGCGGTCGGGGTGGTGCTTCATCGCCAGCTTGCGATACGCCTTCTTGATCTCCTCTTCGGAGGCGTTCTTCGCGAGGCCCAGCACCTCGTAGTAGTCCCTCTTGCTCATGCCCCGCTTTGCTCCCAATTCTTCGAATATGCAAACGCCGCGCCGACGGACAGGCGTGGCCTGATCCGTCGACGCGGCGAGTTAATGCGTCGGCTCTGCCGGCGGGTCAGCCTTTCTTCACTTCCTTGAACTCGGCGTCGACGACGTTTTCGTCTTCCGCCTTCGCCGCCGCCTGCGGCTCGTTCGCCGCCCCGGCGCCCGGCGCCGCGCCGCCCGCCGCGCCCTGCGCCGCCTGCGCGTCGGCGTAGACCTTCTCGCCGAGCTTCTGGCTCGCCGTCATCAGCGCCTCGGTCTTCGCTTCTATCGTCGCCTTGTCGTCCGACTTGAGCGCTTCCTCGGCTTCCTTCAGCGCCGCCTCGATCTTTTCCTTGTCGGCCGCGTCGAGCTTCTCGCCGTGCTCGCCGAGGCTCTTCTTCACGCTGTGGATCATCGCATCGGCGGAATTGCGCGCCTGGATGACCTCGAGCTTCCTCTTGTCGTCGGCCGCGTTCAGTTCGGCGTCCTTCACCATCTGCTGGATCTCGGCCTCGGTCAGGCCCGAGTTCGCCTTGATCGTGATCTTGTTCTCCTTGCCCGTGGCCTTGTCCTTGGCGCCGACGTGCAGGATGCCGTTGGCGTCGATGTCGAACGAGACCTCGATCTGCGGCATGCCGCGCGGCGCCGGGGCGATGCCCTCGAGGTTGAACTCGCCGAGCGACTTGTTGCCCGCGGCCATGTCGCGCTCGCCTTGGTAGACCTTGATCGTCACCGCCGGCTGGTTGTCGTCGGCGGTGGAGAAGGTCTGCGCGAACTTGGTCGGGATGGTCGTGTTCTTCTGGATCATCTTGGTCATCACGCCGCCGAGGGTCTCGATGCCCAGGCTGAGCGGGGTGACGTCGAGCAGCAGCACGTCCTTGCGGTCGCCGACCAGCACCTGGCCCTGGATCGCGGCGCCCACGGCCACGGCTTCATCCGGGTTGACGTCCTTCCTCGGCTCCTTGCCGAAGAACTCCTTGACCTTGTCCTGGACCTTGGGCATGCGGGTCATGCCGCCGACCAGGATCACGTCGTCGATCTGCCCGACCGAGACGCCGGCATCCTTGATGGCGGTGCGGCACGGAGCGATCGTGCGCTCGATCAGGTCCTCGACCAGCGCTTCCAGCTTGGCCCGGGAGAGCTTGATGTTGAGGTGCTTCGGGCCCGAGGCGTCGGCCGTCACGTACGGCAGGTTGATGTCGGTCTGGGCCGAGCTCGAGAGCTCGATCTTCGCCTTCTCGGCCGCTTCCTTCAGGCGCTGCAGGGCGAGCACGTCCTTCGACAGGTCGACGCCCTGGTCCTTCTTGAACTCGGAAATGATGTAGTCGATGATCCGCTGGTCGAAGTCCTCGCCGCCGAGAAAGGTGTCGCCGTTGGTCGAGAGCACCTCGAACTGCTTCTCGCCGTCGACGTCGGCGATCTCGATGATCGAGATGTCGAAGGTGCCGCCGCCGAGGTCGTAGACCGCGATCTTGCGGTCGCCCTTCTCGGTCTTGTCGAGGCCGAAGGCGAGCGCCGCCGCGGTCGGCTCGTTGATGATGCGCTTGACGTCGAGGCCGGCGATCCGGCCGGCGTCCTTGGTCGCTTGGCGCTGGGCGTCGTTGAAGTAGGCGGGGACGGTGATGACCGCGTCGGTCACCTTCTCGCCGAGATAGTCCTCGGCGGTTTTCTTCATCTTGCGCAGGATCTCGGCCGAGATCTGCTGCGCCGCGAGCTTCTCGCCGCGCACCTCGACCCAGGCGTCGCCGTTGTCGGCGGCGACGATCTTGTACGGCATCAGGCCGATGTCCTTCTGCACTTCCTTCTCGGTGAACTTGCGGCCGATCAGGCGCTTCACCGCGTAGATGGTGTTCTTGGCGTTGGTCACCGCCTGGCGCTTGGCCGAGGCGCCGACCAGGATCTCGCCGCCCTCCTGGTAGGCGACGATCGACGGCGTGGTGCGGGCACCCTCGCTGTTCTCGATCACCTTGGGGGTGTTGCCTTCCATGATCGCGACGCACGAGTTGGTGGTCCCGAGGTCGATGCCGATGATCTTTGCCATGTAGTTCTCCAGAGAGATTGAATTCGATGCGTTCGAGTTGTGGATAACTCAGTTGTTTTTCAAGCGCGGGTCAGGCTGAAGCGCTGACCGTGACGAGAGCCGGCCGGAGCACCCGGTCGGCGATCATGTAGCCCTTTTGCAGCACCGCAACGACGGTGTTCGGCTCCTGCTCCGCCGGCACGACGCTGATCGCCTGGTGCTGGTGCGGGTCGAACCGGGAGGCCGGCGCCGGGTTGATCTCGAGGACCTTGTTGCGCACCAGGGCGGCGCTCAACTGGCGCAGCGTGGCGTGCACGCCCTCCAGCATCTGCTCGGTCGTCGCCGCCGGGATCGAGATCGCCGCCTCCAGGCTGTCCTTCACCGGCAGCATGCTTTCGGCGAAGCCCTCGACGGCGTACTTGCGCGCCTTGGCCACTTCCTCCTCGGCCCGGCGGCGCACGTTCTCGGCTTCGGCCTTGGCGCGCAGGAAAGCGTCGGACAACTCGGCGTGCCGGGCTTCGAGGTCGGGGGTGGAGGAAGGCGGGGAGGCGTCGGGGCCCGCCGAGGCGTTGGCGGCCGGGTCGAGCGCCGGAGGGGTGGCGGAGGCGGCCGGGTCCTGGCCGGCGTCGGCGGACGAAGAGGAGGGGTTCTGGGCAGTCATCAAAAGGACTTGGGCGCATTCCCTTGCATTTCAAGGGGCCAATTCGCGCCCGGCTGCCGAAACTCCTTCAGTCGCCGTCGACCGACGCGCTCCAGCGATTCCAGTCGGCGAGCTGGCGGCGGTCGCGCTTGGTCGGACGGCCGGCCTCGATCGCCGCCGCCGGCTCCGGCGAGAGTCGATGCGCCAGGGCGGCGGCCTCCCGGGCGGCGACGCTTTCCGCCGTTTCCTGATAAAGCGCCTGGGCAACCGGCGCCGGGCCGCGCTGGGCACTGACGCCGAGGACGACGACTGTCCGCGCCACCATGCCCTGGCGAAAGGCGAGGATGTCTCCCGCCTTGACTTCGCGCGACGCCTTGGCCACCTGCTCGTTCACCGAGACGCGGCCCTTCCCGATCTCTTCGGCGGCGATGGCGCGCGTCTTGAAGAACCGGGCTGCCCAGAGCCACTTGTCGAGCCGAAGCCTGTCCATTAGCAGTCCCGTTCCGGGCTTCCCGCCTCTGACGGCAAGCCTCGTGCCGTGCCCGGGGTGCGCGTCAGAAGATCCAGAGGCTGTCCCGCGGTACTTCCAGCCATTGCTCGCCTCCGGCGAGCGCGACCGGACCGTAAGCGCGCAGGCGCAGCCCGCCGCGATGGAAAAGATGCTCCCAGCGGTCGCCGAGGAACATGGAGGTCACGAGCGGGAGCTTGAGGGTGTTGTCGCCTTCGCCGGCCGCCAGCCGGACGCGCTCGAGACGCACCATCCCGGTCGCCGGGCCGGCTTGCCCGCCGCTGCCCCGGGCTTCCCCCCAGAGCTGCCAGCCGTCGCCAGCGAGCAGCGCCGCGCTGCCGCGCCTTTCGACGACCTTGCCTTCGATCCGGTTGTTGCTGCCCATGAAGTCGGCGACGAACAGGGTGTTCGGCTGGCCGTACAGCTCTTGCGGCGTCCCCTGCTGCTCGATGACGCCGTTGTTGAGCAGCAGGATCCGGTCGGACATCGCCATCGCTTCGTTCTGGTCGTGCGTGACGACCAGTGCCGAAAGCCGCATCTTCAGGATCAGCTCGCGCAGCCAGGCGCGGGCTTCCTCGCGCAGCTTGGCGTCGAGGTTGGAAAGCGGCTCGTCCATCAGGATGACGGGCGGGTTGTAGACCAGCGCGCGGGCGATGGCGACGCGCTGCTGCTGGCCGCCGGAGAGCTGGTGCGGGAAGCGGTCGCCGAGGTGGCCGAGGCCGAGGTTGCCGAGCGCCGAGTCGACGCGCTGGCGGACCTCGGCGGCGGCGACCTTGCGCAGCTTGAGACCGTAGCCGACGTTGTCGGAGACGGTCTTGTGCGGCCAGAGGGCGTAGGACTGGAAAACCAGGCCGAGGTTGCGTTTCTCGGCCGGCACCTCGAGGCTCGAGGCGGGGTCGAACACGGCACGGTCCTCGATCCGGATCGTCCCCCGGTGGGGAAGCTCGAGGCCGGCAACCGCCCGCAGCAGCGTCGTCTTGCCGCTGCCCGAGGGCCCGAGCAGCGAGACGACCTCGCCCTGGGCGAGCTGCATCGACACGCCCTTGAGGATGGCGTTGTCGCCGTAGGAAAGATGCAGGTCGTCGACGCGCAGCTTGGTCGTTGCGACAGGGGCGGCCGCGTTCGCGGGCGCGGCCAGGGATGAAGCTTCAGTCATGCAGGTTCACTCCGAAGCGCAATGCGACCGCGAGGCCGATACCCACGAGCAGCACGTTGATCAGCGAGAGCGCGGCCACCGTGTCGGCCGCCCCCGTTCCCCACAGGGACACGAGCAGCGAGCCGATCACCTCGGTGCCGGGCCCGAGCAGATAGACGCCGGTCGAGTACTCGCGCTCGAAGATCATGAAGACGAGCAGCCAGCTCGCGAGCAGGCCGTAGCGGATCAGCGGCAGGGTGACATGGCGGCTGACCTGGCCGCGCGTGGCGCCGGTGCTGCGCGCCGCCTCTTCGAGCTCGGGGCCGACCTGAAGCAGCGAGCTCGAGACCAGCCGCATGCCATAGGCGAGCCAGACGACGGTGTAGGCGATCCACAGGCTGAGGATGGTCGAGCGCAAGGGCGCCAGTGGCGGAAAGAAGAGGAACACCCAGAGGAACGCCAGACCCGCAAGCAGCCCCGGCACGGCGCGCGGCACGAGCACCAGATAGTCGACGAAGCGCGACCAGGCATCCGCCTTGCGGTGCGTCGCCAGGCCGACGGCCGTGTAGCAGACGACCGCCAGGCCGCCGCCGACGACGCCGATGAGCACCGTGTTCAGGATGCCGCGCACCAGCGTCGGTTGCGTGAACACCTCGCGGAAGTTGTCGAGCGTCAGCACCTCTGCCAGACGCACGCCTTCGCCCCAGTTCGTGACCAAGGCGCGCAGGGCGATCCCGGAGAGCGGCACGACGATGGTGAGGAAGAGCCAGAGCGCGAGGATGGCGGTGGCGACCCAGCGCCAGCCGCCCAGCGGCAAGGGCCGCTGCCGGCCGGCCTTGCCCTTGACGGTGATGTACTTGCCGGCATTGCGCAGCAGGAAGCGCTGCAGCATGACCAGCGGAAAGGTCATGGCGACGATGCAGACCGCGACCGCCGCCATCAGGTGATAGGACGGGATGCCGAGCTTGTTGGTGAGCTTGTAGAGGTAGGTGGCCAGCACGAGGTGGCCCTCCGGGTCGCCGAGGACCAGCGGCAGGCCGAAGATCTCGAAGCCGAGAAAGAAGACGAGGACGCCCGAGAACAGGAGCGACGGCGTCACCATCGGCAGGCTGACGTCGCGGGCGACCTGGAACGGCGTCGAGCCGGTCATCCGCGCCGCCTCCTCGACGTCGGAGCCGAGGCTCTTCAGCGCCGAGGACGAATAGAGGTAGACGTGCGGCACGTGCGTGAGGCCGGCGATCACGGCGATGCCGGTCAGCGAGTAGACGTTCCAGGGCACGCCGCCCAGCAGGTCCTTGGCCCATACCGAATAGAAGCCGACCGGACCCGCGGCGACGACGTAGCCGAAGCCGAGCACCATCGGCGAGACGAACACCGGGATCAGCAGCAGGGGCTCGATCCAGCCGCGCCCCGGCAGGTCGGTGCGGATCATGAGGAAGGCGAGGATGCCGCCCAAGGGCACGGCGATCAGCGCCATGGCGGCGGCGATCACCAGCGAGTTCTTCAGGGCATCCCAGAAGTCCCCGTCGGCGAAGATGAACTCGAAGGCGCCGATGCCGGGCTTGTGCGGCATGAAGAACGGCGCATCGAGCAGGCTCTGGTAGAAGATCAGGCCGAGCGGCAGAAAGACGGCCAGCGCCGTCACGCCGATGACGCTGCCGCGGGCGAGGCCGATGCGCATGAACGCGCGCCAGGGCCTACTTGCCGGCCTTCATGGCCGCCTGCCACTGCTTGATGAAGTCGAGCCGCTTGGTCTGGTCGAGGTAGACGAGCAAGTCGGCGTTGACCGGAATCGGCTTGGCGGCGGCGCCGAGGATCTTGGCGTAGCCGGCGGCGGTCATCTCGCCTTCGACGTCGGCGCGGATCGAGCCAAGCTCCGACTGGTTGCCGATGATCGCCTGGCCGCGCTTGGAGAGGATGTAGTCGACCCAGAGCTTGGCGGCGTTCGGGTTCTTCGCCGTCTTCGACACGAACATGACGCGCGACATCACGAGCGCATAGTCCTTGGGCAGGACGATGCCGATCGACGGATCCTTCTTCGCGCGCAGCGCGGCGTACGAGTTGAAGATGTTGAAGCCGAGCAGGTTCTCGCCCGAGCTGATCCGCTCCATCATCGTCCCGGCGCTCGACTGCACGCGCGGGCCGACCACGCCGAGCGCCTTGACCATGTCCCAGAACTGCGGGTTGTACTTGCTGTCCTGGGTAATCAGCATGAAGCCGACGCCGGACTTCTCGATGTCGTAGGTCGTGACCTTGCCCTTGAGCTTGTCGGTCTTGGTCGTGAAGACGCGCAGCAGGTCGGCGTGGCTCTGCGGGATCTCGTCGCCGGTGAGGAGCCGCTTGTTGTAGACGATGGCCAGCGGCTCATAGGTCGTGCCGAAGGCCTCGTTCTTCCACACCGCCCAACTCGGCAGGCTGGCGATCTCGGGCGAGGCGTAGGCGAGCGCGCCGCCGTCGTTGACGAGCTTGATCTGCAGGTCCATCGCCGAGCTCCAGAGAACGTCGGCCGAACCGGCGCCCGCCGCCTTCTCGCTGATGAAGCGGTTGTAGACCTCGGTCGAGTTCATGTCGTTGTATTCGACCGAAATCCCCGGGTAGAGCGCCTGGAAGTCCTTGACCAGGAAGCCGGCGGCGGCCGTGTCGGTCGTGCTGTAGACGACGACCTTGCCCTCCTTCTTGGCCGCAGCGATGGTGTCGGCGTAGCCGGCCGGATAGCCGGCGGGGACCTGGGCTGCGACACCGAAGGCCGTGAAAGTGGTTGCGACGGCAAGGATCTTGGCGATGAATCTCATGACTTCTCACTCAGGAAAGGAAGGCCCGACGCGAGGCGTGGCCCGGGTTTCGAATGCCGCAGACTATCGCGGGCGCAGGTCGGGCCGCAACCGGCCGAACCCCAAGGCCATGTCAGGATCGGGCGCCTGCGGCGACGGCACGCATGCGTTGTTGCTCGAGCGAATCCGGGCCGCTCCCATCGGCGGGCACCTGCTCCCAGCCCTGCATGTGCCGTATCGCAATGCCGGCCAGTGCCGCGATCCCCTCGTGCTGGTCGTTGAGGCAGGGGATGTAGCCGAATTCCTTGCCGCCGGCCGCCAGGAATGCGGCCCGCGCCTCCAGGTCGATCTCCTCGAGCGTCTCCAGGCAATCGGCGAAGAAGCCGGGGCAGAACACGTCGACCCGGGCCACGCCCTCTTTCGCCAGGCCGACCAGGGTCGGTTCGGTGTAGGGCTTCAGCCATTCGGCCTTGCCGAACCGGCTCTGGAAGGTGACGACCACGTTTTCCTCGCGCAGCTTCAGGCGCTCGGCGAGGAGGCGCCCGGTCTTCAGGCATTCGCAGTGATAGGGATCGCCCAGCGTCAGGGAGCGCTTCGGCAGGCCGTGAAAGCTGAGCACCAGGCGATCGGGCCGGCCGTGCGTCATCCAGTGGTCGCTGACGCGGCGCGCCAGGGCGCCGATGTAGCCCGGGTCGTCGTGCCAGTGCTTGACGAAGCGCAGCTCCGGAAGGTTGCGGCGGCGCTTCATCCAGTCGGCGATGGCGTCGCCGACGCTTGCCGTCGTCGCCGCCGCGTACTGCGGATAGAGCGGGAGCACCAGCACCCGCTCGACGCCTTCGGCACGAAGCGCATCGAGCGCACCGGCGATCGCAGGCTGGCCGTAGCGCATCGCGTGGCGGACGAGCACCGGATGGCCGCGCTGCCCGAGATAGCCGGCGAGCAGCAGCGCCTGCTTCTCGGTCCAGACCTTGAGCGGCGACCCTTCCTTCATCCAGACGCGCGCGTACTTGCGCGCCGACGCCGCCGGGCGGGTTCGCAGGATGATGCCGTGCAGGATCGGCCACCAGAGCAGACGCGGAATCTCGACCACCCGAGGATCCGAGAGGAACTCGGCCAGGTAACGCCGCACCGCCTTGGGCGTGGGCTCGTCGGGCGTGCCGAGGTTGCAGATCAGGACCGCGGTCTTCGCGGCCGTTCCGTGGCTGAAGGCCGGCTCGGGCGCGAAGCTCATCGCCCCGACCCCTGGCGCCGCCTCAAGGCTTGAGCCCGAACTCGAACGGCGCCTGGCGCTGCGTGTCGGCGAACTTCATCACCTCGAAGCGCACGCACGGGCTCACCGGTTCGCTCGGCGGCGTGCCCAGGCCGATGACGCCGGCGCCGTGCAGGGTGCAGGCGCCGCGGCGCAGGCTGATGATCTCGGGGTCGTTGTCGAAGCGGACGTAGGTGCCGTTGTAGCTGAGGTCGGTGAGCTGGAAGGTGCCGCCGTGCCAGTCGATCCGTGCATGCGAGCGCGATACCCGGTTGTCGTCGATGATGTAGGTGGCCTGGGGGCTGCGACCCAGGATCACTGGCAGGCTGGTGCCCGAGTAGATGCGGTTCAGGTCGAGCCAGATCAGGCGGATGCCCTCGGGCTCGATCGACGCCGGCGCCATGTCGCCGAAGGCGGTGGCGGCGGTGTCGCCGAAGCGCCGCACCGCCTCCAGAAGGTGAACGTGCACCGGCTCGACGCGGCCGCGCAGCTGCATCCGGTCGAGGCTGCGAAAGCGCGAGCGCTCCCAGTCCTCGAGGCCGTCGACCACGCTCGCCGTCGCCAGGGTCTCATTGTCGCCGGCATGGTCGAGCAATCGCGCGGCGACGTTGACCGCATCGCCGAAGACGTCGCCCGACATCTCGACCACCTCGCCGTGCGCCAGTCCGACCTGGAGCTTGAGCGCTATCGGCGGTACGCGCAGCTCTGCGGCTTCGGGTGCGCTCGCGGGCGGCAGGCCGATCCGGCTCAGCGAGTCATGCATGTCGTCGGACGCCTGGATCGCCGCCGACGGCTCGGGAAAGATCGCCATCAGGCCATCGCCGAGAGTCTTGACCACCTGGCCGCCATGCTCCTCGACGACCCGCGCGAGCAGGGCGACGCTGCGCGTGACGACAGTGGTCGCCTCGGCATTGCCGAGGGTCTCGTACATCGAAGTGCTGCCGCGCAGGTCGGCGAACAGCACGGTACGTTGGTAGACCTGGGTCATGCCGTTGGGTGCATGCTGTGCATCGCTGCCAAGTTTATAGCGGTCTGCCTAGCAAAAAGGGCTCCAACCTCGCGGCTGGAGCCCTCTTCGAAGGCGAGTGTTGCTAGAGCGTGTCGAGATAGGTGCGCAGCTTGTCCGAGCGGCTCGGGTGCTTGAGCTTTCTGATCGCCTTGGCCTCGATCTGGCGGATGCGCTCGCGGGTCACGTCGAACTGCTTGCCCACCTCCTCGAGGGTGTGGTCGGTCGACATCTCGATGCCGAAGCGCATGCGCAGCACCTTGGCCTCGCGCGGCGTGAGCGAGTCCAGGATGTCCTTGACCACGTCGCGCAGGCCCGCCTGCATCGCCGCCTCGATCGGCGCGGTGTTGTTGGTGTCCTCGATGAAGTCGCCCAGGTGCGAGTCGTCGTCGTCGCCGATCGGCGTCTCCATGGAGATCGGCTCCTTGGCGATCTTCATGATCTTCCTGATCTTGTCCTCGGGGATCTCCATCTTCTCGGCCAGCGTCGGCGCGTCCGGCTCGAAGCCGAACTCCTGCAGGTGCTGGCGGCTGAGGCGGTTCATCTTGTTGATCGTCTCGATCATGTGCACCGGGATGCGGATGGTGCGCGCCTGGTCGGCGATCGAGCGGGTGATCGCCTGGCGGATCCACCAGGTGGCGTAGGTAGAGAACTTGTAGCCACGGCGGTATTCGAA
>Ga0207703_10000821_pt1 | contig 30597 bp, 37 predicted proteins | sample KBSSwiS12_FD_184304 | JGI IMG/M metagenome (GOLD analysis project Ga0207703, IMG submission 184304) | Switchgrass rhizosphere microbial communities from Kellogg Biological Station, Michigan, USA - KBS Switchgrass S1-2 (SPAdes) (version 2) | ecosystem: Host-associated > Plants > Roots >...
TGCGCCGCGCCGCGCTTGGTGGCAACGCGGGGCCGGTCATGATTGCCGAGCACCCAGTTGGGCCAGCCACCGGGCGGCAGCGCGGCTTCATAATCGGTGATCAGCCGCGCAAGCGCGCGCGCTTCCCACGGCGCGTCGATCAGCTGGAAATTGAACGGAAGGTGCACCTCGGGCGCTTCGCGGCCATAATAATGCATAAGCCGGTCGATCGGCAGGTAGATCTCGCCGATTAGCACCAGGTCTCGCCCTTTCGCCGCATAATCATCAGCGATCGCGCGCATATCGGCGGCTATGCCATGCACCTCCAGCTGGTCGGTCGAATGAAGCTGCAGCACGCTGTGCATCTCGCCCATGGCCGGCGTGTAAGCTGGATTGAGCGGATTGTCCGGAAAGTCGCTGTGCTTGATCATGTGCCACAGCACATCGATGCGAAACCCGTCCACGCCGCGATCGAACCAGAAGCGCATCGCCGAATAGATCGCCTCGCGCACCTCGGGATTACGCCAATTGAGGTCCGGCTGCTCCTTCAGAAAGGCATGATAATAATATTGGCCGGTCGCCTCATCCCATTCCCAGGCCGAGCCGCCGAAATCGCTGATCCAGTTGTTCGGCGGCCCGCCGCCCGGCCGCGGATCGCGCCAGATGTACCAATCGCGCTTGGGATTGTCGCGCGACGATCGGCTTTCACGGAACCATGGATGCTGATCGGAGCTGTGATTGGGCACCAGATCGAGCAGGACGCGAAGCCCCTTGGCATGCGCGGCTTCGACCAGCGCATCGAAATCCGCGAGCGTGCCGAAACGCGGATCGACATCACAATAATCGGCGACGTCGTACCCGAAATCCTTCATCGGCGACGGATATATGGGCGAGATCCAGATCGCATCGATGCCAAGACCGGCCAGATAATCCAGGCGCCGCTCGATCCCTTTCAGGTCGCCGATGCCGTCTCCGTCGCTGTCCTGAAACGAACGCGGATAGATCTGGTAGATCACACCATGCTGCCACCAGAGCGGCGTCACGCGAACCTGCTCTTCGGCAGATGGGTGATGCGGCAGGCGAGATCGGCCTCGCCCGAAGCGACGATGTAGCTGTCGCCCGCATCGATGATCCCGGTCGAGAACACCACTGGCGTCGGCAGATAGACCTGGTGCGCGATGTCCGCGATCAATTCCGGATCGGCTTCGATCAGCGGCGTCTCGTCCTCGAGGCGCAGGATCTTGGTCGGATCGTCACGGTCCAAAAGCGCCCAGAAAGTGCGGTAGATGCCCACTTTCTCGCGCGGCTCGACGCCGTGATAGAGCAACAGCCAGCCGCGATCGGTCAGGATTGGCTGGGTGCCGCCGCCCACCTTCGCCGCCGATGTCGAGCCCTTGCGCGCACGGATGCCGGGCTGATCGAGCGGCTTCCAATGGATCGCATCGGGCGATTGGGCAAAATTGATCGAGGGCCCACCGGCGAAGGGGCTCGCCTCGGGATAGGCGAAATAAAGCTCGCCGAGCGGCCGGGTCAGCGCCATGAACATGCCGCCGACCTTGCCCTCGAACAGCAGCATGTCCTTGTTCTGGTGATCAAGGACGATGCCCTTGAGCTCATAATCAAGCCCATTGGTGGAAAGATGGAGCGTGGTGCAATGCCGTTCGGCGCTGACCGAGCAGGTCGTCATATACCAGACGCCATCGATCAGCGTGATGCGCGCATCCTCGACGCCATATTCCTGAAAAGTGCGCACGGGCGCGACCGCGCGATCATAATGCACCGTGACGATGCTCCGCGCGTCCTGCGACAATTCGACCGGGAGCAGCCAGGAGAGCGACGTCAGCGCCAGCATCCGGTGCGCGCCCTGGCGCAGCGAGAACTGGCGCGGATCAGTCATATCGACCGTGTCGAGCGGATGGCGATCGAGCACATAGCCGTCCGCCGTCCAGCGGATCGCTCGCACGCAGCCATCGCGCACCGGCTCGCTGAGCGCCTCGGCAATGCGCACCATCATTAGCACATTGCCGTTGGGGAGCCGCGTGAACCCGGGGTTGAACGCGCCGAGCACATAGGTTTGCTCGCCGATCGATCCGCGCAAGGGCGATCGCGCGAGATCGACGTCGTCGGGCCGAAAAATCAGATAATCGTCGTTTCCCGCCAAAGTCCGCCCTCCGCGTCACGCCAACGCAGATTGCGGCAAGGCGTTCCTGTGTCTAGAGGATCGCGCGGAAAAGTGGGTACCGGTTTTCCGTACAAAGCGATGCGACAACAAAGGGATCTAGAGTCGATCCGATTCAGATTGAACCGGATCGTCTCCAGCTATTCCTTTGTTTGCTGTGATTTCCGAGCCGGCAGGTGATTCCACCTGCCTCGAAATCACTCTAGTGCCGGTGCTCGCGCCGCAACGCATAGCGGCCATCAGCATAGCTCTCGAAGATGCCCGAGATGGCCGGATGATCAATCGGCTCGTCGCTCTCGTCGGTCTGCAGATTTTGCTGGCTGACATAAGCGACATAGCTGCTCTCACCATTTTCGGCGAGCAGATGATAGAAGGGCTGGTCCTTCGCCGGTCGCATCCCTTCGGGGATCGCCTCATACCATTCGTCGGTATTGGCGAAGACGGGATCGATATCGAAGATCACGCCCCGAAAACCGAACAGCCGGTGCCGTACCACCTCACCGATGCCGAACCGCGCATGCGCGATCGGAGGGGCAGGCACGCCGAGCGGAAACTGGGACGCGGAGGAGAGATCGGACACTGTCATGTCTACCAATGTAAGGCAGTTTGCACGCGAGGCAAGCAGTGCTGCATTCGTCCTGGCGCAAGAGGCGCTTGGCAAGCCCGCCACCTTTCGCTAGGAGCCGCGCCTTGCGACCCGCCGGCCACCACCATGGCCGACACCAGCGCCCGGATCGGAGAGGTGCCAGAGAGGTCGATTGGGACGGTCTCGAAAACCGTTGTGCGGGCAACCGTACCGTGGGTTCGAATCCCACCCTCTCCGCCATATTATCCGCTAATGCGCTGAAAATATTGTGTTTTTATTTTTATGCCCCACATTCAGTCCCACAAAAATTTCTGGAATAGCTCGGATCGTACGGGAATGATTCGGAACGCCTGCTTCCGATTGCCCAAAGCCATACCCCTTGCGTCTTGAGCCCGAATTGAGCAAATTGCCCTTGCTTCCCATGAAAGCTGGGAGGTGGGGCTTCAGAATCCCTTTGTCACGTAGTCCGGTTGAGATTTCGGCCGGGTGGCGGGCGCGTATGTCCAAGGCTTCGGCCCAAAGGCGTCCGCGCCTTGTGCTACGTGCAGGGTTCTGAACATCCGGCTTCGGGCCGTGCTCCTTTCGATGAACAGAGGGGCAAACGTGGTTCTGAACATCATAGGTGGCGATTTCGGAAAGGGCAGCGGCTCGTTCAGCTTTGGCAGCTTCAGCCTACCCAAAGTGCCTGGACAATGGGGATCGCAACGAGTGGAAGGGTCGCTTGTGCGGTCTGTGGAACTCGTCAGCCAGGAAACCACCCACCACAATGCCCACCGGCTCGCCAAAGGTCTGGGTGGAGCAGCATTGATCGGACCAATCGGCCTTGCATTTGGGCTGCTTGCCCAAGGCAAAACGAGCAACAAGGTCTCCTTCGTGGTAGAGTTGATGGATGGCCGTGGCTTCCTAGCCACATCTGATCATGCCACCTTTCTGAAGATCAAGGCACTGTCCGTAGGTTCGGCGCAGCGTGGCGGATATGGAAGCCCGATAGAGCCCCGATCCAACCCGCTTGTGCAGGAGCTTATGGAAGGTCGTGTCTCGCAAGAGGATGAACTGGCGGGATTGGGTAGCCGACATCCCTCAAGCGTCCAGGATGCCCTAACGTCCGTCGAGTCTTGCTTTGTTGACCGAGGGTGGAAGGTTGAGCGCGGGGGGGTACCTGTACGAGGTGATCGCTTTGCTTTGCTGAACGCCCGGAAAACCGCACATGAAGCGATGGTGGCTTGCACACCCTTTCTACTCGATGCAGGCCTATTCGACTCGATTTGTGAGGCACTCGATCGATATCCAGCCGATTGGCAAATGGTTGTTGCCGGTCAGGTGATACCGGGCGTTACCCAATCAACCCATGAAAGAAGGTTTATCGTAGGGGAGCTTCGTGACACCGCGAATTTGATCCCAGCATGAGGCGGGAAATTATAGTCGCGGCGATGGTCCTGCTTCTGGCTAGCGCCTGCAAATCCCGTTTGCAGCAGAATATCGAGCAAGCAGAATCTGACCTTAAGTTGGCTCAATCCAACGCTGACTTTCTACAAAGCTCCTGCCAAGAGGATGGGGTAGCATTGGCAAAGGCCCAAGGAGCCGAATCCAACGCCCAATGGGATATAGCAACTGGTGCGAACGTTGATCACATATCGAAAGATCAGGAGTGGGATATTCGTTGGGAACTAGCTGGCGAAAATGGAATCAATCCCGCCCAAGCTAATGGCTGGAAGGACGTACTACGCGGGCGGGCAGAGAACGCACGCAACGAACTGCCCAATATCGAACAGCAGATAAAAGACGCTCTAGCCAAGCGTGACAAAAGCTGTAAGGACTTCAAAGATTCACAACAGGATGTTCTGAATGCGCAGAAGAGGTTAGCCGATCTCAAGAGGCAGATTCCATCATGATTAATCAAGGGGAACGTCATGCGATTAGCTTTGCTTGCATCAGCAGCCTTCATCCTTCCTTTCGAAGCCGAAGCAGCAACGGTTATCAGCGGCACCATTGAACCTCAGGACCTAATAAGCTCGATCGACACGAGCGATTTTTTCTCTCCACTAAAGCACATGCCGGAAGGCTCGAAAATCAACGTGACCTTCACAATCAGCCAGGGAATAATCGCAGAGGTATCCGGGGATGTGGATGCCTACTATACGAGCACATGGAAGTTTCCCGTTGCTGAGGATTCTGGCGTTGAGACTCACATCACGGACCTTTGCTCGTTTAACGGGGCAGGTCCCGATGGTTGTTTTCAATGGGATTATGACGAGGACGGCATCTTCAAACCTTATCCCGCCGCCTTCACATCCAACTTTTCGGTTGGTGCGAAGAGCCTGTCTTACACGGTTTTTAGACCGGTTGGTTTCCATCATTGCGATAAGCCAATCTACTTTCCCACCGTGTGCGAGGAAGATTGGAGCCTCAGCAGCACTATGAACATCAGCGTCGCAGGTCGTAAGCCCTTCACATACACGCTATCTTACAGCGATCCCATCGGCGGCAGTGCTGTCCCTGAACCGGCATCTTGGGCAATGATGCTCGCGGGCTTTGGATTAGCAGGCGGAGCGCTTAGAAAGCAGCGGAAGCAAGCCAATCATCAGCATGTGAGCTTCACATAACCCACATTACGCTAAGACGGCTCATACAGAAGGATTCTACCCTCAGGCCACGGGGGGGGTGGTAGCCAAGGCACTGTTTTCCTTTTGCAGCCGTCTTTGCGGCCAACCCAGGACTAGGATATGAACTATGAAATGGCTTGGCTTGTTAATGCTCGCGCTATCCCCTGTTCCCGCCCTTGCAGTTAAAGCGGAGGTAACTCAGCAAAGTGCGGAAACCCGAAGCGTTGGTGTTGGATCGCTTGGATTGAGCGTTACCGGTCAAGGTCCCCTTATTGGCGAAGTTCGGGCCGCTGTCGCGGACGCCATTGCCGGTTTAGACAAGTTTGATCCGATCTTACCTTATTCAACTCAAGCCGATGTTCAGATTCAGATCAATATCGTTTCGACGAAATCCGTAGGTTCGGAAAAACGCATGTGGTGGGGGGTATTTGCCGGAGGATCAAAGATCGTCGCTGATGTAACGGTCATGGATCATGGGACAGAGGTTGACCGATATCAGGTTGAAGTTGGAACCAAGGCAACTTCAGTTGGTGGACGGACCGACACGACCGCTAGTCGTGAATTAGGCCGCGTGGTTGCTAGCAAATTACGGGTCAGATAGGCGCGGCCCGGATAGCACGGATGTCTAGCCGACCTTTAGCCACCAAAATGGATCAATAACCATGCCGTCCCGTGCATGGAGCTAGATAACCTCTGACTGCAGCTACGAGATGTGCCATCGTGATACGGCGACGATGAGCGAGCGCACTTTACATGCCATTATACAGGCGATAATCGGCTCTCGTAGGCGGGGGAATCATGGCAATGACGTTTGTGAATAAAGCGGGGTTCTATAAGGCTTATCTCGCAATAGCAGCCTTCAGCTTGTCGGCTTCTGGTTCAGCTGCGGTCACGATACACACCGACAGCTTTATCACTTCCCCGACAGCGTTCAATGGGTTCGAAAACATCGAGAGCAGCCCAAATTTCACATCGCCTTATTACTTCAATGAGGCCGCCACATATACCGAGGGCGGCATATCCGTTCACTACAATAGCTTGATGAACGATCCTTGGAATACCCCAGGCCAAGGGATATGGACCAAATCTATATACTACGAAGGAAAAGATAGCTGGTACCGTAACGGTGGTGGCTGGGGATATACTACTATCACTCAGGCCGATGGCAAGGCATTCGATCAAGTCCAATTTCTTGCTGCCTCAGGAAAATACGACTGGACCAGCTTACTTTATCAGATCGTCTATAAGGGCGTCGTAATCGACTCAGGATTTGCAGGCTCGGTGGTTCCGCTCAATGGAGACCACAACTTACATTATTTTGGCTTTTCTGGCACCGAGTTTGACGAAGTCAGGCTGAAGGCCAATGGGTCGTCCGAATTCATTCCTGGGGAATTTGAAACTCTCGTGGTAGACAGCATATCGCTGCACTCAGTGAGCGGTGCTCCCCAGGGTCCGGGAGCATCTGCTGTCCCTGAACCTGCCTCATGGGCGATGATGATAGCCGGGTTTGGGTTAGTAGGCGGAACGCTACGCAAACAAGGGAAGCAAGCCAAACATCAGCGTGTGAGCTTCACATAGGCCACATTACGCTACAAAGGCTCATACAGAAAGATTTCACGTTTAGGCTACTTGGGTAGCCGATGTGCTATTTTTCTTCTGTGCGGGCTTCCTAGGTGAATTAAGAGGCCGTTCGTATCAGCCTGCTTGCCCCATTCCTTGAATGTTTCTTAGTCAATTGCCGCAGATGCTTTCGCAGGGAACTCCATCGCCGCCACCATCTAGCGCCTACACCTTGGCCATTAGGGGGAAGCTGTGCCAATCAAACTTTCCTTCCCTTTGAATGCCTTCAGTAGGCTTTCAGTGAACGCGGAACGAAGATCGACACGGGCGGCTTCTTCTTGATTTTCGTTCTTTGGAGGAAACGCGTCTACAGCGGAGGCGGGAGCCTTAATAACAACGACCTTGGCAGTCGGAGACGAGCCAAATTCTCGATATAAGGTATATACGTACAGCTTCCTCGACAGCGTGTTCCTCATATACATAATCGACATTATCATCAGCTCAGCGTAACAATCGGACGCAGAATTACTGAGCTTTCTATAAACTTTAATATCATCGATTCTTTTAAACGGTAAGGCGTTCGGCTCTTCCCGTATAATCTGGAAACTCTTAAATGCCGGAATTTTGGAATATAGCGACGCCCGAATGAGACGGACTTGCTCCTCATTATTCAGGTTTCTTTTCATAAATTGCTCAACAAGCTCGGGATGCCTCACGCTGAATATTCCAGACACGGCAGATTCCATCAGCGGACCTGCTACGCCGGTAGAGGGCGGACCAGACACAACGAATTTATCTTGAGGAAAAACGTGTAATTCGCACTTCTGATCGGGATTACCCTTAACGTCTGTAGATGCAGATCCCCCATCAAGCGCTTTCGCCTGCGAGACAGCCAGGACGAAAGGTAAAATCAAAAGTGAATTGGCTAACCTCATAAACTCTCCCCAACGTTTCAAGCATTATTATCATCGGCGCTGGCTTAAGCAATTGATAACCAATGGGCAGCCACTTTTGAACATAATGTGAGGGAGTTTGGCCTCAAGTCTGGGTACGGCGCTTATTTCTCGTTCGGAGATCACAGCCGATCCAATGCTATATATCTGCGTTGCCTTAAGCCCTCCGACGGATGGACCAAATCAGAGCAGCAAGGCCGGTTAGCAACGCAGCCAGCCATACAGGCACGCTATAATAGTCGGTTCGTGCTGGCTTTTTTTATCCAGGGCTCATTGGTCCTTTCCATCTCGATAAGCTCGTCCGGGAAGCATCGAAATTGGAATGCAATCACGTCATCGATCGACCCATGTAGCCATTGGTCGTGCTCATCAGCGTGCAACAGGACAGGCATACGGTTATGCACCGGACGGATAGCTTCGTTGCAGTCAGCCATGAGGCAAGTATACACAGCCCCCCATTCAGTGCTTTCGCGCCAAAAACCTGCCCATGCAAAGATGGGTTGATCCTTCACGCGGAACCATGTGCGGGTCTTTGATCCCGGCTGGCCTTCTGCTTCGGCAAATTAGGTGACAGGGATAAGGCAACGCCAATGAGGTTTGGTCGCTATTCCACGCCACATGGGCTTCGTCAGATCAGCCACATTGTTAACGGGCTTAGGCTTGATAGGAAGTCCGGTGCGCTTGCTCTTTTGAGCAAGGGGAAAGCCCCACGTCATCGATTGAAGGATACGTTCGCCATCCCGTTCCCTAACAACCATGCCGGGATAGCCTGGGACGGTTTCATCAGGCGAATTGAAGGGAGCCGGGATACTCGACTTAGGCCGTAGACTCATAAGCCCGGAGCCAGAGCCGCAATGAGGCGAGCTGGACCATGGCGAGGAAGTTCGCGGCCAGCTTGTCATATCGGGTGGCGACGCGACGGAAGTGCTTGAGCTTGGAGAAGAAGCGCTCGATCAGGTTGCGCTCGCGGTAGAGCCGCTTGCTGAAGCAGGGTTTCCACTTCCGATTGGATTTGGCCGGGATGTTCGGGGTGGCTCCTTGCCCCTCGATCAGCTCACGGATGCGGTCAGCGTCATATGCCTTGTCCGCCAACACGATGGTGCGCGGGCCGAGATGGTCGAGCAGCGTGTCGGCGATCTGTCCGTCATGCGCTTGCCCACCTGTCAGGCCGAGCCGGATCGGAAGGCCCTGCGCATCGACGACCGCGTGGATTTTGGTCGTGAGTCCGCCTCGGGAGCGACCGAGACAATGATCTGGATCCCCCTTTTTGCCGTCGCGGCCTGCTGGTGGGCGCGAACGGAGGTGCTGTCGATCATCTGGATATCGCCGTCGTGGGCGGCTGTGATGGCGTCCATCATCCGATCCCAGACGCCCGCTTTCCGCCATCGCACAAAGCGATTGTAGCAAGTAGTGCGCGGGCCGTAGCGCTCGGGTAGATCGCGCCAAGGCGCACCGGATCGCAACACCCAGAAGATGCCATTCAGCACGCGGCGGTCATCGACACGGGGCACGCCTCGTGGCTTGTTGGGCAGCAGCGGCTCAATCACGCGCCATTCGAAGTTGGTCAGATCATATCGGCTCATGCTGAGCCTGAATCATATCCGGGCGGTCAGAAAAAGCCTACATTTCGTTGTCGTCGTCGTCTCGCACCACCCCGCCGAGCCGCTTCTGCAACTCTCGCAGAACCGCCAGAACAGCCTCGTCGCGGTTGTAATGGCGTCCGCTGATATCAGCTTGGACGTGAGAGACGCCCGCCTCCTTCGTGATCACATTGAAGTATGCCAAGGCGTCGTCATCAGAGGCTAGCAGCACCCACGGGTCAACCTGATGCGGCAACAGGTCCGACAGCTCGCCGCGAACACGAGCGGGATCGCCAAGCTCTTCGAGAAAATAGCTCTTCATCTGCCACCCCCCAGGTCAGCGCTACATGCCTGATCCTGCGATGGCGCACTAACGATTTATGAGTTCACGGCCTAAACCAGGATGCGACCTCGGCAGCACTCTTGCGGGCGGTATACAGATTGCACATGGCGTTAGTGTGGCATGACTGGCGGGAAATGTCAGCTATGGGTGGATTGAAGATTGGGGAGCGACTCTGATGAGATACCCGCCCTTCGCATGTTATGGTCATGCACCAACAGGGGTTCTAAGGCGGGCCTCGCTTTCGGACAGGGAAAATGACGTCAGTTGAATCGATTTGGGCTTTTGCCGGGAAGTTCGGTATTACTCTCGTTGTCGCCGTGGGCGCAGCGTGGACCCTTTTTCGGTATCTCGGTGAAAAATGGATAACCAACAAGTTTGGTGAAAGCCTAGAAGCCTTCAAGCACGCCCAGGCTCAAGAAATTGAAAAGCTTCGTCTCAAGATCAACACCACTTTTGATCGAACGGTAAAGCTTCACAATCAAGAGTTTGAGGTATTACCGGAGATATGGGAGCGGATGGTCGACGCCTACAGCGCCACTATGGCATTTGTCTCACCCCTACAGAGTTACCCAGACCTAGATCGGCTGAATTCAGTCGAGTTAGAGCATTTCCTTGACCAGTCCAAACTCCATGACTATCAAAAGGACGATATAAGAAAGGCCAATCGCAAGCTAGGTGTCTACACAGACATGATATTCTGGCATACATATAACGAAGTTGATGAAAAACGTCGTTATTTTGAACATTACCATCAGACAAAAGGCCTATTTATACAGGAAAGTTTGTATGTAGAAATCAAGAGGCTGGCTGACATCGTTTGGGACGCTTTGAGTGAGGCGCGGTTTGAGAAGCAACATCCAGACGCGCGAATTGGGAGATACGAAAAAGCCGAAAAACTAAGGACGGAAGGTCCCGCTCTGCGAGATAGAATTGAGAAAGCGATCAAAGCCAAATTGTGGGAAACGACGAGCCTTTAGCGTAGGCGAAGTGGAGCCTTCAAATTACCGCACCTTGCAAAGCAGTGGTGTGGGGGTCAGCATTACGGGTCGCAGGTTCCGGGATCGTTTAATGAGGCCGCGAATGGTCGATTTGGGTGACAAGCTGCCGTCGGCAATCAATGGGTCTGAGATATCGAGCTAATCACGTGGTCCAGATAATGCACGCCATCCTGGTCAGCCTGCTCCCTCAGCAGTTCTGCAAAGCCACGGGTCATCTTAGCATAATGCTCGGCAGCTTCCCTCATCTGCTTGCGGGTCTTTATAGCCCCGTTGCCCTCGATCACCATAGCGGTAGCCAATGCTAGTGACCTTATAAGCTCGTCCATTCCCATTGAAACATGGCCAGCCTTCTCTTCGAAATCGCCCTTAGCCATGATCGCATAGATGGCATGCTGGGCATTGACGAACAGCTTTTGGTCAGCGTTAGGGACGGCAGTCTCTTCGGTTTCCATGCTTCATCCTAAGATCGATAGCGGGAGATAACCCGCTTCCATGTTCGTTCATCGGGATAAGGTAGTTGCGGCCCCTGCGGTTCCAATTTGGTGATTTTATAGCGAGGATTGTGCACCTTGCTAAACCTACTTTGCCAGCATCGGGAGCAATAGAATCGCCTCATCGCGCCAGGTAAGCTGTCATCCCATCTGGCACGTTCAAAGCGCCGCCAGAGGGGGACAGCATCAAGAACGCTGACATGGGGGCATCTGCGGCAGGATAGCTGCAATGTGCGACGATAGAGGGCACAATGGAGCAAGGTTCTTAGCCCGCGCCCTAGATGATCCCGGCTGTGGTCCATGACGCTTGCAATGCCATCGAACCCGTACGGCTACTTTTTGAAACTGATGTTGGGCATGCGCTTTGGCCGATAGATGGCATAATGTTCCCAGCCGTTGGTGATGGCATCAACGACCTCATCAAGGCGTTGCACCTGATACCTTTGCCTCGCGGTCAAGGCATCGACAAACTTGCCATGGTAGACCTTCAACTGGATCGCTATCGACATGCGGAGATCGTCGATGGAAACCAATTCCATCTCAGCATGTTCAGGCTGATTCTGCATATCAGCACAGATTCAAGCCACGGCGCTTTACCTCAGCCACGAGGGCCTTGCTGGTCGGCTCCTCCTCGCAATCTTCGATATAGTCGAGGGTGTAGCGGACCAGATACCCATCCTCCATGGCGGGTATGATGTTGTTGATCATCTCCCATTCTTGGAACGCCCGGTGATCGGCCGATAAGGTGACTGTGGCGGTCACGTTAAGTTCCTAGAACAATGAAGGGTGATCGATTGGCATTGGATCGACTGACTTAATCTCAAAGCCAGAAAGCCGTTGTGCCAGATGCCTTGCCAGCGTGGCTAAAGCCGCGTGCTTCCTAAAGCGGTCCACGTGTTGCAGATCGGAGAGCGCGGCGTTCGAAGCACAGGCTAGTGAAACCTCTAGGTGCAGCGCTAAGGCATTAGGGGGGACGACTCGACTCATGAACCACATGAGAACATATAGAGAACAAGTGGTCAAGACTGACACGATGCTCCTTATGTTTTATGTGAAGCCAGCCGATTTCGGGCGTGCATTCGAGCACGAGAGCCGTTAGCCGCATCCACAGTCGGGCAGCGACGGGAAGGTGATGAACAGGATCAATCTCGCTACAGCGCTACGGGAACCTTCTTTCCCCGACTTCTGCCCCGTCACCGAGGCGGTAGACGCATTGGCAAACTCGGGGATTGAGGAACGGGGCGCGATCTTCACGCGGCGCGAAGTGGTCGAGTTTATTCTCGACCTTTCTGGCTATAATACCGATGCCCCGCTGCATACACTGCGCTTCTTGGAACCATCGTTCGGATTTGGTGACTTCCTGCTGCTCGCGATCGATCGTTTGCTTATTGCGTGGAAGCGGAGTGGGACCGAGCCGGCTGTCCTCGCTGAGGCAATCCGTGCCGTGGAACTTCACCGCGCTTCTTTTGACCAAACCCGCGTTCTCGTCGTTCAGAAGCTTAAGGCCGCAGGAATGGGTTTGCGGGAGGCGGAAAGCATCGCCGCGCAGTGGCTCCTGCATGGCGACTTCCTGCTTATGCCGTTGTCAGGTCAGTTTGATTTCGTTGTCGGAAACCCTCCTTATGTCCGTCAGGAGCTTATCCCGAATGCCCTTATGGCAGAGTATCGTGCCCGCTACCGGACCATTTACGACCGTGCCGACATCTACATTCCGTTCATCGAGCGGTCGCTGAATCTGTTAGCCAAGAATGGGCAGCTCGGTTTTATATGTGCGGATCGGTGGATGAAGAACCGATATGGCGGCCCCTTGCGTGCGATGGTCGCGGAAGGCTTTCACCTGAGCGTTTACGTAGACATGGTGGACACCCCAGCCTTTCGTCAGGAGGTTGTTGCGTATCCCGCCATTACAATCATCCGGCGCGAGAAATCTGGCCTGACCCGCATCGCTCACAAACCAGAAATTTCTGATAGCGCACTGTCGCAACTCGCCGCCGCTTTACGATCATCGAATGGCTCTATCCCAGCTTGTGGGGTGCGAGAGCTCCAAGCCGTCACATCGGGCACCGAACCGTGGATATTGGACTCGTCGGATCAACTGGCATTGGTGCGTAGACTGGAGTCTACGTTTCCGCTGATCGAAGAAACCGGATGTAAGGTTGGCATTGGCGTTGCGACCGGAGCCGATAAAGCGTTTATCGGAGCATTCCATGCGCTTGATGTGGAGCCTAGTCGTAAGCTGCCCCTCGTTATGACCCGCGACATCATAGACGGCAAAGTCAAATGGCGCGGGCTTGGGGTGGTCAATCCTTTCGGTGACGACGGAAAACTCGTCAAGCTCGACCAGTACCCTAAGCTGAAACGCTATTTTGAAGATCGTCGCCAGGAGATAGCCGGGCGGCATATTGCGACAAAAACACCGGTCAATTGGTATCGCACAATCGACAGAATTTATCCCGAACTGGCAAACGAACCGAAGCTGCTGATTCCTGACATCAAAGGGGCAGCACATGTCGTCTACGAAGAGGGATGCCTTTATCCGCATCACAACCTTTATTACATTACGTCGAGCACATGGGAAATACGTGCGCTGCAAGCCGTGTTGCTCTCAGGGATCGCGCGCCTATTCGTGGCGACATATTCGACGAGGATGCGGGGAGGCTATCTCCGCTTCCAAGCTCAATATCTGAGGCGCATCCGTCTGCCTGACTGGAAAGATATCAAACCCGATATGCGACAAGCTCTCCGGGAAGCTGTTGAGGCTCATGATTTTGAGGCATGTAACAGTCTGGTCTTCGATCTATATGGTTTGTCGGCTCAGGAGAGGATCACGCTCGGGGGCGCGGAAAAGTAATGCCACTGGATTTAGCCGATTACGAGCGGCAGGCTCGGGAAGCTGTAATGGCGTTTTGGGGAAACCGAGAAAAGGCTAGGCAAAAGCAGATCGAAGCAGGAAACTTTGATCAAGGCGAGCGTGCTGGTGTCACTGCCGGAAAGAACATGGACGGCTTTATCGCGTTGGTGATCGATCTCGTGCATGCGAATGGGCTCGGCCATGCTCGCATCCTCCAGCAGCGTGCCGTTGTCACCTTGCCCGGCTATTTCCGTCCGACGAAGCTTTGGGATTTGCTTGTTATTCTCGAAGGTCGATTGATCGCCGCTATAGAGCTAAAAAGCCAAATTGGCCCCTCTTTCGGTAACAATTTTAATAACAGAACTGAGGAAGCTATAGGTACGGCCCACGACCTGTCGGTTGCCTATCGCGAAGGTGCGTTCGGCAAACAGCCCCGTCCGTTTGTTGGTTGGCTGATGATGGTGGAGGATGCACCAGAGTCGCGGCGTCCTGTGAACGATCGGTCGCCCCACTTTCCCGTTTTTCCGGAATTTCAGGGCGCTTCCTATCTTAAGCGGTACGATGTTCTCTGCCAGCGGCTTGTTCAGGAACAGCTGTACACTGCTGCTTCGATCATCGCCTCACCGCGATCATCATCGGTGACCGGCCGATACGAGGACATGTCAGATCTCACGAGCCTGAAAACCTTTGTTACCTCCTTCGCGGGACATATCGCAGCCGAAGCTGCCCGGTCATAATAACGGAAGGCAGCATGAATATTACCGATAGCCATGCCTATGGTGCGTGACTCGCTTCGCATGTCCGTGTGAGATCGCAACGGCAAGGACGAGCTTCATCTTTTAGCATAGCTGGCGGCTGGCCGTTGGGTGGACGATCTGCACAAGTGACGGTGAAGTATCGATGCTCATAGGCAATGTGGTAGACCAGCCTTCGCACAGGTGGCGGCACTGGGCTCGGCATCGACCTATAATCGAGCAAGCCGGCTAGCCGGCGCATCAAACACGGCAGGCGCGAATAGGCAGGACTGCGCTGCCTGTGGTGATTCGCTTCACGCGATCACGAGAGCCCGCCGAGCTAACAGCCAAACCCACATGGAAGCATTCGGTCCGTCCACGGTTAAGACGCCCCGACTCATTATAATCTAGCATTATCAATAGCTTGCCTCAGCCCTACAAGCAACCTTTCTGAATCTTAGATTCCTTGCATTATATTTGATTTAAGATATATAAGATAACTATGAGATTTAATAGTAAGGAGGTTATATGACATCGTTTAGGAAAATTGAGATCGATTTTGATGTTCATCGCGCCATTGAAAACGAGCGGCAGGGCTTTGAGGAAAGCGAAAATGATGCGCTGCGGCGGTTACTGGGTTTGCCTCCCTCGACAAACTCTACGGGTACGCGCCGGGGTGGAGCGCCTTGGGTATCTGGAAACATAGAGCTTCCCCACGGAACAGCGTTGAGGCTCACTTACAATGGTATGGTCTACGAAGGCCGCATCGAAAACGGAAAGTGGGTCGTGGGTGATGAATCGTTTACCACCCCATCGGGCGCTGCGGGTGTTGCCGTAACAAAAAAGGGCACGCGAGCAATGCTAAATGGTTGGGAGACATGGCAAGTAAAGAGGCCGAGTGACGCCGAATGGACGCGCCTAAACGACCTTCGCAAATAAGGTATTATCATCATGGATATTCGCTCTATACCGCTGAGAAACATACAGGATAACATACGTCGCTATAGAGAGAGGGGAGTAACCACAGGTGGTAGATATACACTGTTCGAGCTTCTTCAGGAAGAGAAGCGTCGAAGTCCTTCTCCGTTTCCTGTAGTCGAAGTTGCTCAAGTAATTGTTTCCCAAAGCAGATCATCGGCGGATGGTCTAACCAGCTACAAAAACCTCTGGAGGCATTTTACTGGCCTTCCTTGGCAAGGAAATTATGCGCAAAGGAAAGTTGGAGCTGCCCTCGGGCAGGTAATTGCCTACTGCGCTCGACATAAGCTGCCTGTGATAACGACATTAGTTGTTAAATCCGATTCGCGAAAGTTGGCGGTGACCGCTATTAACGCCATATATCATGAAGCACGTGAATATGGTTTTGACGTCGGAATTCATCCGGATCAATTTGTCCAAGAGCAGCAACAGCTTGCAAGGGCATTGGTGCTGACTCAATTCAATCCTGAGGAAGATGATTCCGACCTCACTTCCAGATGATCATTGCTATTTGACGACACATTTATCGCATCGCTCGTTGCTACTGATGGAACATTGGCATGGCTACCGGCAAACAGGTTGCATATTATCGCGTCAGCACGGCTAAGCAGGGTCGCAGTGGCCTAGGCCTTGAAGCTCAACGCAAAGCTGTATCAGATTACCTTAACGGAGGATCATGGGATCTGATTGGCGAATTCGTTGAGATCGAGAGCGGCAAGGTTGATGATCGCCCTCAACTAGAGCAAGCGTTGAGCATGTGCGAATTGACGGGGGCAACCCTTGTCGTGGCCAAGCTTGATCGGCTTAGCCGAAACGTTGCCTTCCTAGCCACCTTACAAGATAGCGGGGTTAGCTTCGTGGCGGCTGATATGCCTGAGGCGAACGAGCTTACCATCCATATCATGGCTGCCGTAGCCCAAGCTGAACGGAAAGCGATATCCAAGAGAACGAAGGAAGCATTGGCAGCGGCAAAGGCAAGGGGTGTGCGCCTGGGTGGTGATAGGGGCAATCTACATGATCTTCGTAAGGGGCCAGCGATCAGCGCACGGGTTAGATCAACAGCTTCCAACGATCGTGCCTTGAAGGTTCATAAGCACATCCTGTCAGCACAAGCTGAAGGTGCCACTTCCCTCCGACAGATTGCTGAACGATTAAATGCAAAGGGTATCACCGCGCCGAGGGGTGGGCATTGGTCAGCAAATCAGGTGGCACGGATTATATCGGTCGGATCTCGACCTAGATTAAGCTGATTGACTTCTATCAATCCTGCCTTATTGCGCCCCCACCTTCAGGAGATAATCAATGGCAGATGAAGCACTTCTTACCCTCACTGCCGACATCGTTTCGGCTCACCTTAGCAATAACACTGTAGCGGCCGGTGATGTGCCAACCCTGATCTCCCATGTGCATGGTGCCCTTAGCGGCTTGGGGAAACCCATTGACCAACCTGTGCTTACTAAGGAGCCTGCGGTCTCTATAAGGTCGTCGGTCAAGCCGGATTATATCGTATGCCTTGAGGATGGTACGAAGCTTAAGATGCTCAAGCGGCATTTGATGACGCACCACAACATGACGGCCGCTGATTACAAGGCCAAGTGGAAGCTGCCTTCCGATTACCCTACGGTTGCTCCCAATTATGCTGAGCAACGCAAGGAGTTGGCTTTGAAGGTTGGCCTAGGTAGGAAGCCTAAGGTCAAAGCTGCCCCAGCACCTGTTGAAGCTGCCAAGCCTAAGCTGACAAGGAAGCCGAAGGCAACGGAATAGACTTTTGGAGGGGGTCGACGTCCTAGGTGGATTCGGCCCTACTCATTACCGTCGATTCACAGTGGGTACCTACGATTGACCAAGCTCACACGGCAATCTTGTGAGAGACCTTGCCAAGGTCACGGCTGTGCAAGATATGTGTTGCATAAGCTCGGCCAGGCAAATGGGGGTTAGGTGTGGTTCGTTTTACCGCGTTGGTGCTTGTTGCTATCTCCACCCCAGCGTTGTCCGAAAGCCTTCACCTCGTTTGCCTAGGGGAAGGCTCTACGAACCAGCCCACATCGTCGTCTGCATATTTGCACGACAATTCGGGGAACAGCGCCTGGGGTAATATTGTAGGCAGCCGAAGTGTGCCATTTGATGATCAGGTCAACATCGATCTCACCGACGACTCCGGCCGGATTAGAATGCCAAGGGTGATGCTACCAATTGCGCACGGCGGCTCCGGCGGATGGTTCGAAATTCGCAAGATCGTCAAAACAGACCAAGAGATCACCGGCTCAATTCAGGTAAACTTCGTCAATTCTCCGAAACTTAGGCTGGACCGGATTACCGGGCGCATCAGCATCCACGGCATGAACGGCGACTATACCGGGGAGTGCGCCCCATACGACCCTGCTACCGTTCAGCGCAAATTTTAGGGCGCTCTCCTCTTGCAAGATTGGATGCCCCGCTATTGAGCTTATCATGTTACCAGCAGCGCGCTTGATAAGATCAGGCCTAAATCCTGTCCAAAACGGCCTTTAGAGTGTGATAGGAATGCCACCGGACGTTTCAGCACCCGCAATGCTATTTTCTCGTTGTAGCGCGTGTTTTGAGGGGGTTCTCCATACATTTTGAAGTGGCAGTGGGATTATCGAATGTCGTTGTGAACGCAGTCGATTCATTGCGGAACTTCGATCAGGTGCTATGAGCGTTTGATGCGACTGTCTTTTAGCATCTCATGCCTAGTTTTGATGGCTGGCGGAATGGCTCCGGCAGTTGCCGGAGAGCAGGCTGCAAAATCTTATATTTTGGTCGATATTGGGAAACTAACTGAAACAGAGGTGAAGGGTCTCGGTGCTGACGGATATCTCACGATAGCGAGATATGATGTGTCCTCCAATGATCTTTCTGTTTCAGCGCATAAATGGAAGGCTGGTAAACAGGCCGCGATCCATGATCGAGCCATTGCAGTAAGGTCGCCTATCCAAAAGCTTAATTCCACACGTCAGTTTCTACTGGAAGTTGAGCCAGGCACTTGGGTTATTGAAAGCGCCAATGGTACAGTTTTCACCAAAGGGAGCTGGTCGTTCGAGGTGTCTGAGGGAACTGTTGTAGATCTTGGCGTATTCAAACCTGTCATTGGGTGGCAGAAAGGTGACAAACGCCAATCACTGCTCGAAGCAGTAGTGACATACGCATTAACTCCAAAGTACCAGACATCGCCTCACAGCACTCCCAACTCTCGACCCATACACCTTGAATGGCATAAGCGAGCGGAAGCAGATATGCCTTACCCGCCGAATGTTAAGGATGCCAAGATCGTAGAAGCTTCCTTCACGCGATCAAAATTTACAAATTACCTGCCGAGGGCTCTAGGCGGCGTGGACAAATTTAAGCCAGTATCTGGCGGTAGCGAGATGGACCATGCCGAGGAAGCTGTTAGCCAATTGATCATAGCGGGTGGCGATGGCACGGTTGATCTTGAGATGGCCGAACATTCGCTCGATGCGGTTGCGCTGCTTGTAGAGCGCTCGGTCATACTCGATCTTCACGCGGCGGTTTGACCGACCGGGTATGACAGCCTCGATCTTTCGGTCGGCAAGGTCGGCCCGGATCGCGTCGGCATCGTAGCCCTTGTCGGCAAGCAACGCGACTGGTGCGCGCTCGGGCAGGTCGATCAGGTCCTCATAGGTCTTGCAGTCCGCCGCTTCGCCAACTGTCAGGTGGAAGGCGAGCGGTCGCCCAAGGGCATCCGCCAGGCAGTGAAGCTTACTGGTGAACCCGCCCCGCGAGCGGCCAAGAGCGCGTCGATGAGCCCCCCTTTTCCGCCCGCTGCCGATACGTGGGCGCGGACTGTAGTGCTATCGATGCTGTAGTGGCCGGTGTCCGCCATAATCTCGGCCAGCGTCACCGCTACGGCCTCCCAGACCCCAGCCTCGCTCCAGCGCCGGAACCGGCGATAGATCGTGTTCCAACTGCCATATTTGGGCGGGACATCGCGCCACGGCGCTCCACAGCGAAGTCGCCAGAGTATGCCGTTGATGACCGAGCGGTTCTGCTCTGGGCGCCTCCCTCGGCCACGGTTTTCGGGTTCTATCGGCAGCAAGTCCTTCAGAACCCGCCATTCCGCTTCAGTAAGATCGCCTCTGCTCAAGTCTGCATCCAAAAGGCAGCCTTGAATCAACCCAAACGGCACGCGTCAACGGCCATTGCCGCACCCATTATCTCTTCGTACAAAGTCGCCATGCAATTGGATTTGTGCACACCCTCGACTGGCTTTTGGATTGCCTTGGCAATGGTATCCACGTTGGCGGGAGCGGCCATTGCTTACGTGTCGTCAGTTGTGTTCCCCAAATCTGGTTTCGACCAATCTTCAACCTCCGGCCAAACTCTCGCTGGAGGCTGCTTGCTGCCCATATTCGTCGGTATTTGTTCTGGCTTTGGGGTCAGTCGATTGCTCCCGCACGACCCGTGCGGCGGCGCATTCACGCCTGACACCGTTATCCTTCCGCCCTTTGTATCTCTGATCATGACCAGCAGTGCCATCGCACTATTCTGGTTCAGAATTTGGCGAAAAAGCACACGGGGTGATCGTCTCGACCCCTAGCCGATTTGTCCACGCCGCCTAAAGATTGATGGGTTCACCAATTGTATCGAAGCGTCAATGCCAGCGGCCTGCAGTGAATAGCTCGGGTCCGCTTGATAGTACGAATGACCGTCTCCCACCCCGCTCCCGACCCTTTGCCGCCAATCGGAAGCGATGGCTGGCGATTATATACTTGTTTGGACCCGACCCCGATAACGTTATCAAGCTCGGTTCCACGGCGGTTTAAAATCGCGTCTTAGTCGGGCTTCTTCGCGTTGCATCTCTTCCCGATCATCAACCGGCCTCCCATAGAGCCAAACCTCACGTCCAGCCGCCAATTCATCGACTATGTGCTGACGAACCCGCGCGCACTGATCGCCTCCGTGTCGATACTGGTCCACACGAGCGCCAAGAGGATTGATCGTGAGACCCACGTACATGACCCGACCGTCTGAAACGAAAGCATAAAGCCAGCCGGGGCGAGACGTCCATGCTCGATGAGCAGTCGTAAAACGTGCGCCACTCGCGATAACCTGCGCCTGCGGTTCGAAGCCAAAACGTCGGTAATCCTCAAGCAAGCCCCGTCACTCCTTCTCAGGGGGTGGCGGGTTTTTTTTCCGTTTTGGCTTGGTGGTCTTCGGGTTAGTGATCTTGAGTAGCCCCGTGAGCGCCTGTTCAACGTCGAGCGGGGCGAGACTCACAGAGTTTTCACGGTCTCTCTCATTCCCCTGTGGCTTGTTCACAAGATTCCTTGCGGTCATTGTGTGTGGTCCTTGTCTTGCGGCCCATAGGCGCCTATAACGATGATACCGGCCAAGGAGATGAAGCTATGGACATCATTCTCAAAGCGCAACAGCGGCGTGAGCAGTTGAAGGCTGAACTCGCTCGTCTGGAGACATTCCTGGCAACAGCCTATGAGCTTGAACAAGAGCTGAGTGGCAAACCAGCATCTCTGAAAACTGCGACACCAGCTGAAAAGGCTGATGCACCAGCCCGTCGCCGTGTCATGGCCCGCAGCGGCACAGGCGCGGAAACGGTGAGGGCAGTGGTTGAAATCTTAACTGATCGTGGCCAGCCGATGGCCACCCGTGAACTGCTCCCGCTTGTGCTGGCTCGTGGGATTGAGGTGGGGGGCAAAGATGCCGTTGCCACCCTTTCCGCGCGTATTAGCAAGAAAGGCGCAGTTGAGCTTGTAAATGGTAAGTGGTGGCTCATTCAGAGCGACACCGAGAGTTCGTCAGCAGCCGCTGATGATAATGAAGAAGCGACGGACATTCCGGCCAAGGAGACATCCGCCGCTTCATTTTTTCATAACGAAGGAGGCACGCATGGAACCGCCTTAGTTAATTAGCGAGTGGGCATCCGAGGCCGGAGCCTCGGATGCCGTCGCTGCGCCGGTGTGGCGAAACGAGTAGACGCGTCCGCCTTGGAAGCGGATGGGGAAGGCCCTCAACAAGCGACCCCATGCGGGTGCAAGTCCCGCCACCGGCACCACTAATATAGGCTTTTAGGACCCAAAAGTGTAGATACCCTGAACGGCGGTTTTCCGCCGTTTTGTTTTTTTGCAACGCGTTGCACGAGCCTTGGAAGTAACTTCCAAAACGTCATTTCGAGGTTACTTCCTGATATCGAATGCGCTTTCCGATCGCGGTCTGGATAACGTTAGCAGTCCGCACGCCATCCGGCTCCTTCCGCGTATTCCAGCGCCGATCAAATTCACCCAAATAGCGCGGAAGGTGCTTGTCGCTAACGTGGTGGAAAGCTCCGATGATACCCCGCTTCAAGAGGCTGTGATAGCTCTCCGCAAAGTTCGTGTGCATGATCACGCCGCGCACAAATGTTTTGCTGTGATCTACAATGTGGTGGCCCGCAAAGTGTTCGTCCAACCCCTCATATGACAGGTGGGCATCGGTCACGATCGTAGCTGACTGATCAACAATAGGACGCGCCAGCGCCTGCAAGGTGCCCTTGCGAACGTTATCAACCTTGACGGTCTTAACGTCCCCTTCGCGGTCTATCAGGGTCATTACCGCCGTTTTCTTGGCACGCCTTGGCCGAGCGGTTCGCGTGACGGTTCTTCTTCTTCTTGCCCCCCACATAGGTCTCATCCAGTTCCACGATGGCATCTGGGCCACCACCAAGCATGCCCGCCAGAGGCTCTTGCAGCATCGCCTCACGCACGCGATGACACATAAACCAAGCCGACTTGTAGCTGATGTCCAGTTCACGACTGAGTTGGTTTGCGCTCACACCCTTCTTGGACGAGCACATAAGGAAGATTGCATAGATCCACTTTCCGACCGGAATGTGCGCACCCTCAAAGATCGAGCGAGACGTGACGGAAAACTTCTTGCGGCAAGCGCCACATTTCCACTGCTTGCGAACGGTCTCCTTACCATCCTTGGCAACGTGCTTGTAGGAGACCTCATAGACCTTCTTGCCACCCTCACACAGCGGGCAGGCGACACCGTTCGGCCAGCGAAGGTTTGCCAGTGCGCCTTGAGCTGCGGCTTCGTCAGTGAGGAAGCGGGCGATATCGGTGATGCCGTTGATCTTCATGAGCCATTATATAGCACGGCCCTTTGGTCCAAACACGTATATAATCGCCCGATGGCTGCTCCCGACACCAATTGCGAACATTGAGATTAGAACCTAAAACGGCAGGATGAAATCGTTAAGACCAGTATCTGCACTCGTGGCGTTAAGCGTCATAGGCAACAGCTTTGTTATCCCAGAATATCAGCTTAATCTATTGGGATTGGTGGATGCCATGAAGGCATTTCACAAACGGCACCATCGTTACGCCACAAAATGGACCGAACTCAGATACTCGCTGATTTGCGGCATTGCTGAGAAGAAGATCAAGCCAGCAAAGTACGACATAACATTCTGGAAGTCCCCGTTTTGCAAATATGGTTATCGGTTGACGGACACATCAGCTGATGCGTTTCGCATCGAAGCTGTAGATGGTGATGGACATGTAGTTACCGCCATTGATGCCTCAACGTCAGAAGCTAATTTTTGGCAGAGGGAGCTCGAACGAAAGATCCAAGAATCTCAGCGCTGAAGTGCTCGGCCGAGGCATCGACGCGCCCGAAGGAAATATCCGCCGCCCACCCATTCGAGCCGCCTGAAAACCCACCGGGCAATCCAAACCGACCATTGCCTAATGCTGCAGCAATAGCAAAACTTCCAACATGATCGTATATCTGGTTTTCGACGAAGCCTTTGCAGACGCGCTTGATGGGCCGGTATGGATCATTGAAACGCCAGCCAACCGGCAATGGTTCAACGCCCAAGATTGCCATTCTCCAGCTAGCACAACCATTCAGGTTTGCATGAACTGCCGATGCCGCCCTACGCCTATTAGAGCGGTATACAGGCGTTAACGCGTTAATCCACGACGTTTATTATGTTAAATGACACCCCTTGCAATAGGCAGATCGGGCTGCACCTTAGGGGAAGCTTGATAAATACAGGGTCGGGAATGGATAATAATAGACCGACATGTTAGCATATATAGGGCATATACCATGACGAGTTACTGATTGATATTGGGCGATAAATCATAAACGTGATGTAAGCCAGATAACGCCACCAGGTATCATCTTCACAGGATTCACGCCATTTTTTGCTGCTGATGACCACGACGCTCGATATACTCATATATATAGAGGGACGTTTAGACATCGGATGGAGTTAAATTTAACAATGTTTACGTAAGTTAATTGTTTTGCCGCGATTCCGACATTCACACGCCCATAAGGGTGTTTATACCAACGGATTATTCCGGAAACATAGGGGAAAACCCAAGAAGCTGAAAATTCCCGACCATAGATGTTTCCTCACACGGTGCTTTTCACAAACTCGTGGTGCTCTACCGCTATTGCATTAGCCTTCAAAAATGCCAGCATAGCTGCTTGTTTCAGCACCTTGGCTAGCGACTTCTCTGAGATACCCGATGCTTCACGCACTTGTCGCTTTGTAACGGAATGTACCTCAGGATTGGAGAAAATTCGTTTAAGCTCGTTTGCTAGTAGGCTAGCATTTTTGGATAGCTTTTCACCTTCGGGTGTCCAGCTTGTGATGGTACATCCAGGAAAGGTCTGTGCCAGCAGGCCTTCGGTAAGGTACATTGAGCTAGCGATTATATAAGCCTCGGCATGTCCGCAGTTGCCATCAGTGATGTTTCGAACGTTGCAGCGGCACACCCCCTGCAAAAGCTGATGCATGGTCTCAGATTGCTGGATCACCTTCATATCGTCAAACGCTGGGTCATGGAGGGGTAGGCCGCTAGCCGCAAGATACATTGCTTTGCTGACACCTTCAGGGAGGATGGATAAGCCGACGATAAACACCCTTTGGAAATCCTGAAATTTATTCGTTGCCCGATGAATTCCCCAGTGTATGAACTCCACGTTGTCACGGTCCATAAGCTTCTCTTTAAGCTGTTCTAAAAATGGATGAATGGGCTTTAGCGTAGGGCCTTCGACCTTATTATGGATGATCAGAGTCTTTATGGACGGATTGCGGTTTATCTCTGTAGCTATCGCGTTGACAATTTTTTCCCGCCGATCGTCGGCCTTGAGCGTGGTCTTACCCGCTCCCAGATTCCACCAGTTGATGTTCAAATTCCTATAGTCATGGACATAGTCGGCAACGACTCGCAGATTGCCCCTGTGCCTGTCCCACAGGCTGTATGTCTTTCTAATCCTCCCGGAAGCATCCAGGATAACCAATGGTGCCATATCCTCCGGTATATCTGCTGAGCACCCTATGAGGGCCAGTTGGCCGCCTTTGGGCTCTTTTATCAGTACCGCGTCCCTACCGCCAAGGCTGGCTAGCCCGTCAAGCGTTCTTACAACCGATGGCTCAAAGGAATTCCGGTCGATCAATGCGATCGAAGCTAGATTACCCAGCTCGATTGGTATCGGTACAACCGAGCCCGCAGGTTCGTTTCTAGTCACCTCAGCCATTGCCATGGAAAGGTCGAGAAGATTGGTATGGGCGGCCCTGAGAGGCGATTTCAGGCCATCCAAATCGTCAAGCCGGATATAAACAGCCTTAGCTGGATCAAGCGACTCATCCCAAATTCGAAGCACCCTTGGCCTGTTACGGAAATGAAAATCAGATGCATCGGAAAAGCTTTTCCCCCTGGTACGCCGCAGGATCATCTCATGGGTTGTAAACAATACCCAAGCCGAGTTAGCTTGATATGCTCCCAAGCCCTTCTTTTGGAGTTCGGAATCCGTGCATAAGACAGCATAATCTGATTCCTCTAATCCGCAACCATCTGTGTAAGCCTTAATCTCATCGAAGGTAAATAGGACAACGAGGATACCGAAATCCTTTTCAAATCCGCAATCTTTTAAGCTCTTTATATACTCCTGAATCGATCTACTTTTACCTGATCCAGGATCAACCGAGGAAAGATAAAAACGAGGCTCTGCCGTCCCAGCGATAATATCATTTAATAGCACTAACGTTTCTAAAAGAGCCGCATCTTTAGGATCTTTGGACCCTATTTTTGATTCTAACAGCGATTGCTTTATAGCATTGAAAGATTCAATATGTGAATGATATTGATAATTTTGAGAATGAAAATAAGAAGAATCGTGTTTCATCTTAAAAGACCTAATTAAAATGTATGAAACAAATGGAACTCTCCATTTCTCTATTCATATATACAGAAGAGGGTAGAGTTTAACTGTTGCCCGCACGTGCCTGTCTTAGACAGGCGGCGTGTGCGAGGGGGTACTGAATGCGGCTGATGGACTCGGAGCAGGTTCGAATCACTTCCGTCGAGATGCTATAATGTTGGCGGGTATCTCAAACCCGTTTTTTTTCACGCAGGATCAGATATATACGTGTTCATTCTGCCAATCTCATATGGAAGCTCGTGAGGAGAACAGGGCATCACTCGGCAATCTCGGACAGCCTTGATCCCCTTCAAACATCGTTTAATAGAGGCGATAAATATCTTCCGGTTAATGTTAAGTGGCAGGTGAAATGTTATATCGGCACGGCGCTCCCTGTTGCGTTTGAAATCTGTGCACATTAAGTGGTGAATCGCCGTGTCTCGCACCACCATTGGCCGTAGATTGCAAATTTGCTCAATGAGAATATCAAGTATTTCGTCGTACTCTCTCTTGAATATATGACGCCATGGCCGAATTACTCCTCTGGTATAAATTTCAAGGGTGACAATGAGATGCATATTACACTTGGATAGTCTATGAGAATTGAGTTTTTGAACTTTGACCCGTTTCCGAGTCCCCCGATAAGGTTCACGCATAACGACCTCGTCCGCCCCTACTGCTCGGGTAGGGCACGCTGCTAATATTCAAATTGGACACTAATTCAGCCCGGCTGCGGCTCTTGCACCCTAGCCGGGTGATATTATCTTGATTCAGGCCGACTCGATAACCACTCTTCGACGGCCAGCCTCTTCCAGCCTACAGCTCGCTTTCCGATCCGTATGGGCTTTGGGAATGCCTGTTTTGCGAGCATTCCATAGATGGTCGATCGAGATAAGCCGGTAAGGCGCTCGACCTCCGGACGGCGTAATATTTCCACATCTTTCATCAGTTCGGCTCCTTATGCGAAGCGCCAAGGCGCGTGCCATTGCTGGCAACGCACCCGGCTTGTCCACAATCTGGAGCAGTCGGCGTCGGTTGTCAAGTACAGCGGCGCGCCGGCGGGCCGGAACTTAAAGTATACGTGAGCTAATGTCAAATAGATAAAATGCGAGGACTGCTATTATATGCGCGAGACAATTCAATTAAGATATCGAAACCATTCGTCCATTAACTTCGTTCTTAGTTCAAACAGATCAGTTCTGTTATAGGCAGCTTCAGATTTGTCGCCAATCACATGAGCAATTGCAAACTCACAAACTTGATGGGGAAAGTTGGTCTTCTCGGCGGCCCACATTCTGAAGGATGACCGAAACCCATGCGGAACGGCTGCGATACCCAGTTCCTTTAAGAGTTTGGATAAAGTCACATCCGACAAGGATTTTCCTGCCTTGGTGCCGGGGAATACGACATCCGAGTCTGGGTGTTTCAGCTTCTTGGCCTGATCCAATATCTCTAATGCCCTGCCGCACAAGGGAACCCTGTGCTGGCGTTTCGCCTTCATCTTGTGCGCCGGGATGGTCCACACCTTTCCCTCTAGGTCCACTTCGCTCCAAAGGGCGTTTCTGACCTCGCCTGATCGGCTGGCAGTCAACACCAGGAACTCAAATGCAAGCTTGGTTGAAAGGGAAGCTTCGCTTTGCCACACCCGCCTGATTGCGCCGGATACCTGATCGAAAGGTAGAGCCCTTTGATGCTTTCGTTGGCGATCGTGCTTGGGAAGAGATTTGCTTATCGCATCGGCAGGGTTGTCTGTACGCCAGCTTTGACCAATTCCCCAGTCGAGGACCGTTCTTATCCGCTGCTTAACACGGCGTGCCGTCTCAGGCCGCGCCGTCCAAATAGGCGTTAAGGCAGCAAGAACGTCCGCACTCGTAATCAGGTCCAATCGCTTGCTGCCGAAATGGGGAAAGACATAGTCTTTCATAGTGGCAAGCCATTGCTTCCCGTGTTTCGGGTTGCGCCAGGTTGGCTTAGTTAGATCGTATACCTTCTCGGCGGCTTCTTGGAACGTAAGTACGGCCTGCCTTCGGCGGGCCTCAAGCGGATCACCGCCCGATCGTGCTTGCTTCCTGTTGGCAAGGGCAAGTTCCCTGGCCTCGGTCAGGCTAATTAGCGATGCCGATCCTAGACCAATGTCACGGCGTTTCGTATGGATAACCAGCCGCTGCACCCATCGTTTAGCGCCAGTGGGTTCAACCTTCAGGTAAAGCCCATTGCCGTCAGCGTACCGGCCCGGCTCCTTTAGAGAGCGAATCAGTGCGGGGGATAGAGCCTTTTCTTTATGACGTCCGACAGGTTTTGCAGCCATATACGTCCCTCATTCTGTCCCACATTCTTAGCAGGAACCGCGAAGAAGTCTTTGGAACGTCTGGGATCGCCTCTGTCAATAGCCACTTGATTTTCAATGCTTTTTTGGAACACCTCGGAAGTTACTGGAATAGGTGGCGGCAGACACCCTCTCCGCCAGAGATCGATTTAATATCCTATATTCGTGGTTTTTTTTAAATCCATCCCTCATTCCATCCGCTGTTTCCTAATGGAACGAATAGGAATGTCTTGGAGCGATTTGGACGATTGTCGCCGAAATCAGCCTTGGCGATTCCGCGACGCTGCAAACCGTCGCAGATACGTGGATTTATCCCGCGACGAGAGGCTGAAGAAGTTCGGCGAGCTGGCGCGCCTTGAGCGGCTTTTCCAGGCGCGGAACGTCCGCGAAGCGCGGCGGCACCGATGAGCGATCATATCCGGTGGCGAACGCGAACGGGATGCCCTTTTCGCGCAATTCGTCCGCCGTCGAAAAGATCAGCTCGCCCTGAAGATTGATATCGAGCACGGCCGCGTCGATGCCGCCCGTTTTTATGAAGCTGGTGGCATCCTTGATGTTCGCCACCGGCCCCAGCACCTGCGCGCCGCAGTCCGCAAGCTCTTCGCGAAGATCCTCGGCCAGGAAATATTCATCCTCCACCACGAGGATGCGACGACCGTTCAAGTTAATATCCGTCATCGGTCTACTCCCTTCAATTTCCAGCGCTTGCAACAGGAAGCTCAATCGAGCAGCGGACGCCTTCGGGGCCGAACTCATATTCGGTCTTGGCGCCGAGCTGAAACGGCAGTGCGCGCTCGATCAGCTCGCGGCCGTAGCCGCTTTTGGAGGCGCTCGCATCGGCCATATCGCCCACGCCACGTTCCCGCCATTCGACCTTCAGGCACGGATGATCGCCGTCGAGCAGTTCCCAATTCACATCCAGATGCCCGCCGGGCCGCGAAAGCGCACCATATTTAACGGCATTGGTGGCGAGTTCGTGCAACGCCAGCGCGAAGGTCTGCACCATGCCGGATCTCAGCGACACGCCGCGCGGCCCACGAATGGAGACTTGGGGCGCATTGCCGCCTTCATCGAGCGCGACATGCGCCGAAAGCTCCTCGCGCAGAAGCGCATCGAAGGTGACGCGCTGCCCTTCCTCGCTGCGGGACAGCAGCCCCTGCACCCGCGCCAGCGCCGCGAGCCGGTGATCGATTTCGGTTCGAAAGTCCTTGAGGTCGCTGCTTCCGCGCAAAGTGCGCATCATGACCGATTGGACGATCGCCATCAGGTTCCGTGTCCGGTGCTGCAGCTCGGCGACCAGCACCTGCTGCTCCTCCTGAAGCTGGACGATGTCGTCCACGTCCGTCGAGGTGCCGAGCCATTCGATCACATGCCCATTATCGTCGCGCGCCGCGGTCGCGCGCGTCTGGAAATGGCGATAGCGTTTCTCTTTCTCATGCCAGATCCGTCCGTTGATGCGCAGCGGCTGGCCGGCTTCGGCTTGCGTCCAGGCTGCCTTTGCCTGCTCCCGGTCATCCGGATGAAAGGCGCGCAGCCACCCCATCATGCGGCTCGCTTCCTCGGACAGGCCGGTATATTCGATCCATTGCGGGCTCGCCCATGTCCACTTGCCCGCGTCCATCGCCTTCCAGACGAGCTGGGGCATGCCTTCCACCAGCGTGCGAAAGCGGATCTCGCTCTGACGGAGCGCCTCCATGCCGGTGCGCTGATCGTGGATATCGGTGATCGCGCCGAACCATTGGAGCGGTTCGCCGCGATCGTTGCTCACCGGCTCGGCATGGACGAGAAACCAGCGATATTCGCCATTGCTTGCCCTGATCCGATGTTCCCGCTGATAGGAGCCGCCCTGGCGGACGCTTGCCATCCAGCTGGAGCGGGAGACCGCGCGATCGGCCGGATGGATCGCGTCGATCCAGCCATTGCCGAGCGGCTGTTGCTCCTCATGGCCGGTATAGTCATACCAGCGCTTGCTGTACCAGCGCATCTGACCGTTGCGATCGCTCCGCCACAGAAAATCCGGCACAAGTTCGGTCACCGCCCTGAACGAGGCCTCGCTGGCGCGAAGCACGGCGTTGATATTCTCGATATCGCGGGTGCGTTCCTCCACGCGGCGATCCAGCTCGCGGTTCATCTCATGCAGGCTGGTATTGGCGGCTTCCAGCTCTTCGGTAAGAACCTGCGATTCCTCGAAGGTGGCCCGCAGCTCTTCCTCAGTCTGGTGGACCCGCTCCCGCGCGCTGTG
>Ga0207703_10000824_pt1 | contig 30526 bp, 28 predicted proteins | sample KBSSwiS12_FD_184304 | JGI IMG/M metagenome (GOLD analysis project Ga0207703, IMG submission 184304) | Switchgrass rhizosphere microbial communities from Kellogg Biological Station, Michigan, USA - KBS Switchgrass S1-2 (SPAdes) (version 2) | ecosystem: Host-associated > Plants > Roots >...
TGCAAGATGGCCGCTCGCGTCGCCGTCGCCCGAAAGCTCCTCGTGCGCCTCAACGCCAAGGCTCGCGACGCTCGAAAAGCCCTTGAACAGCCACTCGCTGCTTGACCAGCCAGACAGTCGCTCAGTCTTAGGGAGTTCAAGCAGCTCCGTACTGAGGAAAACCCCAACCTTGCGGCTATCGGGCCATGATTGTTGGATCGCCAGTTCATCGCAGGCCCGACCGCCAGCACCGTCGTCGGTGACGACATTGCGGCAATTCATTCCAAGCAGCGGATGAGCGTACCGCGGCGGCATGAGTCCGATTGAATCGGTTTGGGGATTGTTTCTCACGTACCCCTGCAGGAGAAAATCTTCTGAACCGGGCGCTGGCAGGTGCTTCGAGAACGCCACAAGTTCGAACCACGCTGTCGCGTGGAGAGCTGCGTTGTACCGTTTCAACCGTTGAAGCGCGTTCGGCAGGAACAAGGCCCAGACGACGCAAATCACTGCAGCCGCGTTCCAGTACGGTCTAAGCTCGTCGACCGCGTCTCTCTGTATCGATTTTGACATCGCCGCCCCGAGCATATCGTGGCTCCGAACTTCAGCACGGTACCACCACTCGTTGAGGAGACCATCCTCGGAACGGTCAGCAGCGGACCCGCTGAACGTCTTTCAGTCAGATCTGGCTTTCGCGGGCGAACCGCTCGAACGTCCTCTAGGAGCCTGTCCGGATAATCGTTTGGTTGGCAGCGCGATCAAGCTTGCATCCCCACCGGGCAGCGCTGCGATAACTGTGGTCCTGGCCGAAGACGAGATCGACCATTGCCGAAAAATCTCGCAACCTATCGGCGCGGAAAGTTAGCTGCTCGCGCGTCAGGGGGCGAGGAATGGCCACGGGACCTGGAAAAGACATCTGGGACAAGATCGCCGCCCTCAGCATCCCGTTCGCCACCCTGGTAGTCGGCCTCGTCGGCTCCTACGCGACCTTCACCTATAACCGGGCAGATCTTCGCGCCAAGGAGGAGCAGCACAATGCAGATGTCGAGTTGCAGAATAAGCAAGCAGAGTCGGATCGCGCCTTTCGAAAACAACAGCAGGAAGACAGCCGCCAAACCAATCGCGAACAGATGCTCGAGCATCTGTTCGCGTATGTCTCGTCCCCCGATCCCGTGAAGCGCGAATTCGGCTACTCAATGTACGCCGCCATCGGCGAACAGGACCTCGCCACAAAGCTGATCGAGGTAAAGCGGGACAAGGCGGGGATTGGAGTTCTGAAAGCGCTCGCGAAAGATGCCGACCCAAACGTCAGTGCCGCTGCGACGCGCTCCTTGGCAAGCCTGGAAAACGCGATCTCAGCACCCGGCGTGACGATGCGGGCCCGCAGTTCTTGTCGGGACTTTGCATCCGCGGGGTTCCGCACCGAGAAGGTTGAAAAGGCAGATTGGGACTACCCGGCTCTCGCGAAGCGCCTCGGCGTAGAACAAGCAGCGGTCAGCGCATTGGTATACGTCGAGATCCAGGGTGCCAGAGATCAAGCCGGCCGCCCGTCCGTGTTATTCGATCGACAGAAATTTCGCGATCTGACCAATGGTCAATACGATAAGACTCACCCGAACATCTCCAGCCCCGACCCTGGTGGATACGACAGCATTGACGAATATCGACGCCTCACCGAGGCGGCCCACCTCAATTGTCCCGCGGCGCTAGCAGCGACCAAGTGGGGCACTTTTCACATCCCCGGATCCCTTTACCGCCAGTTGGGTTACTCAAATGTCGACGATTACATAAAGGATCTAATAAGCTCAGATCTCAAAGAACTAGAATCATTTATCGAACTACTTAAGTCAAGAAACATCATCACATATCTTCGGGAAAAAAATTGGGACAAGGTCGCGAAGGAATTACACGGCGAAGATGGAAGGGAGAAACAATACGCGCGAGACATCGCAAGCGTGTATGCGTTTTATGCTAACTGAATACAATTGATGCGGGACGCAAGCCGTGGGTCGCCTCTGCCCTCGCAATCGCTGTACTCGCCGCCGTCTGGTTTGTCGGTCAGCGGGCGGCCAATCGTAACGCCCGGGGGGGGGGGCGATGGAGCGGGCCTGCTTTGGGCCATGGCGAGCATCGCATTGGTCGGCGCAACCAGCCTGGCAATCGTAATCTGGCCCGGCCTCCTGCGCAGCCGCGCGACCCGGCAGCTGGGGTTCCGGTGACGCTGTATGAAACCCTTGGAAGCGCAAAGCCTCGGCGGATGTTCATAATCTGCTCCAGGCACGCTAAGCTTGCAGCCATGTCCCTCCTCGCCCGTACCGTGGTTCCCGGCGTCCCGCACCACGTGACACAGCGTGGGAACCACCGCCAGCCGGTGTTCTTCGGCGACGACGACTACAGTTTCTATCGCGACCTTATCGCGGCCGCGGCGACGCTTGCGGGCACGGAGGTCTGGGCCTGATTTCTGATGCCCAACCACGTCCACTTCATCATGACGCCTGCCGATCCCAACGGCCTGCGGGCGGTCTTCACTGAAGCCCATCGGCGCTACACCGCGCGCATCCACGCCCAGCTGAAGCTGACCGGGCATCTGTGGCAAGGGCGGTTCTCCTCCACCGCCATGGACGAGCGCCACCTGCTGGCCGCGGCGCGCTACGTGCCGATGAACCCGGTTCGCGCCGGCCCCGTCGCCGGGGCCGCCGATTGGCGGTGGTCGAGCGCGCGGGCGCACCTCGCCGGCGAAAGCGACGGGATCACGACCGTCGCGCCGCTGCGCGACCGGATCGGAGATTTCGCAGACTTCCTGGCCGTCGCGGAGGACGCGGCCGCCATCCGCGCCATCCGACGCTCGCGCACCACCGGCCGCCCGGCAGGGGACGACGCCTGGACCCGCGCACTCTGTCGTTTCCAAGAAGGTTGTTCAGCCTCTGCCATGGGGAGAGGCCGGCGATGCCGGTGTGTGGACGCGTGAGGTTGTAGGCGTCGAGCCAAGGACCGATGGCGGCGGAGCGCTGCGCCGAGGTTTGGTAGGCGCGGGCGTAGGCCCATTCTCTGAGGCTGGTCTGGATGAAGCGTTCCGCCTTGCCGTTGGTGCGCGGGGTTTAGGGCCGGGTTCGCACGTGTCGTGCTCCGGCGTCGCGCAGGGCGTTGGCGAAGAGCTTGGAGCGGTAGGCGCTGCCGTTGTCGGTCATGACCCGCTCGACGCAGACGCCGTGGCGGCCGAGCCAGGCCAGCGCGCGCTGGAGGAAGGCTGTGGTGTCGGCCTGGCCTTCCGACGGCAGGATCTCGGTGTAGGCCAGGCGCGAGGCGTCATCGACGCAGACGTGGAGGAAGTCCCAGCCGGCGCGCCTGGAGCGTCCAGCCCGGCGATCGCCTGTAGCCCGGTGTCCCGCCATGTCGAAGCGGCCGAGCTTCTTGATGTCGAGGTGGATCATCTCGCCCGGCCGTGCGCGCTCGTAGCGCTGGATCGGCGGTTGCGGCTCGAGCTGCCGCAGCTTGCCCAACCCCAGCCGGCGCAGAACCCGGCCGACGGTCGAACGGGCCATGCCCAGGGCGCGTGCGATCTGCGGGCCCGTCATCCTCTGACGCCGCAACCGCTCGATGTCGGCGACGCGCTGCGGCGAGACCCTGCGCGGACATCGTCGGGGCGCCGAGCTGCGATCCGTGAAGTCTTCGCTCGCCCCCCGACGACGCCGGCCCAGCCACTTGTGAGCCGTCCGCCGCGACACCCCGGCAGCTTCGGCCGAAGCCTTCACCGACCAGCCCTCGTCGACGATGCGGGAAATCATCAGCGCTCGACCGCGCGGCGTCAGGCGGGCATTCTTGTGGATGTTCATCCGGGGAGTTCCGGTGGAAGTGGAGTGTCGCAAGCCCAGCTTCGTTCAGACCCCTCCCCGGGTGAACAACTTTCGTAGCTTCGACAGCTAGGCCCCCCGAGCGTCCGAATTTCCGCTCAGGGTCGACAGCGCTGATTGGCCCGCCTCCGGCAAGCCGCCGTTCGCGCCGGCGGTTCGGGGTGGTTCTGCGACCTTCAGTGCGCGCGCTGAAGGAGGCGGAGCCTGCTCTCCAGCCCGGCCGCCTTCGAGAGCGGCTGAGAGTCGCCGCAGGTGTCCACGGTCAGGCTTTGATCGATTGGAGGATCGAATGTCTCCTCCGACACGAAATTGCTTGCGGGTCGTCTGAACGTCTCACCGATCGTGCGCCGCCAGCACTCCGTCTCGCGTCCGTCTCACCCGGCTCCGAAGGACTGCCGAGTCGTGAAACTGACAAGTCTGCTTCGCGGCGGGGCGCCTGTTCAGGGCATGCAGGTCGCGCCCACCGCGCGGGTAATGCCGTTCTCGTTCACGGCATCCACTTCGGCGCAGTACCTCACGCCGATGTTGAGGCTGGCGGCTGCGAGGGAAGTCTGGCCGTCGTAGACCTGATGGTTCTGGTTCAGGAGATCCGGCCGCACTCCGAGGCGAACGATATAGAATTCCGCCCCGTTCGCCGGGGCCCAGCTGATGGTCGCCTTGCGGCCATCCTACGGGTCGCGCTGAACCTTGGAGTCCGTCACGGCTGCCGGCTTGGCGCCCGCGCCGAGGCCAAAGACACGCAGGTCGAACAAAGAGAACTTTCCGCCGTCCGGCGCATGAATGTTGGCGATGCGGACGAAACGCGCCCGTGTCGCCTTTGGCAACACCTCGTAGTCGTGCGGTGCATCGCGGCCGTTCTTTGAATGGTCGACCACGGTCCGCCACGCGTGTCCGTCGCTGGAGACCTGGAGCCTGTATCTGTAGACGTCGTGGCTGATCCCGACGGTATTGGCATCCTGGTCGGCGAAGTTGATTTGCACCGCTTCAATCCACTTGGGCGCGCCGAGATCGATCGCCAACCACTCGCCGGCCCCGCCGGTTTTCGCTGACCACCAGGTTCGTACATCCTCGTCCACTGCGTTTTCCGCCAACCTCACGCTGTCCCGAGAACCGAACGAGCCAGGGTCGGCTTTGGGTCGTGAGCACCGGTTGGCCCGCGTCCGGCAAGGAGACTATCGCGCCGCGGCTCGGGCGAATTTCCGCCCAATCGAACAACGAGAACATGGGATGAGTGATCGCTACGTCGTGCTGTCAGGCTGCTCTGGTGGGGGAAAATCGACGCTCCTTGCGGAGCTTCAGCGGCGGGGTCACAGCGTGATCGACGAGCCGGGCAGGCGCGTCGTCAGGGCTGAGCTTCAAATCGGCGGAGAAGCGCTCCCATGGGCTGATCTCGCGGCGTTCGCCCGGCGCGCGATCGAGGTCTCGATCGCCGATCGAGACGCCGCCAGAGCCCTGCCTGGATGGGTCTTCTTCGATCGCGGCCTCGTGGACGCTGCGGCCGCATTGGAGCACGCCACCGGCGAACTGATGCTTGAAACGATCGGCCGGTCGCACCGTTACAATGAGACAGTTTTTCTGACGCCGCCGTGGCCTGAAATCTTTGTTCGCGATGCGGAGCGTCGGCAGGGTCTGGAAGACGCCATTGCGGAGTACGAACGCCTTGAGCGGGCCTACCCCAGGCTCGGATACCGCGCGGTCGTTCTACCGAAGGTTCCCGTGGAGGCGCGGGCCGATGTCGTCCTCGCCGAACTGAAGGCCGCGCTTACCTGAGCGGAACCGAACGTCCGCAACGGGCCGCGAACTCCCATTGGCTCCCGGCCGGCATGCGGACAGTCTGCAGGGGCTGTGTCGGCGGAGCCCGCCGGCCGTCCGACAACCGCGATTCACCCTCCAGCGCCGCTTCCATCCAGCTTCTGGGCGGCGAACAGGATTCCGCCCTCGGCCGAATAGAGGCAGGCCCGGTAGCCGGGTCGCAGCAGGACGGCGACGCATTCCCACAGCGGCAGGGCCGAGGGAGAAATGTCTTCGATCACCACCCAGCCGCCGGGCCGCACCTTGCGCAGGCCCAGGCTCAGGGTGTTGAGGTTGGCGTCGGGCGAATGAAGGCCGTCGTCGATGACGAGGTCCAGGTCCTCCGGCAGAAACCGCGCCAGCTCGTCCAGCGACGCGGCGTCCGTCTGGTCGGCGTAGAAGGTGCGAATTCGATCTTCCGTGAACAGAACCTTGCGGTCGATGTCGGCGCCGTAGACCAGCGCCTCCGGGCAGAAGTCGCGAAACGCCCGCAGCGAGGCGCCGGGGCGGCCGAACACGCCCATGTTCGAGACGACGTCGGGATCGGGGCTTCCCAGGCCGATCTCGCAGATCCCCCTGACGCGCTCGGGCTCGCCCAGGACGTGGGCGTAGAGATGATGATAGTTGTGAAGCGTCGACTTATCGCTTCCGTATTCGCAGAACAGGGCCTTCATCTCTTCCGCACGTCGAACGTCTGAAATCGACCGGCTGGCCGCGGTGACGTCGAGAACCTCGGGAATCCGCTCGCCCAGGGAGGCCAGCAGCGCCCGCAACGCGGGGATGACCTTGTTGATCGAGGCTATGGTCAGGGCCGCCTTATGCGGCTCGTGGCCGCCGCTGTAGGGGGAGAAGGCGGGAAAGGCGGCGAGAACATCCAGGTTCATTTCCATCGCATCGCTCGCATCAATGAGGGGTGTCGCGTTCGGCGTTCAGTCAGGCCGGCCTGAGCTGCGCCGCGGCGGCGGCGTCCGTCGCCCGGCCAAGCCAGATCTGCCGGGCTTCACGATGGGCGCTCTCCAGGGCCGGATTGGCCGCCACCGCCTCGTCGAGGCGCCGCAGGGCGGCTGGCTGTCCGGACGCCAGGGCCTTGACGCACCAGGCGATCGCCGCCGGCTCGTCCTGGATCACGCCGTCGCCGGCCGCCAGCATGGCGCCGAGCTGGACCATGGCTTCGGCGTCGCCGGCCTCTGCCGCACGGCTGAGCCAGCGCAGGGCCTCCACCAGGTTGCGGCGGGTGTGGCGGCCTGCAAACAGGATGAGGCCGAGTTTCGCCTGCGCCGCGCGCTCGCCGAGCTCTGCGGACCGGGTGAGCAGCTCGATGACGCGCGCCGGCAGCGGCGCGGCCGAGTCGTCGTCGAGTTGGTCGGCGAGCCGCGCCGCAGCGACGCCGCAGCCGATCCGGGCGGCCTCAACCAGCCAGTGCTGGGCGGCCGGGCGGTCCGGCGGCAGATGTGCGCCTTCCGCGAAGAGGTTGTGCAGCGCCCAGGCGGCGGCCCGGCCGCCCCGCGCGACGGCGTCTTCAAGGATGCGCAGGCCGGCGGCCACGTCCTTCGGCGGCGGCAGGCCGCGAATGCGCAGCAGGCCGGCGTTGCAGGCCGCGTCGAGGTCGCCCAGTTCGGCGCCCTTGCTGAACCAGTCGAGGGCCGCGGCGTGCTGCTCCTCGCCGAACTGACCGGCGGCGGCCAGCAGGCCTAGCCTCAGGCACGCCGCGGCGCTGCCCTGCGCGGCGGCGAGTTCGAACCATCGCCGGGCCTCGGCGATGTCGCAAGCTGCGCCGACGCCGGTCTGTCGCATCACGCCGAGGTTGAACAGGGCGTTGGCATGGCCGCCGGAGGCCGCGCGCGCGAACCACCCCTGGGCCGTCTCGGGATCGCGGGGAACGCCGCAGCCGTCGGCGTACATCGCCCCCAGCCGTTCCGCGGCGGCGGCGAGACCCTGATCGGCGGCCTTGCGGAACCAGTGAGCGGCCTGGCCGGGGTCGGCGGCGACGCCGCGCCCGTGCAGGTGCAACTCGGCGAACGCAGCCTGCGCCTCCGGATCGCCGGCTTCGGCGGCCTCGCGCAGGTAGCTGGCGGCGGTGACGGGATCCGGCCGCGGACCCTCCAGCAGCAGGCTGGCGACGGCCGTCATCGCCTTGACGTGGCCGCGCACGGCGGCCCGCTTCAGCCAGGTCTCGGCCTCGGCGGCGTTGGCGACCAGGCCCAGGCCGAACCGGTGCATCTGGCCGAGCAGGACCATCGCCTCCAGGTGTCCCTGCTCCGCGGCGCGGCGGAACCATCCGGCGGCCTGGGCCTCGTCCTTGTCGACGCCTTCGCCGCGCAGGTGCAGCAGGCCCAGGGAGAAGAGCGCTCCGCTGTTGCCACGTTCCGCGGACCGGCGGAACCACGCCGCCGCCTTGGCGAGGTCGGCGCTTCCGCGATGGCCGCCCGCGTAAAGGGTCGCCAGGCCAAAGGCGCCGCCGTCGTGACCCTGGCCGGCGGCTGCGGCGAACCAGTGCTCAGCCTGTTCGTAGCTGAGCTCGAGCCCTTGCCCGGTGGCGTACTGGTAGGCGCAGCGCACCTGGGCGGCGACATCCCCGGCCTCTGCGGCCAGTCGGTTCCAATGGCCGGCTTCCGCGAGATCCTGTGCGATCCCCGCGCCCTCGGGGAACAGCGATCCGAGCGCGCCGCCGACGGGCGAGCAGGGGTCCGGCGGCGCATCGCGGCTGATCGAGGCGGGCTCCGACCGGCCGTAGAAGCAGATCTCGCCGAGCTTGGCCTGCGCCCCGGCATGGCCGCGCCTCGCAGCCTGGCGGAACCAGCGCGTGGCTTCGTTGAAGTTCTGCACCAGGCCCCGGCCGTGCTCGTAGCGCTCTGCGAGAAGGTAGGCGGCCTCGAGGTCGCCCTGCTCGGCGAGCGCCCGCCAGAGCGCGGCGGCCTTCACCGGGTTCTGCCGGCGATCTTCCGCGAGCGCCCGCGCGCGCAACCGCCGGCGGCTCGGCTTCAGCAGATGGCCGATGAGCACCGCGAAGGCCATCCTGCTACATCGGCTCCCGCATCGCCTCGGAGCCTGTCTTCAGGGTTCCCCCGATGAGATATTGCAGGATGGTGCGGTGGCCGACGAGGACCTCGCCGGTCACGGTGAGGCCGGGCGCCACGCGGAAGCTGGCCGGCACGCCGCGGAGCCGGGCGTCGGTGATCGCCACCCGGGCCCTGTAATAGGGCGGCGTGATCTGACCGTCGTCGCCGGTGGTGAACGAGCCGTCGCTGATGGTCTTGATCACGCCCTTGGCGGCGCCGTGGACGGTGAAGCTGTAGGCCTCGAGCTTGAGCCGGACCTTGTCGCCCCGGCGGATGAAGCCGATGTCCCGGGCGGCGATATGGATCTCCGCCTCAAGCGGGCCGCCGACCGGGGTGAGGGTGAACAGCGGCTCGGAGTTGTTCGAGCTCGGATCGATGACGGAGCCGATCGAGGCCCGGCCGACCTTGAGGACCACGGCGTTCGCCGGCGCGACCAGCTTGGAGAGGTCGCGCACCTTCGCCGCCTTGGCCAGGCTCTGCTCGGTCGCATCGAGGCTGTTCTGGGCCGTGAACAACTGGCTGGCGACGTCGCCACGCCACTTGCCGACGTAGGCCGCGCGTTCGGCGCTCAAGGCTGCGACCTCGTGCTGCGCCTGCGCCGCGGCGCTGAGGCTGTCCGAAGCCATCCGCCCCATTTCCACCCGGCTGTCGGTCGCGCTCAACAGGGAGAGCCGCCGGCCGAACCCCTTGTTCTGCAGGTCGAGTTGCGCCTGCTCCAGCTGGCTGGCGATCTCCAGCCGCTTCTGGAAGTCCGCCGTGGCCTGCCGGCTTCGCTGGACGACCGAGATTCCCGACCGGATGCGGGCGTCGAAGTCGTTGATGGTCTGCAGGTACTCGGCCCGCCGCTGCACATAGATCGCCGCCTGGGTGACGCTGTCGTTGGAGGCGGGGTCGACGACATAGGGCCGGCCGTCGTTCTCGGCCTGCAGGCGCGCGACCATGGCCTCGGCGCTGGCCTTGCGCTGTTGCAGATCCTTCAGGTCGGCCTGGGCGAAGGTGGGATCCAGGGTGGCGAGAACCTGCCCCTTGCTCACCACGTCGCCGGCGTGGGCGACGATACCGGTGACGATGGCGCGATCGAGCGGCTGGACGAACAGCGATCCCTGCGTCGGCAGGACGCGGCCGGCGCCGCTCACCACCCGATCGAGCTTGACGACCGCCATCAGCGCCAGGGCGACCACCACCATCGCCATGATCACATACAGGATTGCGCGCTCGCTCGACGGCGACGTCGACAGGATGACCGCCTGCGTCTCGGATTCGAAGGCGCTGATGGGCGCGGCCAGCGGGTCAGCCCGCTCGCGGCGCGCCGATGAGAGAGACTGCATCCTGTGTCCCCGCGGGGTGGGTGTGCCGGTTCTGCTGGCGCCACATCTGCTTGTAGATGTCGCAGCGGTAGAGAAGGTCCTCGTGGCGCCCGATGTCCTGGACGGCCCCTTTGTCCATGACCAGGATCGCGTCCGCCGGGACGAGCATCGACAGCCTGTGCGAGACGCAGATGATCGTCCGGTCGCTGGCGATCCGCATCAGGTTGGCGTTGATGATCGCCTCGCTTTCGGCGTCGAGGGCGCTGGTGGCCTCGTCCAGGATCAGCACGGGAGGGTCGATGATCAGGGCGCGGGCGATCGCCAGCCGTTGCCGTTGGCCGCCGGAGAGGTTGGTGGCGCCTTCGTCCAGGAAGGTGTCATACCCGCGCGGCAGCCGCTCGATGAACTCTTCGGCGCCCGCCAGCTGCGCGGCGCGGACGACGTCGGCGAAGGTGGCGTTGGGCCGCGCGACCCCGATGTTCTCGCGGATCGTCCCGCGGAACAGGAAGTTCTCCTGCGGCACCACGCCGATGTTGCTGCGCAGATGGTGCAGCTCGATCTCGCGCAGGTCCATGCCGTCGATCTTGATGATCCCCTCGTAGCTCGGGTTCAGGCCCTGCAGCAGCCGGGTGATGGTGGTCTTGCCCGAGCCGCTGCGGCCCATGATGCCGAAGATGGTCCCGGCGCGGATCTCGAAGTCCGCGCCGTCGAGCGCCAAGGGGGCGCCGGGCGCATAGCGGAACTGCACCTGCTGAAAAGTGATCTGTCCGCGGATTGGCAGGCGCAGGCCGACGCCGGCGCGATCCTCCTCCGGCCGCAGGTTCATCACCGAGGCGACCTCGCCGACGGCCCCGCGGACCTCCTGCAGCTCCTGCATCAGGCGCGCGAGCTGCACCAGGGGCTGGGCGGTCCGGCCGGCGAGCATCGAGAAGGCCATGATGACGCCGGGCGCCATCTTGTCGGGGTGGGCCAGGGCCAGGGCCGCGCCCACCAGGATCGAGCCGGAATAGATCATCCGCTCGAACGGCAGGACGTAGGTCTGCGGATGGTTGGCCAGGGCGCCGAGCTTATGGCGTGCACTGACGGAGGCGGCGACCTTGCCGTCCCATTCCATCCGGCGGCGCCCCTCGAGCGCCAGCGACTTGATGGTTCGCATGCCTTGCACGGTCTCGTACAGGTGCGAGCTCTTTTCGATCTCCGCGGCGATGACGCGGGCGTACTGGCGGCTGATCGGCTTCAAGAAGGCGTAGATGATCAGGAAGATCGCCCCGGCGCAGGCGAAGACCATCAGCGCGATGGTCCACTGCAGGACCAGCAGCACCGGCGCCAGCACCACCAGGGTGACGAGGTCGAGGGCGGTGGAGAGCAGTTGGCCGGTGATGAAACCGCGGATCTGCCAGAGCTTGGACAGCTTGCTCATGGTTTCGCCGCTCGGCGTGCGCTCGAAATAGTCCATCGGCAGCCGCAGCAGCCGGTCGACGATATAGAGGTTCAGGCGTCCGTCGATCCGGGTCGCCGTGGTCTCCATGAACCTCCGGCGCAGGTAGCCGAGCAGCGCTTCGAACACGATGATCAGCCCCATCGCGCCGGCGACCACCAGGAGCGTCGAGTGCGACTCGTTGACGATCACCCGGTCGATCACGATCATCGCGATGAACGGCGGCGCAAGTGCGAAGAGGGTCGTCGCCAGTGATGCGATGCTGACATCGCGAAGGATCGGACCCTCTCGCAGCACCTGCTGGATCAGCCAGCCGAGCCCGAACGGGACATCCTCGTCACCCCTGACCTGCCGACGTTTGATCAGGATGATTTCGCCGTCCCAGGCGAGGTCCAGCTGGTCCTTGTCGACCATCGCCCGCGCCTCGGCGCCGGCGGCGAGATCGCGCAGGATGGCCACGCGCCCGGCGTTCGGATCCTCGACCACGGCTTCGAGCACCAGGGCCGCGCCGTTCCGCAGCCGCAGTATGGCCGGCAGCACCTTGCGAAAGCGGGGAAGGTCGTCCCAGCTGGCCCGCAGGGCGCGGGCGCGCAGCCCCAGTTCGCCGGCGAGCGCGATCAGCGTCCCGCTCGGCACGGCGCCGTTCTCCACGACGAAGCGCCGGCGGATCGCCTCGACGCTGGTGTCGAGGCCCTGCTGCCTGGCCACGTGAACCAGCGCTTCGAGAACTCCGGCCCCCGCGCCCTCCGCCGCCATGGCTATCGCCATCCTCGCCGCGGGCGCGCCGCGCGGGGCGCAAGCGGTGCGGGGATCGATGTCGACGCGGTTGAAGAAGAATGCATCTCGCGGTGGTTCCGGAGGTAAGCCGTCAAGGCGACGTCGTAATCCGAGAGTTCCGCTGTTGCCGGTGGCTTGACCCTATCTTTTGACCAGCCCGCACCGACATTGGCGACGACCGGGCCTTCGGGCGGGACGTTTGCCGCGCCCGCGAGCGGCGGCGAAAAACAGATCGCATATATGATGTTGTAGCGGTCGCCGAAGTTCGTTCGCGCAGCGCGTAGACCGCTGCGGGCAAAGACATGGGGGTTGAAATTGAGAAGCTGGGGCCGCCGCCGGTGCAGTTTAAAGGCGCCTCGACCCACCCCGATTTCTGTCCCGAAGCCGCCGAAATACGGAGATCCTCCCGAGGGACTACGGCATTCATGGGATCGGATCGAAGATCGCCGGCGGGCGACTGCAAACGCGAGCGCCAAGGAGATCAGTTCTGGATGCCGATCCGGGGCCGTTTTGCGGACCGATTGACAGCGAGCGAGGGAATAGAGCGTATGCGGGGGTTGTCCGGATCGTCCTGGACGAGCCCGGCTTGTCATGTGGAAGCCGCTGCGAGCGCGGAGTATTGATGCAGACCTCGCTTCTCTTGGAAATGGCGTCTGACGCGGCGCCGGATCGGATCATCCTCGGCGAGCACGCTCAGGGCGTCTCGATGGCCGAGCTGCATGGGCGCGCCAGGAGCGCTGCGGCCTGGCTGGCCAAGCAGCCGGGCGAGACCGTCGTCTACCTCGGCCTGAACAGCCCCTACCTGCCCGTGGTGGTGTTCGCCTCCGGCCTGATCGGCAAGCCCTTCGCGCCGATCAACTACCGCCTCTCCGACGACGACCTGCGCAAGCTGGTCGGTCGCACGGCGCCGTCGGTGGCGGTGGTCGACGACGACATGCTGCCGCGCGTCCAGGGCGTCGACGGCGTCGAGGTCGTGCCGATGAGCGAGTTCCGCGGGCTCTGCGACGACACGGCGCTGCGCGCCGAGGCCCCGCCCGACGCCGATGCGGACATCGGCGTGCTGCTGTTCACCAGCGGCACCACGGGCGAGCCCAAGGCCGCGGTGCTGCGCCACCGCAATCTCACCTCCTACGTCATCTCGACCGTGGAATTCCTGGGCTCGGACGAGGATGAGGCCGCCCTCGTCAGCGTGCCGCCCTACCACATCGCCGGCATCTCGGCGGTGCTGACAGGGATCTACAGCGGCCGCCGCATCGTCCACATGCCGGCCTTCACCCCGGAGGGCTGGGTGAGCCTCGCCGCCCAGGAGAAGATCACCCACGCCATGGTCGTGCCGACCATGCTGGGCCGCATCCTCGACGTGGTCGAAGAGCGCGGCGAGAAGCTGCCCCGCCTGAAGGCGCTGTCCTACGGCGGCGGGCGCATGCCGCAGGTGGTGATCGAGCGCGCGCTGAGGCTGCTGCCGCACGTCGACTTCGTGAACGCCTATGGCCTCACGGAGACCAGCTCGACCATCGCCGTGCTGGGGCCGGAGGACCACCGCCAGGCGATCGGCTCGGCGGATCCGAAGGTGCGCCGGCGCCTCGGCTCTGTGGGCAAGCCGCTGCCGACGCTGGAGCTGGAGATCCGCGGGCCGAACGGCGAGGTCCTGCCGGCCGGCGTCTCGGGCGAGATCTACGTCCGCGGCGAGCAGGTCTCGGGCGAGTACCTGTCCAAGAAGGTGATCCAGGAGGACGGCTGGTTCCCGACCAACGACGGCGGTCACCTCGACGAGGACGGCTACCTCTACGTCGAAGGCCGCCTGGACGACGTTATCGTGCGCGGCGGCGAGAACATGTCGCCCGGCGAGATCGAGGACGTGCTGCGCCAGCATCCGAACGTCGGCGACGTGGCGGTGCTCGGCGTGCCCGACAACGAGTGGGGCGAGAAGGTCGCGGCCGTGGTGGTCGCCAAGAACGGCCGGCCCTCGAGCGACGAGCTCGCCGCCTGGGTCAAGGCGCGGCTGCGTTCCTCGAAGACCCCGGAGATCTGGGCGTTCCGCGAGGCGCTGCCCTATAACGACACCGGCAAGCTGCTGCGCCGCGTGCTCAAGACCGAGCTGGTTCAGGCCCAGGGCCAGCTGACCACCGCCTGACAACCGACCATGGCTCCGGCGCTCCAGACCGCCGCCCTGGCTGATCGGGCGGTCGGCCAACCCAGCAGATGGGTGATGGATGCGCCGGCCGGGTCGAATCCATTAGACCGGAAGCGTCAAGCAGCCGACACCCACGCAAGATCGATGCCTTGCGGCTCGGCATGACGCCGGGCCGCTTCAGGAGCGAGGCGATGAGCGCTGTGATCAAGGACTTCCGCCCGGCGGGATTGGCGGGGCAGTACCTGCCGAAGGACATGGTCTTCAAGGTTCCCGAGGACCTGAAGATGTGGGTGAAGCGGCCGGCGGGTCACTACTACCTGCCGCTGCTGTTCGACGTCTCCGCCGGGGTCACCGTCAACATCCTGCGCTATCCGACGCCGGGGGTGATCGGCCGTCACGTGCACGACGGGCCAGTCTTCTCCTATACGATCGAGGGCGCCTGGTATTATCCGGAGCACGATTGGGTGGCCGAGGCGGGCACGTTCATCTGGGAGCCACCGGGCGAGATGCACACCCTGACGGTGAAGGAATCCATGATGGCCTTCTATGTCATGCACGGCGGCTTGACCTCGCTGGACGAGAACGACGATCCGGTCCGCGTCGATAACTGCCTCACCCTGCTGGCCGCCTGCGACGAGTACTATCGGGAAAATGGCTTCGGCGCCGACTACATCAAGCAGTTCATCCGCTGAGCTGGAGGCCAGGCTCGATCGCCTCGAGGCGCTCGAGGCGATCCGGCAACTGGCGTTCGGCTACGCCGTGGCCATCGACGCGCGCGACCTCGAGGCGCTGGTGAACCTCTATGTCGACGATGTGCGCGTCGGCGACGCACAGGGGCGCGAAGCGCTCAAAGCGGCGTTCGATGCGGCGCTACGCCAGTTCACCTGCAGCGCCCATCACGTGTCCAACCACCTGATCGAGATGCTTGGGCCGGAGGATGCGATCGGGCTGGTCGGCTGTCGCATAGAACACGAAGTCGGCGAGCACTGGGTCACGGCGAGTCTGCTCTATCATGACCGCTATGTGCGCCGAGGTGGAACCTGGCTGTTCCGTGGACGGGTGCAGAGCCGCCTCTACGCGACCGCCCATGGGGATCCGCCCATCGGTGCGGCCAAGGTGCGGTGGCCCGGAGCCGCGCCTGCCGTGAGCGGTTACCACGACGCCCTTCCGAGCTGGCGGGAATTTTGGGACGGCGTTCCGGGTCCGGATTGGACGGGCGCCAGGGTCGACAGGCTTGTCTCGCGCCTGCGCCGAACCCATCGTTTGCCGCCGCCGCCCCGCTACATATTCGCAGGTCCGCCCGAGGGCTGAGCCTCGAGGACACAGCTGGCGCCCCCGCGTCGGCGAGGCGGAGTTCGCTTTTCAAGAATGGTGGGCAAAGGCATCGCAAATGTGTTGCTGCGCCCCGCTCGCTTGCGTTCCAGGACGTCAGGCCTCAGTGAAAGAAGCCCTTTGGGGCATTCCTCCCTTATGAATACTGCCCGCCCAAGTCGGGCGGGCTTTTTTTCAGGGATCGCCGTCAGCTTCGGCGCGGGCGAAAAGCAGCTTGGCGCCATGGCGGACGAGGCCGCCCTAGTCTGCTGGAGCTGAAGTTCGCCCGCATTTCGGGCGAGCGCCGGAGCGAACTTTCAGATCTGTAAAGCACACTGGAAACAAACGTCGACGAAGGTGACCCGCGGGATGCCGAAGGCGTCGCGCTGCGCCGATTTCCAAGGCGCCCGCCCCGCGCCGGGAAAGGAGCATATACGTGCTAAGGGGGCGCTTCGACGCAGAGATCGTAGGCGATCGTCCAGGCCACCCAGTAAAAGCGCCGATGACGTGTTGGCTCAGATGGGTCGCACGGTGATGTCTGAGGCGAACAAGCGGTATTCTGAATGGGGAACTTTGTCGAGCGAGACCGGGATGGTGAAGTCGCCATCTTGACGCTGAACGCGCCCGAGCGGCGCAACGCGCTGTCCGTGGAAGGTCGGCAAGACCTGTTGGCCATGCTGCGCGATTGCGTCGAGGACACCAGCTGCCGCGGCGTCGTCTTGACGGGCGCCGGCGGCCAATTCTGCTCAGGCGGCGAGGTCAAGCCGGTCAATGGCGGCGAGGCTCCCGACCCGGCGCGCACCCGCCGCAACATGAGTATTTTGCACGATATCGTGCGCGTTCTCGCAGCCGGACCGAAGCCGGCGGTCGCCGCGGTGCAGGGCGCGGCCTATGGCGCGGGCATGTCGCTCGCGGCGGCGTGCGACCAGGTTGTCATCTCTCCCTCAGCGCGGTTCTGCGCCTCGTTCGGCAAGGTCGGGCTCATGGCCGACGCCGGGCTCCTCTGGTCGCTGCCGAACCGTGTCGGGGTGGGGGCTGCGCGCAGTCTCTTGCTGACCGCGCGCGTCGTAGATGCGACGGAAGCGCTGCGGCTCGGCCTGGCTGACGAAGCGGCAGGGGAGGGGGAGGTGCTCGCCGCCGCGGTTCGGGCCGCACACACTCTCAGCCGGCTGGCGCCGCTCCCCGTGGCCGCGATGAAGGACATCCTCGCGCGCGGCCCTTCTTCGCTCGACAGCGTGTTCGCGGCGGAGGCGGACCTGCAGCCCATGCTGACGATGTCGCAGGACTATGTAGAAGGCCGCACCGCCTTCAGGGAACGCCGTGATCCGAACTTCCGCGGCGTCTGAGCGGTCGACCGAGGGAGGACAACCTTGGACCTGAAACTTGGCCCGGAAGTCGAGGCGCTGCGCGCCGAATTCCGCAGCTTCTTTGCAGAAAATCTGTCGCCGGAGCTCAGCCGTAAGACGCTCAATGGCGAGAAGGTGTCGAAGCCCGAGCATGTGGCGTGGCAGAAGATCCTCGCCGCCAAGGGCTGGCTGGCGCCCAGTTGGTCGAAGGACTGGGGCGGTCCCGGCTGGGGACCGCTCGAACGATTCATCTGGGACGAGGAGTCGGCGCTCGCCGGGGCGCCACGGGCGAACATCCCATCGATCGACCTCCTTGGGCCGGTGATTATCGAATTCGGCTCAGAGGCTCAGAAGAGGAAGTATCTCCCGCGGATTCTCAGCGGTGCGGACTGGTGGTGCCAGGGTTTCTCCGAGCCGCAAGCCGGCTCCGACCTGGCGTCGTTGCAGATGCGCGCCGTGCGGGACGGCGACCATTACGTCGTCAACGGCGCCAAGCTGTGGACCAGCTGGGCCCATCTGGCGAACCGCATCTTCTGCCTCGTGCGCACATCGATCGAGGCAAAGAAGCAAGCGGGCATCTCCTTCCTGTTGATCGACATGGAGCAGCCGGGCGTCACCGTCTCCCCGATCATCTCTATGGGCGGCATGCACGCCGTTAACGAGGTCCGGATCGAGGATGTTCGGGTCCCGGTCGAGAACCTCATCGGAGGCGAAGGTCAAGCCTGGGCGATCACGAAGTTCCTGCTCGGACACGAGCGCCTGGTCGGCGCCGGCATCGGCCCCAGTCTGGCGCTCATGGAGCAACTTCGCCGGGCCTTGCGACGGCCGGGTCCGGGCGGCATGGCGCGAGGTGCAGATCCAATCCTCCGTCAGCGGGTCGCCGAAGTCGAAACGGACCTGATGGCCTTGCGCTACACGGCGTGGCGAGTCCTCTGCGACGAGCTCTCGGGCAAGGCCCCGGGTCCTGAGGTTTCGGTTCTGAAGGTCCGCGGCGGCGAGATCCAGCAGGCGTTGACCGAGCTCTTGATGGAGGCGGCCGAAATCGAGGGTCTTGTGCACCCCTTCACTCTCCCGGAGGCGACGGGGATTTCGCCCGAGGCGGCGTTCCTGGGCCAGCAACACTTCGACCGCCGGAAGCTCACCATCTACGGAGGAAGCTCGGAGATCCAGCGCAACATCATCGCCCAACGGATCCTGGGCGTCTGAGGAGTCGGCGACATGGATTTCAGTTTCAGCGAAGATCAGCAACTGCTGCGCCACAGCATCGAACGGTTTCTCAGTGAGAAATACGATCTGCCGACGCGCCGGCGGTTGGAAGACGATGCGCGCGGCAGGGATCGGCTCTGGCGCGAGATGGCCGACCTCGGCTGGATCGGCGCGGCCTTCCCGGAGGAGGTGGGCGGGTTTTCCAGCTCTCCGGTCGAGGCCATGGTCGTCATGGAGCAGTTCGGCCGGCATCTGATGGCCGAACCCTATGTCGTGAACGCCATCGTCGGCGGAAGCCTTCTGCAGGAGGGACTGTCCGATGAACGCCGAGAGGGGCTGATCGGGCAGATGATCGCCGGCGAACTGCAGCTGGCGCTCGCCGCTGGCGGGTCGCACGCCCTGCGCAGCCCGCAGGACACCAGCTTCACGGCGCGGCCCGCCGGCACGGGATGGGTGCTCGACGGCCGCATGCCCGTCGTCCTTAATGGCGCGCGAGCCGACCAACTCCTCGTCGCGGCCCGGACCGCCGGCGGTGTCGGCGAGCGCGACGGCGTGAGCCTGTTCCTGGTCGACGCGCAGTCCTCACGGCTCGAACGCCGCCGCCATAAGATGCTCGACGCCCATGAGGCCGCCGAGATTGTGATGGAGGGAGTCTCCGTCGGAAGCGAGGCCGTGCTCGGGCGCATCGACGGCGCCGTTCCGTTGCTGGAGGCGGCCCTGGACCGCGGCGCGGCGGCCGTTTGCGCCGAGGCGGTCGGATCGATGAGCTACCTTGTCAAGACGACCTGCGAGTACACCAAGACACGCCAGCAGTACGGCGCTCCCCTGGCGAAGTTCCAGGTGCTTCAGCACCGGATGGCTGACATGTACATCCAGACCGAGACAGCCCGGTCGATGAGCTATGTGGCCTCGCTGTCGCTCGACGCACCTACCCCCGAGCGGATCCGCTGCACCTCGGCCGCCAAGGCTCAGGTCGGGCGCTCCGGCAAGTTCGTGGGCTATCATGCGGTCCAGCTGCACGGCGGCATGGGCGTCACCGAAGAGCTCGACGTCAGCTGGCATTACATCCGCCTGACGACCATCAATCAACTGTTTGGCGACCCCTCCTTCCACCTGAAGCGCTTCGCAGATGTGGGCGAGACGCTTTGCAACCTCCACGCAGCCGCTTGAGCGGACGGAGATCCAGATATGGACTTTGATTATTCACGCTACGACCAGGTCGACGTGCGGCTCGACGAGTCGGTTCTTCGCGTCACGCTGAATAAGCCGGAAAAGCGCAATATCATCGACGACGAGACCAATCGGCAGCTGGCGGACATCTTCCAGGACGCCAACTTCGACGCCCGCGTCAAAGTCCTTGTCCTCGCTGCTGAAGGCCCCGTGTTCTCGGCGGGCGGCGATATCGTCAAGATGCAGAAGAAGATCGACGATCCGGCGCTGTTCTATCGCGGTGTGGCCAATTCCCGACGACTGGTTTTCGCCGCCCTGGACTGCACGAAGCCGACGATCGCCAAGATCAAAGGCGATGCGGTTGGTCTCGGCGCGACGCTCGCGCTGATGTGTGATCTGGTGGTGGCTGCGCACGAGGCGAAGATCCTCGACCCGCACGTCAACGTGGGCCTCGTCGCGGGCGACGGCGGCGCCTTGATCTGGCCGCAGCTGATCGGCTACGCCCGCGCCAAGCGCTACCTCCTGCTGGGCGATCCCATCTACGGGAAGGAAGCCGCTGAGATCGGGCTGATCGCGGCGTCGGGTACGCCGGACGAGGTCGAGGAGATCGCCGAAAAGTACGTCCGGCGGTTTGCGCGCAGCGCCCTTCAGTCCGTCTCCGGCACCAAGATCACCATGAATGTCCCCTTGCGGCAGGCGGCCCAGGCGCTGCTGGATGTGGGCATGGCCTATGAGGGGCTGAGCAACATCACCAGGGACCACCAGGAGGCGGTCAACGCCTTCCGCGAGAAGCGCCGTCCCGAGTTTACCGGAGACTAGTCTTACCGGGCGGGGAGGTCGGTCGCCCCGCCCTTTTTCGACTGCGGATGCGGGGGGCCATGATAGCGTGGCCGTCGGGCGCCCGACCCGACAGCCGACGCGAACATGAGGAAACCAAGATGATCGAGCCGTCGAAGACCCGTCGCAGGATCGCCCTGATCACCGGGGCCGCAGGCGGCATGGGCCGCGCCTGCGCCCGTCTTCTGGGGCGCCGCTATCGCCTCGCCCTGGTGGACATAGGCCAGGAAAGCCTGGACACCCTCGCCGCCAGCCTCGTCGAGGAAGGGCTGGAGATCGCGCTCGCCGCCCGTTGCGACATCGGCGTGCGCGAGGAGGTGGCGGCCCTGGGGAGGGCGCTCGGCGGCGCCGGGGATCTCGGCGCGGTGGCCCACACCGCCGGGCTTTCGCCGGTCCTCGCCTCCTGGAAGTCGATCATCCAGGTGAACCTCGTCGGCACGGCCCTCCTGTACGAAGCGCTCGATCCGCTGGTGGGCGACGGGACCGCCGTGGTCTCGATCGCCTCCATGGCCGCACATATTGCGCCGAAGGACCCGGCGATCGACGCCGTCATCGACCATCCGCTGGCGCCTGACCTGCTCGCACGACTGGAGCCGATCCTGGCGGATCTGGTCGCCCAGGGCTTGCCGGAAGGCGCCGCCGCCTATTGCCTCAGCAAGCGCGGGGTCGTGCGCCTCTCCGAACGCCAGGCCGCCGCCTGGGGGCCCCGCAACGCGCGCGTCACCACCATCTCCCCCGGGATGATCTGGACCCCCATGGGCCGCAAGGAGACCGAGGAGGGGGATCCCACCGGGGCGCAGCGTCTGTTCGAGAACACGCCCCTGCGCCGCTGGGGCACGCCCTACGATATCGCCAACGCGGTGGACTTCCTCACGTCCGATCTGGCCAGCTTCATCAGCGGCTCCGATCTGAAGGTCGACGGCGGCGCCATTGCGGTGACCCTGGGCGGCGCCACGCTCTAGGAACGAACCGGGGACGTTCGCCCTCAGTCATCCTTGGACCATTGTCCCGAACGTCGGTTGGCGTCGAAGCCGTGGGACTAAACATCTAGGAGGGCAGGGGGGCGGCGAGCCGATGCGTCGACGCGTTGGCGACGATGGCCTCGACCACCGGCGCTGAGGCCAGCCACCGGCGGGCCTGGGTCGCCGTGATCGCGGCGTCGCGCAGCTGCTGACTTTCAGGGAGCGCGAGCTTCATTTCGTTCTGAACCTCATGCCTTGCGGCTGCTGCGGTTGCCTTCCGTCATCTCATCCAGGCCAGCCGTGGTGACCTTGCCCCAGGTCGCCCAGGCGTTGGCGTGCCCGAGCGAGTGCAGGTCGAACCCGTGCGCCAGCGCGGCGTGCTGGCCCATCGCGTCCAGGGCGGCGTTCACGGAGCGCTTGGCCATGCGCAGGGCATGTGGATGCATCTTGGCGATCTCCAACGCGAGGGCGCGCGTCTGCGCATCGAGTTCGTCGCGCGGCACGACACGGTTGACCATGCCGAGCCGGTGCGCCTCGGCGGCGTCGATCCAACCCGCCGTGAACAGCAGCTCCTTCGCCTTGCGGGCGCCGAACTCCCAGGCGTGGCCTTGATATTCGACCCCGCCGATGCCCATCCGTACGACCGGGTCGGAAAATCTCGCGTCGTCCGCCGCCACGATCAGGTCCATCGGCCAGGCGAGCATCAGGCCAGCGGCGATGCATGCGCCTTGCACTGCGGCGATGGTCGGCTTGGGAATATCGCGCCAGCGCCGGGAATAGTTGAAGTAGTGTTGCTCTTCCCAATCGTACATCCTGAGCAGGCCCGTGTTGCCGACGTCGTCGAACATCGAAAGCCAGGGCTCCTTGGTGAGCACCTCCGGGGCGATATCGTGCCCTGCGGAAAAGTGCTTGCCATTCGCTCGAAGAATAATGACCCGCACCCCCTCGTCGGCGGTCGCGCGGGCGAAAGCCTCGTCGAGCTCCTTCAGAAGATCCGCATTCTGCGCGTTGTTCTGCTTCGGCCGATCGAGCGTGACCGTGGCGATCCGGTCGGCGGTCTCATAGAGAATATAGGTCATCTTCGCGTTCCTCCGCTCAGCGCGATCCTACGCGGATGGCGCCGTCAAGCCGCACCGTTTCGCTATTGACGTAGCTGTTCATCGCATTGCCCGTATCGGCGTGCAGATCCAGAACACCGACCTGCACGCCCGCCGCCGCTGGCGCCCGCACCGTGGCCGCGCCAAGTCCGGACGCCCCGCCCGTTGCGAACGGCCGGAACAGTCGAATCCCATCGCATCCCTGCGGCTCCTCTCGGCAAACCAACCTGTCGCTAGAAGCGGGATGCCTCGGAAGCAACGTGCTTGCGGCGATGCGCACAGTTGTGATGTCTCCGGCTGCGGCGGCGGTACGCACGACCCCAGCCCTGCCTCATCCTAAACCTACGCGGCATCGAAGCCTCACTGAGGGCCGCGGGGCGCCTATAACGGCGTTTGGCGGAGCGAGCCAAGGTCCGCCCGAAGCCATCACATCGATGCAGAGAATAGTCTCTTTGCGCCACCACATTTGCCAGGCCGGTGTTGTTCGGTCGAGTATGGCGCACACCTGCGCCGTCGCGCGGTCGAAAGAGGAGCGCGTTGATGAGGCCGTTTGAAGTCTCCTGGACGGAAACGGAGATCGTCGCGCTGAAGGACAGATTGCGCGCCTGCGACCTGCCGCCCGCGCCCGTCAGCGCCGGCTGGAGCCTCGGCTGCGATCGCGGTTTCCTCGAGCGTTTCCGCGACCGCTGGCTCGACAGCTATGATTGGCGCGCGGCCATGGCCGACCTGAACCGATATCCGCAATATCTCGCCGAGATCGACGGGCTTACGATTCACTTCGTCCACGTCACCGGCGAGGGGACGAGTCGGCGGCCGCTCATTCTCACGCATGGCTGGCCGGGCTCGCACTACGAGTTCTGGAGCGTCGTTGAGCGCCTGGCCTATCCCTCGCGACATGGTGGAGGAACGGCTGAAGCGTTCGACCTGATTATCCCGAGCCTGCCGGGCTACGCCTTCAGCGGGAAGCCCGGCGAACCCGTCGGTCCAAAGGCCACCGCGCGGCTTTGGCGAAAGCTGATGACGCAGATCCTGGGCTACACGGCCTATCTAGCCCAGGGCGGCGACTGGGGCAGCGTCGTCACCTCCCAGATGGGTCTGGCCGGCGATCCGGCGTTGCGCGCCATTCACCTGAATATGTGTGGTCTTCGCTCTGCGGCCCCGCCGCAGAATGAAGTCGAGCAGACCTGGATGGCCAAATCCGCCGCCGCCCAGCAGATGCTCGGCGGTTACAGCATGGTGCAGATGATGAAGCCGTTGTCCCTGGCCTGGGCGACGGCGGGAAATCCCCTGGGACAGGCCGCCTGGATCCTGGAGCGCTTCCACGACTGGGGCGACCTGACCGAAGGCGATCTCGAGGCGGTCTTCGGTCTGGATCATCTGATCACCAACATCATGCTCTATGTGATGACCGACAGTTTCCCAAGTTCGCTGCTGTTTTATCATGGCCTCATCCGCGAGGGCGGCGCCGGACCTACCGCCGGCGAGCGCTGCATGACACCCACCGGCTTTGCGGCCTTCCCGGGCGACTCGCTGATGCCGCCGCCGCCGGCGAGCCGAGTCGAGTTGCTGTACAATCTGGTTCACTGGTCGGATCCGCCGAACGGCGGGCACTTCGCCGCGATGGAGAAACCCGCGGCGTTCGCCCACGACGTACGCGCCTGGGCGAACAAGGTCTGGCCCGTCAATTGAACGAAAGCGAAATGAACAGCGTCCCCGAAGGCTACGAATACACATCCTCGCCAAGCGCGTTTCCCAATCACGTGGGCCGGATCTTTCATAAGTCGGTCCCCAGCGATGGCGAGCCGGAGCACTGGATCGCGCTTCGCGTGGAGCCGCATCATGTGAACGCCTGGGGGCTGGCGCATGGCGGGCTGATGGCCTTCCTGGCCGAGGCGGCCACGGCGGGCGCAGCTTGGGATCCCGGGGGCCCCGCCGTTGTGACCGTCGAGTTGAACACCCACTTCGTACGCGCGCCCAAGCTCGGCGATCTTCTGGAAGTCCGCGCGCGCGCCACCCGGCGCACCCGCAGCCTGGTGTTTGTCGAGGCGCACGCTTTCGTCGCCGGCGAACTGCAGTTCACAGCCATAGCGATCAACAAAGTCATCGGGGCCTGAAAATGCCGGCGCTCCGCGACAAGGCGGCTCATGCGCGAGGGAATCCATCGCATATGTGATGCGCATCCTGGCTGGAACGGGCATATGTTGTTCCCGGTGATCGCGCTGCTCGCGCGATGACGCCAAGTGGCCAAGAATGGAAGAAGCGGAGGATGTCATGGGAAGGTCGCGGCCCGCACCGCTGGAGCGGCGCATTGCGGCGAGAGCGCCACTTGAACAGCGGACGGTCAAGTCGGCGGGGCGAGTGCTCGAGATCCTCGAGTATTTCGACGACATTCAGCGACAGTCCACGGTCATGGAGGTCGCCAAGGCCCTTGGATATCCGCAATCGAGCGCATCCGCTCTCCTGAGAAGTCTCGTCGCAACGGGCTATCTCAACTATGATCCGCACACGCGGACCTACATCACGTCAACGCGGGTCGCCCTGCTCGGCAGCTGGGTGAACGCTCAGCTCTTCGCCGAAGGCGCCATCATATCGATGATGAGGGAGCTGAACGAGCGGACCGGCGACACGATCGTGCTGGCGACGCGCAACGGGCTCTTTGTGCAATATATCCACGTGATCCAGGCGACCAGCCCGGCGCGGCTGCACATGACCCTCGGAACCGTGCGCCCGCTCGCGCAGTCCGGGGCCGGATATGCGGTGCTTGCGACAATGTCGGACGCCGAAGTGACGCGTCTCGTCATGCGCATCAACGCCGAAGCGAAGGAAGGCCAGCCGCTGGTGCGGATCCGCGAACTGCTCGAGCAGCTCGCGGCGGCCCGCCAGAAGGGCTACGCCTTCACCTGCGATATGGTCACCGCTGGCGGCGGCATCATCGCCACACCGCTGCCGCGAACGAAGGGGCAGCCGCAGATGATCGTCGGGATCGGCGGCATCAGCGAGGTCATGCGCTCGCGTGAGGACGAGCTCGCCCACATCTTGAAGGACACGATCAGCAATCATTTCGGCGGACGCAACAAGCAGGTCGCCCCGCGAAATGAGGCGCGACCAGCGCTGCGCCCGGAGGCCGAGGTCGCGCCTCTCGTCGGTTGAGCCTCTCGGCTAATCGCCGATACCGCCAGCTTCGTCCCCGACGTTGACGGTAACGCCAGCGTCCCCGCCACGAACACCGATTGCGCATCAGTGTGATGTCGCGCCCGCAGCTATGGACAATGCGCATTTCTCTGAAAAGCTGCGAATAAACCCCGCCGTGCATAATCATGGCACGTTTTGGAGAGGTCATGCATTCGGAGGATATCATTGAGGACGCGCGCAAGCAGACCGGCCTCCACGCCTTCGATACCGAGACCTTTCGTGAGGGCTTGGATCTGCTGACCGCCAACGCCCGGCGGCGCGACGATATCAGCGAGGCGGGGCTCGGGGTTCTCCGCTTCGTCTGGACCCGCAACCTGGCCAATCGACTGAAGATCGACGACTATCATCGACGCCATCCCGAACTCGCGGATTCTGTCGTCGAGCGGCCATTGTTTCAATTTGGCATGCCGCGTACCGGAACGACCCTGCTGAACAATCTGCTCGCCGCCGATCCCGCCCGGCGATCAATGCTCTCGTGGGAATCGAATGACCCGGTGCCCCCGGCGACGCGGGAAACGCTGAAGACCGATCCGCGCTGCATCGCGGCCAAGGAGATGGACGAGCAACTCCTCAAGGCCAATCCGGAAATGGCCAAGCGTCACTTCGAACCTGCGGACGCGCCGACCGAATGCACCTTCATTCACGGCCACGAATTCAAGTCCTGCATGCTGGAAGCGCTGGCGCCCGCCCCTGAATATACGCGCTGGTTAAGGGACGAGGCGGATCTTACCACCGCCTACGCATACGAAAAGCGCTACATGCAGGTCCTGCAGCACAGGACTGGCGGCATATGGTCCCTAAAGATGCCCAGCCATGCATTGTTCCTCGACAGTCTGGTCAAGGTCTTTCCGGACGCACGGCTGGTTTGGATTCATCGCGATCCCTATAAGGCGACCGGTTCACTGCTCAGCCTGATCCATTCGACGCACACATCGACCATGAAACAGGTTTCTCGCGACTATCTGCGCGAAATCTACGTGCCGCAGATGTTCGATCATATCAGCCGGGCGCGAGACTTCGACCGCCGCAATCCGGGCCGGATCGTGCATGTCAGCTATGCACGCCTGATTAGCGATCCGATCGCCGAGATGCGCCAGCTCTATCTTGCCTTGGGCGATCCTCTTACGGCGGACGCGCTGGCCGGGATGCAGGCATATCTCGATGCCAATCCGCAGAATAAGCATGGCGCTCATAGTTATGGCCTGGAAGAGTTTGGCGTGACGCCGGCCATGCTCGATGAAGGCTTCGCCGATTACGTCAAGGAATATGCGGTGGAGCCTGAGCTATAAATCTTCATCTCGGAAAATATGATCGTCAGGAGATGGATTATGATCGCACCGCCAGGCCTATTACCCCTCGCCAATATCATGCAGGTCGCCTGGGTGACGCCGGATCTTGACCGTAGCCTTGGGCAGTTTCGCACTCATTATCGCGTTCCTGAATTCCTGGTCATGGAGCAGACATTTCCGGCCAAGGTCTTTGGCCGCGAGGGTGAAATCGCCTTGCGCATCGCACTTGCGAATATCGATGCCATGCAACTGGAGCTCATCCAGCCCCTGGGAGGCAATGATTCCATCTATCGGGATGTGCTTCCTAAGGACGGAGCGCATGCCAACGTGTTTCACCACCTGTGCGTGAAGGTAAACGGCCCGCTCTCGGCGTGGGACGCGCACATCGCCAGCTTGGACCCTGACCAACCCATTGTCTATTCGGGCGACGTCGGGCCGGATGCGCGGTTCATCTATACCGATCAACACGCGACGCTGGGCATGTATCTCGAGCATGTGTGGTTCGGAGAGGAGACCGAGGCGCGGATGGCGGCCGCAGTGCCGACTTATCGTTCGCACTGACAGAGGGACAGGATCGGCGATGACCCAATTTAGAACCTTGGATCACATCGTATTGCCGATCATCGCCTGGGATCCGGAGCGCCCGGCCGAGTGGATCAACGATCATATCGCCATGGTCCACGCCACATCCAACGCCTATGTCGTTACGGGCAGGGATGGTGATGTCGTCATCAACACGACGAGCGCGAATCAGGCGTCCCGTGCGCGCGAGAAATTCGAGGCGTTGCTTGGGCGGCCGCTACGCCCGCTGAAGGTTATCTTCACCCAAAGTCATCCCGATCACATGGGCGGCTGGCGAACGTTCGGCGGCGATACAGCGGAATTGATCGGGCAGGCGATGTTTCCGCGCATCTGCGCCGAACGCAAGATGCTCGCCGCGTTTTTCGCACCCCGCAACGCCAATGTCCTGGCGGCGATGATCCCTCCGGGAACGCCAGACCTGGGCTGGTTCACCACGCCGGATCCCGAACCGCTGACGACATTCGGCGACGAGATGGCCTTCACGGCCGGCGGGCGCCGGTATCAGCTGCTATCCATGCCAAGCGGGGAGACGCTGGATGCGCTGGCTGTGTGGTTGCCGGACGAGCGCACCGTGTTCACCGGGAATTGGGCCGGGGCGATCTATGGCGCGCTCCCCAACTTCTATACCGCGCGTGGCGATCGCGACCGGTCGATCCCCGGGTGGCTGGAAGATTGCGACCGGCTGCTGGCCCTCGAACCCGAGGTTCTGATCACGGGGCATGAGCAGCCGATCGTCGGCGCTGGTCATATCCGCGCGACCCTTGGCAAGGTGCGCGAAGCGGTGCGCTACATCCATGACGAGACTGTCCAGGGCATGACATCCGGTGCGACCTTGCCAGAGATCCAGGCCGCGATTCGACTGCCCGACGACCTTGCGCCACGTGATGGACGTTGCCCGCCACACTGGATCGCGCGCAGTGTTTGGGAGGAGTACGCCGGCTGGTTCCGGCAGGAGCGCACCAGCGAGCTTTACCCTACGCCCCCAAGCGCTGTCTGGCCTGAAGTCGTCACCATGGCTGGAGGACCCACTGCGATTGCCGAACGGGCGCTCGCTCATTTGAAGGATGGAGCGCCTGAAAAGGCGTTGCATTTTATCGAGATGGCTGTCGTGGCCGCCCCGTCCGATCAATCGGTCAGGACGGCGGAACTGGCGATCCTGGACGCCTTGGCAGATGACACTCAAGGGCGCATTTTTGACCTTCTGGGTTGGCTCGAGGGCAGGATGATGGCGGCGCGAAGGGCGCTGCATGAGGCGGCCCAGTAGGATCGGCGCGCGGCTTGTTCGAACGGCCCGGCCCATTGCGGCGCCAGCGCCAATCCGATCGCCGAAGCGACCGTCGCCAACGCCAGGCCGCTCGATGCGAGCCCCCCTCGACCGGTGAGCGCGCCTTGTGAGCGGCCGAAAGCCGCGAACGCTACGTCAATGGCGGCTTGCCTCATTGAACATGACCATGACTTTCGCGCTTTCAGCGGTCTGAGCTGTGGCGAACGCCTCATCGAACTGCTCGAACGCGAAACGATGGCTTATATAGGCGTTTAGCAGAGACGGATCGATCTTTGGCAACAGGCGCAGTACATCATGTAGTTCCGTTGGATAACCGATTGCCGCCGTCAACTCCAGTTCACGCGTTAGGATCTGCATCATATCCATTGGCAGCGGCTCCAGGTAGACGGCAGTGACCACTAGCCTTGCTTGGAATTGAGCCAAGGAAAGGATGTCCTGGATCACCGTGCGTCCGCCCGCCATGTCGTAAAAGACGTCCGTGCCGACAGTCTCCTCGCCAAGCGCCGGGCGGCCTCTTCCATGCAGATCCATCAGGCGATCGCGAAGATTTTCCTTGAGCGGATTGATCGTGGCATGGGCGCCCAACTTGCGCGCGAGACGCAAGCGACCTTCCGAAACGTCGATGGCGACAATGGGGTTCGCGCCAAGTCGGGCGAGCCACAAGACTGCGCCCAGGCCGATCGGGCCGCAACCGAAGACCGCAACCTTTGAACCGGCCTTCGGATTCCCCCGGTTGACCCCGTGCAGCCCCACGGCAAGTGGCTCCACCAAGGCGGCATGCTCCAGCGGAAGGCCATCGGGCACCGGCAATAGGTTTTCGCCCAGACGCGCGTTGCGCACCAGCACTTCCGGCGCGAACGCCCCTTCGCTGCCCCCATTGCCGATGATATTGGCCGGATCGCCCATCGGATTGATGAAGACGCGCATTCCAGGCTCGACCCCGACCGCGTTTGCGCCGGCGGACAGTACGACGCCCGCCGCCTCGTGACCAAGCGGCATCGGCGCACCATCAGGCCGCAGGACCCCGCCGTGCACGAAGTGTATGTCGCTGCCGCAGATGCCGCAGGCTCCCATCTGGATGACGGCGTCGTCGGCCGCCATTTGCGGCGCCGAAACGTCGTCGATCTCGTATCGCCCTGCGCCGTGCACGCGTACCTGCTTCATGGCGTCCATCCCTCTTTAGTAGGTCTGCGCCATCATACCACCATCGAGCGTGATCGTGTCGCCCGTGTGGTAGCGTGACAGGTCACTCGCCAGATACACGACAATGCCTTGCAGGTCTTCAGGTCGGCCGATCTGCTTGATCGGGCTTCGCGCCAGGGTCGCCTCGATCATGGGGCCGGCGTCTCCGGATATCTCGGTAGGGATGTAACCTGGACAGATGACGTTGACGCGGACCCTGCTTTCACCGAGCTCGACCGCCAGGGTCTTCGACATGGAATTTAGAGCGCCCTTGGCGCTGGCATAATGGGCCAGCCCGGGGACGCCGCTGAATACCGCCAAGCTGCCGTTGATGATGATCGAACCACCCGGATCGCCCGCTGCTGCTCGCGCTTTCATGTGCCGCGCCGCCTCACGCAAGGTGTAGAAGACACCGTGGAGATTGATTGCGAGCAGGCCATGCCACGTATCCGACGACATCTCGTGGATCGAAGCGACATTGGCAGTCCCGGCATTGGCGATGACACAATCGACACGGCCGAATTCCTCCAGCGCAGCAGCGAAACCCGCGGCGACATCGGCCTCATTGGAGACGTCCACAGGACGATGCGCGACCCGGCCGCCATGCGCTCGCAGGCTCTCGGCGGCTGAGGCATTGCGAGCGTCCCGCCGCCCCCAGATGATGACGTCGGCGCCGGCGCGGGCCAATCCTTCCGCCATGGCAAGGCCGAGACCAGAGTTTCCGCCGGTGACAA
>Ga0207703_10000828_pt1 | contig 30430 bp, 27 predicted proteins | sample KBSSwiS12_FD_184304 | JGI IMG/M metagenome (GOLD analysis project Ga0207703, IMG submission 184304) | Switchgrass rhizosphere microbial communities from Kellogg Biological Station, Michigan, USA - KBS Switchgrass S1-2 (SPAdes) (version 2) | ecosystem: Host-associated > Plants > Roots >...
GTCGTGCAGTCTGCACCTCTCGATCCTCGTCGTTATGGGGGGCAACGGCGACCCCGCATGCGGGGCTCCCCCGGACGGGGGAAGCCGCTACGCTTGCCGACACGACCCCGAGGAGGCCCCCATGGCAACAGGCTCCGGTACCAAAGAAGATCCCTGGCAGTTGCAGACGCCCCCGGGCACCTCGAGCTACACGATGTATCGCGATGAGAGCTCCGCGCCACCCACGATCGTCTGCCAGGTCGGGTCGACCAAGCTGCTGTACAACGCCCGCGCGATCGACGACCTGCGCTACTGGCTGCTGGAGAAGGCGGACTGGGTCCCGCTCGGGGCAGCCGACGAGGGCAAAGAGGCCGCCGAGGGAACGGTCGAGTGGTTCGGCCGCTGGGACAGCAATCCGATCGGTGGGTGGTACGGCCTGCGCAACGGCTATCGCGGCCGCTTCGGCATGTACCTGCCGCCGCTCCTCGAGGCGCTCGGATATGCCGAGCTCACGCACGATCCGCGCAACAATTCGATGCGCGCCATCCCCTGAGGCGGCGAATCAGCCGACGATCAGCCGAAGCGAGCCGTCGAACTCGGGCTGCGAGCGCAAGGCCCGGAAGCGGCGATCCCACTCCCCCGACTCGAGATCGGTCGCGAGCGCCGCGACGTAGCGTGCTGCCGTCGTGGCATCCACGAAACTCCAGGCGGAGTTCGCTCGGCGCGCTGCCGGATCGAGGAGCGCCTCGGGCCTGCCGTAGTACGCCTCCCCGAAACCGTCGGTGCAGTCGAGCGGGATCGGAACCGACTGCACGGTGATCGACCCGGCAAGTCCTCCGGCCAACCGCGAGATGGCTGGGTAGCGCCTCGCCTCGGTCGCGATGACCTCCGGCGCGTACTCGGCCAGCCAGAACCGTCCGAGCTCGTCGGGATCACAGCTCAGGATGACGACCGGCCCGCGACTGACCCGGCGCAGCTCGGCGAGCCCGGCGTCGAGATCGGACCACTGGTGCACCGAGAAGGTCGTCATGACGGCGTCGAAGCTCGCATCGTCGAATGGCAGGTGCTCGGCCACGGCGTCAACGGCGCGCGGCAGTCCGGGCGGTCGCTGAGCCCGCATGGACGCCGACGGCTCGACCGCGGTCACCCCGCGGTCGGTCGGCTCGTACGACCCCGCACCGGCCCCGACGTTGAGCACCGAGCGGGCATCTCCCAGCGCGGCCAGGATGCGCGCCGCGATCCGTGGATCGGCGCGCCGGTAGCGGCTGTACTGCTCCCCGATCGTGCCGTAGTCGGCATCGCCCGCGCTGCCATCGGCGAACGCGGGCGTGCGACCGTCAGTCGGCGTGCTCACCGCTTTCCCAGACCGGCGCGGCGGCGTTGACCGCGTCACCCACGACGTGCACGCGCAGATCGTTGGTGGACCCCGGGATTCCGGGAGGGGACCCCGAGATCACCACGACCTTGTCCCCGATCTCGGCGAGTCCCGCCTCGATGAGGCAGGTGTCCACTTGGTTGTACATGGCGTCGGTGTGAGTGACCCGGTCGACCAGGAAGGATTCGATGCCCCAGGTCAGCGCCATCCGCCGGCGGATCGCCTCGTCGGGCGTGAACGCCTTCATCGGGATCTTGAAGCGGAGGCGCGACATGCGGCGCGCCGAGTCTCCCGACTCGGTGAAGACGCACACGTACTTGGCGTCGACGAAGTCGGCCACCTCCGCGGCCGCCAGCGTGATCGCACCGCCCTGGGTGCGCGGCTTCGTTCCGAGCGGTGGGATGCGCTCGAGCCCGTGGTCCTCGGTCGAGCTGACGATGCGCGCCATGGTCGAGACCGTGATGACGGGATACTCGCCAACGCTCGTCTCGCCCGAGAGCATCACGGCGTCGGCGCCGTCGAGCACCGCGTTGGCGACATCCGAGGTCTCGGCTCGGGTCGGCACCGGGCTCGAGATCATCGACTCGAGCATCTGGGTGGCGACGATGACCGGCTTCGCCATGCGGCGCGCCAGCTCGACGGCGTGCTTCTGCACGATCGGTACCGCCTCGAGCGGAAGCTCGACGCCGAGGTCGCCGCGGGCGACCATGATGCCGTCGAAGGCGTCGATGATCTCTTCGAGGTGGTCGACCGCCTGCGGCTTCTCGATCTTGGCGATGACCGGGATCTTGCGGTCCTCTTCGGCCATGATCTCGTGCACCCGGGTGATGTCCGAGGCGTCGCGAACGAACGACAGGGCGATGTAGTCGGCGCCCAGCTTGAGCCCCCAGCGCAGGTCGGCCTCGTCCTTCTCCGAGAGCGCCGGAACGTTGACCGCGACTCCGGGCAGGTTGATGCCCTTGTTGTTCGACACCGGGCCGGCCACGATGACCTTGGTGCGCACGCGGGTGCCGTCGGTGTCGAGCACCTCGACCTTGACCTTGCCGTCATCGATCAGCAGAAAGTCGCCCGGCTTCACGTCCTGCGGCAGGCCCTTGAACGTGGTGCCGGAGAGCTCCTTGGTGCCGACGACATCCTCCGTCGTGATGGTGAAGATGTCACCGACCGCGAGTTCATAGGGGCCGGCCTCGAACTTGCCGAGCCGGATCTTGGGGCCCTGGAGGTCGACCAGCACGGCCACCGGGATCCCCGTGTCGGCCGCCGCCTTGCGGACGTTGGAGTAGACCTCGTCGTGCACTGCGTAGCTGCCGTGGCTGAGGTTCATTCTGGCCACGTTCACCCCCGCCTCGATGATGGCGCGGATGCTCTCGTAGCTCGACGTGGCGGGACCCAGCGTCGCGACGATCTTGGCTCGTCTCATGACTTCCTTCAGTGTGTTCGGAGTGGTGCTCGGGTGTGATGCAGGGCGCGCAGGTGGCGGTGCGCGCCGTCGTGAGTCTCTTGGAGGTTAGACCGTGATGGCGCGATCGGTGGGACGGACCGGGAACGGCAGCTGCGTCTCACCCTCCAGGTAGCGGTCGACGGCGGATGCCGCGGCGCGCCCCTCGGCGATCGCCCAGACGATCAGCGACTGCCCGCGCCCCGCGTCACCGGCCACGAACACGCCGGGCTCGGAGGTCTGGTAGTCCTGATCGCGCACGACGTTGCCGCGCTCGTCGAACGGGAGCCGCAGCTGCGCGTCGAGCGTCTCCGACTCGGCGCCGGTGAATCCCAGCGCCAGCAGGACCAGGTCGGCTGGGATCTCGCGCTCGGTTCCCGACTTCGGGACGCGGCGCCCATCCAGGTACTCGGTCTCGGCGACGCGCAGGGCGCGCACCTCCCCTGCCTCGTTGGACAGGAACTCGACGGTCGAGGCCAGGTAGACCCGCTCCCCGCCTTCCTCGTGGGCGCTGGAGACCTCGAACAGGTTCGGCGACATCGGCCAGGGCTGGTGCGCGGGGCGCTCGTGGGGCGGTTGCACGCCGATCGCCAGGTTGGTGACGCTCAGGGCGCCCTGGCGGTGGGCGGTGCCGATGCAGTCGGCTCCGGTGTCTCCTCCGCCCAGCACGATCACGTGCTTGCCCTCGGCGGTCAGCTGGTTGAGCACCGTATCGCCGGCGCCCGCCTTGTTCTGCTGCACCAGGTAGTCCATTGCGAAGTGCACGCCCAGCAGGTCGCGGCCCGGGATCGGCAGGTCGCGCGGGACCATCGCACCGGTGGCGACCACGACGGCGTCGTAGCGCGACTTCAGGTCGTCCCACTCGATGTCGACGCCGATCTCGACGCCGGCCCGGAAGCGCGTGCCCTCAGCCTGCATCTGTGCAAGACGCGCCTCGAGCTGCTTCTTCTCCATCTTGAAATCCGGGATGCCGTAGCGCAGCAGACCGCCGATACGGTCGTCGCGTTCGAACACCGCGACGGTGTGGCCGGCTCGGGTCAGCTGCTGCGCGGCTGCCAGCCCGGCCGGTCCCGATCCGACGACCGCGACGGTCTTGCCGGTGAGCCGCTCGGGCGGATGCGGCGTCACCCACCCGTTCTGGAAGGCCTGATCGATGATCGAGACCTCCACCTGCTTGATCGTCACGGCGGGCTGGTTGATGCCGAGCACGCAGCTCGACTCGCACGGCGCCGGGCACAGCCGACCGGTGAACTCCGGGAAATTGTTCGTGGCGTGCAGTCGTTCGATGGCGGCACGGCCCTCGTTGCGCCAGGTCAGGTCGTTCCACTCCGGGATGAGGTTGCCGAGCGGGCAGCCGTGGTGGCAGAACGGCACCCCGCAGTCCATGCAGCGGCCGGCCTGGCGACGCAACTGCTCGGGGTCCTGCGCCTCGTAGACCTCTTTCCAGTCCATGATGCGCACCGGCACCGGGCGGCGCTTGGGCAGTTCGCGCTCCTGAGTCTTCAGGAACCCCTTGGGATCACCCACCGGTCACCTCCATGATCCGCGACCAGACGATGTCGCCATCGGGATCGAGGCCTTCGTCGACGGCGGTCTGGCGGGTCTTCTGCACCGCGGCGTAGTCGCGCGGCAGCACCTTGACGAAGGTCGTGAAGCCTTCAGGATCGGCCAGCATGCGCGCCGCGAGCGGAGAATCCGTCTCGGCGACGTGCTGGGTGAGCAGGTCGGTGAGGATCTCGATGTCGGCGCTCTCCAGCGGCAGCAGCTCCAGTTCGCCGGTGACGAGCGCGTCGCGATTGACGCGTTCCGGCTTGAGGCCGTAGACGTACGCGGTGCCGCCTGACATCCCCGCACCGAGATTGCGCCCGGTCGTGCCGAGGATGACGGCGAGTCCGCCGGTCATGTACTCGAGCGCGTGGTCGCCGACGCCTTCGACCACCGCACTGGCGCCCGAGTTGCGCACCAGGAAGCGCTCCCCCACCACGCCGCGGATGAACATGCTGCCCTGCGTCGCACCGTAGCCGATGACATTGCCGGCGATCACGTTGCGCTCGGCCGGGAAGACCGCTCCGCGCGGGGGCCGCACCACGATGCGCCCGCCCGAGAGCCCCTTGCCGACGTAGTCGTTGCTGTCGCCCTCGAGTCGGAGCGTGATCCCGTTGGGCAGGAACGCGCCGAACGACTGTCCCGCCGATCCGGTCAGTGAGATCTCGATGGTCCCGGCCGGCAACCCGTGCTCGCCGTGCCTCTTGGTGACCTCGTGGCCGAGCATGGTGCCGACCGCGCGCTCGGTGTTGCGCACCGGCAGCTCGATCCGGACCTCGCCGCCGTGGTCGAGCGCCGCCTGCGACAGACGGATCAACTCGACGTCGAAATGCTTCTCGAGGTCGTGCTTCTGCCCGCGGAAGTTGCGGCGCGGCTCGTCGGCCGCGAACTCCGGCCCGACCAGGATCGGCGTCAGATCGAGTCCGTCGGCCTTCCAGTGGTCGATGGCGCGGTCGACATCCAGCAGCTCGGCGTGGCCGATCGCCTCGTCGAGCGACCGGAACCCGAGTTCGGCCAGATACTCGCGCACCTCCTGCGCCAGGAACTCGAAGAAGGTCTCGACGAATTCGGGCTTGCCGCTGAACCGGGCGCGCAGCTCGGGATTCTGCGTCGCCACACCGACCGGGCAGGTGTCGAGGTGGCACACCCGCATCAGGATGCAGCCGCTCACCACCAGCGGCGCCGTCGCGAATCCGTACTCCTCGGCCCCCAGCAGCGCGGCGATGATCACGTCACGCCCGGTCTTCATCTGACCGTCGACCTGCACGACCACCCGATCGCGCATCCCGTTGAGCATGAGGGTCTGCTGGGTCTCGGCGAGGCCGATCTCCCACGGCGTTCCTGCGTGCTTGAGCGAGTTCAGCGGCGAGGCACCGGTGCCGCCATCGTGGCCGGAGACCAGCACCACGTCGGCCAGCGCCTTGGTGACGCCCGCCGCCACCGCGCCGATGCCGGACTGGGAGACCAGCTTGACGTGCACGCGTGCGTCGGGGTTGGCGCGCTTGAGGTCGAAGATGAGCTGCTTGAGGTCTTCGATCGAGTAGATGTCGTGGTGCGGCGGGGGCGAGATCAGACCGACGCCCGCCGTGCTGTGGCGGGTGCGCGCGATCCACGGGTACACCTTGGCGGCCGCCAGCTGCCCGCCCTCGCCCGGCTTGGCCCCCTGCGCCATCTTGATCTGGATGTCCGTGGCGTGCGTGAGATACATGCTCGTCACGCCGAACCGGCCGCTCGCCACCTGCTTGATGCGCGAGCTGCGCTCGGGGTCGAGCAGGCGTTCGACGTCTTCGCCGCCCTCGCCGGTGTTGCTGCGGCCGCCGATGCGGTTCATCGCGATCGCGATCGTCTCGTGCGCCTCCTGGCTGATCGAGCCGTAGCTCATCGCACCGGTGTTGAAGCGGGTGATGATCGACTCGATCGATTCGACCTCGTCGATCGGGATCGGCGTGCGTGACTGGGTCTTGATGCCGAACAGGCCACGCAGCGTCTGCAGGCGCTCCGCCTGCTCGTCGATCAGCCGGGTGTAGTCGCGGAAGATGTCGTAGCGCTTGGCGCGCGTCGAATGCTGAAGCCGGAACACCGTGTCGGGGTTGAAGAGGTGCGGAGGGCCCTCGCGCCGCCACTGGTACTCGCCGCCGATCTCGAGCCGCTCGTGCGCCAGGATGGCGCCGTCCTGCGGGTAGGCGGCCGCGTGGCGGGCCGCGTTCTCGGCCGCGATCACGTCGATGCCGACTCCGCCGAGCAGGCTGGTCGTGCCGGTGAAGTACTGGTCGACGAACTCCTGGCTGAGCCCGACCGCCTCGAAGGCCTGGGCGGCCGCATACGAGCCGACGACCGAGATGCCCATCTTCGACATGATCTTCAGCACGCCCTTGCCGAGCGCCTTGATCAGGTTCTTGACGGCCTTGTCGGGGGTCAGCCCGGTGATCATCCCGCTGAGCACCAGCTGCTCAGCGGTCTCCATGGCGAGGTACGGGTTGATCGCCGAGGCGCCGTAGCCGACCAGCAGCGCGACATGGTGCACCTCGCGCACGTCGCCGGTCTCGACGATCAGGCCCACCTTCATCCGGGTCTCCTGCCGGATGAGGTGGTGGTGCACCGCCGCGAGCATCAGCAGCGAGGGGATCGGGGCGAACTCGGCGTTCGAGTCGCGGTCGCTGAGCACCAGGAACTGCGAGCCGCCCTCGATCGCCGTGTCGGCCTCGTCGCACATGGCCTGCAGGCGCTGCGCCAGCGCATCGGGCCCGTCGGCCACCCGGTAGAGGCCGCGGATCACGTGCGAGGGCTTGCGGCCGCCACCGGTCTCGAAGTGCTGGATCTTGGCGAGTTCGTCGTTGTCGATGACCGGGAAGTCGAGCACGATCTGCTTGGCGTGCTCCGGGGTCGCGTCGAGCAGGTTGCGCTCGGGCCCGAGGCCGAGCTTCATGCTCGTGACCACCTCTTCGCGGATGCTGTCGAGCGGCGGGTTCGTCACCTGGGCGAACGCCTGGGTGAAGTAGTCGAACAGCAGGCGCGGGCGGTCGCTGAGCACGGCGATCGGGGTGTCGGAACCCATCGCTCCGAGCGGCTCCGCGCCGTTCTGCGCCATCGGCGTCACCAGGATGCGCACTTCTTCCTCGGTGTACCCGAAGGTGCGCTGGCGCCTCACCACCGAGGCGGGAGTGTGGGTGATGTGCTCGCGTTCCGGCAGATCGGCGAGGTGGATGCGGCCGGCATCCAGCCAGTCCTGCCACGGCGCCGCCGCCGACAGCTCGGCCTTGATCTCGTCGTCCTCGACGATGCGGCCCGCCGCGGTGTCGACCAGGAACATCTTGCCCGGCCGCAGCCGGCCCTTGCGCACGATCCGATCGACGGGGAAGTCGAGCACGCCGATCTCGCTCGCCAGAACGACGAGTCCGTCGTCTGTGACGAGGAACCGGCCGGGGCGCAGCCCGTTGCGGTCGAGGGTGGCGCCGACCAGGGTGCCGTCGGTGAAGACCAGGGCGGCCGGCCCATCCCAGGGCTCCATCAGCATCGAGTGGAACTCGTAGAAGGCGCGGCGCTGAGGATCAATGTCGACCTGGTTCTCCCAGGCCTCCGGCACCATCATCATGATCGAGTGCGGCAACGAGCGTCCGGACAGCAGCAACAGCTCGGCGACCTCGTCGAACGAGGCCGAGTCGCTCGCGCCCTCGCTGACGATCGGGAACAACGGGCGCAGGTCGCCGAGCAGCTCGGACTCGAGCTGGCTCTGCCGGGCGCGCATCCAGTTGCGGTTGCCCTGCACCGTGTTGATCTCGCCGTTGTGGGCGATCACGCGGAAGGGCTGCGCGAGCGGCCAGGACGGGAAGGTGTTCGTCGAGTAGCGCGAGTGCACGAGCGCGAGCTTCGAGGCGAAACGCTCGTCGCTGAGGTCGGGATAGAACGGCTCGAGCTGGAGCGTGGTGACCATGCCCTTGTAGACCAGGGTGCGAGCCGAGAGCGACGGGAAGTACGCCCCCAGCTCGCGCTCGGCGCGCTTGCGCAGGCGGAACGCCTGCCGGTCGAGCTCGATGCCCGAGACCGGGACGCCATTGTCACCGGTCCGGGTGGATTCGACGAACAGCTGCTCGAACGCCGGCGCGGCATCGCGCGCCAACTGACCCAAGTGGGTCGGATCGGTCGGAACATCGCGCCAGCCCAGAACCCGCAGGCCCTCCTCGGCGGCGATCGCGGCGATGCCGCTCTTCAGCTCGGCACTCCTGCCGGCGTCGAGCGGCAGGAACGCCATACCGACTGCGTAGCGTCCGACCGGCGGCAGCTCGAACGCCGTGACGGCGCGCAGGAACTCGTCCGGGATCTGCGTGACGATGCCCGCGCCGTCGCCGGTGCCGGCATCCGATCCCACCGCGCCGCGGTGCTCCAGGTGGCGCAGCGCGTCAAGGGCCAGCGCGATGATGTCGTGGCCCGCGGTTCCGCGCAGGGTCGCGACCATGGCCAAGCCGCAGGCATCCTTCTCGCGGCGCGGGTCGTAGAGGCCCTGTGCCGCGGGCACGCCACTGAACCCGCTGAAGGGGCTCGGTGCCGGAGCAGAGTGCGCCATGAGTACCGTCCTCACGATGGTGCTGGAGATGGGACGTCAATGGCCCAACGAGTGAAGGGATGCCGGGCGTGGTGTCGCTGGACTTTAGGAGTTGTGGACCGCCCCGCTTGTGGCGGGTGCTTCCTTCTTGCTCGAGCCCGACGTGCCAGAAGGCACCGTGGCTTCATCGCCTGAATCGTCGGTATCGGTGTAGATGTCCTCGGAGTCTACCTCAGCGGACGGCGTCCACTCCTTCCCGGGCCGGTACACGCTCGGTTCGGTGCCCGGATGACGCCGACTCTGCACGACGATGATGACCAGGCCGAGCAGCACCGCGCCCAGCGCGCCCCAGACGTTGTCGCGGATCCCGAGGAAGGTCTGGCTCGGGTCGATCCGGATGTTCTCGAACCAGGTGCGGCCCAGGCCGTACCAGATGAGGTAGAGGCCGAGCACCTTTCCCCACTGCCACTGCGGGCGCGCCGTGGCAGTGAACGAGACGCGGCCGTCCGCCCGGGTGACCCGCGTGACCTGGTACTGGATGAGCAGGATGATCACGAAACCGGTCAGGTTCCAGATGATCTCGTAGAGGAACGTCGGGTGGAAGTAGACCCCGCTGGTCGGCAGGCCGGAGGGGTATGCGGCGTTGTCCGAGGAGATCTGCAGGCCCCACGGCAGGTCGGTCGGCAGCCCGAACAGCTCGTTGTTGAAGTAGTTGCCGAGCCGCCCGAGCGACTGGGCGACCAGCAGCGACGGCGCGATGGCGTCGATCACCGAGGTGTAGCGCAGCCCCGTGATCCGGCAACCCACGTAGACGCCGACTGCGCCGAACAGCAGGGTGCCCAGGATGGCGTCGCCGCCGTCCCAGATGTTCCAGACGGCGCCGGGCAGGAACGGGTTCCAGGTGTTCTTGCCGGGGCCGAAGTAGTCGCTGATGTGGGTCGCGACATGCCAGGCACGCGCGCCGATCAGCCCGAAGATGATGGTCGGGATGATGACGTCGATGATGATCCAGGGCTCGCCGCCGCGCGCGGTCAGCCGGTGGTTCGTGATGATCAGGGCGACCACGATGCCCGCCAGGATGCAGAGGGCGTAGGTGTGGATCTGCAGAGTCGCATCCGGTGCCACGGTCGGAATCACCGCGTGCAACCAGCCGGTCGGGATCGTGATCGGGACCTGCCAGGCCGGGGGCGGGCTGGGGATGGTGAGCGGAAGCACGGAGCACCCTTCGGTGTGAGGACGGGCAGGTCGGGTCGAGCCGACCGGATGGAAGTCTAGCGACTGCGACCCTGAGCGAGCGCCGCGGCGGTGCGGCCGACGCCGGCCACGCCGTGCTCGGCCAGCGCGGTGACCAAGGCGGAGCCCACGATGGCCCCGTCGGCGTAGTTCAGCACCTCGGCCACCTGGTCACCGGTCGAGATCCCGATGCCCACGCACACGTTGCGGGCCTCGGCCGCGCGCAGGCGGCCCACCAGGGAACGGGCCGCGGCGTCGACGTCCTGCCGTGCTCCGGTGATCCCCATGGTCGACACCGCGTAGACGAAGCCGCGACTGGCCGCGACCGTCTGAGCGAGCCGCGCGTCGCTCGAACTGGGCGCCGCCAGGAACACGCGGTCGAGCCCGGTGCGGTCGCTGATCTCGAGCCACTGCGCCGCCGAGTCGGGCGTGATGTCGGGAGTGATCAGCCCGCTTCCGCCCGCGGCGACCAGGGCGTCGGCGAAGCGGTCGGGGCCGTACTGCAGTACTGGATTCCAGTAGGTCATCACGAGGACCGGCGCCTCCACACGGGACCGGATCGCCTCGACGGCGGTGAACACGTCGCGCACACGGAAACCGGCGGCCAGCGCCGTCTGAGTGGCCTTCTGGATCGCCAGCCCGTCCATCACCGGGTCCGAGTACGGCACGCCCAGCTCGAGCACATCGACGCCGTTCTCGACCAGCGCGACGGCGGCGTCGATGCTCGTGGCCAGGTCCGGGAATCCCACGGGCAGATAGCCGACCAGCGTGCCGGTACCGGCGCGGCGGTTGGCCTCGATGGTGGCATCCGCCGACGGCACAACGGTCACGACTGCACGGCTCCCTCGTCGAACAGGCCGAACCAGTCGCCCGCGGTCTGCACGTCCTTGTCGCCCCGCCCGCTGAGGTTGACCAGGATGACCGCATCCGGCCCCAGCTCGCGGCCCAGCTCGAGGGCACCGGCCAGGGCGTGCGCCGACTCGATGGCCGGAATGATGCCCTCGGTGCGGCTCAGCAGCCGCAGCGCCTCCATGGCTTCCGCGTCGCTGGCGGGCAGGTAGCTGGCTCGTCCGATATCGGCCAGGTAGGCGTGCTCGGGCCCGACGCCTGGGTAGTCGAGTCCGGCCGAGATCGAATGCGATTCGACGGTCTGCCCGTCCTCGTCCTGCAGCAGGTAGCTGCGGGCTCCGTGCAGGATGCCCGGACGGCCGCGCTCGATCGCCGCGGCGTGACGGTCGGTGTCGATCCCGTCTCCCGCGGCCTCGAAGCCGTACAGCTTCACCGACGGGTCATCGAGGAAGGCGTCGAAGATGCCGATCGCGTTCGATCCGCCGCCCACGCACGCGACGACGGCATCCGGGAGTCGGCCGGTGAGGGCGAGCACCTGCTCGCGCGCCTCCTCGCCGATGATCTTCTGGAAGTCGCGGACCATGGCTGGGAAGGGATGCGGGCCTGCCGCCGTCCCGAAGATGTAGTTGGTGGTCTCGACGCTGGTGACCCACTCGCGGTAGGCCTCGTTGATCGCGTCTTTGAGGGTGCGGGAGCCTGTGGTGACCGACACGACATCGGCGCCGAGCAGGCGCATCCTGGCCACATTGAGCGCCTGCCGCTGCGTGTCGACCTCGCCCATGAAGATGGTGCACTCGAAGCCGAACAGGGCCGCCGCGGTCGCCGTGGCCACCCCGTGCTGGCCGGCGCCGGTCTCGGCGATGACCCGGGTCTTGCCGATACGCCGAGTGAGCAGGGCCTGGCCGAGCACATTGTTGATCTTGTGCGAGCCGGTGTGGTTGAGGTCCTCGCGCTTCAGGATGATGCGAGCACCGCCGGCGTGCTCGGCGAATCGCGGCACCTCGGTGATGATCGACGGACGGCCGCTGTAGCTGCGCTCGAGTTCACGCAACTCTGCCCGGAACGCGGGGTCGGCCTTCGCCGACTCGTAGGCCGCCGCCAGCTCGTCGATCGCCGCGATCAGCGATTCCGGCATGAACCGGCCGCCGTACTCCCCGTAGAACGGTCCCGGCAGATCGCGCAGGCCGGTCACGCGGTGACCGCTCCTGCTCGAGAATCCGCCGGTCGGATCGGCGCGGCGGCCAGGAAGCTCTCGAGCGTCGCCACCGGGTCTGCTCCGGTGACGAGCGCCTCGCCGACCAGCACCACGTCGGCTCCGGCGGCACGGTAGCGCGCCACGTCCGCGGGCTCGGTCACGGCGGATTCGGCGATCCGAATGACACCGGAGGGGATGCGATCAGCCAGCGACCCGAACAGCTCGCGGTCGAGCTCGAAGGTGCTCAGGTCGCGCGCGTTCACGCCGACCACGGATGCACCCACGTCGAGCGCGCGCTCCACCTCATCCGCCGAGTGGGTCTCGACCAGCGCGGTCATGCCGAGCTGCGAGATCAGCGCGTGCAGTTCGGTGAGCACGGGCTGCTCGAGCGCCGCGACGATCAGCAGCACGAGGTCGGCACCGGCGGCCCGGGCCTCGAAGACCTGATACGGCTCGGCGATGAAATCCTTGCGCAGCACGGGGATGTCGACCGCGGCGCGGACCGCTTCGAGGTCGGCGAGGGATCCCAGGAAGCGGCGGCCCTCGGTCAGCACGCTGATCGCGCTCGCGCCGCCGGTCTGATACGACACCGCCAGCGATGCCGGATCGACGATGTCGGCGAGCGGCCCGCGAGACGGGCTTGCGCGCTTCACCTCGGCGATGATCTTGACGCGGTCGGCGGGTGCAAGAGCGGCCATCACGTCGAGCGCAGCCGGTCGCGCGAGCGCCTCTGCCTCGACCTGGCGCAGCGGGCGGGTCGCGCGTCGCTCCGAGGCATCGGCGACAGCCCCGGCGACGAGTTCGGAGAGCACTCTAGGAATGCGCCTTCGGCGAATAGCGCGGGCCCCGGACGCCGTAGCCCATCTTGGACAGGATCGCGCCGACCAGTGCGCCGACGACCACCAGCCCCGCGAACGTCCAGACCAGCCACGGCACGTCGAACCAGAAGGCGAAGGTGCCACCGGCGATCGCGACCAGCATGATGATCACGGCGACCCAGGCTGCGGGCGAGTTGCCCTCTCCGGGCTCGGTCTCGTCGGCCACTGCTGCTCCTTCTGATCGAATCGTGGTCAGTCTAGCGGGGCTTGCGGGTGGGGTCGTCGCCCTCGCTGAGCGCGTCCCACTCGAGCACCGGATCCTGCGCGTCGGGGTCGGACGCGGTCAACCGCGACCGGCTGTACTTGCGCCCGGAGTCCGGCCACGAACGGGCGGTCGGCGCGATCGCCAGCCCGAGCAGGGTCATGACAACGCCGAGCACGATCGCGACGACCGGCCAGGCGGTGAGCGACGTCGCGGTCACGAGCCGATCCACCGACTGCGTGCCGGCGACCCCGGTGGCCTTCGTGATGGCCGATGTCGCGGCGACCACCGGATGACCGATCGCGAACGCCGACACGGCGATCACGCACACCCCGAGCAGCGCGAGCAGCACCCCGAGGATCGGCCGGAAGAAGCGACCGGCGATCGCCAGCGCCGCGATCAGGGCCAGCGAGGCGAACGCGAGCGCCGACAGAGCGCCGCCCGCGACCTGACCGGACACCGGGAACGGCTTGCCCTGCACGGTCAGGGTGAACCAGGTCTGCGACCAGTCGGCGAACAGCAGCGCGGCCAGCGCGGCGATCGCGACCAGCGAGATCAGCTTCAGACGGCCACCGGTCACGACAGCCTGCGCATCGCGTTCGCGATCGCCACGGCGCGCAGCGGCGCTGCCGCTTTGTTCTGCGCCTCCTGGTGCTCGGTCGCGGGGTCCGAGTCGGCCACCAGACCGGCGCCGGCCTGCACGCGAGCGAGGCCGTCGACGATCGTGGCGGTGCGGATCGCGATAGCCAGGTCGGCATCCCCCGCCAGCCCGAAGTACCCGACCACGCCGCCGTAGACACCGCGCTGGGCCACTTCCAGTTCGTCGATGATCTCGAGAGCGCGCGGCTTGGGCGCGCCCGAGAGCGTGCCCGCTGGGAAGGTGGCGGTGAAGACGTCGATCGAGCTGGCATCCGGCCGAAGGTCACCCTCGACACTCGACACCAGGTGCATGATGTGGCTGAACCGCTCGACCTGCATGAATTCGGTCACCTCGACCGAACCCGCGATGCAGACCTTCGACAGGTCGTTGCGGGCCAGGTCGACCAGCATCAGGTGCTCAGCCTGCTCCTTCGGGTCGGCGAGGAGTTCGTCGGCAAGTTCCAGGTCTCGCTCGGGCGTCTCGCCGCGCGGCCGCGATCCGGCGATGGGATGCGTGAACACCCGTCCGCCCTGCACCTTGACCAGCGCCTCCGGAGACGAGCCCACGATGGAGTACGAGTCGCCTGCCGGGCCCTCCAGCGTGAGCAGGTACATGTACGGACTCGGGTTGAGCGCTCGCAGCACGCGGTACACGTCGATCGGCTCGGCGGTGATCTCGTGGTCGAAGCGCTGCGAGATCACGACCTGGAAGACGTCGCCGTCGCGGATGTACTCCTTCGAGCGCTCGACGGCCATCTCGTACTCGGGGGCCGTCACGCGCGGGATTGGGGTGGCGGCGGTGGTCAGGTCGACATCCGCGATCCAGGCCTCCGACGGCTGGGCCAGGCCGGTCTGGAGGGCATCGAGCGCGGACTGCGCGTCGGCCCACAGCGTGTCGGCATCGTCGGTGCCGTCGTTGAGCACCGAGGCGATCAAGGTCGCGGTCCCCTGGCGGTGGTCGAGCACCACCAGCTCGCTGACGAAGCTGAGGGCCTGACCCGGCACCGAGAAATCGGCGGGCGGAACATCGGGCAACCGCTCGAGCTGCCGCACCGCCTCCCAGCCGATGAATCCCACCAGGCCGCCGGTCAGCGGCGGGTGGCCGTCGACGTGCGGGGTGCTCCAGCGCGCGTAGAGGTGGGCGAGCGCTTCCAGGGGCGCCGCGGGCGCATCCGGTCCGAGGGCACGCTCGGCCGAGACGCCGTAGTCCAGCCACACCGCCCGGTCGGCGCCGTCGTCGGCCCGGCCCTGTGTGAGCACCCCGAGCGAGCCGACGCCGATGAACGAGAATCGCGACCAGATGCCGCCCTGCTCGGCCGACTCCAGCAGGAAGGTTCCCGGCTTTCCGATCGCGAGCTTGCGGTAGACGCCGATGGGCGTCTCGCCGTCGGCGAAGAGCTCGCGCAGCACCGGCACGGCACGGTGGCCGGCGGCAAGCGCCGCGTCGAACTGCGCCCGGCTGGTGGTCGTCATGCGCCGCTCTCGAAGGCTGCGCCCTCCGCGTTCGATACGGTCACGAACGGAACGAGCGGATCGACGTCGAAGCAGGCGTGAGCCCCGGTGTGGCAGGCGGGGCCGTGCTGCTCGACCTGGACCAACAGCGTATCGCCGTCGCAATCCAAGGCGGCTCCGCGCACCAGTTGCACGTTGCCGCTGGTGTCGCCCTTGCGCCAGTACTCCTGCCTGCTGCGCGACCAGAAGGTGACGCGGCCCTCGGTGAGGGTGCGGCGCAGGGCCTCGGCATCCATGTAGCCCAGCATGAGGACCTCGTGCGAGTCGTGCTGCTGGATGATCGCCGGCATGAGCCCATCCGCGTTGAACTGCGCGCGGTCGATGACGGCTCCGACGGTCTCGGCGGTCAGAACCTCGCTCATCGGCTGTTCTCCTTCATCTGACCGGGATCCCTGCGGCGGTCAGCGCCGCCTTGACATCGGCCACCGTCAGTTCTCCATTGTGGAACACGGATGCCGCGAGCACCGCGTCGGCGCCCGCCGCGACCGCGGGGGCGAAGTCTCCCACCGCGCCCGCTCCCCCGCTGGCGATCACCGGCACCGGACTCAGTTCGCGCACCGCGGCCACCAGTTCGAGGTCGTAGCCCTGCTTCGTGCCGTCGGCGTCGATCGAGTTCACCAGCAGCTCGCCCGCCCCGCGCTCGATCGCCTCGCGCGCCCAGTCGAGGGCATCCAGCTCCGTCTCGGTGCGCCCGCCGTGCGTGGTCACGACGAAGCCGCTGCGGGTGCGCGGGCTGCGCTTGACGTCCAATGAGAGCACGAGCACCTGGGCACCGAAGCGGTCGGCGATCTCGCCGAGAAGCTCGGGCCTGGCGATCGCGGCACTGTTCACCCCGACCTTGTCAGCCCCGTGGCCGAGCAGCCGGGCGACATCGTCGTTCGAACGGACTCCCCCGCCCACGGTCAGCGGGATGAAGACCTGCTCGGCGGTCGCGGTCACCGTCTCGTACATGGTGGCGCGGTCTTCGACGGTGGCGGTCACGTCGAGGAAGGTGACCTCATCCGCGCCCTGCTCGTAGTAGCGGCGCGCCAGCTCGACCGGATCGCCCGCGTCACGCAGGTCGAGGAAGTTGACGCCCTTGACGACGCGGCCGGCCGCGACATCCAGGCACGGGATGACGCGGGTCACCACGCTCATGGCCGCGCCATCTCAGATCCGCGCGGCGTGGATCGCGCTGACCAGGATCGCGCGCGCACCCAGCTCGTACAGCGCATCCATCACGTGGTTGGTCTCGGCGCGCGGCACCATCACCCGCACCGCCACCCAGTCCGAGTCGCGGGTCTGCGACACGGTCGGCGACTCGAAGCCCGGCGCGATCTTGGAGGCGGCGTCGAGCAGCGGCGTCGGCAGGACGTAGTCCATCAGCACGTACTGGTTCGCCACCATCACGCCCTGGAGGCGGCGGCGCAGCGTTTCGAGGCCATCGATCGAGTCGTGCGCGGCGATCAGCACCGCGTGCGACTCCAGGATGACCGGCCCGAAGATCTCGAGGCCCTGCTTCTTGAGAGTCGACCCGGTCTCGACCACGTCGGCGACCGCATCCGCAACGCCGAGCCGGACCGCGGACTCCACCGCACCGTCCAGGTGCACCACCTCGGCGGTGACCCCTTCGCGCTCGAGGAAGTCGGTGACCAGGCCGGCGTAGCTGGTGGCGACCCGTACCCCGGCGAGCTGTGCCAGGGAGTCGAAGCGGCCGATCGGGCCCGCGAAGCGGAAGGTCGAGGCACCGAAGTCGAGCTCGTCGACCTCGATCGCCGCCGAATGGGAGTCGAGCAGCAGGTCGCGGCCCGTGATGCCGACGTCGAGGGCGCCCGAGCCCACATAGGTCGCGATGTCGCGCGGACGCAGGTAGAAGAACTCGACGTCGTTGCGCGGGTCGCTGACGATCAGTTCCTTCGGATCGCGACGCGTCGCGTAGCCGGCCTCCTGCAGCATCTGCACGGCCGTTTCGGACAGGGTGCCTTTGTTGGGCACCGCGATTCGCAGCATGGGGTGAGTCTTTCAGTCGACGGATGGGGGGCGAAATCTGCAGGTCACAGATGTCGCTGCACGTCGTCGAGCGAGAGTCCTTTGGCGAGCATGAGCACCTGCAGGTGGTACAGCAATTGCGAGATCTCGCCCGCGGTCTCGTCGTCGCTCTGGTACTCGGCGGCCATCCAGACCTCGGCGGCCTCTTCGACGATCTTCTTGCCGATCTCGTGGATGCCGGCATCGAGCTCGTCGACCGTCCGGGAGCCCGCCGGCCGCTGGGCGGCCTTCTGGCTGAGCTCCTCAAAGAGGGCGTCGAAGGTCTTCACGCCTCCAGGGTACCGGGCGGCACCTTTACTTGACGCCCAGCAGATCGATCACGAAGACCAAGGTGCGGCCCGACAGGCGATGGCCGCCACCGGCAGGACCGTAGGCCCACGCGGGCGGGCAGATCAGCTGACGGCGCCCGCCGACCTTCATGCCCGGGATGCCCTCCTGCCAGCCGCGCACCAGCCCGTTCAGCGGGAATTGGATCGACTGACCGCGGCCCCAGCTGGAGTCGAACTCCTCGCCCGTCTCGAAGTCGACACCGACGTAGTGCACGTCGACCGTGGCGCCCGGTGTCGCCTCGGCGCCGTCGCCCACCTCGAGGTCGGTGATGACCAACTCGGTGGGCGCGTCGCCCTCGATGAAGTCGATCTCGGGCTTGGTCTTGTCTGCCATCGTTCTTCCTTGTTGTCTCGGACGCGTTGGTCGGCGGCGTTGATCGGCTGAGTTGCTCGGCCGGGGCTACACGCTCTTGCGGCGGAACTGCCTCTTGTTGCCGGCCTTGCCGTGCACCCCGTGGATCGCGGATTCACCGCCCGGAGCGGCGACCCGGTTGTCGCCGGCCGACTTCTTGCGCTCCAGTGCCTCGCGGAACTTGCGTTTGGTCTCGTCCGAGACCGGGTCGGGCTTGCTGTCGTCGGTCATGAGACCAGTCAACCAGATGGATGCCGCGGGCATCCGTCAGTGCGCGTGACCCGTCGCCGCCGCTCGCAGCGCCGCGATCGCGTCCGCCGCATCCGGTGCGCCGTACACGCTGGACCCCGCGACGAATGTGTCGGCGCCGGCCTCGGCCGCGATGCCGATCGTGTCGACGGTGATCCCTCCGTCCACCTGCAGCCAGACATCGAGCCCGGCTGCGCCGGCGGCCGCGCGCACCGCAGCCACCTTGGGCATCATGTCGGTCATGAAGGTCTGGCCGCCGAATCCGGGCTCGACGGTCATCACCAGCAGCTGGTCGAACTCGGGAAGCAGCTCGAGATAGGGAGTGACGTCCGTGCCCGGCTTCACGGCGAGTCCGGCACGCGAGCCGATCTCGCGGAGTCGACGTGCGAGCCCGACCGGGTCGGCGGTGGCCTCGGCGTGGAACGTGACCGAGAAGACGCCCAACTCGGCGTACCCGGGGGCCCAACGATCCACATCCGTGATCATCAGATGCACGTCGAGCGGCACCGGCGAGACCGCCTGCACGCGGGTCACCATTTCGAGGCCGAAGGTCAGGTTGGGCACGAAATGGTTGTCCATGACATCGACGTGCACCGCGTCGGCCGTGGCGATCGCCTCGACGTCGCGCTGCATGTTGACGAAGTCGGCGCTCAGGATGCTCGGCTGGATGCGCACGGTCACGTCTCGACCTTAGCCATCAGCTGGATGAACATCGCGTCGGTGCCGTGCCGGTGCGGCCACAGTTGGGCGTGGGGCGACTCCGGGAGTCCCAGGTCACGGGTTGCGATGCTCGCGAGCACAGCCGGCGTGTCGAGGAGCGCGATCTCGGGATGATCGACCAGCGCCGCCGCGACGACCGCGCGCGTCTCGTCCAGGTGCGGTGAACAGGTCACGTATGCCAGCAGCCCGCCAGCGGCAAGAGCCTGGATCGCCGCATCGAGCAGCTCGTGCTGGATCGCCGTCAGCTCGGCGAGGTCGGAGGGCTGCTTGCGCCAGCGCGCCTCAGGCCGGCGCCGCAGCGCCCCGAGGCCTGTGCACGGGGCGTCCAGCAGGATGCGGTCGAAGCGGGCCGGCTCGGCGGCGAAGCGGCGACCATCGCCCTCCACCACCTTGGGCGGGTCGGAGAACACGTCCAGCGCGTTGCGCACCAACCGGGCCCGGGTCGGGATCAGCTCGTTCGCGAGCAGGACGGCGCCGCCGAGCGCTGCTTCGGCAGCGAGCACCGCCGCCTTGCCGCCCGGACCGGAGCAGAGGTCGAGCCAGCGCTCCCCCGGCACGATGGGCCTGGCCCGGGTCAGAACGAGGGCGGCCAACTGCGATCCTTCGTCCTGCACGCGGGCGCGACCCGAGGTCACCAGTGGGTTGCCGGCCGGGTCGCCGCCGGTCGAGCGTGCTGCGATCGGCGACACCGCGCCGGCCTCCCCCACCTCGTCGACGGTGGCGAGACCGGGGAGGGCGACCAGCGCGACGCGCGGCGGCTCGTTGTCGGCGATGAGCAGCGCCTCCACCTCGTCGGCGCTGCCCTCGGCGCTCAACGCCGCCCGGAATGCCTCGACGATCCACACCGGATGCGCGTACTCCATCGCGAGGCGGGCATCGCCCGCCAGACCCTCGACCGCCCGCTCGCGCCACTGCGCGGACGAACTGCGCGAGACATTCCGCAGCACGCCGTTGGCGAATCCGGTGGCCGATCGCTTGCCGGCCGCCGCCACCAGCGCGACGGATTCATCCACTGCCGCGTGAGCGGCCACGCGCATCCCGAGCAACTGGTGCACCCCGAGCCGGAGGGCATCCAGCACCTCCGGGTCCAGTTTCGCCAGTGCCCGACCGCTGGCGAGTTCGATGATCCGGTCGTAGTAGCCCTGGCGGCGCAGCGTGCCGTAGGTCAGTTCGGTGGCGAGGCCGGCGTCCGCTTCGGCCAGGCCGGCGTCGTGGATCTTGGTCGGCAGCAGCAGGTTCGCGTACGCGTCGTCGCCGTGCACCGCGCGCAGCACCTCGTACGCCACCCGCCGCGCGGCTTGGATGCGGGCCGGGCCGGAGCGCGGGGGCTTCGACCGGGAACCGGCCGCTGCCGGGCTCACGGCGCCGCGCCCGGGGCGTCGACGCCGGCGCGCGCCGGCGCCCCGGGCGGACGCCCGCGCCACCAGTCCGCCGCTCCCATGGGGCGCTTGCCCGCCGGATGCACCGTCAGCAGCTCGAGCGGGTCGCTCGCCGTGCCGACCAGCAGGCGCCCCGCACGTAACTCGATCCGTCCGGGATCGAGCCGGGGAGCGCCGTGCGCGACCGCGGCCTCCAGCACCTTGATGCGCTCGTCGCCGAGTTCGGTGAAGGCGCCCGGCTCGGGCGAAGTGGCTCGGACGCGGGCGTCGATCCGATCGGCCGGCTGCGACCAATCGAGGCGGCCGTCCGCCAGCACCAGCTTGGGCGCGATGGTGACGTTCCCGTCCTGCGGCCGGCCCACCGCGGTCCCGTCCGCCAGCGCGTCGACCACCGAGGCGAGCAGTTCGGCGCCCGAGTCGGCCAGGGCGGCGAGCAGATGCTCTGCGGTCTCGTGCGCGCCGATCGGGCGACGAAGAGTGGCGTAGACGTCGCCGGCATCCAACTCGGGAACCAGCTGGAAGACCGCCGCACCCGTCTCGGCGTCGCCCGCCATGATCGCGCGCTGAACCGGCGCCGCGCCACGCCAGCGGGGCAGAAGCGAGAAGTGCAGGTTGATCCAACCCAGACGAGGAGCGCTGAGCAATGGTTCGCGGATCAGGCCGCCATAGGCGACGATCACGCCGAGGTCGGCACCCAGCGCGATCAGGTCATCGGTCACCGGCGCGAGTCGATTGGCCTTGATCACCGGGATGCCGGCCCGCTCGGCCTCCGCAGCCACCGGGGTCGGGGTGATGACCCTCTTGCGTCCGAGCGGGGCGTCTTCGCGGGTCACGACCGCCACCACCTGGTGCGGCCCCGCCAGAAGCCGCCGCAGGCTGGGGACCGCAGCCGCGGGGCTTCCCGCGAAGAGAATCCGGAGTGGGGGCACCCGTCGATTCTGCCCTGCCCGGCCGCGGGCCGCCGTCAGCGGCGCTCCTCGCACCGCGGCCGGCTCACTCGCTGAACGGCTCCGGATCGTCGAAGTGCGCACGCAGCGGAAGCGGTTGCCGCCCCCGGCGCGGAGCAGCGCCCGGAACCGCCTTGCGGCGCGTCGTCGCCTGCCGGATGATCTCGGCGCGCACGGCCTCGGCGACCGACGCTCCGTGGGCATAGTCGAATCGGACGATTGCGCGGGCGCGGCCATCGGCCTCGGTGGTGCCGAGCGGCTCGGCATCCGGTGGCAGCGCCCGCACCGCGGCCGCGACGGCGTCAGGTGCACCCTGCAGCGTGGCGACCCGGACGGCCGGCGGGAAGCGCAGCGCGCGGCGGTCGACGAGCTCGTGGCGCGCGTACTCCGCCTGCGTCCCGGTGACCAGGGCCGACGCCAGGGCGCCGCCCACGCCGACCAGGACAACCGGAGCGTCATCCGCCGCGAGGGCCGCGGCATCCGACCACCAGCGCAGGCAGTCCTCTCCGACGCGGAGACTCTCGCGCGCCACCATCCGCTCCCCGTCGAGCAGCAGCACGGCCCGATAGCCGCCTGCCGCGATCGGCTCGGCGCCGCGGGTCGCGACCACGATCGCGGGCTTGGAGTCGACAGCCTGGATGCTCCGCTCGCCGTCGGCCACGATGATCCTGACGCCGGGGAACGCCCGACCGAGCTCCTCCGCGGTGCGGCTCGCGCCCACGCCCGCGGCGCGCAGCCGGGTGGATTGGCAGTTCGGGCAGCGCCACGACGCATCGGGCGCGCCGCACCAGGTGCAGGTAGGGATGCCTCCCGCGCGCTTCTGATGCAGCGGCCCGCCGCACGCCGGGCACCGGGCCGATTCGCCGCAATCCGCGCACCGCAGCCCGGGCGAATAGCCGGGACGTGCCACCTGCACGAGCACCGGGCCCGTCTTGCTGCCGACGGTCGCCTCGCGCCACGCGATGGACGGGATGCGCGCCTGCGCCGCGAGCCGATCTTGCGCGGCGACGTTGGCAGTCGGGATGACCCGCGGGTGACGCGGTCGCGCCAGCCCGATCTCACGCAGGTAGCCGACCTCGACGAGCCGCTCGACCTCGGTGGTCCGCGTGTGACCGGCGAACAGAAGCGCGCCGCCCTGCTGCTCCTGCCGGATCAGCGCAGCATCCCGGGCGTGCACGTACGGGCTCAGAGGTTCGCCGAGCAGCGGATCTCCGTCATTCCAGACCGCGATGAGCCCGAGCTTCGCGGCCGGCGCGTAGACCACCGAGCGGTTGCCCAGAAGCACGACGGGCGCCGGGCCGAGCGCGCGCAGCAGGCCGCGATAGCGATCCGGATTCGACTGGCGAGCATCCAGTCGGACGATCGCCTCGGCGGGCAGCACGGTCGCGAGAGCGGCGGCGAGCTGCTCCTGATCGCGGTAGTCGGGGGCGACCAGGATCGCCGACGCGCCAGACGCGACGGTGCGCGCGGCGGCGAGGGCGAGAGCGGATGCCCAGCGGCCGATCCACGCGCCCGCCGGCCCGAGCTGGGTCACTCCCGGAGCGACCCCCAGCGCGACCCGCTCCTGGGCGTCGAGCGCTGACTCGACCACGCCCGCCGGGTAGCCCTCGATCGCGGGCGCGACGATCGGTTCGCGCTCGGCCGGCTCTGCGCGTGCGAGCCACGCCTTCTCGACCCGCACCTGCCGGGGCGGGATGGCGAGCCGCAGCACGTCACTCACCGAGCCGGCCGCGCGGTCGGCCACCGCCCTGGCGAGTACCCAGACCTCCGGCTGCAGCACCGGGACGGGTGAGACCAGGGCGACGAGATCGCTCAATGGGCCGGGGAAGTCCTGCTGCGAGCTGAGTTCGACGACGAATCCCTCGGCGATCCGGCTGGCTGCACGTAAGGGCACCGACACCCGGACCCCGGGGACGACGCCGGCCATCCCCTCCGGGATGCGGTAGTCGAGCAGGCGGTCCAGTTGCGGCAGCGGCGAGTCGACCAGCACCCGCGCGATCGTCGCCGGACCGGCCATCGGCGGCGGCTCAGAGACCGGCAGCACCGCGCAGGGCGTCGACCCGGTCGGTCTTCTCCCAGCTGAAGTCCGGGAGTTCGCGGCCGAAGTGACCGTAGCTCGCCGTCTGCGCATAGATCGGCCGCAGCAGATCGAGGTCGCGGATGATGGCGGCCGGCCGCAGGTCGAAGACCTCTCGGATCGCCGAGATGATCGACTCTTCGGGCACGTGCGCCGTGCCGAAGCTCTCGACGTAGAGGCCGACCGGCGACGCCGTGCCGATCGCGTAGGCGACCTGCACCTCCAGCCGGTCCGCCAGGCCGGCCGCGACGGCGTTCTTGGCGACCCAGCGCAGCGCGTATGCGGCCGAACGGTCGACCTTCGACGGGTCCTTGCCACTGAACGCGCCGCCGCCGTGTCGAGCCGCTCCGCCGTAGGTGTCGACGATGATCTTGCGGCCGGTGAGGCCGGCATCGCCCTGCGGACCGCCGATCTCGAAGCGGCCGGTGGGGTTGATCAGCACCTTCACGTCGTCTGACGGGAGGTCGACCTTGGCGAGGGTCGGAGCGATCACGAGCTCGCGCACCGCCTCACGCAGGTCGTCCGTGGCGATCTTCGGCGAGTGCTGGGTCGAGACGACCACCGTCTCGACGGTCGCGGGCCGGGTGCCGTCGTAGCCGATCGTGACCTGGGTCTTGCCGTCGGGACGCAGCCAGTCGACGATCCCCTGGTGGCGGACCTCGGCGAGCCGCTCCGACATGCGGTGCGCAAGCCAGATCGGCAGCGGCATCAACTGCGGGGTCTCGTTCGTGGCGTAGCCGAACATGATGCCCTGGTCGCCTGCGCCCTGCTTGTCGAGGTCGTCGGAGCTCGACCCCTCGCGGGTCTCGAAGGCGTCGTCGACGCCCTGGGCGATGTCGGGCGACTGGCCGCCGATCGAGATCGAGACGCCGCACGAGCGTCCGTCGAACCAGACGTCCGACGAGTCGTAGCCGATGTCGGTGATCCGCTTGCGCACGATGCCCGGGATGTCGGCGTACGCCGAGGTCGTGACCTCGCCGGCGACGTGCACCAGCCCCGTGGTCACCAGAGTCTCGACCGCGACTCGCGACGTCGGGTCTTGAGCCAGCAGCGCATCCAGGATCGAGTCGCTGATCTGGTCGCAGATCTTGTCGGGATGCCCTTCGGTCACGGATTCGGAGGTGAAGAGACGCAGGGATGAAGTCACGGTCGGCCTGTCAGATAGTGGACGGGGAGCTAGGGGCGCGGCGCCGAGGGCACGGCCACCACGTCGAGAATACGGTCTGCGACCGACTGCTTGTCGCCCTCCGCCTGCGCGACGTTACGCCCCGTTGCATCGAGGACGATCACGGCGTTGTCATCGCTGGCGAAGGTCTCGGTCCAGCCGACCCTGTTGACGACCAGAAAGTCCACGCCTTTGCGCTCGCGCTTCGCGACGCCGAGCGCCAGAAGAGCGTCGGGATCGGTCTCGGTCTCGGCTGCAAAACCGACGATGACCTGACCGTCGTGACGCGACGAGGTGAGTTCGCGCAGGATGTCGGGGTTCTTGACCAGGCGCAGCTCGAGCGAGTCGCCCTGGGTCTCTTTCTTGATCTTGTGATCCGCGACGGATTCGGGTCGGTAATCAGCAACTGCCGCAGCCATGATGATGAGGTCTGCGGTGCCCGCGGCGAGCAGTGCCGCTTCCTGCAATTCCAGCGTGGTCGACACGTGCTGCACGGCGGCAGAACCCGGAAGCAGATCGAGCACCCCGTCGTCGAGGTTGGCGACGATCAGGTTCACGTCGGCCCCCCGGGCGGCTGCGGCTCTGGCCAGTGCGACTCCCTGCTTGCCGCTCGAGCGGTTGCCGATGAAGCGGACCGGGTCGAGCGGTTCTCGGGTCCCGCCCGCGGTGATCAGCACGCGCCGCCCGGCCAGATCCGGCTGAGCACCCGTTCTCGGCGCGTTCCCGGCCTCGTGCGCGTTCCCCACAGCCGACACCGCGGCGAGCATGGTCGCGACGATCTCGTCGGGCTCGGCCATGCGTCCCGGGCCGGAATCTGCGCCAGTCAGTTGTCCGGTCGCCGGGCCCACGATCGTCACACCGCGTCCGCGCAGCGTCGCGATGTTCGCCACCGTCGCCGGGTTCTGCCACATCTCGGTGTGCATGGCCGGGGCCAGGATCAGCGGGGCCTTCGAAGCCAGGATGGTGTTGCCCAGCAGGTCGTCCGCCAGCCCGACTGCGATCTTGGCGATCGAGTTCGCCGTCGCGGGAGCCACGACGATGACGTCGGCCGCCTGCCCGATGGCCACGTGACGGACCTCGGCAACGCCCTCATACAGCTCGCTGTGCACGGGGTTGCGACTGATCGCCTCGAGTGTCGGGCGACCGACGAAGCGCAACGCGCCATCCGTCGCGACGACCTGGACATCGTGGCCGGCGAGCACCAGAGCCCGCACCACATTCACGGCCTTGTACGCCGCGATGCCGCCGGTGATGCCGACGACGATGTTCATCCCACGCGTTCTGCGGCCGACTACTCGGGCGCGTCGAACGGGGTCAGCGTGAGCTTGTCCTCGTTGATCTCACGCAGGGCAACCGAGAGCGGCTTGTCGTCGATGGTCGAATCGACCAGCGGTCCGACGTTGTCGAACAGCGATCCTTCGTGAAGGTCCGCGTAGTAGTCGTTGATCTGACGGGCCCGCTTGCTGGCGAAGATCACCAGCTGATACTTCGAGTCCACTCGCGAGAGCAGGTCGTCGATCGGCGGGTCGATGATGCCGGAGTTCTTGTCGGCCATGGGGTCCTCCCTGAAGTGTTCGCACCCGAATCAGGGCACTGCGAGCAATTCTACGACCTCGGCGGCGGCTTGGCCGACCTCCCGGTTGACCACCTTCACATCGAACTCGTTCCTGGCCCCCATTTCGACCTTGGCCGTCTCGAGCCTGCGGCTCTGCTCCGCGGCGTCCTCCGTGCCCCGTCCGACCAGTCGGCGCACCAGTTCTTCCCAGCTCGGGGGCAGCAGGAACACCAGCAAGGCATCCGGCATCTCGCGCCGAACCGCTCGCGCGCCCTGCAGATCGATCTCGAGCAGCACGCTCTTGCCGTCGGCAAGTGCGGCGTCGATCGGCGGTCGCGGGGTGCCGTAGCGCCAGGCGTTGTGGACGGTCGCCCACTCCAGGAACTCGCCGCGCGCGATCATGTCGTCGAACTGGGCATCACTGACGAAGTAGTAGTGCTCGCCGTCGACCTCCCCCGGCCTCGGCGGCCGGGTGGTTGCCGAGATGCTCAGCAGAACGTTCGGATAGTGCTCGCGGATGAAGCGCGACACCGTCCCCTTGCCGACCGCGGTCGGCCCGGCGAGCACGACCAGTCGGCTGGTGGGAACGTCGACGCGGCCCTCCCGCAGCGAGAGGTAATCCCGGAGCTTGGTCCGCTGGCGCACCCCGAGGCCGCCCACTCGCTTGGAGGCGGCGATGCCGAGCTGATCCATCGCCTTGTCGGCGCGGGTGGGACCGAGGCTCGGGATGCTCATGAGCAGTTCGCGCACGCGCAGAGTGGCTTCGGGATTCGTCGGCTCCCCCGCCCAGGCGCTCTCGGCGACATCCAGGGCGGTGCGGTCCCGGTTCGCCACGGCCTGCTTCACTGCCGCTCTCGCGCGCCGAGCGGCGACGGCGGCTCGCGCAGCCGCTGCGCGATCGACGTCGGGGGGAGCTATCCGCGGCATACCGCCCCCACCTCGGCGACCGCATCATCGATCGCCGCCTCGATGCCGTGCGGTCCGGCCGACAGGATGCTGCGCGATGCACTCACCAATACATTGTGCGCTGCCGCACCGAAGAGTTCGGGCAGTTGCGAGAATCTCGCGCCCTGATGCCCGAATCCGGGGGCGAGCACGGGCATCCCGGCGAACGACGCGGCGCTGAGGCCGAAGTCGGCAAGAGCGATCGTGGCACCGACGACGACCCCGACCGATCCGAATTCCCCGGCACGGGTCACCGCATTGCGGTCGGCGACCTCCTCGACCACGCCCGCCGCGACCGAGCGCCCATCGGCGCGGACCGCCGTCTGGGTTGCGAAGGCCTCGGGATTCGACGTCGCCGCCAGCACGAACACGCCCTTGCCCGCGAGGGTGGCACGCTCGAGCACCCCGTCGAGCGAGCCGAGCCCCTGATAGGCGACCGCCGTCATGGCGTCGGCTTCCAACGGCGATCCGGCCGTCAGCCACGCCTCGCCGTAGGCGTCCACCGACGTCCCCAGATCGCCGCGCTTCACGTCGGCGATGACCAGAAGGCCGGCGGCTCGTGCCGCCGCGAGAACCTCTTCGAGAGCGGCGTAGCCCGCCGAGCCGTGCCGCTCGTAGAAGGCGACCTGCGGCTTGACGATTCCGGCCCGGCCCGCGGCCGCCTCGACGACCCGCAGTCCGAAGTCCCGGGCTCCCGCAGCCGAATCCTGCAGCGCCCACGCGTCGAGCAGGGCGGCGTGCGGGTCGATGCCGATGCAGAGCCGGCCGGACGCCTCGAAGACGCGCTCCAGCCGGGCTCCGAAGGCCTCGGTCATCCCGCGACCCCGGCCGCGTCTGCGACGCCCGCGGTGAGAGGGGGCAGCAGCCGCGCCGCGCGATCGGCCGCGTAGTTCTGGAGGCTGCGCACGCGCATCCCGCCCCGTGGCACCTCGAAGGCCGCGACCGCCGCGCCTACCTGCGCGATGGTGGTGAAGAGCGGCTTGTCGGCCGCGACGGTCGCCGTGCGGATCTCGAAGCCGTCGGCACGCGCACTGCGGCCGCTCGGCGTGTTGATCACGATGTCGATCTCGCCCGCATTGATCAGATCGACGATCGACGGATCCCCCTCGACGACGGTCTGGCCCATGTAGTACTTGCGCACCGTGGTGGCCGGGATCCCGTTGCGCGCGAGCACCTCGGCGGTGCCCTCGGTGGCCACGATGTCGAAGCCGAGCTGCGACATCCGGAGCATGGGCAGGACGATGGCGCGCTTATCGCGGTCGGCGACCGAGACGAAGACCGTGCCGCTGCTGGGCAGGCCGCCGTATGCGGCATCCTGACTCTTGGCGAACGCGCGCGGGAAGTCGGCGTCGATGCCCATCACCTCGCCCGTCGAGCGCATCTCGGGGCCGAGCACCGAGTCGACGACGTTGCCCTCCTTGGTGCGGAAGCGGTTGAACGGCAGCACCGCCTCCTTGACCGAGATCGGCGAGTCGAGCGGAACGTGCGCGCCGTCCTCGACGGGCAGCATGCCCTGAGCCACCAGTTCGCGGATGCTGCGCCCCACCATGATCAACGAGGCCGCCTTCGCGAGCGGAATCCCCAGCGCCTTCGAGACGAACGGCACGGTGCGCGACGCCCGCGGATTCGCCTCGAGCACGTAGAGCACCCCGGCACCGATCGCGAACTGCACGTTGAGCAGCCCGCGCACGCCGATCCCCTCGGCGATCTTGCGGGTCGCCACGACGACCTGGTCGATCACGTCGCGGCCGAGCGTGACGGGCGGCAGGGTGCAGGCCGAATCGCCGGAGTGCACCCCGGCCTCCTCGATGTGCTCCATGATGCCGCCAACGTAGAGCTCGTGGCCGTCGTAGAGGGCGTCGACGTCGATCTCGAGCGCGTCGTCCAAGAAGCGGTCGACCAGCAGCGGCGACCCGGGGCCGATGATGGCCTGCTCGCGCACCCGGTCGAAGTAGTCCTCGAGGCCGGGCGTGTCGTAGACGATCTCCATGCCGCGACCGCCGAGCACGTAGCTCGGGCGCACCAGCACCGGGTAGCCGATCGCCTCGGCCGCGCGCACCGCCGAGGGCGCATCCGTTGCGGTCCCGTTCTTGGGGGCGAGCAGCTTCGCCTCGTCGAGGATCTTCGAGAACAGCCCGCGCTCCTCGGCCAGGTCGATCGCGCTGGGCGAGGTGCCCAGAATCGGCACGCCGGCCGCCTCCAGCCCCTTCGCCAACCCCAGCGCGGTCTGGCCGCCGAGCTGCACGATCACACCCACCAGCTCACCTGACTGCGATTCGGCGTGGATGACCTCCAGGACGTCTTCGAGCGTGAGCGGTTCGAAGTACAGCCGGTCGCTGGTGTCGTAGTCGGTCGACACGGTCTCGGGATTGCAGTTGATCATGATCGTCTCGAACCCGGCGTCGTGCAGCGCGAAGCTCGCGTGCACACAGCTGTAGTCGAACTCGACGCCCTGGCCGATCCGGTTCGGGCCCGATCCCAGGATGACGACCTTGCGCGCGTTCGACGGCGCCACCTCGGTCTCGAGGTCGTAGCTCGAGTAGTGGTACGGCGTGAGCGCGGGGAACTCGCCCGCACAGGTGTCCACGGTCTTGTAGACCGGGCGCACCCCGAGCTGCCAGCGAGCGTTGCGCACCACCTGCTCGGTGAGGCCGCGCAGTTGGGCGATCTGGGCATCCGAGAAGCCGTGATCCTTGGCGAGTTCGAACAGCGCGCGGTCGAAGGGCCGCAGGCCGGCGATCTCGGCGGCGACCTCGTTGATCAGCACGATCTGGTCAAGGAACCACTGGTCGATCTTGGTCGCCTCGAACAACTCGGCCACCGTCGCACCCTGGCGCAGCGCCTGTTGCACCGTGACGATGCGGCCGTCGGTCGGCACCCGCGATGCCTCGATCAGTTGCGCCTTGGTGCGGTGCTCCTCGCCCCAGTGGAAGCTGCTCCCCCGCTTCTCGAGCGAGCGCAGCGCCTTCTGCAGCGCGGTGGTGTAGTTGCGGCCGATGGCCATCGCCTCGCCGACGCTCTTCATCGTCGTGGTGAGGGTGGCGTCCGCCGAGGGGAACTTCTCGAAGGCGAACCGCGGCACCTTCACCACGATGTAGTCGAGCGTCGGTTCGAAACTCGCCGGAGTGACCTTGGTGATGTCGTTGGGGATCTCGTCGAGCCGGTATCCGATCGCGAGCTTGGCCGCGATCTTGGCGATCGGGAAGCCGGTGGCCTTCGACGCCAGTGCGCTCGAGCGCGAGACGCGCGGATTCATCTCGATGACGATGAGCCGGCCATCCTTCGGGTCGACAGTGAAC
>Ga0207703_10000831_pt1 | contig 30354 bp, 28 predicted proteins | sample KBSSwiS12_FD_184304 | JGI IMG/M metagenome (GOLD analysis project Ga0207703, IMG submission 184304) | Switchgrass rhizosphere microbial communities from Kellogg Biological Station, Michigan, USA - KBS Switchgrass S1-2 (SPAdes) (version 2) | ecosystem: Host-associated > Plants > Roots >...
TGTGCTGATGATGGAGAGCAGGGTCACCTGATGCCGGATGTTGGCGCGCGCCGCCACGGAAAACACCCCAGGGCCGCTCATCTCCAGGGTCGCCGACGTCCGCGAGCCATTAGCCAACGCCGCGTCAAACGCCGCGCGAACCGCGGCAACGGCCGCCTCCTGCCCATCCGTATCCGACCCCGCCGCGCGCGTCTGTGCCACCAACAAAGCGCGCTTCCCATCTCTCGACGCCCAAACTCCGTCCACGGACGGCGGTTGTCGCTCACTCCCGAGCTGATCGATGATCTGCAGCATCTCCCCCGTGGGATCACGGGGAAGCAGTGACTTGGCGAGCATTCCCATCGGGGATGCCAGCAGATCCAGCGTTTCCTGGATCGCGTCCCGCAGCCCTTCAGCCGTAAACCGGGAAGGGGTTACCGCCTCACTCAACAGGTACCGGTGGTTGAACAATACCTCACGGTCCCGCTCCACCCCCACAGGCTCTCCGTTGGAGATGGCCACAAACCTCGGATCCGCGCGAAGTCGCCGGGCCATTGCCACAGAGATGCGGGCCCGCTCAGCGGAATCGGCGCCTTCGATGCCCACCAGGATCAAGCGAGACGCGATCCCCTCACGCAGTTGATCCACCAGTAATCGCTGAGTAGCCGTAGGGCTGCGCGGCAGGAACGCCGACAAATCGGTGGTGTAGTGGGCAAACGCGACCACGAAGATGGCGGCGACAACAAAGGCGGCCCAAACCACCGTGGCAACCCGCCCGCTGCGAGTCATTGCGCGCCGCCCCATGGCCGCCTCGTGCGAGTCATTGCGCGCCGCCCCATGCGCGCCCCAAGCGTGTCATCGCGAGCTTGCCCGCGCGCGTCCCTGCGGCCCCGCCCCACGCGCGTCAATGCCATCCGGCCGCTGCGAGTCATTGCGACCCGCCCAGTGCGCGCACCGTGGACGTCATAGCAAGCCGGCCCATGCGCACCCCAAGCGTGTCATCGCGAGCTCGCCCACGTGCGTCAATGCCATCCGGCGCGCGGCGTGTCATCGCGAGCGGCCGCCCATGCGCGTCGATGCGAGGCCCATGCGCGTCATTGGCTGCCGTCGGTGCCAGCCGCCGCGCTGATCGTCATCAGCGAGCGGTCCCCATCCGCCTCGCGAGTCTCAACAGAGTGAATGAAATCCTTCTCACCCTCTATGTGGATCCCCTTGACCGTCCTGGCCAGCCTGGCATCCAGGGGCACCAACTCCAGCGTCCAGTGCTCGAAATCGCCGCCAAAATCTACCTTGAAAATCTTTTCCAGCGCGGTGCGATCACCCGCCAGGGTGGCCCGGATGCTCTCGATGAATGGCAGCACCTGCGGATACTGCTTCAGATCCAACGTGTAGTGGCGCTTGCCACGTTGCGCTGAAACGACGCCACCTTCCAACACCAGGTCCTCGGGCTTTGGCCGAAGCGTCTTCTTCTCCAGCCGATCGGGCGCGTCATACAGCAGCTCACCGGACGACTCCACCGGCTTGTCCAGCACGGCGATGAACTTCTTTTCCGTGAAGCTCACGTGCCCATGCTTGCGCTCGGCCAGCGCCCCCATGACGCGATCGAGATCGGAGATGTCGGCGGCGCCCGTGAGCAACAACAGTGCGCCGACGGCCAGTATCCTATTCATTGCCGCCCCGCCAGAAGTCAAAGAAGTTGAACCAGTTGTACGGATCGCTGCGGAGATACTTTTCCAACAGCGCCGCATATCGCGTAATGGCCTGCTTCACGGCGGCCTCGCGTTGCCGGGGATCGACTGCGGAGAAATCCGCCAGCATTTCGAACGCAACGTGATATCGGTTCCGTCCGCGATACAGGCCAATCATGAAAATCACCCGCCGCCGCATGATGGCCGCTGCGCGCATGGCACCGACCGGAAAGCGGGCCGGCTGCCCTAGAAAATCCACGCGCATGCTGGCTTCGTTGCCGAGTGTACGATCACCCAACACACCCACGAACCTGCCCTGATCGAGGTAGTCCTGTATTTTGAGCATGGCATCGAGGCGTCCGAGCGCGATCACCTCCGTGGCGGCGTTGGGGTTGATGGCCTCGAGCATGGCATTGATCTGCCGCGCATTGTCTTCGTACATGGCCATCGCGACGCGCATCCCGGGCCGCTGCCGGCCAATCGCGCGGATCATCTCGAAGCTGCCCACGTGCGAGCCCATCAGGAACGCACCCCGGCCGGTTTCCTCCGCCTCCTGAACCACCGCTTCTCCATCAATGGTGATATCAAACAGATCGAACTGGTTCCTCAGAAGATAGACCCGATCGTGGATCGTGGTGGCAAATGACAACACGTGCCGATAACGTTCGGCGGCGGTCGGTTCACGGCCCAGAGCCTTGCGAAGGTATGCACGGTCATGGCGCCGGGCGGTGGGAGCAAACGTAAAGAAATACGCCGCAATCAAATGCAGAAACGGCCGGCTTCCCAGGCGGCCCAGCCGCAGCGACAGGAAAGTCATGATCCGCAGCAGCGTCATGCTGCCGCGTTCGCGATGGGTGACCCACTCGGCCGCGGACTTGCGCGGCCGCGTCACCTCGTCAGCTTTGCTCGCCACGTTCGTGACCCGCCGCCGCAGGTGAAGGGACGATGAGGCCGTTGGAAACGGCACGATCCGCTGCGCGGATGGCAAATCGGATCGATCCGTTCGGCAGGCTCTCGTGGTGGAGTGTCAGTGTTTCGCCAGGGCGTACCACGCTCTGGAACTTTGCGCTGCTGATTTCCCAGTGCCCCGCGGGCCCTTTGCCGGCCTTTTCGAGCGCATCAATGGTCGCGTCCAACAGCACGACGCCGGGCAACACCGGTGTTCCCGGGAAGTGACCCGCGTAGGCGGGGTGATCGGCGGCAATTGGCAGTGCAGTGACGATCATGAGCGTTTCATCGCGGCTGCGGCCAGCGTACGCAAGGAATCGTGTGGCAGTTTGCCGGTGTCGTTACGCGGCAGAGAGTCAACGAATAACAGCGGCCGTGGCATGAACACAGCGTCGATCCGCCGCCGCAGTTGCTCAGTCAGGTCCGCAGCACTCAATTCGGGCGCGACGACGACCGCGGCAACTCGAGTTACACCAGTAGATGATCCCTCTTCGGGCTCACGCACAAAGAAAGCTCCATCCACGACACCGGGAATGGCATTCAACTGGTGATTCAAATACGACAGTGAGCTGCGCTTGCCGGCAATGTTGACCAGGTCAGACAGGCGTCCGTGCAGCAGGAAGCGATCGGCCGCGGTGATTTCGAGCACATCGCACATCGGCGTACGCTGCTCGATGTGTCCGCCCTCGGCCCAGGTATCCTCGCCCTCGGCGATCAGGCGTACCCCGTCAAACAGTTGCCATTCAACCGTCTCAGCGGAGCGGCGGCTGGCAATCTGGCCGGTTTCCGTGGAGCCGTAAATTTCCAACAGCTGCGTGTGAAACCGTTGTTCCACCTCGCGCGCCAGGTTCTGGGAGAGCGGGGCGGTGGCAGACAGCACCAGCTCCATTTCGGGCAACTCAATGTCGGTGCCCAACAGCGTGCGCAGATGAACCGGCGTCGATACCAGCATCCGGGGCTCAGGCACCGATGCCAGCTCGGCGCAGACATCGGCTGGATAAAAGGGCTTGCCGGCGCTGAAGGCGTTACCGCTCTGGAGGGCCACCAGTACGGTCGACTCGAACCCGTACATGTGTTGCGGCGGAACCGTTCCCACGAGCGCGTGCGAACGGCCGTCCAACAGTCCGAGCCTTTGAGCCTCAAATCGTACGCAGTGGACCAGGCGTCCCCAGGTCTTCCTGTACGGCAGCGGTGTCCCGGTTGAGCCGGACGTAAACACATAGGCGGCCAGACGATCCTGCTCGATGTCCACCTGTTGCCACGGCACGGTTTCGCCCGGCACCAACTCTGGAAAGCGTACCCGCGGCAGATCGATCTGACAGCGTGCGTCATCCGTCAGACAAAACACATCCGGCGCAAACTCGGTGAGCTGGCGAATGACCTCCGGAGTATGGGTCGACGGCAACAGGCTCACCTTGTTCGCAACCAGACTGGCCGCGAACGCCACCGTGAATCGATACCGGTCCTGACAGGCATTGAGTACGTGCCGCCGCGCCGGCAGGGTCCCGGCCACACGCATTACATCGGCGAGGAAGTTTCCCGCACGCAGCGGAGCTCCCGCGCGGTAGGCAACCACCGCATCGGCCGAGCTGTGCGTTATCAGCGGAAGAGTAGCCAGGACGCTACTTCGTCCTGTGGGCCGCGATGTAGTCCGCCAGGTACGCGAGTGAGCGGAAGATTTGCTCGTTCTCTTCGCTGTCGGCACGAAGCTGGATGCCATATTGCTTGGAGACGACCAGTGCGATCTCGAGAATGTCTATGGAATCGAGGCCCAGCCCATCCCCGTAGAGAGGCGCCTGTACATCAATGTCGGCGGCGGCCACGTCGAGATTCAGGGCGGCGACAATCAAGCCGGCAACTTCCCGCTGCAGAGCTGCGTTGTCAGCCGGCGGCGCCGGTTGTCGGAGAGGCGACGCTTTATCGGACATATACCTTGTAATTCAATGGACGGCCGCAGCCGTAATAATACTTGGGTTTGGCTGTAGCGCCAAACCAGCCCCCTTCAGCGCTTCCGGCGCCCTGCAAGGCGTGCCAGAAGCAACGGTAGACGTAGCAGGAACCCGGCAAAGAGGCGGGTATGCATGGATGTCAGGAGCACATTGTCGCGCAGGTAATTGAAGTGCGAAACTCCGCCTTCTTCGGGCGTGAAATAGCGCACTTTGGCGGGCAGATTGATGGCTTCGACACCGCTCCAGCTCAGCCGCACGACGATTTCCACGTCGAAATCGAACCGTCGCATCCAGAGGTGGCTGCGCATGATCCGGGCAAGAGGAACCGCGGGATAGACCCGAAAACCGAACAGGGAGTCCTGGATTCCCGCGCCCGCGGTCTCGACATTGGCCCAGAAGTTCGAGATCCGCCGCCCCTTGACCCGCACGCTGGGCGCGCTGGCATCGAAGATGGGTACCCCGAGGACCATGCTCGCCGGATTCGCCGCGGACGCAGCCATGAAGTCGCGAATCCGATCCGGAGGATGTTGTCCGTCCGAGTCCATGGTCAGGACGTGGGTATAGCCCTCAGCCAACGCGGCTTCCGTACCTTCCAGTACGGCAGTGCCTTTCCCGCCGTTCTTCGGCCTGATGAACACCCGTAGGCCCGGATCGTCCGCGGCCATCGCCTGGAGAGCTTCAGCGGTGCCGTCGTTGCTGCCGTCAACGACAACCCATACAGGATTCCACTGTTCGCGGGCTCCCTGGACGGTTTCGAAGACTTTGCGTCCCGGGTTGTAGCTGGGAATGAGGACCAGGTGGGTCGCTGACCGCTCAGCGACAGGGGCTGCCAGCGTACTCATCGTCCAGATGACTGGCTGGACGACTGACCATAGGCATCCAGTTGGGTGCTGCTGTCCTCGCTGGTGAGCCACTCCGTTTGCGGTGCGCCTTCCAACTGCTGCCTGAACTCGCGCTGCAGTTCAATCATGAAACTTTCGACGTTCTCGGGCGGATCAAACCGTCGTCCGAGCCTGACGCGATACGTGATCGGCAGGTTGGGGCGTCGGAACAACGGCCACCCTTTGCGCAGATACGGAGAGTCCGTTTCAATGATCGCAACCTGCACAGGCACGTTGGCGTGTTTGGCAATGATGCCGATGCTGGCCTTGAGCGGATTGATCGGATCCTGAGTGGTGCGCGTGCCTTCCGGGAAAAGTAACAGCGTGCCGCCTTCACGCAGGTCCGCTACCGCCGTCTTGATCATCTGGCGGGGCTGGTCACTGGGAATGTATCGCGCCAGTCGCGAGCCGGCCCCCAGGAACAGGTTGTCCATGAGCTCCGCCTTCAATACGCACGCAATGTTCGGATGCCGGGTCAATATCAGCAGGGCGTCGATCAGCGACGGATGATTGGGCGCGAGAATGACAGGAGGGCCGTCGCGCAGGGAGTCGATGGCGCTCAAGTCGAGCCGGTACGCGCCCGTCATGGTCAGCGACCAGGAAAACATCCGGAATCCCGCGCTGATTCCCAAGCGGCCCGCAGCCGTCCCCAGGCGCCGTGGCAGCAACGGATAGGCCACCAGCGCCCACACGGAATACAGCAGGCAGATCATTCCCAACAGCGTCAATACCGCGTAGGCAACAACGTATTCATGAATGATCTTGAGCGGCCGCAACATTCCGCGCACTTCCGTTGATGTCAGTCGTCAGTGTCGTCCACCCGCTGCTTGGACTGGCGGATGATCCATGCCATGCCAACGCCGGATGCCCAGTAGTTATCGCGTTTCACGAGCGGGCTATTCTCGAAGACTGCGCCCGCGAGTGTATCGTGCCGCACGTAGGCCCCCACCCAGAACTGAGGATAACGTTTCGACAGCGCAACGAGAAATTCAGATCCCGAGTAGCCGGCGCTGGCTTCATAGGCCGGCCGCTGCAGTGTCGCGAATTGGGGCGCGACTGTGTAGAAATAATCATGATAGCGGTGGTCCGCAAATATGGGACCCGCCAGCGCACCGAAATACCAACCTTGAAATCCCAGGATGTCCTTGATGTCGATGGCGGCATTGGGAGCGAACACCGCGCCGATCGAATGCGGGCGGGCTTGGACCGTGAAGACTCCGCGCAGCGGCAGGCGCACATCGAACTTGATGCGCTCATCAGCCGATTTGAACAGATGCAGATCGATCGACGGGCCGATCTCCACGGTGGAGCGCAGATCCGGCATTCCGGCCCGCGTGGCATTCCTGCGCACGGGCGTGGTGGCGGCGGCGCTGATGTTCAGCTCTATCCAGTCCTGCCGGAACAGCTTGCCCCGGATACCGTTCCGGTCGGCCTTGAGGAAATTGCCACGATAATAGAGATACGGTACGGGAAGAACATACACATGCGTCGTGTCCGCGCCCCGATAGTCGGCAAAACTCACAGCTCCGATGCCCAGTCCGAAATCCCAGACCGGTGGCTGTTTGTCTTTGTCCTCATCAGCCGCGGCGGCCTGCAGGCTGAATGCGGCGATCAGCACGCCTCCCCATAGCTTCCGTTTAATCAATTGGCCCGTCCTACGGCTTCGATTTCGACCAGCAGATCCTGCCGACAGATATCGGCATGCAGGTAGAGAACCGGCGCTTTTGAACCCAGCGCCGGCTCGAGTTGAGATTGGATGAGTGGCAGGTCCGCGCTGTTGCGGACGTAGACCTTGTAGGCGAGAGTCTGCGCGCTGAATCTATCGGTGCCCGAAACACGGTTGGCTTCGCTCAACAGCGCTTCGATGTTGGTCAGTGTTTCGCGTGTTTGAGCAACCACGTCGCCGAGGTGGACCGTTTCGTGGCCCACGATGCTGGCCGTCCCGGAAATAAAGAGAATGTCTCCCAGGATGCTCGCCCGCGAAAAGGCCGGCTTGGGCCCATATTGCGGGGGATAGTCATAGGCACTGACCTGTCGCGGATTCTCCACGGCCGTCGCGGCCTTGCGGCTCGCCAGGAAATACACCACCAGGGGGCTGCCGGGAGCGGAGCCAAGTGCGCACGCCGCGGGAACGTTTCCCGTCAGCTCCCGCCTGTAAGCGATGAGTGCGTTCCGTCGTGCGCTGTTGAATTGGCGGTACCGCTCGAGGCCGTCCGTTTCAACGTTGATTTGCGGAAGATAATTCCAAATGCGGGCGAGGTGGGGATAGCCCAACTCGTTGACCGCCGCAAAAACCTCTCGATATGCCGCTTCCGTTGCAGCAGGGAGCCCGGACGCCTCGGTCAGCGAGACGCATCCAAACAGCAGGTCGTCGCTGCGGCGATATTTAACTTGGGAAAACTGTCCCGACTCGACTGGCTGAGCGGTCCGCCATACTTCGCGGACGTTCGAGCCAAGTAGTACTGGCGTGTGAACGTGCGCGACAGGGATGGCTCCGGGCAGTGGCGTACCACCACCGTCGAATGTCGCAACACCCAATACATCATCCCACCGTGCCGGGGTTCCTGCGGCAAGTGAAACGTAGTCGAACTGGAGGCCCGCTTCTAAAGCCATCAGCCCGCGGCAGCCCGCTCGGGCTCGGTTTGACGGATGTTCACCGCACGCCTGCGCATGGCAATGAGCGAACGCTTCAGATTCAGCGTCGAGAAGATGTAGTAAACGCCCTTGAACGCGCGCAGTGACTTCCAAATCGGCGTACCACCATAGATGTCGCCAGCGAGCAGGCCGAGCATGGCTTCCTTCATGCGGAAATCATTGCGTGGCGCCATGAACAGGTCACGCATGGTCGGATTGGTGATGCGATAGATGAACCAGGAATACTCTTTGGGGCCGTGCCGGACAATGCGATCGAATTCCTTCATTGCCGCCGCGTACTGCTGCGGCTGGTCCAGGCACTTGTCCAGAGCCTCCGCGCCTGCAATTCCACTGACCATCGCCATCAGGACACCGGAAGAAAACATCGGGTCGATAAACGTAAACGCATCACCCGCCAGAAGATATCCCGGGCCATAGGCCTCGTCGCAGGTATAAGCGTAGTTCCCTGTAGCTTCCACCTCTGAAACGAGCTCCGCGTTCTTCAGCCGCGCCGCCAGGGTCGGGCACATCGCGATGGTCTCGAGGAAAAACTCGCGTACGGGAATCTTCCGACTCTTTAAATAGTAGGGCCAGACGACTGCGCCGATGCTGGTAACCCCGTCTGCGAGGGGGATGAACCAGAACCAGCCGTGCTCAAACCAGTAGATGGAGATGTTGCCCGCCCGTTTCTTTTCCGGGTAACGGTCGGCGTCCCGAAAGTGGCCGAAAAGGGCAGCACTGTTGTGTTTGGCATTGCGGCGCTTGCTTCCGAGCTTGTTACCCAGAAACGTGTCCCGGCCAGAGGCGTCTATTACATAACGTGCCAGCCATGAGTGGGTCGAGCCGTCGTCGGATTCGGCTTCGACGCGCATCTGGCCGTCGGCCTGGCGCTCGACGCTGCGTACCCGGCAGCCTTCGAACACCTCGGCACCCTGGTGCCCGGCGCGCCGGAGCAGAATCTCGTCGAATTCAGAACGTCGCACCTGGTAGGCAAGCGGCAGCGATTTGTTCCAACCTTCGGCGAAGTTGAAGGTTTCGCCGCGTCCACCGTGCCACGGCGACACGAACTCGGCGCCCCATTTTTCCATGCCGATGGCTTTGACCTGCTCGGCGACGCCCAGCCGCTCGAAGATCGGCAGGTTGGCGGGCAGAAGGGACTCGCCAATGTGGAAGCGGGGGTGGCGGGCCTTCTCCACCAGGACCACCCGGCGGCCGCGCTCACCGAGCACTATGGCAGCAGAGGATCCCGCGGGCCCGCCGCCGATGATCAGTACGTCGGCCCCGGCGGAGGCTGCAGTGTTGTCAGTTGGGACTTTCATCGCAGGGCGGGGAATTTATCATGGCCTGCAGCGGAAAGCGGACCGTAACAGAAGCTTAATGATTGGTTCGTCTAGGTTTTTTCTTACTTGTTATCGCTGCCAACAGCTGCCTTGACCTTGCCGGCATCCTGCTTTGCTGCAGTGCCCACCTGTTGGGCGCCTTTCTTGATGGCAACGCCCGCTGCTTTCGTCTCGCGCTTCACTGCCTCGCCCGTTGCCTTGGCGCCCCGCGCAATAGCCTGACCTGCCTGTTTGGTGTCGCGTTTGACGACGGCGACCGCCTCTTTGGTGTCGCGCTTGATGGTGGCGCCTACGTCCTTGGCGTCCTGCTTTATAGAGTTGCCGGAGGAGTCACCCTGTCCGGATGACGTCGATGCGATTGCCAGACAGGCCGTCGCGGCCGCCAGCAAAAGGTGTGCTTTCACGCCGATCTCCCACGTTAATGTGGGTATCGTACCCGCGCCAGGCGTCCAAATCCTCCGGCTCGTCAATATCGAGAGCCAGTTCACCGGAGTCGAATACCCGCATCTCCAGGCCCCGTTCCCGCGCCATCCGGATGTGCTCGGCGAAGCTGTTGGGGCCAAAGTGGAGCCGGATAGCGTCCGCGGGCGTGCATACCAGCGCATTGGTTCCGACGTGGTGCCGATCGGGCGCGATCGTCACACCCGGATGTTGCAGGTCGGCGGCCTGCAGCAATGCGGTAATCGACTCGCTCGTGACCATCGGCAGGTCACCCGACACGATCAGCGCGTTGGTGATTCCCACGGCCGAGGAAGAGGCAATGGCTCCCTCGCATGCCGAGTTGATCCCTTCGTCGAGCATCTGGTGCATGACGCGCACGCCCAACTGGCCTGCGAAAATCTCAACTTCCGCGCTCGATGTAACAATAACGGTGTCGCGCACCATTGGTGCATCCCGCAGCGCGGTGATGATTCGCCGCGCCAGGGTGAAGTACATGGAGTGACGTTGCTTTGCGGTGAGCTCTTCCAACATGCGGCGCCGGGCGCAGACCGGATGTTTGAGGGGAACGAAGGCGCGGATATATGTCACACGGCCAACGCTACCACCGCCGCGCCGCGTGTAGCAAACAAACTGTTATTTTCGGCGGTCCGCGTTCCGGCCGTCCGCGGCAAACCGCTGCGGTGCGAGAGCGTTGCGGCGTGCGAGAGCTTGGCGTTGGCGCACCCGCGCCGCGTCCATCAACATGCGGCCGGCCCAGCGGTAGACGTTGTTTTCCTTGACCGTGCGGCGCATCAGTTGCATCCGTTCGCGCCTCTGGTCGCGTGGCATCTCGATTGCTGTTTCGATTGCCGCGGCGGTTTCCGACACATCGAACGGGTTGACCAGCAATGCCTCGAGCAACTCGCGCGATGCGCCCGCGAACGTGCTGAGAATCAACACTCCATCCTCATCGTCGCGGGCCGCCGCGAACTCCTTGGCGACGAGATTCATTCCATCGTGCAGGCTGTTGACGATGCAGAAGTCGGCGGCCCGGTACAGCTCCCAGACGGCATCCGGAGTCTGTTGGGTGTCCACCAGGATGATGGGCTGCCAGGAGTCGCCGCGGAACTTGTTGTTGATGCGCTCGAGCTCGGACAGTGTCTGATCCTGCAAGCTCCGGTACGCGGGCAGCTTGCTGCGCGAGGGGGCGGCAATCTGCAGGAGCGTTACTTTTCCCCGCAGGTGTGGCCGCGTGTCCAGCAGGGTCTCGATCGCCTGAAAGCGCTCGACGATGCCTTTCGTGAAGTCCCAGCGCTCGACCCCGAGTCCCAGTGAGACATCGTCGCGGATACCATAGCGACGCCGTACCTCGACACGCGACAGGGTGACCGGCGGCAGCTGGTCGAGTTGCCGCGGCGGCCATTCGATCGAGATGGGGTAGGGCACGACGTGGCAGACATGGCCCTGCAAGGTCACGGTCATGTGCTCGTGATCGATCTGACACTCTACGAAGCGATCGACCGTGGCCAGGAAATTCTGACAGTGATAGCGGGTGTGGAAGCCCAGGATGTCGGCGCTCAGCAGATGCAGCAGCATCTCGTGCTTCCACGGGCAGACACCGAAGGTTTCCGCGTTGGGCCAGGGGATGTGCCAGAAGAGGACAATGGTCGCGTTCGGTTTGCGGTCGCGAATGAATTTCGGCAGCAACGCGAAGTGATAGTCCTGAATCAACACCACCGGGTTGTTTTCGCGCGCTTCGCGGGCAACCACCGCGGCAAACTTCTCGTTGACTGACGCGTAGGTGTTCCAGTCGCTCTCGCGGAAGGCCGGCCGGACATACGCAAGATGACACAGGGGCCACAGGCCCTCGTTGGAGAATCCGTAGTAGTAGCCTTCCTCTTCATCCTGGGTCAGCCAGACACGGCGTAGAACATAGGACGGATCACCCGGGGGTACACGGATTCGATCGTGTATGTCGACAACCTGTTTATCAGCACTGCCGCTGCCATGCGCGATCCACGTGCCCGCGCAAGCGCGCACGATCGGTTCGAGGGCCGTGACCATGCCGCTCGCCGGAAATTGCACCAGCGGCCGCCCGTCATCGCCTCGGTTGTGGATGTAGGGCTCTCGGTTGGAAACCACGATCATCTGGGGCGAACGCAACTGATCCCGCACAACCTGATGCAACGCCTGCGCCGTCCAGTTCTCGCGATAGTCGATCTCGAGCCGCTGACTCTCCTCGATCTCCCGCATCACCTGTCTGACCTGGGACAGCACGGGCATCGACAGGGAGGAGGAGTGCGCATCATCGAGAAAGCGCTTGCTGCGGATGTCACCGATCAGGATGGTGGCCCAGCGCCGCAGCATGAACCACGCGATCAACACCACCAACAGGCCGATGACAACCACGGAGACTGCCGTGAAGGCGATCAGATAGCGTCGCGCCCGGGTTTGACGGGAGGCCGCGAATCCCAGGTCGTGGGCTACGAAAACAGTAAACGCGGGCGTGTCAGGCCGGGCCACCTGGAATCCCGCGACATGCATGGCCCCGGATGGCAGGCGGATGATCTGACTCGTTCCCGGGTTGGGCGTGGCATTCAACGCACAGGACACTTCCTGCGGGGTCGGGGCCGTGCGGTAAAACAGGGTCCCGTCCGAATCACACACGAGAATGGCCGCGATCCGTTTGTCCGCGGCCGCACGCGCCAGATACTTTCGGACTCCTGTTTTATCGTGGCGGTTGACGAGATCCGCCAGCCGTTCCTCCATGGAGCCTTCCAGCAGGCTCGCGCGCAGCTCGATGTCGCCCCGGAACCATTCAGCGAGCATCTGATCGATGTGGGGCATCGCGAAGTAGGCGACCACCGCGGAGGCCAACGCGAGCGGCAATACGAAACGCAGGATGATTGAGCGCAGCACCCCGCGACTTTACTCAATCGCAGGTAACAGTATCCATTTTGATGGTGTAACGAATCGGTCTCAGCGTGGGCGTTGCTGTGGGGATCCCACGAAGGCGATCGAGAAGCGGCTGCCACGGCCGTCGGGTCCCGAGCTGACTTCAACGGTGGAGCTATGCAGGCGGGCAATTTCTTCAACAATGGCGAGCCCCAGCCCGCAGCCGTCACCGGCAGAGCCTTCGACCCGGTAGAACCGCTCGAAGATCCTGACCCGCTCGTCTTCGGGAATTCCGGGACCATCATCCTGCACGGACAAGGTCGGCTGCGGGTCGCTCTCAACAATGACGGAAACGCGCCCGCCGGAGCCGGTGTAGCGCAGAGCGTTGTCGATCAGGTTGGACAGCGCCTCGCCCAGCAGCCGTTCATCACCGGTGATGGTAACGGCGCCGGGTGCGGCGATCAGGCCGAAATCAATGTCACGCTTCAGCGCCTGCGGGATCCACTCTTCTCCAACGCGTCGAGCCAGCGCTACCAGATCCAATTGCTCGAGCTCGACAGTGTGAATCGCTTCGGGATCGGTTCGCGCCAGGGACAACAGCTGTCGAGCCATTCTGCCCGCGCGCTCTACCGAGCGATGCAGGGCCTGCAACGCTTCGCGCTGTGTGGCCACGTCAGGAGCCCGCTCGGCTCGCTCCACTTGAAGCGTGACGGCAGCCAGTGGCGTTCTCAGCTGATGGGCCGCATCGGCTACGAAACGCTTCTGTGCCCGGATGGCGCTGCCGAGTCGCGCCAACAGCTCGTTGATTCGGGACGCGAGCACGCGCGCCTCGCGGGGCAACCCTGTTTGAGGGACCGGTGAGAGGTTGTTCTGGTCACGCGACTCGATCTGCTTCGCCAGATCCGTCAACGGCTTCAACCCGCGGGATACACCCAGCCAGGCCAACAGCGAGGCAATGGCGGCGAGCGCGAATTGAGGTGCCACCATGGCGAGCAGAATGTCGCCGGCCAGCGTGTTGCGTTTGATCAACGTCTCGGCAATGGTCACCGTAACGGTGTCGTTGGTTTGTGGAGGCGCGATCCGCAGCGATACGACGCGCATCCGCAGCCCCCGCACGGTCGCGCTCTGCAGTCCTATTCCGTTGATGGGAAGTTTTTCTCCGGCGGACGGCAGGTCGCGGTCGCCGCCAATGACACCGCGATGTTCCGAGACGATTTTAAAAAAAGTCCGATCGACTTCGTCGAACTGGAAAATCTGCAGCGCTACACGCGGGACGTCGAACTGCGTCTCGCCCTTCTCCGTGCGGATGGCGGAGGCCAGTGAGCGCGTGTCATCCATCAGCCAACGGTCGTAGACGAGGTTGGCAAAGTGCAGGGCGGTGAGATAACAGGCGAGCGCATCGAGCGCGAGCAACAGCACCAACACGGGCCCGAGCCACGACAGCAGCCCGACCCGCAGGCTGCGGTCATTCACCGACCGTTGTTTCCAGCAGGTAGCCGAAACCGCGCAGTGTCCGGATCTTCAGTCCGAACGGCCCGATCCGCCGCCTCAGTCGATGTACGCAAATCTCGATCGCCGTGTCCGATGGCGGATTGCCGCCCCGGTTGAGGCGATCCGCAATGGCCTCTTTGCTCACGACGCGGCCGAGCCGGGTCGCCAGCGTCTCGAGCAGCGCCATTTCGCTGGCGGGCAAGTCGACGCTCGTGCCGCCAAGTGAAACCCGCGGCTCGCCGGGAACGAGCACCAGCGGTCCGACGCGGATTTCCGCCTCGCGATCGGAGCGATGGCGGCGCAAAAGCGCCCGCACGCGAGCTTCCAGCTCCGGCATCTCAAACGGCTTCACCAGGTAATCGTCAGCGCCCGCATCCAGCCCCGAGACCCGATCCTCCAACGCATCGCGAGCCGTCACTATCAGGATCGGCAGCTCGGAAAGTTGGCGGCGTATGCTGCGCACCAGCGCGAGCCCGCTCATTCCCGGAACCATCAGGTCCACGATGGCGAGGTCATATTCCTTGGTCATGAGCGTGTTGAACGCCAGCCGCCCATCCGCGTGCGCGTCAACTTCATAGCCCGATTGCAGCAGCAGGGCAGTGAGCGCCTCGCGTAACTCGTGATCGTCTTCAACAATGAGGAGTCGCATGCAAGGATTGTACTGCGATTGCGGTGCCAATGAGCGCCACTTCGGGCAAACTGCCGCCCGCCATGCGCTTACCCGAATTCCCACCGCTGTCCATCATCAAGAACCGGATCGTCCCGGGGCAGTGGGATGTGCTGGCCTTTCTGCTCGTCATCACCTTCTTCATTTATCTCGCGGAGGCAGCGCACGGCCTGATCCAGCCGCTGGCGCGCCTCGAGGCCACGCCGATCACACTGGATCCGTGGGCGCTCGTGGGTTACTCCGCGCGCACGGGCCTGCGCATGCTGATTGCGATGGGCTGCTCGCTGGTTTTCACGTTTACCTATGCGACGCTCGCGGCCAAAAGCCGCCGCGCGGAAATGGTGCTGGTGCCGCTGCTCGACATTCTGCAGTCGGTGCCGATTCTCAGCTTTTCCATTCTCATTGTTTTCTTTCTGTCACTGACGCCGGGCCGGGTCGCGGGCGCCGAAATGGCCTCCGTGTTTCTGATCTTCACCAGCCAGGCGTGGAACATGGCGTTCAGCTTCTATCAGTCGTTGCGGAGCATCCCCGACGATCTGCAGGAGGTTTCACGAAGCTTTCAACTGTCGCCGTGGATGAAGTTCTGGCGGCTCGAAGTGCCGTTCGCAATGCCCCCGCTCATCTGGAACATGATGATGTCCATGTCGGGTGGCTGGTTTTTCGTGGTCGTGTCCGAAGCCATCACAGTTGGCAACACCACCGTGACCCTCCCGGGCGTGGGCTCGTACATCGCCCTGGCCATTGAGCAGCGGAACGTAGGCGCGATCGGCTATGCCATTGCGGCCATGTTTGTAGTCATTCTCATCTATGACCAGTTGTTGTTCCGTCCCTTGATCGCCAGCGCAGACTGGTTTCGCCTGGAGCAGGAATCCGGCGCTCTCACCCCGTCCCGCTCCTGGGCGCTGACCATGATGCGCCGGTCACGCCTCATCAATGTCTTCGGGCGCCTGTTCGCCGGCGTTCTGAATGCCGGGAGGTCTTCCGCGCGCGCAGTCACATCGGTCCGCGCCGGCAGGAGACGCGCTGTTCAATTTAACAGTCGCGTCGGTGACGTGTTGTGGTACTCGTCGATTGCGGTGATCGGTTTCTGCGCGCTCGTGAAGACGGGCACGTTCGTTCTGAGCGGCGTGCCGGCGGGTGAGGTCGGTCACGTAGTGGTGCTGGGGTTGATCACGTTGCTGCGAGTGGTCGTGCTCATCGCCATTGCCAGTGTCATTTGGGTGCCGCTGGGCGTGGCCATTGGACTGCGGCCCAGGGTGGCCCGGATTGCGCAGCCGATTGCGCAGTTTCTGGCAGCGTTTCCGGCGATTCTGTTTTTCCCGGTCGTGGTGTCCGGGATTGTGCTGCTGCGGTTGAACCCCAACATCTGGCTGAGCCCGCTGATGATCCTCGGCACCCAGTGGTACATCCTTTTCAACGTGATCGTGGGTGCCACCGCGTTACCCGCGGAGCTGCGGTACGTCGGTCAGAACCTGCGTGTGGACGGCTGGCTGTGGTGGAAGCGGGTCGGTCTGCCGGCCGTGTTTCCTTACTACCTGACGGGCGCCATCACGGCGTCCGGCGGTTCATGGAACGCGAGCATCGCGGCGGAGGTCGCAGTATGGGGGCACGAGAAGCTCGTGGCGACGGGACTCGGTTCCTACATTGCGGCTGCGACGGACGGCGGCGACTACCAGCGCGTGGCGCTGGGCACGGTCATGATGAGCCTGTTCGTGGTGCTGATTAATCGGTTTTTCTGGCGGCCGTTGTATACGCGCGCGGAGCGCAAGTTCAGACTGACGTGATGGTGGGAGACTCCCTATGAACGCCGTACCCCTCCTCGATGTACAGAATGTCTCGCAGGCTTTCAGCAAGCCTGATGGGGATCAGCTCGTCGTTCTCGAGGGCGTGAATGTCACGCTGCGCGAAGGCGAGATCGTCGGGTTGTTGGGGCGCTCCGGGTCGGGCAAGTCGACGCTGTTGCGTGTCATTGCCGGGCTCAACCTGCCCACGCAGGGTGAGGTTCGCTACCTGGGCAACTCCGTCGAAGGTCCCGCTGACGGAATCGCGATGGTGTTCCAGGGCTTTGCGTTGTTTCCCTGGTTGACCGTTCTGGAAAACGTGCAGCTCGGCCTGGAAGCTCAAGGAGTGCCTGCTGCCGAAGGACGGCAACGTGCGCTGCAGGCAATCGACCTGATCGGTCTCGACGGATTCGAGTCTGCGTATCCACGGGAGTTGTCGGGTGGCATGCGGCAGCGGGTCGGGTTTGCGCGGGCGCTGGTCGTTCATCCCAACATTCTGTTGATGGATGAGCCATTTTCAGCGCTGGATGTGTTGACGGCGGAGACGCTGCGCACGGACTTCCTCGATCTGTGGTGTGAGGGTCAGTTGCCGATCAAGTCGGTGTTGCTGGTCACTCACAACATTGATGAGGCGGTGCAGATGTGCGACCGCCTGTTGATTTTCTCCACACACCCGGGGCGGGTGGTGAGCGAGATTCCAATCAACATGCCACGGCCGCGTAACGCCAACGACCCGCGCTACATCGCCATGGTTGATCGCGTGTACGCGGAGATGACTACCCGCCGCAATGGTGAGCAGCGGCCTGGCGGGCGCGTCGAGCGTTTCCCCGGCACCGGCATCGGCACCATTCTCACGCACGTTTCATCCAACCTGCTGTCAGGTTTGATGGAGGCTGTCGCCGAGGAGCCGTTCCGCGGTAAGGCTGACCTGCCTGATATCGGCGAGAATCTGCAGATGGAAGCCGGCGACCTGCTGCCGGTTGCTGAAGCTCTGCAGATGCTGCGCTTCGCTGAAATCGAGCGCGGCGACATCCGGTTGACCGAAGCCGGCGCCCAGTTCGTCCGTGAGGAGACTGACGAACGCAAGCGCTTGTTCTCCCGCCACCTGCTGACCTACGTGCCCCTGGCCGCGCACATTCGCCGCGTCCTCGACGAGCGCAAGGGAAAGCCTGCTCCCAAGCGCCGCTTCGCTGACGAGTTGGAAGACTACATGGCCGAAGAAGCCGCCGAGGAAACACTCCGCACTGTCATCAGTTGGGGTCGATACGCGGAAGCTTTCGCGTACGACGATAACCAACAGGCTTTCAGCTTGGATAATCCCGCCTGAGAATGTTGCTTTGCGGCGCCGCCCATTGCGGCGCTGCCCTGTAAAGAGGGGTCGCATCGACCCTTGCAGGGTGCATTGAAACGTCCTACGTTTGTTCTCATCACGGCGGGCCATCGAGAGACGCAGCCTCCCGGCCGTGGGCGGAGCGTTCCACCTTTTTCGTTCAATCCATTCGGATGGGAACAATATGGTGAATCTGGATGCGATCAATCGGCCGACCTGGAGAAGCCGGAACGTTCTCAATAAGTACCGCTATCTGGCCGGCTACGTCGATCCCGGCGAACGGGCCGCGACCGAGTATCTGTCCGCTGAATGTCGCGACAAACCGATTCTGGACATTGGGGTCGGCGCCGGGCGGACGACGTCGCTCCTGCAGCCCATCAGCTCCGATTACATCGGAGTCGACTACACCCGCGAGCTGCTGGACATCGCCGTCCGGAAGAATCCCCGGGTGAAGTATCGATTAATGGACGCCCGCGACATGCATGCATTTGCGGATGGCTCGTTTTATCTCGTGAATTTCAGCTTCAACGCCATCGACGCCGTAGGTTACGACGATCGCATTCGCATCCTGGGCGAAGTCAATCGCGTAATGCAACCCGGTGGTGTGTATCTTTTTTCCGGGCACAATGCGAGCGGTCCGGGAGCGCGGGAATGTATCCAGACCGTGCTGCCGAAATTCTCGTCGAATCCCCTGAAGTTGGGCTGGCGGCTCGGCAGGTTCGCGCTCTCGCTGCCCCTCATTGCCTACCACCGGATGATGTATAGCGGACTGCGCGAGGAGCGTGATGGGTACGTCGTCTCGAACGCGGCCGCTCACAATTTCGGCCTGGTGATTCTCTACACGACCATCACGGAACAGAACCGCCAGCTCGCCGCCGCCGGCTTCAAGACCGAAGCGGTGTTCGATAGCGAAAAAGGTCGTGAAGTGTCGGACGACGAGGACTTGAGTCAGGTTCGCTGGCTGCACTACATCGCACGCAAGCTGTAACAGCTTTCCAGCCACGTCCCACGCGCCAATGAGGACGGCAATTGCGACCCCAATTATTAACAGTCGTTTAGAGAGCCTTTTTGGGGCATTTCGAGCGGTACTATGGCCAGTGTGCTGTTCCGTGGACGGAATGGCGTGCAGCGTGGGCCTCACCTCTGCACTGAAGAAATGCAAAGGGTATGATCGGCAGGAGTCTATGAAGATGGCAGAACCCGCAACCAGCACGGCACCGCGGCCGAAGCTTCTGATCGTGGATGATGATCACGAGCTGTGTTCGATGCTGGCCGAGTATCTGGGGCCCGAAGGATTTCTGACCGAAGCCGTTGGTAGCGGGCCCGCGGCACTCGAACGACTCGGTCGCGAAGCAGTTGACCTGGTGGTCCTCGACGTGATGCTGCCGGAGCTGTCGGGCTTCGAAGTTCTGCGCCGCATTCGCTCACTGAATCGTGTGCCGGTCATCATGCTGACCGCGCGCGGCGAGGAGGTCGATCGCGTGGTTGGCCTCGAGATGGGCGCCGATGACTATCTGGCCAAGCCGTTCAGCCCGCGCGAGCTCGTCGCTCGCATTCGAGCGGTTCTGCGCCGCATGTCCGGCGAGGGGCATCCAACAAATGGCGCGATGCAGTGGGGGCCATTGCGGCTCGACTTGCGCGCACGGCGTGCTGATGTCAACGAGCAGGATCTGGAGTTGACGGCCGCGGAGCTGCGGATCCTGGAGCTGCTGGTTCGAGCCGACACGAAGACGGTCACGCGCGATGAGTTGATGACCCAGGCGCTCGGACGCCGATTGTTGCCAACCGATCGGAGTCTCGACACACATGTCAGTAACCTGCGGCGCAAGTTGGCCAAGGCCACTTCTCGTGTCAGTGTTCAAAGTGTCAGAGGAACCGGCTACGCGCTGGCACTGGCCTCCCGGCCCGACGACGAAAGCGAGACTTAGAGCACTCCCGCGATGACCTCGCTGTACTGGCGCATTTTTCTTTCATTCTGGCTCGCACTTGCGCTGATTCTCGTTGGCACCGTATCGGTCGTCGTCAATGGAGAGCAACAGCGTCGTTTCGCACAAGCCTATGTCCTTCGCAGCGAGCTGTACGCTCAGGCGACGGAGGCGTTTGAGACCGCGGGTCCCGAAGGTTTGCGAACCTGGCTGGCGGGTATCAAACGTCCCGAGATTTCATCGCGCACCTTTATCCTCGACTACACCGGCAGGGAATTGTTGGGCCGGGCGGTACCGGACTCATTGCGGGATCCCCCCACGGATGCGCGCCTTGCCAACACCACTATCCGGGGAATCGGGGGCCCGCTGATGTTGGTCGGTCCGGACGGCAAGACTTTCCAGGTCGTCATCGGTCCGCTGCGCTCCGGCCCACATCTGTTCGGCGAGCTCGAAATGCCGCAGGTATCGACGGCAACATTGTTCATCGCGCTCGTCGTCAGCGCGGTCGTGTGCTTCTTCCTCGCGCGTTACCTGGTTTCACCAGTGGACCAGTTGCGCCGGGCCACACGCCAGATCGCTTCGGGCGATCTCGATGTCCGGGTGTCCACGAAGTTGAAGGGACGCAATGACGAGCTCGGCTTGCTCGCCTCCGACCTGGATACGATGTCTGAAAGAGTCCGCAATCTTCTCGAGCTGAAGCAACAGTTGTTGCGGGACGTCTCGCACGAGCTGCGCTCACCGTTGGCGCGACTGCAGTTGGCGCTGTCGCTGGCCCGGCGCCAGGAGAACACGGGGGTGGAGCGGCAGCTGGCGCGAATTGCCTGCGAAGCTGATCGCCTCGAGGAGCTGATTGCCCGCACTTTGACGCTGGCCCGCCTGGAGCGGCCGATGCAGGGCCTCGAAAGCGTGCCGCTCGACATCGCGGAATTACTGACCAACATTGTCAGTGATGTGGGTATTGAAGCCGAAGCGCGCGGCAGTACCGTGGCGCTGGAGACCGAGCGGCCACTGCCCGTCAAAGGCGATCCCGAGCTGTTGCGAAGCGCAATGGAAAATGTGATTCGCAACGCCGTGCGCTATGGGCCACCAGGGTCAAAGGTAGGTATCGAATCCCGGCGCACAGGTGCGCAGATCGAGGTCATGGTCCGGGATAGTGGCCCCGGGGTGCCGGAGAAGGACCTGGAGCTGATATTCGAGCCGTTCTACCGCGTCGATGCCGCCCGTAACCGGGCAGTGGGTGGTGATGGGCTCGGGCTTGCGATCGCCGCGCGTGCGGTTGGAATCCACGGCGGCCGGATCCAGGCGCGCAACCTGGACAAGGGCGGACTCGTGGTGCAGCTGAGCCTGCCGGTCTTGCCGGAGCCAGCGCCCGCGGAAGCTGCGAAAACGCCTTACCTCGAGCACGGTAGCGCGCCGACGTTGACCTAAAGTCCGGTATCGGACCCGGGATCGGTTGCGTTGCCTTCCCATCCCAAACCGGGCAAGCTTTCGAAGATGACATTAAAAGGCATTGTACTGGCCGGCGGCTCGGGCACGCGACTCCATCCGATGACGTTGGGAGTGAGCAAGCAACTCCTTCCGGTTTACGACAAGCCGATGGTGTATTACCCGTTATCGACCTTGATGTTGGCGGGTATTCGGGAAATTCTGCTCATTTCCACACCAACTGATCTCCCGCTCTTTCACCGTCTGCTCGGAGACGGTAGCCAATGGGGTCTCTCGGTGAGCTACGCGGAGCAACCCCGGCCGGAAGGCCTTGCACAGGCGTTCGTCATCGGTAGAGAGTTCGTCGGCAACAATCCTTCGGCATTGGTGCTCGGTGACAATATTTTCTACGGCCATGGCCTGACCGAACAGTTGCGAAATGCCGCCGTTCGTGCTTCAGGTGCGACCGTCTTTGCTTACAGGGTCCGGGATCCCGAGCGCTACGGGGTGGTGCATTTCGGGGCCGATGGCCGCGCTCTGGACATCGAGGAAAAACCCAGAAACCCCAAATCGCACTACGCGGTGACGGGATTGTATTTTTACGATAACGATGTGCTGGATATTGCGGCAGATCTGAAGCCATCAGCTCGCGGTGAGCTCGAAATCACTGACGTGAATCGTGCGTACCTGGAACGGCGTGGTCTGCATGTCGAAAGATTGGGACGGGGAATCGCCTGGCTGGACACCGGCACGCATGAGTCGCTGCTCGAGGCGGCCAACTTCATCGAGGCGTTGGAAAAGCGGCAGGGCACCAAGGTTGCGTGTCCGGAGGAAATCGCTTATCGCGCCGGTTATATCGATGCTGCACAACTCGAGAAACTTGCCGCGGGACTCGCCAAGTCCGGGTATGGCAGCTATCTACTGGAAATACTTCGGGACGATAATGACTGAGAAAACGCCCCTTACCGGACGATGAACATGGAATTTGTTCCGACCGCCATTCCCGAAGTCGTTCTCATCAAACCACGCGTGTTTGGTGATGCTCGTGGCTATTTCTTCGAATCCTGGGAGGCGAACAAGTTCGCACGGGGCGGCCTCGAGCTGCGTTTCTGCCAGGATAACGAGAACCTGTCGGGCCGCCACGTACTGCGCGGGCTGCATTATCAGCTCACCAGGCCCCAGGGAAAGCTCGTTCGGGTCGTGACCGGCGCAGTGTTTGATGTTGCAGTGGACCTGCGGCGCAGCTCACCGACATTCGGGAAGTGGGTGGGGGCGGAGCTGAACGACGAGACTCACCACATGCTTTGGGTTCCGCCGGGGTTCGCGCACGGCTTCGTCGTGTTGAGTGAATCGGCGCGCTTTCTCTACAAGTGCACCGACTTCTATGCACCCGATGACGAGCAGGCGATCGCCTGGAACGACCCGGATCTGCAGGTCGACTGGCGCCTGCCCCCCGGAATGGCGCCGATCCTCTCGGCCCGGGATCGTGCGGCGGGCTCCTTCCGCAGCGCATTGACCTACCCATGAAGATCCTGATCGCAGGGGCGGGCGGCCAGGTTGGCCGTGCCCTGCTGAGTTGCATGCCGCAGAACGCGAGTGTCCGCGGGCTCACGCATGCGGACCTGGACATCGGTGATGCAAGCGCCGTCCTCGCGCTGGCGCGCTCGGAGCGCCCGGATGTCATCATCTGCGCGGCCGCTCACACGGCGGTGGACCGGGCCGAGAGCGAGTCGCAGTTGGCCGCGCGCGTCAACTTCGAAGGGCCCCGCAACCTGGCGCAGGCAGCGCACGGGATCGGAGCCCGGCTGCTGCACATCTCCACTGACTTCGTGTTCGATGGGCGCGCCTCGACTGCGTATCGGCCGGATTCGCCCACCAACCCACTGAACGTTTACGGCAAGACAAAGTTGGCAGGCGAGCAGGCAGTGCAGGCGATCCTGCCGGACCGATCCATCGTCGTACGCACCGCCTGGGTGTATGCGGCTGCAGGCAACAACTTCATGCGGACCATGCTGCGGCTCATGGCAGCCAAGGGTCACGTGCGTGTGGTCGCGGATCAGATAGGCACTCCAACAGCGGCGATCTCGGTGGCGCGTGTGTTGCGGGCGCTCGTCGATCGGCCCGATTTGAGCGGTGTCTATCACTGGACCGATGCGGGCGTCGCGAGCTGGTACGACTTCGCGGTGGCGATTGCCGAAGAGGCCGCCGGGCTGGGATTGCTGCCGGCCACTGCCCGCGTCGATCCGATCACCACCGCCGAGTATCCGACACCAGCCCGGCGACCGTCCTTCAGCGTGCTCGATAGCCGGGCCTTGCTCGGGGCTCTCTCCTTGACACCGCATCACTGGCGGGCGGCCCTGCGAACCGAACTGAAGGAATTGCAACATGCGTAGACTCCTCGTCACAGGAGGCGCGGGCTTCATAGGGTGCAACTTCGTGCATCACTGGTTGGGCAATCACCCGGATGATCGCCTGCTGGTGTTGGATGCGCTCACCTACGCGGGCAACCGCGGCAGCCTCGCGCCCCTGGAAAACCGCCCGAACTTCCGGTTCATACACGGAAACATCTGCGACCAGGAGCTCGTCACCCGGCTCCTGCGCGAAGAGGACATCGAAACAATAGTCCACTTCGCCGCGGAATCTCATGTTGACCGATCGATCACCGGCCCCGCGGCCTTCATCGAAACCAACGTCCTCGGCACTCACTCGCTGCTCGAGGCGGCGCGCAAGGTGTGGTTGCAGGAACGGGCGGGCCAGCCGCATCGCTTCCATCACGTGTCCACCGATGAAGTCTATGGCTCGCTCGGCCCGCAGGATCCGCCGTTCACGGAAGACACTCCGTACGCACCCAACTCGCCTTATTCGGCGAGCAAGGCTGCCTCCGACCACCTCGTGCGCGCCTATCACCATACCTACGGCCTGCAGGTCACGACCAGCAACTGTTCCAACAACTACGGTCCGTACCATTTTCCGGAAAAGCTGATTCCCCTGATCATAGTCAACATCCTGCACGGTAAGCCGCTGCCGGTGTACGGTGACGGGCGCAACATCCGCGACTGGCTGCACGTCAGCGACCATTGCCGCGCCATCGAGCTCATCCTGGAGCAGGGGCGTGTTGGTGAGGTTTACAACATCGGCGGCCGCGCGGAAGCCGAGAATATCCAGTTGGTGCGTTCACTGTGTGAAATCGCGGAGCAGTCGCTCGCCGCGCAGCCCGCGCTCGCTGCGCAGTATCCCCAATGTCCGCGCACCAGCGTGGCAACGCTGATTCGCATGGTGGCCGATCGTCCGGGTCACGATCGCCGCTACGCCATCGATTGCAGCAAGATCCAACGTGAGCTCGGCTTCCAGCCGAGTGTGCAACTGGCCGCGGGGCTCGCTGACACGTTCCTGTGGTTTGCCGGCAATCGCGATTGGTGGCTCACCGCAGCAATTGCCCGGTGAAAGAAAAAGCCGCCCCCGGGGGGCGGCTTCCAACGGCGCTCAATGAGAACTGGCGGCAGCGCTCGGGCCTCAGGGAGGGTGAAAAACCCGAACACGATCGCCACACCGGGACAATGCCGGTAATCGCTTACCGGTACCTCCACTTCAGACGCGCGGGAATCGAAAAAGTTGACCCGGTTGAGGCTTCTTTTGAAAAACGGAAATTGGTAACAGTCACAGCGGGTGCCGGAGAAAATCCACCAACAGCTTTTGTGATTCCATTATCTCCACGCGCTGGCCGTTGCGATCCTGCCACCAGTGGTCCGGATCGAATTGTGAGAACCGGGCCCAGCGCACCGCGACCTGGATGCCCTGCTGCCCGAGTGTCCGTCCCAACACCCGGCGCGAGCGTCGCGAGTGATCGGCCATGCTCACGAACACGATCGAGTGTATGTTGTTGGCGCCACACCACGTTTGCAGCACCTGTCCTTCATCGATCGTCCCCACGACTGCCGGAATCATCTCGATCCGGGTCACGCCGAGCGCATGGAGCAGATCGAGCGAATAGGCTTGCAGGTCGACGCGCGGGAGCCCGCGGCGCATGAGCTCCAGGCCAAGCGGGCTGGCAGCTCGTTGGAACAGGCCAACACGGTTGGCCACCCCGGCATCGACCAGCTTCGCCGCTTCGAGAATCCCGGCCGCCAGCGAGTCCGTCGAAACGATGACAATGTCCGCGCTCCGTGGCACCGGGTCTTCGGCCACCAGCGCCCGGCCCATTGCCCGCAACGCCGCGTGCCGCCACTCGGGAACGACGCAAACACCCGTCGCACACACCGCAACGGTGAGCAACACGATCGCAGCCCAGCGGCGCAGATTTCTAACCAACATCGCGTCTCACTACTGGCGCGATCCCCAGGTGAAGCGGGCGGTCGCCAGGTAATTCCAAAGAGTGCCGACGATGATGCCGGCCAGCGCCGACAGCGCCCACTCGAGGTGTTTGGAAAATGCGTAGGCCGCTATACCGATGTTGGCCAGCGCACCGAGACCGCACACCGCGTAAAAGCTGAGGAGCCCGCGGATCAGGCGCCCGCCGGACAAACGCTGGTCGCGGTAGGTGAACAGGTTGTTGAGAAAGAAATTCGAGGTCATGGACAGGACAGTGCCGGCGAGCTGCGCCACCGGGAATGCAACGCCCAGTCCCAGAAACAGCACCGTCAGCGTGAGGTAATGAACCGCGACGCCCGAGCCGCCGACCATCAGGAAGAACAGCAACCGCGGTTTGATGATGTGGCCGATGCGCTTGTCGACCAGCAACATCAGGTATTCCCAGGCCACCAGTGAGTCGAGCTTGCTCTCACCGTGCGCACGCGGCCTGAAGGTGTAGGGGACTTCCGCGAACCGCAGGGGGCGGCCCGCGGATACAAACAGGTCGAGCAGGATCTTGTACCCGTAGCCGGAGAGTTGCCGGACGGCCTGCCTGAACGTATCCGCTTTCATGACAAAGAAGCCGCTCATGGGATCGCGCAGGGTCTCGGGAACGAGGCCGCGCGCCAGCCGGCCCGCGAACGCGCTGATCTTCTTGCGACTTTCGACCCAGTCACCGGTGCTGCCGCCGCCGACATAGCGACTGCCGACGACGATGTCCAGGTCGCGACTGCGCAGTTCCTGGATCATGGCAGGCAGGATCGACTCGTCGTGTTGCAGGTCGGCGTCCATGACCGCGATGAGAGAAGCGGATGAGCTCAGGGCACCTTCCACGACCGCTGTGGAGAGGCCACGGCGCCCGACTCTCTGCAGGCAGCGGATCCGGGGGTCTTGCGCGGAAAGGGCGCGGGCCAGGTCCGCAGTGCCGTCGGTGGAGTCATCATCGACGAAAATGATCTCCCAACTGGCCGTTCCCATGACCGCGGCAACGCGCGAATACAGCTCGCGCAGATTTTCCGCCTCGCGAAAAGTCGGCACGACAATCGAGATATCGGGCATTGCGCCTCCCGTAAAACCTCCCATTCTAGAGAGCGGCGGGGCGCGGCGAGAGTCCTTTATCGGCTCAGGTTGACTGAGGGGCCTTGCGCAGCACGACGCGCGAACGTCGCAGTAATCCGAAGATTCGTGGGCCGCGGACCAGGTACCGGCGCGCGAGGCGGCGGGGGTCCTGCATGAGGCGGTATAGCCACTCGAGCGCCATCTTCTGCATCCACTTCGGGGCGCGCTTCTCGATGCCGGTGAGGAAGTTCAGCGAGGCGCCCACGCACAGTGCCAGTCCACGAGCGACACCCCGGGCCTTCAGCGCCTGGGCGATGGTCTCCTGCTGGGGAGAGCCCACGGCGAGGAAGCAGAATCGGAAGGGTCCGCCGGCCTCGATGAACTCCAGACAGGTCTCAACCGCCGCCGGATCATTGATGAAACCCATCGGTGGGTTGTGATGGCGGAGGTTCTTCAGCCCATAGCGGCCGGCGATCTGCTGTGCCTGCTCGTTGCTACCGCCGATGATCACGATGGGATCGTCCGGCTCGATGACGTTGGCGAGCAGGTGAGCCGTCGCGTCCGAGCCGGTGCAGACAGACAATCGGACACCCTTCAACAGATAGACGAGCCGGGCGGCGAAGCGGCTATCCATGAGAATGAATTCAGCGGCACGGTACCGGGCGCGGAAGGTTGCATCTTCGTAGTACCGGATCAGGTGATCGACGTTCGGCGTTACCACGTAACCGAAGCGATCCGTCCCGTAGCGGGCGGCGACCCGCGCGAATTCGGCGAGTCCCAGATCATCGATTACGTGGACCACCTCCCTCAGCACGACGGTGTCGGTGAGGACCATCGACTCGGAATAACCAGCAGGTGTGGAGGTCTTCACGGCCGGCACGCGAAGCGGCGGCGCGAGCGAATAGGCACTTTGTTTCCCAGTTGAGTTATCCGACATAACCGAGTCTTGCACGGTGGCCGGGTGCTCTTCAGCAGCGCGCTGTTGCAACCGGGGTACTTTGTGCAATTTATTATCCTTTGCCCTGCAAACGCATGCTACACGAGATTGCGTGGCATGTGATCGGCGTCGGCACCGCCCGGCGCCCGTCATTTCCAAGTGTGAACAGCGTCGCCAAATTGCTGCAGTGGCACTTCGTTTCCAGACATAACACGGTGCACCCGCAACTATCGTCTTTACCGCCGTCTGCTCAAACACTTGCCCTTCAAACCGATCATCAAATGTTAAGTCGCTCAGTAAGCGTTTTTATCCCGCGCGATCACCCACAGCGTCTTGCAGATGATCTTGATATCCATCCACGGCGACCAGTGGCTCAGGTAGTCCAGATCAAAGCGCACCCGCTCGCGCATCTTTTCGACAGTCTCGGTTTCGCCGCGCAGGCCGTTGACCTGCGCCCAGCCGGTGATACCGGGGCGAACTTTATGACGAATCATGTATCCGTTGATCAGCTTACGGTACTGCTCGTTGTGTGCAACGGCGTGGGGTCGCGGACCCACCACGCTCATCTTGCCTTCCAGTACGTTCAACAACTGCGGCAGCTCGTCCAGTGAAGTGGAGCGCAGGATCCGACCGAGGGGTGTGACACGAGTGTCCGACTTCGTTGCCTGCGTCACGACCGCGCCATCCTCCATCACCCTCATGCTGCGGAACTTGTAGATGAGGATTTCCTCGCCGTGCAGGCCGTAGCGGCGCTGGCGAAACAGGACCGGACCGGGTGAAGTTGCCTTGACCGCAAGAGCGATCAACACCATGAGGGGCGCGAGCAGCAGAAGGGCCGCGGTGGCGAGCACAATGTCGGTTACCCGCTTCATGACCGCGTCCATGCCGTGAAAAGGCGTATCGCACACCGAAATGGCCGGCATTCCGTTGATCTCTACCAGTCGCCCCTGCACGAGATCGAACGCGAACACGTCGGGCACGAAATACACCGATGCCGTGGTATCGCGCAGCTCACGGACCATCTCGCCGATCCGCGGTACGTTGCTCAGGGGCAGGGCGATGTAGATCGAGGTAACACCATGAGTGCGGGCGAACTCCGCAACATCCCGGCAATGCCCCACGAGATGGGCGGGGTCGATGGAATCGGGCAGACGATCGATCGAGCGAAAATCAAAAAAACCGAGAAAGCCTTTGCGGGGCAGACGGCGGAAGAGCTCGAAGCCGACGCTGTTGGCGCCAATGATCAGGTAGGTAGGCGCCAGGTCGCTGTTGGAAATAATCCAACGGGCGCGCAGGCGGGCGATGTGGACCGCATACAGTACGACGGGCGTGGCGGCGAACCACGTGAGCATCATGGCCCGCGAGAACTGCGCGGTGATCTTGAAGGCGAACCCGGCCAGCAACAACACGCACACGACCGCTGCCCACTCGATGAGTATTCGCGACAGGACCGTGGCATGCGATTCGCCGTGCAGCTCTTCATCGCGCCGCGTACGGCCGAAAATCCGCCCCGAAATGACGAAGGTCAGGACCGCGGCAGAGCCGATGGCCGCGCTGAACGGCACGCGAAAAGCGAGCGCGCAGACTGCCAGCATGAGCACCGACACGAGGGGCTCGAGCTGCTTGAGCACTGCCAGCACGGCAGGCTCGACGCTGCCGAAACCAACACGCTTCTGGGTGCGCAACCCGGCGACTGAACCGACGACCGCAGCCACTCGTTATTCTCCCTGATGGACCCGATCCGAACGAACCAGTTACGGAAAGTTGTTCTTGCAACGGTTGGTTCGATGCTCGTGCCCGTTTGAACGACCCACTTGCCAAACCGGTGCTCGTTTGTTGCTGTGCAATTCGCGTGCCAGGGCGATGGGGCCACCACCGCGCGAATTCGTTGAAAGAGCACCGCGTGGGCGATCAGAAGCTTATACGCGACTTTGGTCGAAACCCGTTACAGGAGTTTGAACAAATCATTTCGTTTTGCTCCCCCAGCCATGTACCAGCGTCGGGCAGGGGAGAGTTTAGCGCGCTGTTTGAGCGCACGACAGTGAGGATTGGGTGATTTTATGTAAATTGCCGGTCCCCTGACCGACATATGTTAATAAGCGTTGTTGTCGCGCGCGATGACCCAAAGTGTTTTGAAGATGATTTTGATATCGAGCCACGGACTCCAGTGGCTCAGATATTCCAGGTCGAAGCGCACACGCTCGCTCATTTTTTCAACGGTCTCGGTCTCGCCGCGCAGGCCGTTCACCTGCGCAAGTCCGGTGATTCCCGGTCGCACCTTGTGGCGGATCATGTAGCCGTTGATCAGCTTGCGGTATTGCTCGTTGTGAGCCACCGCGTGCGGCCGGGGGCCGACCACGCTCATTTTGCCTTCCAGGACGTTCAGAAGCTGTGGCAGCTCATCCAGCGAGCTCGAGCGCAGGAACCGGCCGAGCGGCGTGACCCGCTTGTCCGACTTGGTTGCCTGTGTCACGACGGCGCCGTCCTCGGTAACCGTCATACTGCGGAACTTGTAGACGAGGATCTCTTCGCCATTCAAACCGTAGCGGCGCTGCCGGAACAGCACGGGTCCCTTTGAAGTCAGCTTGACCGCGAGCGCGATCAGCAACATCAGGGGGGCGAGGAGCACCAGGGCCGAGCCGGCCAGCAGAATGTCGG
>Ga0207703_10000840_pt1 | contig 30221 bp, 27 predicted proteins | sample KBSSwiS12_FD_184304 | JGI IMG/M metagenome (GOLD analysis project Ga0207703, IMG submission 184304) | Switchgrass rhizosphere microbial communities from Kellogg Biological Station, Michigan, USA - KBS Switchgrass S1-2 (SPAdes) (version 2) | ecosystem: Host-associated > Plants > Roots >...
GATCGCGTCAAGGCAAAGCGCCAGGGGATTCCGCTCTCGAATATCTTCAGCACCCTGCAAGCCTACCTGGGATCCACCTATATCAACGACTTCAACAAGTTCGGCCGCACATTCCGGGTGTACGCCCAGGCGGAAGCCCGCTTCCGGGCCCATCCGGAAGACGTTGCCAACCTCAAGACCCGCAACGCGAGCGGTGACATGGTGCCCATCGGCTCGATTTCGAACATCAAATTCGTAACCGGTCCCGATCGGGTCGCCCACTACAACGTCTATCTCGCATCGGATATCAACAGCCAGGCGGCTCCTGGATATTCCTCGGGCCAGGCCACTGCGGCCATGGAGCGAGTACTGAAGACGCTGCCCAATGGCTACGGCTTCGAGTGGACCGAGTTGACCTTCCAGCAGAAGGCATCCGCCAATGTGGCGATACTGGTCTTCCCTCTGTGCGTACTCCTCGTCTTCCTGATCCTGAGCGCGCAATACGAGAGCTGGTCACTGCCTCTGGCCATCATCCTCATCGTGCCCATGTGCCTGTTGTCGTCGATGGTCGGCGTGAAACTGAGCGGTTCCGACAACAATATCCTCACGCAGATCGGGTTCATCGTGCTGGTCGGCCTGGCGTGCAAGAACGCTATCCTGATTGTCGAGTTTGCGCGGGAACGCTATGACCATGGCATGGGTGTCATCGAGGCGGCTGTGGAAGCCTGCCGGTTACGGTTGCGGCCGATCCTGATGACCTCGTTTGCGTTCATCATGGGTGTGGTACCGCTGGTCCTGGCCCATGGCGCCGGCAGCGAGATGCGCCACGCCATGGGTATCGCGGTGTTCTCCGGAATGCTGGGCGTGACTCTGTTTGGTTTGTTCCTGACACCGGTCTTTTTCGTCACGATCGAGACGCTGTTCGGCGCGAGGCACACGCCCGAACCCACGGCGCCGCCGGCGATCGGAGTACAAGAGAATGCGTAAGCTGCTCGCCGCGGCGGTGAGTGCCGCACTGTGTTCCTGCGCTGTTGGACCGAATTATCAGCGACCCGTTACGCCGGTTGATCCACAGTTCATCAACGCCGGACAGCCCGGCTTCGGTAGCGGTGAGGTAGTCAGCAGGTTCTGGACGGTATTCAATGACCCCAAGCTGAATCAACTCGTCGACGCTGCGCTGAAAGAGAACAAGGATCTGAAACGCGCCCGCGCCAATCTGAAGGCCTCGCGGGCGGCGCGTCGGTTGGCCGGCTTCGATCTGTTTCCGACTGTGACGGCGAGCGGCGGCTACACCAAGGTCCGGGAAAGCCGCAACCAATTGCCCGCCGCCATCAGCGAAGACCGGACTGTCGATGATGCCGATGTCGGCTTCGATGCTTTCTGGGAGTTGGACTTTTTCGGTCGCGTGCGCCGTGGTGTGCAGGCAGCACGAGCGGACGAGCAAGCCAGCGCCGCGGGCTTGCGTGACGTGCAGGTTACGGTTACGGCGGAAGTGGCCCGAAACTATTTCGTGTTACGGGGTCTGCAGGAGCAGCTCCAGGTTGCCGTTCGCAACGCTGATAACCAGGAGCAAACCTGGAAGTTGACCCAGGTCCGCCTGGAGGCGGGCCGCGGAACCGAGTTGGACAGCGCCCGCGCCGAGGCACAGCTCAAATCGACGCGCGCGACCATTCCGCTGTTGGAATCTTCCATTGCGACAACAATCTATCGGCTCTCAGTTCTCACGGGCCGCGTACCCGGTGCTCTCACGGCGGAATTACAAACCCCACGGCCTTTGGATGCCTTGCCCACGCTCAATGCAATAGGTGATCCCGCATCACTGCTGCGCCGTCGACCTGATATCCGGGTTGCGGAGCGCAGTCTGGCTGCCTCTACCGCTCGGATCGGTGTTGCCATGGGAGACCTGTTTCCCAAGGTGACCTTCACGGGGTCCATCGGCTACGACGCATCTACCTTCGGTGGCCTCGGCAAGAGCGGATCTGACACCTACAGCATCGGCCCCGCGATTTCCTGGGCGGCCTTTGACCTCGGTCGCGTCTCCGCCCGGATCAAGATCGCCCGCGCACAGACGGATGCCGACCTGGCGGCGTACGAAGCGAGTGTGCTCGGTGCGTTGGAAGAAACGGAAGGCTCGCTGATTACCTACGGCCGCGCACAAACACGCCGCGACCTGCTGACCGAAGCGGCCGCCGCCAGCGAACGCGCGGCGGACCTGGCACGCCAACGTTTCCAGGGCGGCCTCACTGACTTCGTCAACGTGTTGGAAGCAGAACGGGATGCGCTGGCAGTGCAGGACAACCTCGCTCAAAGCCACACGCAGACAGCAACAGCGTTGGTGGCAGTTTACAAAGCATTGGGGGGCGGGTGGAGCGACGAGGCAACGCCATGACAGCAATGGCACCTTCGATGGTGCCCCCCTGGCTACGGGATGGCCAGGCCCGGCGGCGGCGGGAGGCCTGCCGCGCTGGATGGCGACTGCGGCGGTAGCGGGAGGCCGGCGGCGCGTTGGCCGCGACGCATGGCTAACTGGCTGGAGGCGCTGGCGGCGGTGGTCCCGGCGGCAGTGGGATGAACTCTTTGTCGTCCAGGTCGGGCAACTTCATTCTGCCCGCGCGCCAGTCTGCTTTGGCCTGCTCGATGCGCTCCTGCGTGGAAGACACGAAATTCCACTCAATGAAGCGCTGTCCAACAGGTTCGCCACCCAGCAACATCACAATCGAAGGCCCGGCGGAGGTCAAGGTGGCAGAGCCGCTCTCGAACACGAGCATCTGACCGGCATTGAAGCGGCGGCCGTCGGCCTCAACCGACCCCGACGCAACATACGCCGCACGCTCCGGATACCCTTGCGGCATCTCCACGCGCGCTTTGTCTTTCAAGGCACAGTGAGCATAGAAAAGCGGCGAATGCGTCTTCACGGGAGACCGGACACCAAACGCCTCACCGGCAATCAACCGAGCCCATAACCCGCCCTCATCCACTGTAGGCAACTCAACGTGCCCGTAGTGCGCGAACGCGGGAGTGGTTTCCTCATCACGGCCTGGCAACGCAACCCATGACTGGATTCCGTGCAAGGGTCCGCCCACTTCGCGAATCTTCTCGAACCGTTCCGAATGAGTGATCCCGCTGCCAGCGGTCATCCAGTTGACCTCGCCGGGATGAATCGCTTCCTGAGATCCCACGCTGTCGCGATGCATGATCTCGCCTTCGAACAGATACGTAACCGTGGCGAGACCGATATGCGGATGGGGGCGGACATCCGCGCTCTTTGCAAGACCGGGCGCAAAATTCGCAGGCCCGATGTGATCGAAGAAGATGAAGGGCCCGACCATCTTGTGGGGACCGAACGGCAGAACGCGCCCGACCTCGAAGCCGCCGAGGTCCTTGCGGCGCTGATCAATCACTCGTTGCAGCATGTCCCAACAACCCCGGGTAGACACTGAACGTCAGGGTAGCAAAGTCCTGTCCGTGGTTGGGCAGCTTGAGCCCCCCGTTCGACCAATGGCGCCCGACGAGCTCGATGGTCATGCCCTTCTTCGGCATGATCCGCAAGCCGACTTCTTCGTTGAAATTAAACCAGGATGAGGACAAACGGTCCTGCTCGGTTTTGTACGACGCTCCCAGTGCCGCAAAAAACGTCCAGTGCTTTTGCGGGAACAGCTCCAGCCGGCGCGCGAAGGAGAAACCCCAGTAGGGATCCGCGAAATGAATATCCACGCCGAAGGTGGAGTCGTAGTGGTCCTGTCCCTTTGTGAACCGGAAGGCCCCGAGCTCCCAGCGATCGTGATCAAACGTGAAAATGATCGGGGCGACGATTCCATGCGACCAGCCGACCCAGTGGTAGGTGCCGCCCAATCCGAGCTGAACTTCGCAGGTGGAACAGAAATCGCCGGCACGCACTTTCGGAGCGGCCAACGCCATGCAGGCGGCCGCGAGTACAACACACCCTGATCGCATCTAGTCCCAACCTCCAGCGGGAGCGCCTCGCAGATTCCAAACTAACATGAACTCGGGCTGTGCGGGTGCCGGACTCAATTGCTTACAACCCCAACGCGCTCAGTCCCGGGTGATCATCCGGGCGACGGCCCAGGGGCCAGTGGTACTTGCGATCGGATTCCTTGATGGGCAGATCGTTGATGCTGGCAATGCGTACACGCATCAAACCTTCGCCATCGAACTCCCAGTTCTCGTTGCCGTAGGAACGGAAATGTTGGCCGCTGTCGTCGCGCCACTCGTAGGCGAAGCGCACTGCGATCCGGTTGTCGTTGAAGGCCCACACTTCCTTGATGAGGCGGTAATCGAGCTCCCGGGCCCACTTGCGCGTCAGAAAGGCGACGATCTCCTTGCGGCCCTGGATGAACTCCGCACGGTTGCGCCAGCGGCTGTCCTCTGTGTACGCGAGTGACACAGCCTCCGGATCGCGTGAGTTCCAGGCGTCCTCGGCCTTGCGGGCCTTCAGCGCGGCAGTTTCGGCGGTGAACGGGGGCAGCGGCGGACGTGGGGCCATTTCGGTGCTCCTTATGGTGAGTCGTCTGTTATGCATTTTAACGGCCCGATCTGCATCTCCCGTCAGGGGTGGGAACTGACTTAAATTGCACGACATGAAAATCGCAAAACCCCTGCTTCTGGTCAGCACACCGCTGGGCATGGTCACGGGACTGATTGAGGCCTACCGACTGGTGGGCGGCCTGGCCATTCTGATGTTCGCAATGATGGCGATGCTGGGAGTCGCGGCCGCGGGCATCGTGTACACAATCAAGAAGGAGAAAAGAGAGTGGACGGCATCAAAATCCTCATCGTAGTGGCGTTGTTCGGCATCGTGGCGAGCCTCGGCAAGGCGATGTTCCACCTGTCATCCAGCAGAACGCCGGACAACACTGCCGGTCAGTCAGCCATGATGGCGCGGGCGCTGACCGTTCGTATCGGGCTCTCAGTAGCGCTGTTCGTGCTGCTGATGATCGCGTGGTACTTCGGCGGTATCTCGCCTCACGGGATGGGCTGATCGGCTCAGGTATGATGGGCGGCAGGTCATTGCCGCCCATGAAGCTCTACAAGCAGCTAGCAGACGATCTCTCCGTCCTCATCCGCCAAGGGACTCTGAAGCCCGGAGACCGCGTTCCCTCCGTTCGCGAAATCTCTCGCGAGCGAGGCATGAGTCCCGCCACCGTTATCCATGCGTATGAGCTCCTCGAAGGTGAGGGCCTCATAGAGACTCGCCCTCGTTCCGGCTACTACGTCGGGACGCCGGCAACCACGCCAACCCCGCAGCCGCGCATATCCCGCCCCTCTCCTCGTTCGACCCTGCTCGACGTCAGTGAGCTCGTTTTCGAGGTGTTGGAGTCGCTGCCCAACCGCTCCGTCGTGCCCATGGGCTCCGCATTTCCGAGCCCGAAGCTCTTCCCGCTACTCAAGCTCGCTTCTTTGCTGGGTACGAGCGCGCGTCAGATGGACCCTTGGAGCACCGTTGAAGACCTTCCCGGTGGCAGCGCAGAACTACGCCGGCAGATATCGCGTCGCTACCTGCGCGCAGGAGCGACGGTATCTCCTGACGAGATCGTCATCACTGGGGGCGCGCTGGAGGCGCTGAACCTTTCGCTACAGGCCTTGACCCGCCCGGGCGACTTGGTCGCGATCGAGTCACCGGCGTTCTATGGCTGCCTTCAAGCAGTTGAGGCTCTTGGCCTCAAGGCTATCGAGATTCCGACGCATCCCGCGCACGGCGTCGACATCGCCTACCTGTCACGCGTTCTGGATAAGCACCCAGTGCGTGCGTGTTGGTTCATGACCAATTTCCAGAACCCGTTGGGCGCACTCATGCCGGACGATGCGCGCCAGGAACTGATCGAGCTGCTGGAGCAGCACGACGTGCCGCTGATCGAGGACGACGTGTATTCGGAGTTGTACTTTGGCTCACAGCGCCCGAAGTCGACCAAGGCGTTCGATCGGAAGGGCCTGGTGCTGAACTGTGGTTCTTTCTCGAAGAGCCTGGCCCCTGGGTACCGTATCGGTTGGGTTGCTGCCGGACGCTTCGTACGCGCTGTGGGACGGCGGAAGGTGAGCAGCTCGCTGTCGACCAATATCCCGTCTCAGGCCGCGATCGCCGAATACCTGCGGCAGGGCGGCTACGACCGCCACTTGGGCGTGCTGCGACGGACGCTCGAGGATCAGCAGACATCGGCGCTGCAGGCCCTCAGGGCCCACCTGCCGGCTGGTTTCACGGTCACGCAACCATCAGGCGGCTATTTCCTGTGGCTGGAGTTCCCTGAGAACGTCGACGCCATCGAAGTGCACCGAAAAGCCCTCGAAGCGGGCTTCAGTATTGCGCCCGGACCCATTTTTTCGGCGCGGCGCGAGTTCGCTCACTGCCTGCGGATCAATTACGGCCATCCCTGGACCACGGCCAGTGAGCGGGCGATTAAAGCCCTTGGGTCCATCGTGCGATCATAGGAGCAGAGCCAGGGGGGAACGCTCACGCTCGAGCTGCTCAGGATGAAAAAGTTTTTTACCCGACGCCTGGTCGTCCGCCTTTTCTGGGGTCTGGGCGCCCTGGTCTTCGCGTTTTTGCTGTACGCGTGGCGTTCGCCGATTCCGCCGATCGACGCCCCCGCGGCTGAGACGTTCGACGCGGCCGCCGTCCGGCGCGGCGCACAACTCGCTGCGCTGGGGGACTGCGCTACCTGCCACACTGCGCCCGGAGGTGAAACCTTTGCGGGTGGACGCGCCGTCGAGACCCCATTCGGTACGATTTACTCAACCAACATCACGCCGGATACCCCTACAGGCATCGGCCGCTGGTCCCAGGTTGCATTCCAACGTGCAATACGTGAGGGCGTGGATCGCGAGGGCGATCACCTCTACCCTGCTTTCCCGTACGACCACTTCACCCTGGTGAACGATGAAGACAGTGCCGCGCTGTACGCGTACATCATGACTCGGCAGCCAGTGAGGGCTCAGACGCCTGACAATCATCTGGCTTTCCCGTTCAACATGCGGTTCATGATGGCTGGCTGGAAGCTGCTCTTCCTCCACTCAGGGCCTTACGAGCCGGACACCCAGCGCGACGCGCAGTGGAACAGGGGCGCGTACCTGGCAAACGGCATTGGGCATTGCGGAGCCTGTCATACTCCTCGTAACGGCTTGGGGGCGGAGATTGCGGCTCAGCACTTCGGAGGGGGCGAAGCCGAGGGATGGCGTGCGTACGCAATCAACGCTGACTCCAAGTCATTGGAAGCGTGGAACGCGGAAGACCTGCACATGTATTTGAGCAAGGGGTGGCACGATCGGCACGGCGATGCTCACGGCCCGATGGCAGCCGTTGCGCAGAATCTCTCATCACTGCCGGATGAGGATGTGAAGGCCATTGCCTCCTATGTCGCATCGGTCATGGGAAAGCGTTCTTCGCCGCCGGCTAGCGCCGGCGCCGGGAAGACAGCCCTGGATGGGGCGCCGAGTAATGATACGGGCGCCGCGATATACGCTGCGACGTGTGCGAGCTGCCATGACGGTACGCGCGCCCTGCCCTTCGGGGGCGTCAAACTCATGCTCAGCACGGCCGTGACGGGCGAGAGCTCAACCAACTTGATCAACGTCATTCTGGACGGTTTGCACGCGCCAGAGGGAACTGCCGGCGCGATCATGCCTGGCTTTTCGACTACTCTCACTGACGGTCAGTTGGAGTCGTTGGTTGCATACATTCGATCCAACCTCGGTGCTCAGCCGCCATGGACGGGTGTTGAGAACACCGTGCGGGAGGCAAGGAGCCGGGACCGTGATTGAGCTACGTGTAAACGGCCAGTCGCACAATGTGAGCGCAGACCCTGATACACCGCTGCTCTATGTCTTGCGCGACGAGCTACAGCTCAATGCCGCGAAGTTCGGTTGTGGACTGGGCCAATGCGGCTCGTGCACGGTGCTGGTCGACGGCGCGCCGACGTTGTCGTGCGTAACACCTATCATGCTTCTGGAGGGACGGCAGATCACCACCGTGGAGGGCCTGGGTACTGCGGAAGACCCGGGCCCGATGCAGCGGGCATTTATCGAAGAGCAATCAGCGCAGTGCGGATACTGCATTCCAGGAATGATGATGCGAGCGCAGGCGTTGCTTCAGCGAAATCCCCGTGCGACCGACGCCGAGATTCGGGCTTACCTCGAACCTAACTTGTGTCGTTGTGGGACTCATATGCGAATTCTGCGGGCGGTTAAACGCGCGGCAGCAATGATGACCGGGCCCGATGCGAGCCCGAGCACTCACACGCCTGTGCCCGCGAGTGCTCAACCGGACACGTCCGAAACCGACGGCGATTCCCAACGCGATCGACGTCATTCGGAGAAACGCGAGCGTCCCGAGCGGTGAGTAAGGCCCTGGTTCGCGGAATTTCGCGCCGAGAAGTTCTTCGGGGTACCGGCGCGTTAGTGCTGAGCTTTTCGCTGACCCCCGGGGTGGTTTTGTCACAGGCCTCCGCCCCTGGCGGCCCTGGCGGCGGAAAGCTACCCGGCAGCCTCGGGAAGAATCCACTCCTCGATGCGTGGATCCGGGTTGATGCGGACGGCAAGGTGACTGCATTCACTGGCAAGGCGGAGTTGGGCCAGGGGCTCAGAACTGCGTTGGCGCAGGTGGTGGCGGAGGAGCTCGAGATTCCCTTTGAGCAGGTCAGCCTCGTCACCGCCGACACCAGCCGGACGGTTGATGAGGGATACACCGCCGGAAGCCATTCCGTTCAGGACAGCGGGGCGGCACTGCGCAACGCGGCCGCCCAGGTGCGCGAAATCCTGATCGGCGAAGCCGCGCGGCGGCTGAAAATGCCGCCGGATCGACTTCATGCCGACACTGGCGCGGTGATCGGCCCCAACTCGGCTCGCATCACCTATGCCGAGCTGGTTTCGGCCAATCTGTTGCATGTTGACGCCCAGCCCGTTTCCAAGCTGAAGGATCCCACCTTCTTCAGGGTGATGGAGAAGCCGATTCAGCGAGTCGACATTCCCGGGAAGGTCACCGGCGGTGGCGCCTATGTCCAGGACATGCGCTTACCCGGGATGCTCCACGCGCGCGTTATCCGGCCGCCGAGTTACGGCGCCAGGCTTCTGCCGCTGGATGTCAGCAACATCGAGAAGATGACCGGCATCGTCAAGGTCATTCGGGACGGTCGGTTTCTCGCGGTGGTGGCCTATCGGGAGTTTCAGGCTATCAAGGCGATGCAGGCGTTGAGCCGCGTGGCGACGTGGGAGGAAGTTGCTTCGCTGCCTTCGCAGGCTCGTCTTCCTGCGTTTCTGCTGGGCTTGCCGGCTGAAGACCATATCATCCTCGACAAGCACGATGGCGCTGGGAATGTGGGTAAGCCGGTGGAGGCTACTTATACGCGGCCCTATCTCTCCCATGGATCAGTAGGGCCCTCTTGCGCTGTCGCGCACCTGACCGACGGTGTGATGACTATCTGGACCCACACTCAGGGTGTTTATCCGGACCGGCGGGCCATCTCCGAGATGCTCGGCATGCCAGCGGATAAAGTGCATTGCATACACGTTGAAGGGTCGGGTTGCTACGGCCACAATGGCGCGGACGATGCGGCGGCGGACGCTGCGCTCATTGCCAACTCGATGCCGGATCGGCCGATCCGGCTGCAGTGGATGCGCGAGCAGGAACATGGTTGGGAGCCTTACGGGCCCGCGATGGTTGCCAAGGCCCGCGCATCACTGGACTCCAAGGGCAGGATTGCCGACTGGGACTATGGGGTCTGGAGCAACACTCACACCATGCGACCGGGACCCGCTGGCTCGCTGCTCGCGGCTCAGCACATGGAGAAAGCGTTTTCTCCACAGGAACCCGAGCCCATTCCACAGCCCGAGGGTGGTGGGGATCGCAACGCCATTCCTTTGTATGTTTTGGCGAATGCCCGGGTAACTCATCACTTTCTGCGGCACATGCCCGTGCGTGTTTCAGCGTTGCGGTCTCTCGGCGCACACATGAATGTGTTCGCGATCGAGAGCTTCATGGATGAGCTGGCGTTGGCCGCGGGCACGGACCCGGTTGCATTTCGGCTCGCTCACCTCGATGACTCACGTGCGCGTGATGTCGTTACGGCCGCGGCGGACGAATTCCATTGGGCCGATCGCCCTACTCCCGCGGGTGGGCATGGGTCCGGATTTGCGTTCGCGAGATATAAGAATCTGGCGGCGTATTGCGCGGTGGCCATGCAGGTCCATGTTGATCGCGACACGGGGAGGATCCGCGTGTTGCGGGTGGCTGCCGCGGTGGATACCGGGCAGGTGATCAATCCTGACGGGGTGCGGAATCAGATTGAAGGTGGGATTCTGCAGTCGTTGAGTTGGACGATGTTTGAGGGTGTTACTTTTGATGACACCCGTATTACTTCGATCGACTGGTCAACTTATCCGATTTTGCGGTTCGGATCGGTACCCGAAAGTTTGACCGTTCGCGTTGTTGACCGGCCCGGCACTGCGTTCCTCGGCTGCGGCGAGGCGGCGCAAGGACCTGCCGCGGCGGCGCTTGCCAATGCTGTTGCCAGTGCCACGGGCAAGCGCATACGCGACTTGCCCTTGAACGCGGCACGGGTTAAAGCGGCTTGCAATGTTTAGCCACGGCGCGGGCCGTTATCGCGGCCGCCCATCGCGCCATCGCTGGCGTACGGGCTCGCCGCGGGCGGCTGTGGCAGGCCCGAAGCCAGCCGCTCGAGCGCGGCGGCGGGCCGGCCCATGACCCACCGCGCGAGTGCCGCGCCGGGCGGCCCATGACCCACCGCCCGGGCGCGGCGCCGGGCAGACCCGGGCTCGCCGCTGGGCTGCGGGGTAAGGCGGTTTACCCGAAAAACACGAGCGTGCGCAGCTCGATGCTTTCCCGGGGCGGCGCACCCGCCGGCGTGGTCGGATCGACAAACGCCGAGTGCGGCACAAACCTCGCCCGCCCGTCATTGATCGAGTCATAGCACTTGATCAACAACACCTCATCATTGCGCATGGCCGGAGCATAGAACCACTTGTGATCCGGGTTGAACTTCACGTAGTAGATCTCGCCGGTGCGATCCGGATACACCAGGTCCGTCGCCACCAGATCGCCTTCGGCAATGGTGCTGGCATCAGTGATGGCCAACGGTGCATCGAGCACCGGCCCCCGGATCGGGCGCCATACGTTGATGACCGCGAACCGCTTCTTCAGCAACTCTTCCGCTTCATCGCCCAACAGATCGCGCACGCGCTGCGGGCCTGATTTCGCTGTGTAGTCGTTGTGTACACGTGGCACCGGTTGCCGCGGAACTCCTTTGGTGCGCTCCACCGCGCCCGGTATCCGTCGCCGGATGGTGTGATCAAACACAACCACTCGCGTGGCTCCGGTCTGCGCCTTCAACAGGGCTATGGCCTCGTCGTAGTACTGACTTCGAATGGCTTCCTCGTCATCAAAATCTTCCAGGCGGGTTGGCGCGGTCAACAACTGAAAGCCTTCCTGCTCCAACGACAATGTCTCGGCCAGCGGCCGGACATCGCGAATCTCAACTTCGCGCTCGCGGTAGACCGCGGTTGTCTGCGGCACCCCGGGTGGCGCCAGATACTCCAACGAGCGTGGCTTCTCAGCCGTCGGCTCCAGGTACTGAAGACGAGCCGCGACACGCGGCAGATGTTCAATTGCTGCGGTGTTCATGACCGTTCTCCTGGCGCGTGTTGCGTGCAACCCGGCGACACTGTCTCGCTGGGTTCACGGATGCTTGCGTGCGCGCCGATCAGGAACAGCCCGATTCGCTGCGCCAACGCGGCAGCGCGCGACGCCGTCGCACCGGGCTGCCATCCAGCCGGTGCGGGCGGTTCCGCGGTTGCGCTGGCCCGCCTCGCAGTTGCACTCCGCCATGCAGGCGTACTGGCCTGCGACGGCCTCGCACTCGCCGGCAGTGCCTCGGGCGTCGTGCTCGTCCGCGGCGCCGTCGGCGCTGGCGTTGCTGCCGTCGCCTCAACGCCCTTATTTTGACTGCGCAATGCCTTCGGATCGATCCAGTAGAACCCGCCCATCGGCACGGCTCCGCGGCTGATCCGCTCCAGAAACGCCTGCGCCAGCGTCTGTTGTGCCTTGCTCATACGTGTCTCCTGTAGGTGGATGACACGATGCGCCGGCCCCCGTCCAGCAACAAACGGAAGAAGTTTAGCGGCCTTTAGTTTTTCTTTACTTCGCCTGGGTCAGCGGAATTTCCGGGCGTATCTGTCCCTGACGGTGGCACTGATGAATCCACTGAGCCCTTCGCCGCGGAGGGCGAGCTGCTTCATGTGATCAACGTTGTCAGCGCCGGCGCTGTCGTTTGTATACAGGTACTTGTTGCCATCAATGAACTTGACCGTAATGGAATCGGCCGCAATTTCGTAGGCAACAACGCCTGAATTCCTGCTTAGATTTGCGTATCGTTCCACTTCCGCCGGCTGTCAGTCGATGAAGATCGTCGCCGGATTCTCGATCCGCTCCTTCAGCGCCTGGATCATCGCCGCCGCGTCGAAACCGTCGACGAAGCGGTGATCGAAGGAGGACGACAGGTTCATCATCCGGCGGATGGTGATTGCGCCGTTGTAAACCATCGGGCGCTCGACCGCGCGGTTGATGCCGATGATCGACACCTCGGGTGCGTTGATGATGGGCGTCGAGGCGATGCCGCCCAACTTACCCAGGCTCGTCACCGTGATGGTCGATCCTGACAACTCGTCGCGTGTCGCCTTGTTGGTGCGAGCCGCCTCGGTTACGCGACGCATTTCCGCAGCCAGGTCCCACAGGCCCAGCGACTGCGCGTCGCGAACGACGGGTACTTTCAGACCGTCGGGGGTCTGCGTGGCAACGCCCATGTGTACCGAACGATGACGGACGATTACGTTGCGCTCGGAATCATAGAGCGCGTTGCATTGAGGGAACTCGCGCAGCACACGCACCAACGCGCTGACGATGAATGGAAGATACGTCAGCGACGGCGAGCCCTTCTCGAGCTTGCTGTTGAGATGGCGACGCAGTGATTCGAGCTCGGTGACGTCGATTTCCTCGACGTACGCGAAGTGAGGAATGTTGCGCTTCGCATCGCTCATGCGTTGAGCGATTACTCGGCGAATGCCGATGACCTTGATCTCCTCGGTCTCCGGCTCGTTGGAAGAACGCAGCTCAGCAGGCCGCGACCGCACCAGCTTCGGGCCGGAGCGGCTGGAAACGAACGCTTCGAAGTCCTCACGCAATATGCGACCGTTTGGGCCGGAGCCGGCGAGTTGAGTGAGATCAACCCCGGCCTCATGCGCCCGCCGGCGAATGGCCGGCGACGTCGCCACGCGACCCGCATGCGCATGGCCATTGGCGGAGCCATTGCCCGATCGTTCCCGGGCGGCCCCGGTCGCGAAGGCCGACGATGCGCTTCCAGCTCGCGCCGCAGGTTGGCTCGCCGACGAGCCGGATATCGTCCCCTGACCGGCGCTGAGGGCGGCGGTTTGCCCACCGCCAGCAGAAGGTGCCGCACCGCCCGCGCGCGCCGCAGGCTGGCCAGCCGTCGACGCTTGGCCGGCTTGAGCGCCACCAGGCTGCGCACCGCCGCGCGCCGTGGACGCGAAAGCGCCACCAGCAGACTGCGCGCCACCGCTGCCTCGGGACGCGGCACCAGCAGCGGGTTGCGCGCCACCACTCCCTTGGGACGCCGAGGTGCCGTCGGCAGGCTGCGCGCCTCCGCTGGCCCTGGATGCCGAGGCGCCACTAGCCGCGGTGGTCGCCGCCGTCGAGGCGGCGGATGCGGCAGCACCCGGCGCAGATGCGGGCGCACTGGCTGCATCCACATCCGTCTCAAACACAATCAACTCCGCCCCCACCGCCACCACATCCCCAGGCGCCCCGCTGGTAGCCAGCACGCGCCCGGAAACAGGTGCAGGCACCTCAACGGATGCCTTATCCGTCATCACCTCAACGATGACGGCCTCCTCCGCAACAACGTCGCCCGGCTTAACATGCCAAGCGACGATTTCCGCGGAAACGGTGCCCTCGCCGAGGTCCGGCAGTTTGAATACGTAACGACTCACGCTGCCTCCATCACGCTCTTCAACGCCTGCGCGATCCGCGCCTGGCCGGGGAAGTACTCCCACTCAAACGCATGGGGATACGGCGTATCCCAACCCGTTACACGCTGGATAGGCGCCTCCAGATTCCAGAAGCATTGCTCCTGAATCGTCGCCACGATCTCAGCGCCAAACCCACCAAACCCCGTCGCCTCGTGCACAACGACGCAACGTCCCGTCTTACATACAGAAGTGCACAACGTATCAACATCCAACGGTGCCATCGTCCGGATGTCGACAACTTCAGCGTCGAACCCCGACAGCCGCACCGCAGCCTCAACAACGTGCACCATCGTCCCGTAGGTAAGCACCGTCAGATCATTACCCTGCCGAACAATCTCAGCACGGCTGATGGGCACGGTGTAGTAACCCTCCGGGACCTCGCCTCGAGGGTGAGAGGTCCACGGCACCGCAGGCTTGTGCGGATCACCGTCAAATGGCCCGTTGTAAATACGCTTGGGCTCGAAGAACACAACCGGATCGTCGTCTTCGATAGCGCTGATCAACAGCCCTTTGGCATCGTAGGGATTTGAAGGCATCACCACCTTGATACCACTGACGTGCGTGAAGATGGCTTCCGGACTCTGCGAGTGAGTCTGCCCACCGCGAATACCACCACCGCACGGGGTACGCACCGTCACCGGCGCGGAGAATTCACCCGCCGTGCGATACCGTAACCGCGCAAGCTCGCTCACTACCTGGTCGAAACCGGGGTAAATGTAGTCGGCGAACTGGATCTCGGCGACGGGCTTCAGCCCATTGACTCCCATTCCGATCGCCGCCGCAATGATTCCACCCTCGGCAATCGGTGTATCCAACACGCGGTGCACACCGTACTTCCGTTGCAGCCCGTCGGTCACGCGGAAAACACCACCAAAGTAACCAACGTCCTCACCGAGGATAACCACACGTGGGTCACGCTGGAGCATGATGTCCATGGCTGAATTCAGGGCCTGGACCATATTCATAAAGGCCATGGTTCAGCCCTCCTTCGCCACAGACTGGGTCTGCGTGTCCAATTCAGCTTCTTCGGAGGACCCCGGCTTTATGGAAGCCTGAAGCGCACGGAGCGCCTTCAACTCCTCGCGCTGACGCGCTAGATGCGGTGGCATCTGTTTGTAGACGTCCTCGAACATCGTCGCTGCATCCAGGAAAGGCCCCTCGGTCAACGTGCCAAACTTGACCGCTTCTTTCCAACATGCCGTGACATGCGCCTCCAGCTCCTTCTCCAAGGCGCTGTGGCGTTCCTCGGACCACTCACCGAGCGCAATGAGATGCTTCTTCAGTCGATCGATCGGGTCACCCAACGGCCACGACTGGTACTCATCCTTCGGACGGTACCGCGACGGGTCGTCACTGGTTGAGTGAGCAGCGGCGCGATAAGTGACGTGCTCGATCAACGTCGGACCGCCACTCATGCGCGCACGTTCAGCAGCCCACTGTGTTGCTGCGTAAACGGCGAGGAAATCATTGCCATCAACGCGAAGGCCAGGAATTCCATAGCCGGGACCCCGCGCGGCAAATGTGCCACGCTCACCGCCAGCGAAGCCCTGGAACGTCGAGATCGCCCACTGATTGTTGACGACATTCAGAATGATTGGAGCGCGGTACACCGACGCAAACGTCAGGGCATAGTGGAAGTCAGCCTCGGCTGTCGACCCTTCACCCACCCAACTGGCCGCGATGTGGTCTTCGCCCTTGATTGCCGCTGCCATGGCCCAACCCGCAGCCTGCGGAAACTGGGTGGCGAGGTTCCCGGAGATCGAAAAGATGTTGCCCTTCGCCCAGTGGTACATGACGGGCATCTGGCGGCCCTTGCACATATCGTTGGTGTTCGACAGGCACTGACACATGAGGTCGGTCAGGCTTCGTCCGCGGACGACGTACAAACCCTGCTGGCGATACGCGGGGAAGAGCATGTCAACGGGGCGCAGCGCCATCCCTGCTGCAACTGAGACGGCCTCTTCGCCGGTGGACTTCATGTAGAAAGAAATACGTCCCTGACGCTGAATCTTCTGCATCCGGTCATCGAAAGCGCGGGTCAGCATCATGTGCCGCAACGCGACCTGCAGGTCGGGAGCTTCGAGGTGAGGATTCCACGGCCCAACGGCGCTGTGGTTGTCATCCAGGACGCGGATCAAAGAGTTCGCGAGATCCGTGACCTCGCCAACGGGAGCAGTGACGTCCGGCTTCACCACCGCACCGGCGGGCGACACTCGTACGTAGCTGAAATCAGGCTTGTCCCCGGGACGGGCCGGAGCATTCGGAACGTGGAGTCGCGACCGCTGGTTCATGAGCTCACTCGTTTTTAGTGCGGTAGGGTTCTAGCGCGCATGGGATAGTACTTGCGTGCGCCGCAACATGCGTTCCAATCTGCACCATGCCCGGCCATTTTCGTGCAATAAACGTTTCACCAGGCCCGCCTTTATTGATATGAAGACATCGAATAAGGCCGGGTGCGCGGATCGGTAGCCCACGATTTGTTCGGGTGGGCCTGCATTATGAAACGCAGCTCGCCGCCCTTCAGGATCTCCTCGTGCCGGATATACGCCCGGGACAGTGGCTGGCCATTCAGGCGCACGGCTCCGACGTAGCCATTCGTATCGGACAAATTCTCCGCCACAATTGAGAAAGTCTTTCCATTGGGCAGATGCAGCACTGCGTGGTCCACGAACGGACGACCGATGACGTACTCACCGGACCCGGGGGTCACAGGGTAGAAGCCCAGGGACGTAAAGATGAGCCACGCCGACATCTGACCCAGATCGTCATTTCCGGAAAGCCCTCCGGGCGTCGGTTGATACTGGCTGGTCACGATCTGCCTTAAACGCTCTTGGGTCCTCCACGGTTGCCCGGCATAGACGTATAGGTAGCCGATGTGGTGGCTCGGCTCATTCCCGTGCGCGTAGTTGCCGATGAGTCCCGTGATGTCTTCGACGTTCGCAAACTGCTTTGGGTCGACCTTGGAATCAAACAAGGTATCGAGCTTCGCGACGAAGCGTTTGTTCCCGCCCATGGCCTTGATGAGCCCCGCAGTGTCCTGTGGCACATACCATGTGTACTGCCACGCATTACCCTCGGTGTAATCACCGTAGTAACCCGCTGCTCCAGGGTTGAACGGGTCACGGAACTTTCCATCACTCTTGCGTGCGCGAATGAATCCCGTCTTCGGATCGAAGACGTTGTGCCAGTTACGGGCGCGCTCATCAAACTGCTTTGCAATATCCTGCCGCCCCATCGAGGCGGCCGTACGCGCGATGGTCCAATCGTCGAACGCATATTCGAGGGTCTTCGACGCCCCTTCGCGCTCCTGATCAGAAGCCACCCAGCCGAGCTTCATGTACGAATCGAGGCCGGCATAGCGAGGATTGGTGGCGCTGGCCACCATGGCATCCAGGACCCTTTGTGGCGGATCGCCGTGAACGCCCTTCAACCAGTTGTCCGCAATCACGGGCACGGCGTGATAGCCGATCATGGTCCAGGTCTCGAGGCCTTGAAACTGCCAGACCGGCAGCACGCCATCCGGGCCTTGCTGCCAGGAAGCCACGAGCGAGCGCACGAAGTCTTTGTTGTCAGATTCGGGGCGCACCAGCGTCAACAACGGATGCAGCGCGCGATAGGTATCCCACAGTGAGAACGTGGAGCGGAATGTAAACCCTTCCGCGTGATGAACCTCGTGGTCGGGCCCACGATAAGTCCCGTCCACATCCATGAAAATGCTCGGCGCCATCAGAGTGTGATACAGCGACGTATACAACATCTTGCGCACCGGCTCGGCCGCTTCGATCTCCACCGCGCCGAGCGCATCGTGCCAGGCGGCGGCAGCCGCCGCGCGCTTGCCATCGAAATCCCAACCTGGCGCTTCCGCATCCAGGTTGGCAATTGCATTCGCCTCACTCACGCCGGATATGGAAACTTTTACATTGAGTTGGGACGCAGGCAGGGATCCGAAATCAAACACGGCGACCAGTCCCCGGCCTTCGCGGAAAATGACATCGTCGCGCTTCGCCCATGGGGCAAACGCCGGATCGTATTCGGGCTTCGGTTGTTCACGGTTGTAGATCTCGACACTGCCGGGCCTGCTGGAAAAGCGCATTGCGAAATAAAGCTGCCGGCCGGGAGCCCAACCGCGTGTTTCGCGATAGCCCGTCACTGTTCCGTCAGGACGCACGCGGATCCGCGACCACAACACCTTGCCGGGATAGTCATAGATGATCGACCGCAGATCGACCAACACGTGAGCAGGCTTACCTGCCGGGAAAGTGTAGCGATGCAACCCGACACGGGCAGTCGCGGTCAATTCGGCGCGAACATCGTAGTCGGACAACGTCACGGCGTAATAGCCCGGCTCCGCCTTCTCCGTGTCGTGACTGAATCGCGAGCGGTAGCCCGACAGCGGCTCGTCGCCCTCACCCGGGTCCAGACGGACACTGCCGGAAATCGGCACGGTCAACACATCGCCCAGGTCCGAATGGCCGGCACCCGAGAAGTGAGTATGCGAGAACCCGAGAATCGTGGGGTCGTCATACTGATAGCCCGCAGCCCACGGATAGCTCTGCTTGAAATAACGGGTCTGGGTGTCGGGGCTGAGTTGCACCATTCCAAAGGGGTAAACCGCGCCCGGAAACATGTGCCCATCGCCCTTGGTGCCGATAAACGGATCGACCGGCATCGTCGTCAGTGCGCTGATTGTCAATACGAAGGTCGCAATGCCCATCTGTACAGGATCCTTTGACTGGTGCGTGACTGTACCGAACGATCGCGGCGTTGTCCTACATTGCACATCGGAACCTCCTTCTTTCGCGGCCGTTGTCGTTGCAGTGAAATTTAAGAAATGATCAGGAGGTGTGTATGAAGATCAAAGCTGGACTAGTGCTCGCTGCGGTGTCGTCTGTGTTGGCCATGGGCGGCGCCCAGGCGTCAGACAGTGCGCGTCACGAAGCGCAGGCCATTGAGAAGGCAAAGATCTCGCTCACCGAAGCCATTCGCATCGCCGAAAAACTGGGCAATGGGCAGGCGACGAGCGCCGAATATGAGTTCAAGAATGGCAACCCCGCCTATTACGAGGTCAAAGTGCTTCGCAATGACGGCCAGAAGCTGACGCAGTACGAGCTCAGTCCGACCACGGGCGCGGTAAAGGAAAAGAGCGACGAGAAGTTCGAGAAGCTGTTCACCCGCCTCAAACCGACGGCTATTCAGAACGCCCCGACCTCCCTGACCCGCGCTATCGCCACCGCGGAGACTCGCGCCGGTGGCAAGGCCAAGGAAGCGTCGGTCAGCCGTGACGGCGATCAGTTGTTGTACAAGGTTGAAGTCGTGAAGCTGGATGGCACCACTGAGAAGCTGGAAGTCAACGGTTCTGACGGAAAAGTTGCTTCCGCCAAGTAAACCTCACTGAGCGCGGGCGCCACGTCAGTGGCGCCTGCGTCCCAACTGCCTCACAAACTCCGCGCCCAACCCGTCAAACAGCACATCGTGACAACTGAAGAGGATGATCTGCAGGTTGTCAGCAGCCCGGAACAATAAGCGTTGAATCAAACGGATCCGCTCGGGGTCGGTGTTGATCAACGCATCATCGAGAATCAGCGGCAAAGTCCCCTCCGCCGCCAGAACTTCCGCCAGCCCGATCCGCGTCACGAGCGAAATCTGCTCCTGGGCACCGCCTGACAACTCGCCGAACGGCTCGTTGAGCTGCTCCGACTGCAGTCCGACGATGTCGAGACCCTCGCCGGCATCGAGGCCACAGCCCGGAAACAACTCCTGCAGATAGGGCCGCACGCGCAAGGTCACTGGCGCGGTCAGCTTTTCCACGACTCTCCGGCGCTCAGCGCTGAGCGTCTCCCACAAACGCCGGGCTGCCGCGGCCTGGCGCTCGAGCCGGGTCAGATCGCCACGGGCCTGCTCAACCTTTGCGGCCGCCTCTTCTTTGGACTCGTAGTGTCCGCTCAGCATCAAGGTGCGCAACTCTCCCTGCAGTTGGTCACCTTCACTACGCACCTCACGGACCCGACTGGCGAGACTGTCCGCGGCGATTGCCAGACGTCGGGCATCCGCCTGGACTTCCGAGCCACCCAGGTCGGCAAACTCCCGTCTTGCTTCGATCAGCGCCCGGGTTGCACGCTCTCGCTCGGCGACAGCGGCATCCAGCTCTTCTTGCAATTGCGCTGCTGTCGGACGTTCCGCGTATTGCCTCACGAAGCGCTCACGCTCGCCACGGAGAGTCTGGTGCTGCGTGCGCAACTCGATCATGTGGTCCCTGAATTCCGCCAGCGCAGCGACGGCTGCATTGCGCTCGCTGGTCACCAGCGCCGCGGCCTCGGGCGCCGAGTCCAAAAAAGCAGGCCCCAACCGCTCCAGCTCGGCCATGCAGACAGCGAGATCCTCCCGCAACTGCCCGAGCGCCTTGGACGAAGTTGCCTTGACCTGCTTGCCGAGCTCGGTGATCTGCTGTTCACACGCGACCCGCTCGTCATGGATCGCGACAGCGCGCGACAGAGTTTCGACACCCGCGATTTCCAACGCAGCCTCGATCTCGCGAGCGGCATCGCCTGCAGCCGTTCGCAAACGCTCGAGCTCGCCACCACCGGGCCGAATTTCAACATCTGCCCACTCGCCAATCGAGATCCGCTGGTTATCGACCACGTGAATCTGAATAGTCTCCCCCGCGGCACGGGGCATCCCATCGATCCACGCATCCTGCTTCAGATGCACCACAATGTTGACCGCGGCACCCTGCAGTTTCGTGGCTGCCGCACGCGCAACCTGATCCAACTGTTGCAGTCGCGACAGGCTCGCATGGTCGATCGAAGGCAAGCGAGCCCGCGCCGCGCGGGCCGCGGCCATCGCCGCCTCCAACTGTTCGAGCCCGGCCACCCGCGTCGCGAGATCCGCCGCTATCGTGCGCAGCTCCACCCGGCGCTGTTGGCGCTCAACTTCAACAAACCGCTGCTCAGCTACGCGCACCGACTGTTCCAACTCGTGTTGCAAGGCGGAGCGCTGTGCGGTCTCGGTCTCGAGCCGCGCGAGATCTTCCGCCAGCCTCTGGATCGTGGCGTCAGCCTGTTGACGCGCGTTGAGAGCAGCGAGGGCGCTGGAAGCCTTCTGAACGCTGGTATTGACGACACCCTGGGCCGTCGCTACCGATCGGCCGGCAATCTGCGCCGCCTCAGCCCGATCCCGGGCGGCAACCGCCTCGGTCTGCGCCCGGATTCGCCGCGCCTCCAACTCAACCAGACCCGCGCGGTTACTTGCCAACGCGTGCGCAGTCTTTTCCTGGCGCTGGAGTGATTCCGTAGCCGCGGCGAGCTTCACCTGCGCATCGTGCAACGCTCCCCGGGCATCGCGAAGTACCTTGCCGTCCTGACCGGTCGCCGTGAAATATCGCTGGTACTCCTGCTCAGCCAACGACATGACCCGCTGCCCCAGGGGCGAGATGGCGGCCACGCCAATCTCGCGAGACAGGCGCTCATGCAGACGGCCGCGTCCGTCCTCATTCAGGTGCTCCTGCACGGGAGCCCGAGAGTCGCCTTGTGACACCATGATCAACGGCCAGATCCCGCGATCGTCGATTCCAGCACCGCGGCTGCCCGGCTGGCGCGTACCCAGGATCTGCCGCAGGGCGTCTTCCGCATCTTCGCCGCGGAGTGTTCTGCCGCCTCCGGAGAGTTGGGCCGAGGCGCCTTTGAGGAATTGCTTCTGCAACTCATAGTCGACTGCGCCGTGCGTGAAGGCTACGCGGACAATCGGCGACTCGGTCGAAGCCCAGCTCTGCAGCGCCTGTTTGCGCTGCGAGGTGCCCTTGTAGGTTTCAAACAAGCCGAACTGCAGGGCCTGGAAAATGCGGCTCTTGCCCGACTCGTTGGGACCGAGGATCAGGTTGAGGCGCGGGGACAGGACGGCGAGCGACTGGTTGAGGCCGCGCCAGTTGCGCACTTCAATCTCACGAAGCTTCATTCGCGGCCTCGCGGTTCAGGCGGTACAGCAGGCGGATCGCATCCAACGACTGCGACTCCTGCAGTTCTTCGAGAGCGCTGGCCATGAAGCTCTCCGCGCGCAGCGCGGCCAGATCCTCAGCGCGCGGCTCGGTTTGCAACCGGCTCGTATCCTGGCGCAGATACACGAGGCGCTGCGCATAGTCTGCCAGCAGGGCATCCAGCTCATCGCGTGCCGCGAGCGAGAGGCTGCCGCGCAGATTCAAATTCAACAAAGTCAGTGATCGCTCCTCCAGGGTATCCAGGCGCCGGCGCAACTCGCCGACCTGTTGGTCCTCAACCAACTCCAGGTCGAGGGTGAGCCAGCGGGTGCGGGCGACGGGAATCCGTTCGACGCGGGGCTCGGCTCCGGGAGCATCGATTTCAACCAGCAGCACCGCGCCGGGATCCGATTCCTTGAAGCGGGTCGGCTCATGGGCGCCCGAATACCAGGCCCGTGAGTTGAAACGGAACGTTCCATGCCAATCACCCAGCGCGAGATAGTCGAAGCCCTTGCCGAGCACGCGACCGGCGTCGATCAGATTGGGCGTTTCGCTGTCAGCACCGATGGCAAAGTCGATGACACCTCCATGGGCCAGTGCAATCCTGACCCCCTCCGCCGGCTCGCGCGCCGGCAGCCAGCGTGTTGGATCGTCCATTTCGTGCCGGCGCAGCAGCGGGCAGGGATACACCAGCGCATCGCCAAACCGGGCCACCTCGCGCCCGGCGAGCACCCTGGCCGAGGGTGCCAGCTCGAGTCTCATGAGCGCCGAATCAGCCGTTGCCGCATCGTGGTTGCCCGGCAACAATCCTATCGGCAGGTCACCAAAGCTGCGCAGCGCATCGGCGGTTTGTTGCAGATTGTCGCGGCCCAGACCATTGTCATCCAGGACATCCCCGGCCACGAGCACGAAGTCAGCTTGTCGGTCGCGCGCCACGGCGGCGATTTCGCGCACTGTCTGGAAACGGATCAGCCGCAACTGGGCAGCCCGCTCCGGCTGCAGGTAACGCAGCTTCAAACCGAGCTGCCAATCCGCCGTATGAATGAATCGGACCACCAGTACCCTCGCCGCTCACATCCAGCCGTACAGTTTATCTCAGGCATGCAAAATGCGTCCCCCGGTGCGATGTGGCCAATCAGGAGTCCTAGTTGAATTGCAGCGGGGCCGGTAAAGTAGCTTCCATGAAGGCGAAGCACACTTATCGCGGTGTCGTGATGCGAACGGATCCGGGACGATTGCGCACCGCTGCACGTCCGGCACAACCTGTAGCGCCCGGGGCCGCCCGGGTACGGGTCGGTCGCGAGACGAGTGGTCGCAGTGGGAAAGGCGTAGCAGTGATAACCGGGTTACCGCTGTCAGGCGAGGAACTGGAAAACCTGGCAACGCGCCTGAAAAAGCTGTGTGGCGCCGGTGGCGCCGTGAAAGATGGAACCATTGAGATCCAGGGTGATCATCGGGACCGGCTGGTCGCGGAGCTCGTGAAAATGGGTTACGACGCCAAACGTTCCGGCGGCTGATTGACCGGGCGCGCGCGTATCGAGCAGGCTTCGCGGATGGCAACCGGGAAAAAATATTGCTAACGTCGCATAGGGCGACTGGCGTCCTGCGAACTTACTTAATTCTTGTCGGGAGTTTTGAATGGACAGCAGTCACGCGGACAGCACCGTGTCTAAGAACGAAGCACAAATCGGCGCCCCCAAGGGGGATGCGTTCCTGTTCTTCCGCAATTTCTTCCGCCACCCGCGGATGCTCGGTTCCATCATTCCGAGCTCGCGCTTTCTCATCAAGCAACTGCTCGAACCCATCGACTGGGAAAAGGCGCGAGTGATTGTCGAGTATGGTCCGGGCGTCGGCGGCATCACCGCCGAGATCCTGCGCCGCATGCGTCCCGATGCCCGTCTGGTTGCAATCGAAATGAACGGGGACTTCGTCAACTTCCTGAGGAAGTCGCTGGTGGATCAGCGCTTCGATGTCGTGGAAGCTTCGGCCGCCGACGTAAATGAAATCCTGAAGAAGCTCGGACTGCCGAAGGCGGATTACATCCTCTCCGGCATTCCCCTGGGCTCCATGCCCGCGGTAGTCCGCGGACCCATTCTGCAGAACACCCGCGAGGCGCTCGCCGCCGGTGGATCCTTCCTGGTATTCCAGTTCACCACCCGGGTCCTTCCCGACCTGAACCGTGTGTTCCGCTACGTGCAACGCAAGTTCGAGCCACTCAACATCCTGCCGGCTCACCTGTTTTTCTGCTCAGCCGAGCCAGCCTGAGAGGACCTGGGCGAGACCGACATGAATGCGCCCGGCAGCCTCGCCGAACGAGGGGCGAGGCTTCTGGCCGCCAGCATCGATGAGTTGATTCTGTTGGGCATCACCCTGCCTGCGCTGTTCGGCGCGATCCCGGTGGTGACCCACGCCGTGCTCCTGGGCATCCCGACCGACCCCACAACTATCGACCCCTCACTGATCGACACCGGTCAGATCGAAAGCCAGATCATCAGCGGCATGCTGTCGGGCCCCGGATTCGTCGTCACCGTGTTGGCGTTGCTGGCCTGGTGCGGCATCACCGCCTGGTTGGTCGCCACCAACGGCCAGACCATCGGCAAGCGCATGGTCGGAATCAAGGTGGTCCGAACGAACGGCTCGCCGGCGTCGTTCGGCCGGATATTCCTACTGCGCAACGTCGTGAGTACCCTGCCCGCCTTCCTGCCGTTCATCGGCCTGTTATACCAACTCGTGATCGATCCAATTTTCATCTTCCAGGACTCGCGCCGTTGCCTGCACGACCTGATCGCCGACACGACGGTTGTCCGCAGCGTGAGCAAGGGTCGAGACTGAGCCTGAACAGTGTATGCGCTGGCCGACATGGGCATCGGCCGACGGATGCTCCCAATCTGCGGTTACTTTCGTCAGGTACGTGCGTAAAATGACCCGCTGCTTTCGTTACCGCGGAATATGTCTTCATGGCCGAAACTACCGAGTGGGCCTTCCCTGAGCGGTTGCAGCCGCGGCAGGAGAATCTGCGCTTCGACCTGGACGCCGCGCTTCAGTCGGTGGTCCAGGTGCATTCCGAGATTCCGGATGAAGCCTTTACGGCCTCCGTGCTGGGCACGGAGCGCATGGGTCACGGTGTCGTCATCGGCTCCGACGGGCTCGTGCTCACAATTGGTTACCTGATCACCGAAGCGGAATCCATCTGGCTGACCGCCAATAACGGGGCCGTGGTTCCCGGCCATGCGCTTGCCTACGACCAGGTGACCGGCTTTGGTCTGGTGCTGCCACTCGGGCGGCTCGATGTTCCGACCATGCAACGCGGGTCGGCGAGCGCCACCACGGTCGGAGACAGCGTCACCGTGATCGGCCACGGCGGCCTGGATCACGCCCTGGATGCCAGAATCATTGCCCGTCGTGAGTTCGCGGGTTACTGGGAATACCTGCTCGATGAGGCGATATTCACCGCCCCGGCTCATCCGCAATGGGGCGGTACGGCGCTCGTCGGCCAGGACGGCAAGCTGCTGGGAGTTGGCTCGCTGCTGGTGCAGGAAGCCGCGGGCCCCGAGACCGTCGATGCCAACATGTTTGTGCCGATCGACCTCCTCGAGCCCATCCTGGAAGACATGTTGAAGTTCGGCCGCCCCGCGCGCGCCGCCCGTCCCTGGCTCGGTCTGTATGCAACTCCGTTGCAGGGCGTGCTGGTGGTCCGGGGGCTCACCCAGGGAGGACCCGCGCAACGGGCCGGCGTCAAGCTGGGGGATGTGTTGCTCGAAGTCGGCGGCGAACCGGTGTCCGATCTCGCCGAGCTGTTCCGGAAAGTCTGGCGGGTGGGACCCGCGGGCTCGGAGATTTCGATGACCCTCGCCCGCGGACGCAACACCTCACACGTGCGCGTCACTTCCGCGGATCGCGAGGACTTCCTGAAGAAGCCCCGCCGGCACTGATCATTCCTTGCGCAGGCTGTCGAGCAGCTCGTCAGCGAAATAGGTGGCCGGGATGGTTCCCTGCTTCATGAATTCCAGGTGAAACTGTTTTTCAGAGAACGAGTCACCCAACTTCTCCTGCACACGCTTGCGCAAAGCCAGGATCTGATCCTTCCCCAGACGATAGGTGATCGCCTGTGTCGGCCAGCGTGAATAACGCGTGACGGCGCGGCGCGCTGAATCACAGCTCGCACGCTTGTCCTGATTCTTCAGAACCTTCGCGTCAGTGCACGAGCCCGGCACGAAATCGACCGTTTCCGAGAACAGGGTCACCGCATCCTCAAACTGCATCAGCCCCAGGTGGATGCCCGTGTCGATGCGGACCCGCAGATCGCGATACAACTTGCCGCGCAGTTGGTAGAGCCGTTCTTCCGGGCTGTAGAAGCCATGGGGCGCCCCCGGTTGGGGCTCGCTCAGCAGCGCCTCCGAATAGAGCGCCCAGCCTTCGGCCGCCATGGAGTCCTGCCACATCGAAGATGAATCCTCCACCGCGCCGGGAGTGAGCCAACGCAGGGGTGAGATGTCATCCCGGTACTGGGTCATGACCTTGTAGTCCCAGTCGTGTCCGGGAAAGCCTTCGTGGGCCGCGAGATCGGGCATGGCGGCCTTGTTGTGCTCGCGGCGCAACAGGGCCTGATCATTGCCGGTAGGTGTGACATAGAAGCGGCCCACACCGGTTTTCTTGAAGGGCGGAGCCGGGTAATACGCGGCGCCATCCAGGCCGGAGCGCAGCGGCGGCGGTGTTACCGTGACATCGAGTTGGTACTCCGAAGGGACATCGAAGATGCCAGTCGAACGCGCATAGGCGACCAACCGTTCACCGGTCTTGCGATATCCCTCCACCATCTCGTCATCGTTGCGAGGCGCATCGTGACTGAGTTGTTCAAACACCGCGCGCACGGCACCGGTTCCGTCGGCGGGGGTGTTCCACTTGTGACTTTTGGCAACTTCCCGCGCCAAGGCGATCATCTGGTCGCGGGAATCAACAATGATCGGTGCCGCCTGCATGAAGAGATCATTGCCGGTGGTATCGAGCCGCAGATTGTTGTGCAGCGCCCAGTCGTACTCCGTACGCCCGAGGGCGAACCGGTCGGCGCGATAATCCGCCTTCAGGGCTGCGGCATCAGTTCCCTGCGGATTGTCGAAGAAGGTATCCGCAACAAACTGGCGCAGGTGCTGATAGGCCGCGGCCGCCTCATCACCGGCCTTCTGCAGCTCGGCCAACAGCGCATCCTTGTGGGCGGATGCAATGTCGGTTCCGGCAATCTGCGGCAACGTTTTCGAAAAGTATTCCGCGTCGGCAACCGGCGCCTGCAGACCGTGATCACGCAGCATCCGCCAGTCGGGCGTGTTTTTCGCGGCAACACCCGCGGCCAACTGCCGTTCCGCGGTCGCGAGATAGTCCGGTATCGCCCGGGTCCGCGCGATGACACTTTGCCATTCAGACTCCGTGCCATAGGTACCCGATCCGGTTGAGGTCATTCCCTGGATCTGCCAGTCGACTCCGCGGAAGGGCTCATCGACAAAGCTGTCGAGCGCACGCTCCTGGTGGCGCAACACCTGGTGTTGGTGCAACAGGAATTCGATTTCGGCCAGCGCCACATTGCGGTCGATCCGGCGGCGTGGCATCAACGAGTTGGGATCGAGCCCGGTGAACTGCTCGCGGAACTCGCCGAGGCGGGTGTCCTCTTCCTTCAGAGCGTCCGCGGAGTAGTCACGCAGATGGCCGTCATTGTCGGCAAGCGATGGATCGAATTCAGAGCCGCCCAGGTAGGTGGACACCACCGGATAGCGCTTCAAAACAAAGACGACGTAGCGCCGCTCGAGGTCTGCGAACTGCTGTTCGGGGCTCAGCACCGGGGCCGCTGGCTGCGTTGCCGTCTTGGGACCGCAGGCAGTCAAAAACAGCGCCGCGGCGCTCAGGAACACGTTGGCTACGCACTCAACTCGAAGGCGCACAGTCTCTCCTCCCTAGGACCTAAGCCTCAATCCGGAATGAGGCTGGTTTGCAACGCGCCAGTTTATACGATCGGGCGGATCAGGCTCGGATCGTCATACTCGAGGAAATTGACGTGCGGCCCCACCGGGTGGGTAACCATGCGATCAGGGGGGTAGGAATTCAGCAAATCCTTGGCCTGTGCAGGACGCCCGCTCAGCCAGGTGTCATAACTGTCCCGGTGAAGAATGGCGGGCATCTGCGTGACGGTATGATCCAGCTCCGATAGGAGGCTGTTGGGAGGGACAGTCACCAGGGCGCAACCCTCGATGACATCATCGTCATCGGTCACGAACCGATCCCACAGTGCGGCGACTCCAAACACGGGACGGTTGACCAGGCGTACATAAAACGGCTGCCGGTAGCCGGCCTTCGTCCGCTTCCAGATGTAGAAGCCCGCCACCGGGACGATGCAGCGCTGTCCGTAGAGCCAGACGGTTTTGTACTCCTCGGCCGCCTCGATGGCGGCAGACTTCACGCTCGGCATGCCCGGCGGCATGGCCTGTCCCACTTCCGGGGCCTTCGTTGCAGCGGGCACCAGACCCCACCGCATCATGACGCCTTCAGATTCCTTGTCGTGCATGCGCGCTGCCGGGACGCTGTGCGTTGCAGCAACGTTGAAGCGGGTGGAGAAAGTCCACCAGGGGTTGTTGACGCTGAGCTCCTGCTCAACCTCTTCGCGGTCGGGGATGACTATTCGTTCGCACATGACACAAAGGGTACGACCGTTGAAAGCGAATCGGAACTGTCCCCGCAGTGCGACACATCACAATGTTAAAGGCTCCTTTGCGCCGCTCACGCTGCAGCGACATGGTGCACAATGGCGACATGCCATCACTGCGAAAGACAGGCCGCGGCACTCGTCGGGGCACAACTATCCATGATGTCGCGCGCAAAGCCGGCGTCTCTCCCATGACCGTTTCGAGAGTTGTAAACGGCGAACGCAACGTCAGGGAAACCACGCGTGAAGCGGTTCTCGCTGCAGTCAAAGACCTGCGGTACGCCCCGAACCCTGCCGCGCGCAGCTTGGCCGGTGCAGAAAACGTCCGGATCGGCCTGCTCTACAGCAACCCCAGTGCCGCGTACCTGAGCGAGTTCCTGCTCGGCGCGCTCGATGAGAGCAGCCGCAAGAGCGCGCAGTTGATGTTGGAAAAATGCGAGGCCGCCTCTCCTACGGGGGAACGTGCGGCCGTCAGACGCCTGCTCGACGGTGGTGTGTCGGGGGTGATCCTGCCGCCGCCGGTCTGCGAGTCGCATGTCATCTTGACGGAGCTAAAGAAAGAGAAGGTGCCGACGGTCGCCGTGGCCACGGGTCGATTCCGACCGGATGCCTCCTGCGTTCGCATCGACGACTTCAAAGCCGCGTACGAAATGACACGTTACCTGTTGACGCTGGGACACCGCCGGATCGCATTCATAAAGGGCCACCCTAACCAGACGGCCAGTGGTGAGCGCTGGTTGGGGTTTGAAACGGCCTTGCGCGAGGCGGAGTGCGATATCGAGCCCCCGCACATCGAACAGGGTTTCTTCAGCTATCGATCGGGCCTCGAAGCTGCGGAAAAGCTGTTGGCCATTGAGCCCCGCCCTACAGCCATTTTTGCCAGCAATGATGATATGGCGGCCGCGGTGGTATCTGTCGCACATCGTAGAGGTCTCGATGTTCCCCGCAATCTGTCCGTCGTCGGCTTTGATGATACGGCCACCGCGACGACAGTCTGGCCCGAGTTGACGACGATTCGTCAACCCATCTCGGAAATGGCGGAAGCTGCGTTGGACCTGCTCATTCGTAAGATACGAACGCAGCGGGATGGAGAAACACTGGAGTCAATGGACCGACTAGTCCCGCACGAGCTGGTCGTGCGGCAGTCTGCTGCTCCTCCGATGGCGTAGGAACCCGCTACTTTGGAGCTTGGAGAAGCTGCGCGAGGTCATCGCGCGTCGTCTCGATGTGGCCGTGTGTCAGCCGGATTACTTCATCGATGTTGCCGCTGATCCAAGCCTCGTAAAGGCCCGTATGTTCAGAGGTTGCACGCTTTACCCGACCGGGCGGCAGAAGGTGCATTCGGACATAGCGTTGTGAAAGCGTGTGGAGTCGACTGAGAATCTCGGCAGCGATCGGCTGCAGACGAGGGACAATGAGCGCGATGTGAAACGCGCGATTCAGGTCTCCGGACTCGTATAGCTCGCCGGCGGCAAGGGCATCGTTCAGATTGCCAAAGGCCAAACGGGTGGCGTCGCG
>Ga0207703_10000841_pt1 | contig 30158 bp, 18 predicted proteins | sample KBSSwiS12_FD_184304 | JGI IMG/M metagenome (GOLD analysis project Ga0207703, IMG submission 184304) | Switchgrass rhizosphere microbial communities from Kellogg Biological Station, Michigan, USA - KBS Switchgrass S1-2 (SPAdes) (version 2) | ecosystem: Host-associated > Plants > Roots >...
CGCAATAACAGCGCCGGCGCCAGCGGCATCGCCAGCAGCGGAAACGGCACCGCTGCATCGCTCGCGCCGGGCGAGACTTCGCGTTCGAGGACCCGGCGCAATGCGGCAAAGCGATCGTCCAGACCGTCCCAGTCGCAGCGCTCGATGCGGCTGTAGACCTGCATCGTGCAGGCGTAGCGATGGCCAGGTTCCAGCTCCAGCACGCGCTCGAACGCGGCCTCCGCGTTCGCGAACTTGCCTTGTTGAAGGCACAGCGAGCCGATGTCGACGTGGATCTTGACGATGTCCGGCGCAAGCCGGGACGCTTCGCGCAGGCTCTGTTCGGCATCGGCGTAGGCGCCGATCGCGTGCAGGGCGATCGCGCGCTGCGTCCAGAAACTGGCCGGGAAGTCGCGGCGGCCGGCCAGTGCGCGCGTGTAGGATTCGGCGGCGGCGGCGAAGTCTTCGCGTCCGAACTGGATATTGGCGAGATTGGCCAGCGCGTCGGGATGATTGGGGGTGGCAGCGAGCACGTCGCGGTAGCAGGCCTCGGCTTCAGCGCTACGGCCTTGCGCTTCGTAGGTGAGCCCCAGGTTGTTGAGCACGCCGGCATGACCGGGAGCACGCAACAGCGCGCGCCGGTAATGGCCGACGGCGAGGTCGTGCTGGCCGCGCTCGCGTTCCAGGTTGCCCAGATGGAACAAGGCTTCGGCCTCATCCGGATCGGCATCGAGGGCTTGCCGCCAGGCCGCCTCGGCCTGCCCGGCATCGCCAAGGGCTAAGGCGCTGCGCGCCTTGGCCAAGAGCGGGGCCACGCCGCCGGCCGCCAGCGGCGGCTGCAGCGCACCGTGGCAATCCTTGTAGCGCTTGCCGCTGCCGCAGGGGCAGGGCGCATTGCGCGGCGGCTCAGAGGCGATGGCGCTCATCCCAGGTGTGCAGCAGCAGAGCTTCGAAGTCTTGCGTATAGCGGGCCATGTCGAACAGCGGGTGGGTGTGGCGGTTGGCGGCGAGCCTGGTGCGCAGGGCCGCCAGGGTTTCCGGCTCGCGGGCCAGGCGCAAGGCGAGCGCTTCGTACTCGGCCAGGCTCGTCGTCACCAGCTCCGGCAGTCCGATCGCATGCAGCTGACTGCCGGCAATGCGCGAGGCCATCGTCTCGCCGCTGCAGGTCAGCACCGGTACCCCCATGAACAGCGCATCGTTCGCCGTCGTGCCCGCGTTGTACGGCAGCGTGTCGAGGCAGACGTCGGCGTGCGCATGGCGCGCGAGATGCCGATCGGGCGGCAACCGGGCGGCGAATGTCAGCCGCTCCGGGTCGATGCCGCGAGCGGCGGCTTCCTGCCGCAGATGCTCGCGCGCCGGGCCTTGCTGCGCGAGCCACAGCGTGCTGCCCGGAACCTCGCGCAGCAGCCGCATCCAGACATCGAACACCGGCGGCAGGATCTTGTACGGCGCGTTGAAGCAGGCGAACACGAATCCTTGCGCCGGCAAGCCGCAGGCCTCGCGCGACGGAGTTTCAGCGGCCACCCGGCGGGTGTCGCTGGGTGCGCAACAATGCAGCATGGTGAGGAAGCGCTCGGTGAAAAAGGCCTGCTGGGCGGCGGGTGTCGCGAAGCGATCGGTGATCACATAGTCGTACCACGCCGCGCCCAGCGTTCCGACGTAGCCCAGCCAGTTGATCTGCACGGGCGCCGGCCGTAGCGCAAAGATTTCGCTTCGCGCATGCGTCGTATAGCCATTCAGATCGATCAGGATGTCGATGCCGTCATCGCGGATTCGCTGCGCGGTATCGTCGGGGGCGTCGGCGGTGCAATCGATGAATCGGGAGAACGCGGCGGCGACGCGGTGACCGAGCGGCGAGTCTTCCGGAGGCGCAATCGAATACGCGTGAGTCTCAAATCGTGCGCGATCGTGTCGCTCCCATACTTCGGTCGCCAGGAACGCAACGGCATGGGTGCGAAAGTCGGACGAGACGTAACCCAGCCGCAACGCCGAACCGCGCGGGTGCGGCGCGCGCGCGGCGACAGGCTCGGGCGGAGCGAGGCTTTGCGCCCAGCGGCGCGCGGCGCGCAGCTGATTGGCCGCCGACATCGGGACCGACAGCGCGGCGAAAGCATTGACCAGCGCGCTCTCGTCCTGCTCGATGCCGCGCACGACGCGCGCGTGCAACGCGGCGAGCCCGTCCCACCAGCATAGATGCTGACGGCAATAGGCAAGCAAAGCAGCCGCGTACAAAAACTGCGGATCGTCAGCGACGGCCCCGGAGAGCGGCGCCTCGGCAGCGGTGAAATCGCCGCGGTCGATCAATATCGACGCCAGATTGGTCTGCGCCACCGCATCTCCCGGCGCGAGTGCCAGGGCGCGGCGGAAGCTCGCTTCGGCCGCAACGTCGTCGCCGCGGGCGTGCCCGCAGATGCCATGATCTATCCACACGCGCGCATCGCCTTCCGGGTGCAGCTTCAGATAGTGCGCACAATGCGCGGCGGCCTCGTTGAAGCGGCGCGCGGAGCAAAGCGAATGCGCCAGATTGCGCAGCGCCTGGCGGTGATCGGGTCGTGCTTCGAGTATGCGGCGGTAGACCGCCTGTGCGCGTCTGCTTGCGCCCGCCGCGTCGAGCGCGAGAGCGTAATTGTTGAGCAAGCTCGGATGGTCGGGGGCGAGAGCGAGCGCCCGTTCGTACGATTCGATCGCCGCCGCGGGACGGCCCTGTTCGCGCAACAGGTTGCCGAGATGGAAGTGCGCATCGGGATCGCGCGGACCGATGACCGCCGCGCGTCGCAGCGCCGCCTCGGCCTCCGCCGGATCGCGCTGGCGAAGCGCGACGCCAAGCATTGCCCAGGCGCGCCCATCGCCGGCATCGAGCTCGAGGGCGCGACGGCTGTGCGATTCGGCGGCGCTTGCGTCGCCGCGTTGCCAGGCGGCCCGCGCCTCGCGCAACGCGGCGCTGGCAGCGGTCTGGCTCACGGGATCGTCCGCGCGATCGGTCGGGACTTCATCACTCGGTCGCCGTCAGCGCCGAGACCAGCGCGCGCAGCTCGGAGGCGATCGATCGCGCCACGGCGTTCCAGTCGCGCGGATGCGGCTGCCGGAACAGGCGCATCGTCGGATACCACGGACTGTCGGCGCGGCCCTGCAGCCAGCGCCAGTCGGCGGCGCAGGCGAGCATCGTCCATGTGGGTCGGGCTAGTGCCCCCGACAGATGGGCGATGCTGGTACACACGCTGATCACCAGATCGAGCTCGGTGATCAACGCCGCGGTGTCGACCAGCGCCCAGTCGGCGGGCAGGGGCCGCATGCGAGCTTTGCGCGCGGCCGGGGTGAAATCGGCAGTCGTGCGCCCTTGTTGCAGCGAATACCAGTCGATGCCTTCGACTTCGAACAGCGGATCGAGCGCATCCAGACCCGCCGAACGGATGCGATTGCCCGGATTGGCCGGATTACCGGTCCAGACGATGCCGACGTTGAGTCGATGCGGCGACGCCGCGATCAGCTTGCGCGCTGCGGCACGCCGCTCCGGCGCGACGGTGATATAAGGCACGTCCGCCGGTATGGCATCGACCGTCGTGCCGAGCAACCTGGGCAGCGACAGCAGCGGGAGATGCGCGTCGTAGCTCGGCAGTCGATCCGCGTCGGCGACCGCCTGTGCGACGCCAGGAGCCGTGGCGAGCAAAGGCGCCAGCGCTGGCGGACAGTAGACTATGCAGTGCGCGCCTGTCCTCGCCAGCGGTGCGACGAAGCGCGCGAATTGCAAGGCATCGCCCAGACCTTGCTCGGTGTAGAGCAGCAAGGTCTTACCTGTCGGCGCCGAGCCGTCCCACGCGGGGCCCGCGAAGACCTGCCGGTCCTTCCCGAGCTCGGACAGCGCGAACCGCGACTCGTACTCGCGCCAGCCCTCGGCATACTGTCCGTCGAGCAACAGCGCAAGCGCGAGATTCCAGTGCGCGTGCTCGAATTCGGGCTGCAGCGCGATCGCGCGGCGGAACGCGCTGATTGCGCCGTCGACGTCGTTGACCGATTGCAGCGCGAGCCCGAGGTTGTTCCAGGCGACCGCGTGGCCGGACTTGAGCGCGAGTGCCGCGCGGAAGGCGGCGATCGCTTCTTCCTCTCGCTCACCCGCCGCGAGCGCCAGCCCCAGATTGTTATGGAACTCGGGCTCGGCGGGAACCGCCTCGACCGAGCGCTGCAGCAGCGGCAGCGCTGCCGCCACGTCCCGGCGTTGATAGAGGATTACGCCCAGGAAATGCTGCGCCAGCGGATGGCCGGGCTGAACCGTGAGCGCTTCCCGGTAGATCCGCTCGGCGGCCGCGGTATCACCCTGCTGGTGCAGCGCAATCGCCTGCTGGACGGAGAGATCGAGCGCCGAAGCAGGCGGCGGCGCTGACACGGCGCCCGACGGCGGCGCGCTCGCAGCCAGCGCGCCGTGGCAGTTCTTGTAGCGCTTGCCGCTGCCGCACGGACATGGATCGTTTCTTCCCGCGGCCGGGACCGAGACCATGCTGCTACCCGCGGTCGCGAGGCCCGCCGCCGCGACCCGGTTCGCCGGATCATCGTCCAGAATGCGCTGAAAGATCGCGGCGGCGGCGCCCCACTGGCCGAGCGCCAGGCAATTGCGTCCGAGCTGCGCAAGTTGCGGTGAGCGCGCGATCGCCGGCGTGAAATGCACGACCAGCGCCGTCAGCTCGTTTTCGGGAACGACGCGGCAGAAGTTGTACAGGCCGTGAAATCCGAACGGCAGGCCGATCGGATACGCGGCCTCGAATGCAAACTGATCGGCCTGGCTCTCGGTGGCGAACCGGATCGCATGGTCGCGCTCGAGCAAGGCCCGGAACGTCCTGCCGATGGTTACGTCCTCGGCCTCGGTCAGCACGATCCGCGGATCGCGCAGGGCCTCGAGCAGCCGGCGCGAGCGTAGCGAAAAGCCGCCATTGCCGATGCGCTGGCCTTCCGGCGCCCAGAACCACTTGGCGCCGATGTAGTCGCAGTCGAGGAAGTCGCCGCGCCACGCCGCCGGGTTCAGCGCGTAGCCATCCCATTGCACCAGCAGGACATGAGGCGTATCGACATGATCGAGCAGCGACGTCAGTACGAAGCGCGAATAATCGTCGCGCGATGCGAGCGGAGCGATCGTCCGGACCTCGATGCCCGGCTCGTCGACTCTGCGATCGGTAATAAAAAGCGATCGTGCAAACCTGATGCCGATTGCCGACCGGCGCAGCGCACGCGCCGCCAGCGCATGGTTGGCGGTATCGACGCAGCACAGCGTGACTCCAGGCAGATCGAGCATGGGAAACCAGATGCGGCGCTAGCTTACGCGGGCGCCGGCGCGACAGCAGCGGCGGGCTGTGTGCCGGCGGCAAGCTCGCGCCAGAGGAGCGCACCGAGAACGACGACCAGCGGCGCCAGATGCAGCGTCGCGCGGTTGAGCGTGGTCAATTCTTGCATCCAGCCCGACGCGTTGGTGAACCAGGTGACGAACAGCAGGAAGGCGATGCCGGTGCCGACGACGACGGCAAGCGGCGCGAGCGGCGGTTGCCCCAAGCGCCGCGCACCGACGATCGCCATCACGACCGCTCCGTACCAGAGCAGATTCCAGCTGCTGGACAACAGGTAGGCGTCCCAGAAAGCGCGCCACCCGGGATCGAAATCGGCATGCAGCTTGTAGCCGAGGATGACGACGTTGGTTCGCGCCAGCGCAAGCAGTGCGAACAGTCCCACCGCGTAGGCGATGCCGACGACCTGCAATCCGCGCCGCGGCATGAGCGCGACGACGACGCCGGGCAAAAGCGTCAGCGCCCACACCAGCCCGGGGATCTTGATCAGTGGACAGCACAGCGCCAGTCCTAGGGCGAGCGCCGCGTCGATCCGGTCGCGCCGCATCGCCCAGCGATAAAAAGCGAGCGCCGTCAACGTATAGATCGTGGCCATCGGCAGATCGGCGTAGCCGGCGAGCGCCGCATGTGTGTCGAGCAGCGGCAGCGAGGCGACCAAGTATGCGCCGACCAGTGCAGCAAGCGGAGCAACGCCTTCGCCGCGCAGCGCGCCGTAAACCGCGCAGGTGAGAGCGATCAGCAGCATCAGCCACGGCCAGTTCATCGCCGAATCGTCCCAGCGGCCGAGCGCAATGCAGCTCCAGACCTGCAGCAGCGGCACCGTTGCCGGGTAATTGGGCGCAGCATCGAAATAGGCGGCGCCGGGACCCGCGAACCACTGCTCGGCGCGCACGAACGGCGCAATGCGGCCCAACTCATACCAGACGCGCGCCTTGGTCGCCCATTGCACCCACGCGTCCCACGGATAGAGCGGTTGCCAGGCGATATCGACGGCCAGCAACAGGAAGCGCAGCGCCAGCCAGCCGATCAACCCGATCCAGACCAGACGCTGCCAGCGAGGCATCGGCGGCCAAAGCAGCGAGCCGATCGCGGTGCGCAGATTGACCGGAGCGATGCGTCCAGCGCGCAGCGCGAACGCGAGCAGCGCGACGGTGGCGATCGCCAGCGGCATTCCAATCGACAGCCAGCCAAAGGCGACGCCGGCGGCGCTAAGCAGGCGCATCCACAGCGTCAGCAACAGCGCGCCGAAGCAGTAACCGAACCCGGCGCGGAGCGCCACCGTACCGCCGGAATCGCCGCCCGCCTGAGGCCAGCCCAGGGCAACAAGCAGCGCCAGGCCGAGCAGCCACGGCAGCATCAGCCCAGCGGTAAGTGCAAGGTATTCCATTTAATGAATCGCGAACACGGCGCCGCCGCCTTCGGCGAACAGAATCTCGGCGTCCAGCGCCTGGCCGCCGTCCCAGCGCAGCTTCTTTTGCGCCGGATCGAACTGCACCCCTTTGCGCCTGAACACCACCAGATAATCGCCTCCGCGCAACTTCGCGGCGTCGGGCATCGTGTTCCGATACGGATCGAAGTAGACGTTGTACGGATAGAGGTGATAGGCGCCGCGATCCCGAAAATACAGCGAGTCCGCGCCCATGAATACGCGCACCGGCGGCGGCGGAAGCTTCGCGCGCGCCTTTTCGATGAACGCGAACAATGCGCCATCCTCCGCGGCGAGATGACGCTCGCGCCATGACTTGCCGCCGTATTGCTGGAAAGTCGCGCGCGCCTCCCGCACCAGGTTCCATTGCCATGGGACATCGAGAATGAACCACGCGCAAACGAACAGACCGCCGGCGATCAGCGGCCGGAACGGACCGATCGTTTGCGGCCGCCACCGCGCCAGGATGACATAAATGATCAAGGCCAGCCCCACGATCGCCGCCAGGGCAAAGGGCAAGGGCAGATCCTGCGCGTCCGCCCCGCCGCTGCGGCTGTTGATCGACCCGCCGCTCCATGACTCGAACGCGAACCATTCGCGAATGCGGTCGTGCAGGACCTGCACGGCAGTCATCGGCTTGGCCTCGACGCCGCGAATCATCATCGGCTGAGTCAGATCGCCGCGGATGATCACGGCAAGGCCATTGATCTTCCCGATCCAATTGGGATCATCGGCAAGCGTGATCGGAAGCAGGCGTTTCGCCTCGACGGTCAGCGGTCGGGTGAAACGGCGCCCGGGCTCGTAGTCGTTGCGCCAGATCAGCGCCGCGGCAACGTCGTTGGGGACGTCGGCCGTGTCCCAGGCGACCGCCGTGTATCCGGCCGACCGGAACGAGGTCTGGATCGAGACGATCGCGATGCCTTGCTTACCGGGAGCGCTGACGCGAAGGCCATCGGCAGTCGGCTGGCCGCTGCCTTGCGTCACGGCGAGCTCGGCCGCGGTCCAGCGCAAGGTAGGCAAGCTGCCGAACCAGCTGCCGGGCACCGATAGCGCCAGGTAGCCGACGATGCACAGCAACGTGCTGGCTGCGAATAGCGAGGCTCCGACCAGCATCGCTCGCGGCGGCGCAGCAGGCAGCGCTGTCGGCGCGGCGATCGTTTGCGGAGCCGGCTCGGCGGCGGGAGAGGTCAAGCGGCGAGAACGGGCCCTAGTAGGCGTTGCGGCTGCGAAAGATGTGCATGATGGTCAATCCGAGAATTCGCAGATCGAACCACAACGACCAGTTGTCGATGTAATAGAGATCGTATTGTATCCGCTTGGGCAGGTCGCTGCTTCCGCGCAGATCGTTGACCTGCGCCCATCCGGTGATGCCGGCCTTGACCAGGTGTTTTTGCATGTAGCCGGGCACGTCCTTGCGGAACTGGGCGATGAATTCCGGGCGCTCGGGGCGGGGACCCACCAGCGACATCTCTCCGCGCAGAACGTTGATCAACTGGGGCAGCTCGTCGAGGCTGTACCGCCGAAGCAGGCGACCGAGTCGGGTGCTTCGCGGGTGGCCGGGGTTCGACCAGACCGGACCGCTCTGTCCTTCGACATCGACCGGCATCGTGCGAAATTTGAGCATGGTGAACGGGCGCCCGTTCGACGTGACGCGCGTCTGCCGATAAAAGACCGGGCGGCCGGATGTGGCGACGATCGCGAGGGCGACAATGATCAATACAGGGGAGGCGATCAGCAGGAGCAGCGCGCCGAGCGCGTAGTCTTCGCCGGCCTTGAGCAGGCGGGCCGTGCCCTCGATCGGCGTGTCGCTCAATCCGATGACCGGCATGCCGGCGATTTCGGAAAAGCTGTGTCGCAGCAGTTCGAAGCCGAAAATGTCGGGCACGTATCGTATCTGGACCGAATGGCCGCGCAGCTCGGCGGCCACGCGGCGGATCTGGTCCTCCTCGCGCAACGGCAGCGCGATCCATACCTGATCGATGCCGCCAGCTTCGAGATCGTGGCCGAGTTGCGCGATCGGACCGCACACCGGCACGCCTTCGATGGAGCTGCCGGCAAGGGCGGGCGCGTCGTCATAGAGCGCGTGGACGACCAGGCCGCTCCACGGCGCGTGGCGCAGGCGCGTGACGACTTCGCGGGCAAGCTCGCCGGCGCCGACGATGCAGACGTGCCGCAGGTTGTAACCGCGCCGGCGCAGCCAGCGCAGCACTAACCGCAAGGCGACGCGCAGCGCGGCGTGCACCAGCAGGCCCGCTGCTGCCGACGAGGCGACCCAGACACGCGAGTAACTGTCGCTGGTCTTGGTGAGAAAGGCGACCATAATGCCGACCGCGACCACGACCGACCAGCCATAAGTGAGCGCGCGCAGGTCATCGGCGAGGCTCGCGCCGCGCTTCGGCCGATACAGTCCGGTCTCGGGAAAGACGACGACGCCGAGCAGCGCGGCGCCTAGCAAGGCGACCAAGTAATTGGGCGGCAGGACTGCGCTGCCGAGGTAAATCAGGTAACTGGCCCACCCGACGATGACAATAACCAATGGATCGACGAGGCGCAGCAGTCGATCGAACGTCGTGGCGTTGCTCTTGAGCAGATTGCGCGGAGCGAGCATCGCAGGGTCAGGGGTGCGGTCGGGAACGATGCTGCGCCAGGGCATCGGTCACATACGCCGAGAAGCGCCGGTTGAAAGTCTGGCGCGAGAAGCGCTCGGCATTGGCGCGGCAGGCCGCGGCCGTTATGCGCTGCGCGGAGGCTTCGAATTGCGCAACCGCGGCTCCGATCGAGGCGATCGTCTGTTCGGCAAACAGCACGCCGGTCGGCGCCGCGGCATCGAGGCCGCGTATGGTCTCGGCGCTGGCGCCACGCCCGAATGCGATCACCGGTGTTCCCTGAGCCTGCGCCTCGAGCGGCGCGATGCCGAAGTCCTCGTCGGCGGCAAAGACGAAGGCTTTTGCCGTGCGCAACAGCCGATCGCGGTGCGCGTCGTCGACAACGCCCAAGAGCCGCACGTTGGGACCGGCGAGCCTCGCCAGCTTTTTCATCTCCGGCCCGTCGCCGGCCACGACCAATTGTCGCCCCGGGAGCGCGCTGAAAGCCTGCACCAGCAAGTCGATCCGCTTATATGGCACCAGGCGCGACACGGTCAGATAGAACGATTCTCGCGGGGAGCCGTCGACCTTGACCGCGGGAACGTCGACTGGTGGATAGATGACATCGGCGTCGCGGCGATAGCAGTTGCGTATGCGCTGGGCAATGTATTCGGAGATCGCGACAAAGCGGTCGACGCGGGCCGACGCACGTACGTCCCAGCGGCGGAATCGGGCCAGCTGAAGGCGCGCGAGCCAGCCGAGCACTCCCCGGTCGAGCCCTGTCTGCGCCAGATATTGAGGCTGCAGGTCCCAAGCATATCGCGCCGGAGAATAGCAGAGGCAGATGTGCAACTGGCCGGGCCCGGTGCGAACGCCCTTGGCGACCGAATGCGAGCTGGAGATCACCAGCTCATAGGGCGACAAATCGAATTGTTCGACAGCGTGCGGCATCAGCGCAAAATACTTCCGGAAGTGCCGCCGCGCAAACGGGAGACGCTGGATGAACGAAGTGCGGATCGGCCGATGTCCCAGTTTCGCCCGATTCGCTTCGGACAGGAAATCCACCAGCGCGAAAAGATCCGCTTCCGGGTAGAGCGCGAGCAGCGCCGCAAGCACGTTCTCGCCGCCGCCCCAGGTGTCGAGCCAGTCGTGGATCAGGGCGATGCGCATTGGATAAATGCCCGGAGCAGAGCTGCCATTGGGTCAAGGCGGCGGGAGCAGTACCGTGTGGCGGCCAGTTGTTCTCGCCGTCTACGATCGGCGCTCAATTGCTCTCGAGCAGGTGCGCCTTTTCGTGAGGCATGAACAGCAGGTCCTCGATCCGGATGAGACTTCCCCACGTCGAGAGAAACGATGGCAGCGACGGAATGCCGACCAGCTGCGACGTTATCCGGTCGAGCAGGAATATGTCGTACTGAAGCGAGGCGATCCATTCCAGATATTGCGCTCCGGGCACCCCGGAGACCCGGCCCGTCATCTCCAGGCTGAATTCGCTGATGATCGCTGGGCGGCCGCGGCCGATCGACTTCTCCGCCCCTTTCAGCACCCTGTATTCCGCGCCTTCTACGTCTATCTTGATCAGGTCCGGCGGCGGCAGCTGCAAATCGTCCAGAACGAACACCGGCACCACGACTCCGCTGCCGTCGCTCAACTCGGCACCGCGCGTGGCGAATCCACCATTGGACCCGATGTGTGGCGAAAAATACGCCCAGCCCGGCCGATCGGATAAGGCGATCGGCATCAATTTGACGTTCGCGAATTGATTTTGCTCGGCGCCCAGCAAAATCAGCCGGCAGTTCTCGGAGTTGGGCTCGAAGGCGTAGCACGTCCCTTCGGCGCCCACCAGCTTGGCCAGCATCAGCGCGTGGTACCCGACGTTGGCGCCGATGTCGAAAGCGATCGAGCCGCGCCGGCAAATCCACCGAAAGCAGGCGACCAGGTGTGGCTCCCACGATCCAGTCGCTGCGCCAGGGACCGACACCGAGGCGTCGTGGCGATCGACCGGGAACGAGATGCCGTTGATAAGGGCGGATCCCAGGTCCGATCGGGCGAATCGGACGCTTACCGGGGTTGGGAACTTCTGCCGATCGAGCGCCATTGTGATGGTGCGCACGTCTGCGACGCTTGCAACGATACTTTTGCCCAGCGCTTCGCGAACGGTGCGGCGAACCTCGCCGGTCAGTTGGCCGTTCACGCCATAGATCAGCGTCAACAGGGCGTCGACATCGACGCCCGCATCGGAAGTTGCGTCCAAAGCGTTACCGTCGGCGCCGTCCAGCGGCAAGTCCTGCGCTAAAGCCCATTGTCCGGTTCGGTCGGGCAGTCTCTGATTCGGACTGATTGCGCGCGCCGCTGTCCATGGGGCTATCCCGAGATCGGGTGTCCAGCTCAATGACCAGCGACCTTCGACGATGATTGCGCCAATACGCTTCGGGTCAGGCAACTCCTCGGCACCATTCGGCACCGACGAGACCCAACCGATTTTGAGCGGACGTCGCCTCGGCGGTTGCAACGAATCGACCTGCGCCGCCAATCGTTCGGCGGCGGCGGCGGAACCGCAAATGAGGCCGTCGGCGAATTCGGCGAGGATCGCAAGCCATGCCGCCGTGCGATCGGCCCGCGACGGCGCATGGTCCGCCGTTCGCGCATCGGGGACCACAAAGTAGAGCTCGACGCCCTGGCGCCGCATCGATTCGTAAATCTCGCGTGACGGTGCGGTTTCGTAGACGGACGAATCTGCGGTCACCAGAATATCGCCGGGCCGCGTCTCGAGCGGCTCATCCTGCCACCAAGACGAATCGATTCGCAGCAGGGCCGCGGTCGCTTTCCTGGCGTAGCGGTAGATTGTGCCGTCAAGAAAAACTGGCTCGACGCGGAATACGCCGGGCGCTTCGTTGAGCCAGGCCAGGGTCATCCGGCCGGCTGCGCTGCCATCGACCGCGCGTGCATTTTCGCCGATGTTGTGCAGCCACTGCCGCGGTCGCTCCGGCGCCGTCCCTTCGTTTCGAGCGATGCAGTGAGCAAGGGTCAGCCAGTCTTGGTCCGTTGGAGGCGTGAGGGCGTCGAGTCGCGCAATCCGGCGCGCCAGTCTCTCGCCGCGCGACCGAGGCCCGGTGCGGGCATACCGCTCGATCGCCAGCCGGTAGCGGTCGGCAATGTCCCTCGGGTTGTGGGCCGCCCCGAGGTGCGCAGCCGCCCGTTTACCCATGGTCGAAGCAGTGGTGCGGTCGAGCATCAAGTGCTCTAACAATTCCTGCAGCGCCTGATCGGTGAATTCCGCGGGCAGTCGCGCGACACAATCCTCGGGCAGCTCTGCGGCGGCACCCACGACATTAACGATGGTCGGCAATCCATAGCCCATACAGTCAAGCACAGTACCCGACGTCTCACCGCGTGAGTGCGCGCGCAGTTGAACCGCCATGTCCGCTGCCGAAAGATAGCGGCGATATTGCTCGGGCGGCGCGAAGCCGGTGACATGAACGCGCCCTCTGGCGTGGCTTCGCGCAACCTGGTCTTCGAACGTCCGACCGTAGGATCCGGTGTCCTTTTCACCGACGAACACCAAGTGGCAACGTTGATCGTCGGCCAGCGGCGAGGCAAGCCAGGCCGCCAACAGGCGGTGATTGAGTTTGGTCGGGCCCATCACTCCGAACGAACAGACCAGTAAGGCGTCCTCGCGGAAACCCAGCGACATCTTGGAGCGTTCCCGCGATGGCGTGGCCGGGAGCGCCCGCAAATGCGGAATCACGGTCCAATCTTCGGCGTATCCCGCTCCGTACCAGCCGTCGGCAAGTGCGCGCGAGAACTCCGAATGGACAATTACTCCATCGGCCTGCTGCAGCACGCTAAGGTTGGCCGGATATTTGAGGACGATGTTGGTTGGGTCGGGCGCGGCAAAGCGCTCGCCGATCGCGCGATAGCCGTGCGAATCGAACAGCGCCCTGGACCAGGCCTGCGGTGCGCGGCCCGTCCATTCCATCTGAGCCAGTACGCCACTCAGGAAGAAGTCATGCAGAACTACGACGCCAGGATGCTCAGCCAGCATTTCGAACATGTGAGCGTGGAAGGTAGAGTTGCCGAAGTGGTAGAGGACGCGATCGTAGAGCCCGGCGTTCTGGTCGAACCAGTCGGCGCTGCGCACGACGATGTTCGCTCGTACCCACGGATCCCGTACCTCGGATTGGTTGACGATCGCTTCGATATCGTAGTGACGGGCAAGCTCCGGCAGCAGCTCCGCGCTGTAATCGGCGATGCCTGACCGTTCGTCTGGCAGCGGCGACACGTATGCTAGGCGCGGACGGCGCGGCGGTGCGCGCTGCTGCGTTTGGTCTGCGCTTTTGCCGCGCCGGTACAGGCGGTTCATCGCGCCCAATGCGTCGCGAGCTGTTCGCTCCCACGAGAATTTTCCGGCCTGCGGTATCGCGTGCCGGCGCAACGACTGGCGGAAGCCTTCGTCGGTCAGGACTTCATTGAGCTTCGTCGTGATCGCAGTCTCGTCGTGAGGATCGAACAGTGCATCGTTTCGGCCGATGACCTCGGGCACGCTCGACGTAGCCGCGCCGATCACCGCTGCTCCGCAACTCATTGCTTCGAGCGCCGGTAAACCGAAGCCTTCGTGCCATGAGGGAAAAACGAATGCCTTGCAGAGGTTGTAAAGCGCGACCAGGTCGGTATCGGGAACGAATCCGGTAACCACGACTTCATCGGCAGCCAGGCCGCGTTGCCGCGCAAGCCGCTTCAGGCGGGCGGTCTGGTCGTCCGTGGCCGAGCAGACGATTGCCAGTTGATGGCTGCGACGGATGGGAGCCGGCAGTCGCGCATAGGCGCCGATCAAGCCCTCGATATTCTTCCGCCGATCGATACCGCCGGTATAAAGAACAAATGGCCGGGTCAATGCATAGCGCTTGGTTATACGGCTCTGCTCTTCGTCGGCGAATACGATCGGCTTGAACGCTGCATCGGCTGCCGTCGAGATGTTGACGACCCAATCGGCGGGCAGGCCGACCCGGTCGATCGCCTCCCGTCGCGAGCTTTCGGAAATCGCAAGCCAGAGTTGTGCGCGGCGCAGGTGCCCGAGCTTGCGTTCGTACCAGGCTTCCACCATCGCGTCCGCGAGATAGTGTTCACGATGGACCAGCGGGATCAAGTCGTACAGTGTAACCGCCGTGGCCAGCATGCTGTCGAACGAGCCGATGCTGGTCAGCACGTCGTCGGTCAGGCCCTCGAACAGACTGGAGACATGTACGGCGTCGGGCTTGAGCCCGGCAATAAATGCTTCGCGCACCAGCTCGCCGGTCTCCATCCGCCATTGACTCGAAGGCTCGAGCTTTGCCACCGGGCCGGGCGCCTGCCATACGACGATCTGCCGCTGGGGCAGCAGAAGGTCGAACTCGGCGCGGAGCGGCTCGACCGAGTCCGGATAGAAGTCGCTCAATGCGACCCAGATCTCGTCTGATCCAGCATTGGCGACCATGGCTTTGGCGAGCGCCAGCGAATACCGCCCTATGCCACGGGAGCGGCTGCCCGTTGACTGGGCGCCTTGCAAGTCGACGACTATTCTCAACGCGGCGTTTGGCCAGGCTGGGCCTGGCCAGGAGCGCGTGCGGTCGCGGCGCGCGCGCGCATCAGTTGCGCATGTACCTGCTGAACCGACTTCGGGTACTCATTCCACCGGACATTCTCCGCTGCGGCGAGTGATTCGGACGAGGCGATGCTAGGCGCCACCGCTGGCGCGTGCGCGAAAGCGAAGGCGCGCAAATGGGCATAAAGCTTGGGAAACGGTGCGAGCAACCGGACAAAGCGCGCCCTCCGCTCGGGATGGCCGCGCACGTGGGCCCACGCGGCCAGAAGCAGTCGCTGTACGGCGCGGCGCGGCATGTTGTCCAGCGCTGCCACTCCGACGTCGGCCCGCCCCGCCAACCGCTTTCGCCAGGCGTTGATTTCGCGCAAAGGGGCGGTCAAACGCCATGATCGACTCGCATAAATCGCGTGCAAATGGTGTCGGGTGTCATCGGCGACGGCCCACCAACGGTGCGTCTCGAACTGCGCCTCAGCCAACCTCAGTCCAGCCGCCCTCAGTTCGTCGTTCAGTCGCTCCAGGCGTTGTCGAGCGGATGCCAGCTCGACCTCCTTGCCGTCAAGACGTGCGCTCATTTCGGCGAAATCGGAGGCCAGGTTTGCAACCCGCGAATGTGCCTCGGCCAACTCGGAGGCGAGCGTGTCCCGCGCACTTTGCGCTGCCTCGAGATCGATCTGCCGCATCTCTGCGATACGGCTGGCGTCGATCAGGTCCCGCTGCGTCTTCGCCAGCGCATTCATTTGCCGGGCCGCTACGTCGCGCAGCCGGGATGACGCGGCTGCCGCGTCGGCGAACTTTGTTGGCGGCGCTCCGGCGTGCCGCGTGCGCAACTCGAGCGCTGCCGCCAGATCGTCGGATCTTATGTCGTGGTCCAGGAAGATCCGGTGGACCTGATCTTCCGTTTCGGCGAAAAATGCGAGCTCCGCCGCGCCGAACGGTGCTCGCGCAATACTGGAGTCGGAAAAATCCAGGTCTCTGATTCCGATGCGAGTCAGCGTATCCAATACGCGCTGGCGATAGGCTGCGGACGTAGTCAAGGCGTCGATATTGAGCGACAGATCCGCCGTGCGTTCGCACACGAGCATCGAATAGAGCCACAATGCGTAGAACGAGACGTAGTCTTCACGGGCCGCGAGCCGGTGATTTCTGTCGTGCGCCAGTTCTTTTTCGATGTCGTCATCGTGAAAGTCGGCGATGCCGCAGGACGCTTTCACGGCGACCAGCGGCGGGGGCAGATCCGCTGCATTGAAAATGCGTTGCGTCGTTGCGTTGAAATAGTCGCCTACCTGGTAAGACCACCACTGGTCGTGTGGATTGCGCCACAGATGGATATGCGTTCCGGCGAGCGCCTCGCGCAGCGCTCCGCTGCGCCCGGTCGTGCGGCAGCATTGGAAGAACGGGCGTCCCTGGGCGCTGTCGATCAGCCCTCGCAAATAGGAGACAAGGTTCCGGAAGGAGGAGCTGTCCGGGGTCGCGAAAAATCCGTCGTAGCTTAGCTCCTTTCGGAATAGCGGTGCGATCGCACCCCTGACCTGATAGAACTCCCAGAAGTACGGCTTATCCAGCGTCGGATGGCGCAGCAGCGAACTGTCGCGCGAGCTGATTTCCAACAAACGGTCTGGCGCGTCTGCGGCATGGCGCAAATGCTCGTTCAGCGGCTCCTGATAACACCAATACCCGGCTGGCGAGCGGCGAAATACCTCGAAGAGGTACGTACTCCCGGAACGGAACAGCGAGTGGACGAAGATCGGCGCGGCGTTCATCGAAGTTACGCGACGGCTACATGGGTCGTCGCCAGAACCAGATCCGCCTTCATGTTCACGAGTCCGACGATAATGGTCGAGGGAGCGCTGTCGACAATCCTGACCATCGCGGCATCGACCCGGCGACTGACGAATTCACTGCGATCGTGCAGGTCCACCCTGACCCCGCAGTTCAGGTAGTAGATCCCCGGCCCCAGCCGGTTGGACAGCTCGAAGCGGACGTCGACCAATTCGCCGGGCAGATAGCGACGGCGCTGCACCTTCAGCTGCTTCGAATCCACGCCATAGACGGTGACGCCCTCGCGCGTCTTTAACAGCATTGCGAAGACAGGGTCGTCGACCGCGTCATTGAATCTGACCTCGTACCGCCAGACGAACGAGCGATCGCTGGGTATGACATTGACGCGCTCGCCCGCGCTGTTCTCGATCCAGCAGGATTCGATCTCGGCCCTGCCGTCACCATAGACGACCTCGCACGAGGCGGCCATCAGCTCCGGGTCGAACTTAGCGGGATCCGGCGAGGATGACGGCGGTGTCGGCGGTCTGGCTCCGGCGCCGAACAAGTGCTGCTCGTATTCGTCGCAGACCGGCTTCGCGGGGCCGAAACGGACGAGGCGGCCGCTATTAAGGAATGCTGCCCGCGAGCAGATCTTCTTCACCGTTTCGAGGTCATGACTTACGAACAAGAGCGTCGTGCCATCACGGCGAAAGGCCTCGATGCGCTGAAAACATTTGCGCTGGAATGCCGCGTCGCCGACTGCCAACGCCTCGTCGATGATCAATATCTCCGGCCGAAATGCCGTGGCCACGGCGAAGGCAACGCGGACCTGCATGCCGCTCGAATAGGTCCGCAGTGGTTGATCGAAGTAATCGCCGATATCGGCGAACGCCTCGATGGCGGGCATCGCCTCCTGCAGCGCTTTGCGATCGAACCCCATCAAGCCGCCAGCATGAAGCGCATTCTGGCGTCCGGTCAGCTCCGGATCGAAGCCCATGCCGAGCTCGAGTATGGCGGCGACCCGGCCGGTAATCTCAACGCTGCCTTCCGACGGCCGCATCGTCCCCGCCACCAGCTTGAGCAGCGTGCTCTTGCCGGCACCGTTCTGTCCGACGATGGCCACGGCCTCGCCTGGGGAGATCGCGAATTCGATATCACGAAGCACCCATTGCTCGGAGGACGGCTTCACCGACGCGCCCAGCCAAGACAAAACCCGCTGCCACTCGGACCGATAGGAGCGAAAGGCCTTGCCGAGGCCCGATACCGCGAGCGCACTCGCACTCACAGCGCGTCGACCATTTCGCCGCTGGCGCGGCGGAACAAGGCGAGAGCGGCCGTCATCAACAGCACAGCTACGGCCGCAACCCAGGCGAGAGCTGAGAATTCCGGCGGTCGGTCAAAAAGCATGGCATTGTGGAAGCTCTGCACGATCGCCGTCATCGGATTGAGCTGCAACAGAGCGCGCACGTTCTGCGGCACGACATCCGGCGTGTAGACGATGGGCGTGAACCAGAATCCGAGTTGCAGTACGATCGGGACGACCTGGCCGACGTCGCGAACGAACACATTGAATACACCGAGCAAAAGGCCCACGCCAAGCCCGAGACCCATGGTCAAAGGGATGAGCAGCGGTATCCAGGCGACCTGCTTCCCGGGAACATGCCCCAGCAGCGCGAAGACAACGAGGACGGCCAGCAGCAGCAGAAGGTTGTTGATCAGCGCCGAGCCGGCGATGATCAGGGGCAGATTGATGCGCGGGAACGCCATCTTCTTCAGCAGATTGCCGTTGTCGATGAAGACGGTCAGGCAACGGCTCACGATTTCGGAGAACAGCGACCAGGCCAGCATGCCGGACAACAGATAGATCGCATAAGCGAACTTGCTGTTCGCCATGCCCGGAAGTTTTGCCGCCATGACCTCGGCCAGGATCAGGGCGAATATCGCGGCCTGGGCGAGCGGATGGATGATCATCCAGACAGCACCGAGCTTGCTGCGCGCGACGCGCGCACGGAACTCGGTGTGGATCGACGACAGGATGAAATGACGGTAGCGCCAGGCACTTTTGAAGTTTGGTGCAAGCATCCTCGTCCTCGCGCGTCGCGTGCGTTCGTTCTCGCCGGCGACACTCAACTGCGAGAATCTCCCCCGGCGGATACCTTTGCAGGCCTAGACCGCCGGCTGGAAGGTCACCGGTGTCGCCGCCGACCAACCTCTCTCATAGTATCAAATCACAGGATCGCCCTGCAGTCATCGCAGGCATGGTTCGCTGCGCAACGTCGATTTTGCAATCACTCAAGAACTTGAATCTGAGGCACAATTTCGGACGCTCACCGCGCCTATGAGGGTCTTGGACAAGTGAACGCGCTTCTCTCGGCGGGCATTATTTTTTTCGCGTTCGTAGTGGGTCAGCGGGCGCTCGATGGATGTCTCGCGTCGGGACTGCGCCGATCTGCATTGGCGCGTCACGTGCTGGCGCTGACTCTCGGGATGGCGATGTTGACGCCGCTGCTGGTTGTGCTCGCTAGCGCCGGTCTATTTCACGTGCCGATACTTGGTGCGATCGCCTGGATCGGCGCTGCAATCGGCTTGCTGCAGTCTCCCGGTTTGTTAAAACCCCGGAGGTCCATCGACTTGCCGGACGCCCTTGCATTGGTGGCCGCGATAGTATTTGCGATCGTCTCCGCAAACGGCCGCGACGAAACGCTGGGCAGTGGACGCGACCAGCAGATCTACGCGGAGGCAGCCGTGGCGCTATCCGAGAGGGGGCATGCTTCCGGCCGCTACTCCCAGCTCGACGAACCGGACCGTATCTTGCTCCGAAGTTTTGGTGGGGTGCTTGTCCCGGGCCTGACGCGAGCACGCAACGGTGTCGACGAGGCGATCAGCACCACGCATCCACTTGGATGGCCAGTCTGGCTCGCGCTCGCCCATGCGATGTTCGGCATCGACGGCGTTTATGCGGCGAATGCGCTCGTGTTTGCGTGGGGCGGCTTGCTGTTGTTCCTCTTGCTTAGACGTATTGCGGCCCCCGGCATCGCGGTCGTGGCAACCTGTTTCTTTCTGGCACTGCCCAGCTCCATATGGATTGCGGGAATTTCGCTGAGCGAGCCCCTAGCCATGTCGTTTCTCCTCGCAGTGCCGTTGCTTGCCGCTGCCGGAATATATCGGTCCCGCTGGAGAATCGCCGCATTGATGCTCGCTGCCACGCTCGTGCGCATGGACTCAGCGCTCCTGATACCTGTCTTGATCATCGTGGCGATGCTCGTCTGTGTGGCGACTCCGGCGCCCAAGACCGCGATGCACGCACGTCGTTTCGCCTTTATCCAGGGGGCCACGTTCTGCGTGGCCTTGCTTATCTATCTGACGTTGTTCCCCGGCTACCTGCGCAGCGTTCTACAGGAAACCGCAGTCATCGCGGTCACCTCTGTCGCACTAGCGCTGGCATTGGTAGTCGCCACGCCTGATTCGCTCACCGCCTTGCGTCGTGTTATCAAGGCGCACCCGACCCGCTTGGTCGCCATTGCGCTACTCGTTGGCTGCTTCGCTTACGCCGCCGCCATTCGGCCGGCACTGCAACCGTTCCACCTCATCCAGCAGGCTTCCGATCTCAATGGTCGACGCGATTTTCGTGAAGAATCCCTGCGAAACCTTGCGATGTACGTTTCCTGGCCGATCCTCCTATTCGCGCTTGCCGGCTTATGTTATGCGATCCAACGTAACTGGATGGGTCGGCAGGGAGCGTTCAGGTCGCTCTTGCTGGTAATCGGAATTGGCCCGGCGCTCCTTTATCTGTGGTCGCCGCAGGTCAGTCCAGATCATCCTTGGGCCGTACGCAGATTCGTGCCCACGATCGTTCCCTATGTCGTACTATTTTCCGCTTTGTTCGTGCACGTGTTGACGAGCCGCCTCGGCAAGATCGGCACGGCTGCCGGCGCAGCCGCCCTCATCGCCCCTTACGCCGCGATTGCGTCCGATTTCCCACTACAGAAGGTAGCATTCCGCGAGAATCAGGGCGTCACCGCACAAATCGAGACCATCGCCCGAGAACTGCCTAGTGGGCTGATCGTCGCGTTGGACGCTGACGAGGACATTTCGAGCGCACTCTTCATTGCTTATGGAAAGCCCGTTGCGATCGTCCCGCGCGGCGTTATGGACAAGGCCCACATCGAGGGGATAACGAGTTGGATCCTGGCGAAAACGCAACTTGGGCACCCGGCCTGGCTTTTGCACGGGCCACAGATGTGGCGCACAGGGGCCGCTATTTCGGATCTGCGTGGATGGGCGATAGTGCGCAGGGGCTTGAAACCGGCCCAAAAACCGCCAGCAACCGAACTGGCCATGCTCCGGTCGGCACTGCTGCTCTCGCGTATCGACGGCCTAGATCCCACGTTCGCGACGCGAATGTTCGGTGGTGAAAGAATTTGGGGAGCGCGGGATGGCGGATTTTTTCCTTCGGAAGTGTCGCCGTTCGGCCAGGTTCGCTACACGGATGGCTTTGCCTGGATCGAAGTGCCGGCCAGTGCGTTGCGCGGCGTCGAGGCGCTAAAGGTCGATGTCTTCTCGTATGCAAGACAGGGGGTGTCGAGATGGATTGCGCTACTTATCGATGGGCAGAACGCTTGGACTGGTGAGGTTGCCCCGGGCGTTCAAACCTTACGGATACCCGTATCGGGACGATTTGAAGGAGAGACTGCGCGAATCGAGATTCACAGCCACGCATCTGACGCTACCGAGATGAATACGGCGGATCTACGCAAGGGGCTAGGCATTGGCCTCGTCGGCATCCGACCACTTCGTGCCGGGGAACCCAAACCGAACCGACCGTCCATTCAAGGCTTCCGATCGCGATTGGCGTTGGTTGGCCTCGCTGACGAACCGCAGCAAGTTTCGCTTGTGGAAGGGTCGACCTTCGTGTTGGATGTGGCAAATACAGGCAGCGAGTTTTGGCCAAGCGTGCGCGAACTTGGGGGTCCCACAGGCGCAATCCAAATCGCCTTGCGCTGGTACCGACGGGCAAATCGCGATGAAATCGTCGGCGACAATCGCTGGGCCCTCGCGATATCGATGCTTCCGGGAGATCGGACTCGAGTGCGCGTGCCACTCGCACCAGTTGCGCTCGATGCGAAGCCGCTGCCTCCGGGCGAATATGAGGTTCGCATTGGGCTGGTGCGTGAGAAGGTAGCGCTGTTTGCGGACAATGGAGACGAGGTTGTGGTGCTTCCTGTCGTAGTTGCACGATGATCGATGTTCGTCACCGCGGTCCCGTCGTGCCAACGGTTGAAAGTTAGGAAGCCGTGAAACTCTGCATACAAATTCCTTGCTTTAACGAAGAGGCGCAGCTTCCGCAGACATTTCGCGATCTGCCGCGCTCGTTACCGGGCATCGGCACTATTGAATTGCTCGTCATCGATGATGGAAGCAACGATCGCACGGCTGAGGTCGCTCGCGGATTGGGCGCTGACGTCTTATGTGTGCCTTTGCACCGCGGTTTGGCAAATGCGTTCGTAGTCGGCGTTGACGCGTGCCTCGCTCGTGGTGCCGACATCATCGTAAATACAGACGGCGACAACCAATATTGTGGGGACGACATCGCAAAACTGGTCGCACCTATCCTGGAAGACGACGCGGATCTCGTGATCGGCGCTCGGCCGATCGCGGAGATCGAATCCTTTTCTCTCGTCAAGAAGCTCCTTCAGCGGGTAGGTTCCTGGGTAGTGCGGGTATTGTCGGGCACACGCGTCGCCGATGCGACCAGCGGCTTTCGCGCCATGAACCGCAAGGCTGCGCTGCAGGTAAATGTCTTTTCGCGCTACACATATACGCTTGAAACCATCGTTCAGGCTGCGCACCATGGAATGCGTGTCAGGTCGATACCGGTCCGCATCAATGCTTCGGTCCGGCCATCCCGGCTGGCTCGTAGCAATTTGCACTATCTGTGGCGCAGCGGCAGCGACCTGCTGCGAATTTTTGTCGTGTATCGGCCTTTTCGGTCATTCATGCTGCCGGCGCTCGCTCTGTTCGCGGTCGCGACAGCAATTGCGCTTCGTTTTGTCTACTATTTTCTTGCAGGTGACGCGGGCGTGGGGCATGTCCAAAGTCTGATCCTCGCCGCGATCCTCTACGGACTGAGTGGGGCATTAATGGCCGTCGCTTTTCTCGGTGATCTGCTCGCGATCAATCGACGAATGCTCGAGGAGGTGCGACTCAATTCCCGGCGCGCACGATTTTCCGCCCATCCGCACGATGACTGAACGCGCAGCGACATGGTTTGTAACGCGGAAATACCCGCCGCGTATCGGCGGGATGGAACGCCTGAGCTGGGAATTGACGACCAGGATCGCTAAACGGCGGTCGGCGCGCATCGTTGCTCTGCGGCGGGGGAACCGCTGGCTGCCGCTTTTTCTCGGCTACAGCGCGCTGCTGATCCTTGCGAATGCAATTCGTGGAAAAATCCTGTTGCTGCATCTGGGTGATCCAGCGCTCGCTCCGCTAGGTCGATTGGCCAAACTATGCAATGTCCCCGTGTGCGTTACCGTCCACGGGCTTGATGTCACTTATCCAAACTGGCTGTACCCGTTTTGGTTGCGAATTTTCCTGCGCGATTTCGACGCCTATATTTGCATTAGCTCGGCGGCTCGCGTCGCGGCAATCGCCAAGGGCGTGCCCGCGTCGCGAACACAGGTGATCGGAGTAGGGGTCACGGCGCCAGGGGAGCCGGCGAATATCCTGCGCGAAGAGGATTTGTTGCTGTTCGTCGGCCGGCTCGTAAAGCGAAAGGGACTCGAATGGTTTGTCCGGGTCGTACTGCCGAGAATAGCGGACCGACGAGATGGTGTGCGACTTGCGATTATCGGTGCCGGACCAGAACGGTCCGCAATCCAAAGAGCTGCCACGGCGGTCGACGTCGCCGATAGGATCACTTGGCTTGGGGCCGTTCCCGAGAGCGAGAGAATGACTTGGCTGTCCCGCGCCGCCGTTTGCATTGCTCCTAACGTGCATGTGCCCGGCGACATCGAGGGTTACGGCGTTGTGGCGCTCGAGGCGGCCGCTGCCGGTTGCGCGCTTGTCGCCGCGGATCTAGAAGGATTGCGGGATGCCATCGTTGACGGTCAGGGTGGTCGCTTGGTCGCCAGCGAAAACGCCGACGTCTGGACGGCGGCGATCGTGGAGTTGCTTGATGATCGCGCTGCCGCCGCTGCGCTCGGCGAGCGAGCCCGCGAATGGGCACGTTCGGAAAGAAACTGGGAAAGCGTCTGCGAACGCTACGAGTCGATATTTGACGCACTCGAGCATCGGACGCATTGGTGATCAGATCAATTCGCAACCGAATCGGTCAAACTTTTTTGCAAAGATGATAGACCTGATATTGCCAGGCAATCGGCCAGATTGGCAGCATTGCCGCCTGTGCTGCCCGTAAGAACCATTGCCACATCGGACCAGTCGCGATCCATCGACGGTCAAGCGTGTGCAGGTCGCGCCATCGGCTCTGAACGACCAATCCCGCGGCGCGAAAAAGGTCCATCCATGTATCCAACGAATACACGTCCTCGCGCAGCCGGGTCTGCTGCGTTCCAGCATAAAAGCCCAATCTGCGGGTGAGGAAGCCCGCGTTCGGCACGAGAATCAGATAGCGCGCCTGCACCGCACCGACACGCACCATCTCCCCCAACGCCCGAGGCTTGTCTGCGAAGTGCTCTAGCGAGCCAAGGCAGGTAACTAGGTCGAACGCGTTGTCCGGCCACGGCAGCGAATCCGCGGAACCCAGTCGGACATCGGCGCCGGGAAGATGCTCGAGGCATGCCTTCACGGCACGCTCTGAGATATCGATGCCGCTTAATAGAGCACCCTGGCGGCCGAGCAGCTCGAGCCACTCGCCGCGGCCGCACGCGACGTCCAGCACGCGCTTGCCGCGCAAATTTCCTAAGCGATGGGCGATGCGGCGGGGGTGCCACGTCGCGCTGGCGCGCGGTCCGCCTTTAGCAGCGTAATAGGTCTGGTCGTAGAATTGCTGTGCCGACTTGGCTTCCTTTTCATCCACAACTTGCCCTCGGGGCGTCAGATGAGACGACGGCCGGAAAGTTTAGGGTGCCGTGCATCTCCTGGCAAAATCGCATCATTTCTGGTTGTCGCTTTTGGCCGGCACTGCCACGATGCAAAGCCGGAATCTGAACAACGGGCCGGTCAATGGAGTCTTCCAGAGCCACCGATCCAGCCATCTGGCAAACGGATAGGTAGAGGGCGAAAAATAGAGCGACTCTATGTCGAAGCCTGCCTGCGGCAGAAGGTTGCGATACTGACCTTCATCGCGAACGGCAATATGTCCCGGTGTCTGGTGCAGGACGAAATTGTGCAACTTCATCCGCTCGACGTAGTGCGATGCGCAAGGTGTAAATATCGCGAGCAATCCACGCGGGCGCAACACGCGCCTGGTCTCGCGCAGTACCGAAAGCAATGTCGCGTCGTCGATATGTTCGACAAAGTCGATCGCGGCAGCCTTGTCGAACGTTGCATCTTCGATTCCACTTAGATGGGCAGCATCGAGGACAACGAAGCGCACATTCCCCGCTCCCTCCGTTTCGGCACGCTCCCGCGCCCGAGCGATGGCGGTCGCGGCAAGATCTACGCCGACAACTTCGCGAACGAGTTTGGCCAATCGTAACGAGTGTTCGCCCGTCGCGCATCCGATCTCCAGAATACGATCGCGAGCGTCCGGCTCGAGCATTCGCACGACTTCCTGCCAGCGAAGCTTGCGTTTGGCGGCGTTGTTGTGAAACCAGTGCTGGCGGTGCAGCTGCTCGTCGAAGTAGCTCGATCCGTACAGCGCCTCGTGATCGGGCCCGGGCCGAGCAATCGATTTCGGGTGCAGGGGGGCGGGCGGACTCACGGTGAATACCGGCCGGGGCTCGTTTATGACGAGATGGCGATTATCCCTGATTCGACGACGGTCGTTGTCGAAACGCAGCCGCGGCGCGAAACGTTCCGAGCTATGGAAGCGCGAAGGCTTTCGGATCTCCGGCGCCGGGCCGGGCGCGCTCCCGCCCGGGAGCGGGCGAGGGCGCCATGATGAGAACTAACTCTCGAGGCCCGTGCCGCGATCGCGCCCGCGCGCACGGCCCTCAGGCGTTGGTAGAGCAGGGCCTCAGAAGTTAACGTCCGCAATCCGGGCGGCGGTACCGCGGAAGAAAGGCACGCTAACGCCGTTGCCGGACTTGCAGGTGATCCCATAGTCCAACGTTCCGGTCGCGGCGTCGTTTCCTTCGACGTCGATCAGCCAGCGCGCGGTCTGGCCGTTGTTCCACTCGGTGCGCTCGCCGGTGTAGATGTAAAAATACGATAGGTCAGCGGTGTTTGCATTCTGGAACGGCGTAACGTTGTAAGGCGCCGCGGGCACGAACTTGGTCGACACAAAGCTGTCGCCCGGATCGCGGATCCGTATCTGAAGCTGCGACACCGTTGCAGGTGCTCCGACCAGGTCGCAGCGGACAAAGTCGGGCTGCGCGACGAACATCGAATGTACGTTGCGATCGGTTGCAGCGTTGCCGATCTGCGTCGGCGGCACCGTCAGCGTACCGCAAGCGCTTTGCCCGTAACAGGTCAGGCGTTTCTGCCGTTGATCCAGCGCGTCGCGCGACTTGGCAATGCGGAAGTCCGCGCTGAAAGTCACGCTTTCCTGGACCGTGCAAAAACCGATGTAGTCTGGAACTGTGCCGTTGGCATCGATCGCAGCGACCGAAAACTTGGCTTTGACATTCGTATTGTTAGGGCCGGCGCCTAATCTGGCGAAAACGTCCGTGTAGCGATGCGAGTCGAACGCGGGTATTGACGCGGTCACCGTGCCGAGTGGAGCAGCCTCCGCGGCATCCGTTCCGTTGTATAGCGTCAGCGTGTAGGTGATCGGCTCGCCGAGCGCGGCGACGTAGCAGTTGGTAGCGTAAAATGGCGTGGTCGTCGAATTCTTGATTCCGATGGAGTACGACGTTGCCCCCGAGAACCCGCCTATGGGAAAGCCCTCGATGCTGAAGCCAACGCCCGATGCGGTCTGAGCCCGGGAGTACGCATAAAAAAGGTCGAGCTGGTTGGCCGGGTCGTGATGCCTGAGGATCAGCATCCCGAAATGCGTCGTGCCGGTTTCAGGCGGACACATGGCAACCATGGTGAATGCCAGGGTTTGTCCTGCAGGCACGACGAATTGGCCGCAATCGTGGAATCCGGGGTCATGCGCATTGTTCGATTCGTAATAATCGAGATCAAGCGTGATCGAGTTGCCATTGGGATTCTGGACGGTTACTTCGCTGGTGAAGGTCGCGGTGAACGCCACAACGGGGAGTACGATCACGGACCCGGAACCGGCACTGGTTTGCGCTTGCGTCACACCGCTTGCGCACACGGCAAGCGCGACCCAGATAAAGCGCAGCCAGTTGCTAGTCTTCATAACTCTTTCCTTTGTCTTCCGTGTCTGTTGATAACTATGGTCGCGCCCCTGCCCCGTGCAAGCGCCGGCCTATTGACCGCAACCGGAGCAGCAAGTTGCCGGCCGGCGATCGCCGGCCACAGGACCGCGTCGACGCCTACGCTGAAACGCGGCGGCGACGGACCAGCGCGAGCGCTGCGATGCCGATACCGACGAGGAGCAGCGGTGTCGGTTCAGGGATCGGCGCAAGGAATTTGATGTTCCGCGCGGTGACGCTGAACATGTAACCCTCGCCCGCTGCATCGCTCTCGCCCAAGTTGCCCGTGGGCGGATTGAAGAACCGGTGGCGCTGCTGCAGCAGGGGTTGGGGCGGCGGCGCGTTATGAGTGAGCCAGTATTGATCGTAGGCGCCCGTTGTCAGCCCGGCGATGTCATTCCATGAAATCTGAAGATCGTTGAGCCCGTCCGTCGGTTTGGGCATGTATAACGAGGTGTCGTACGAAGTAGCCGTCCCCCCGTCGCCGCGGTCGGCGGGTAAGGAATTGATGTAATCCGCTACGTCCTGCCCCAAGGGAGGCGGAGGTGGCGGGGGTGTAAAGGAATCCGACGAGCCGCCTTCGCCGGTGCCATCACCGATCGGCCCGGCGAGCGCCGCCCCGGAGCAGGCAAGCGCCAACCCTCCGACTAAAGTCAGGTATGCAATGGTTTTCGTCATTTCGGTCTGTTTTTCGGTTGCGTACCCCTCGCCCCATGCAAGCCAGCAGATTCCGTGCCATCGGGTTTTTCCCTGCTAAAACAGGATGGCGGCAGCCCTCGGGAGACCATCGTCCGGCGTCAATGTAAGATTCCTCGACGTTTCGGGCCCTGGCCCACCCGCCGGGCGCCCCGGCCGGCTCCTTTCAGCCCGATGTCCCGCTAGCTGCACCGCGACGGCGAACAGGATCCGAACGATATCGTCTATTGGATTTTGACATGAGTTTACCGAGTTGCGCAGCGGCCGTTCGACGTTCCGCCTTTGGTACCCTACAGGGCCCGGTGGTACATTCCGGCACCCTTTCAGAACTCTCCACGGCCATCGGGCCGCCGCTATTGACCCCATGACCAAGCGTGCATTGATCACCGGCATCACTGGCCAGGATGGCGCCTACCTGGCGCAGCTTCTGCACGGCAAAGGGTACGAGCTGTTCGGCCTGGTTGCGCGCCGCGGCACCGAATCGCTCTGGCGCCTTCGGGAACTCGGCATCGAACAGGCGGTTTCGCTGATCCAGGGCGATCTGACCGACCTCTCGTCGCTGTTTCGCGCGATCGAGATCGCCGAGCCGAACGAAGTTTATAACCTGGGCGCGCAGAGTTTTGTCGGTTCGTCCTGGGCGCAGCCAGCGGTCACTGCCCAGGTGAATAGCATCGGGGTGGTCAATATTCTGGAGGCGGTGCGGCGATCGCGCCCGGAGACGCGCTTCTACCAGGCATCGTCGAGCGAGATGTTCGGCCTCGTCAGGAACGAGGCGCAGGACGAGAGCACGCCGTTCTATCCGCGCAGCCCTTACGGCGTGGCCAAGCTCGCCGGCCATTGGTTCACGGTGAACTATCGCGAAAGCTACGGCATGCACGCCTCGAGCGGCATTTTGTTCAATCACGAATCACCGCTGCGCGGCGTGGAATTCGTCACACGCAAGGTCACCGATGCGGTTGCGCGCATCAAGCTCGGCAAGCAGAAGGAGCTTCGTCTGGGCAACATCGATGCGCAGCGCGATTGGGGCTTCGCTGGCGACTATGTCGAGGCGATGTGGCTGATGCTGCAGCAGGCCAAGCCCGACGATTACGTGATCGCCACCGGCATCACGACGACGGTGCGCGAAATGTGCCGGATCGCGTTCTCGCACGCGGGACTCAATTACGAGAATCACGTCATCGTCGACCCGAAGCTCTTCCGTCCAGCCGACGTCGACTTGCTGCGCGGCAACGCCGCGAAGGCGCGGCGCGTTCTTGGTTGGCGCCCGAAAACCGAGGTGGCGACACTGCTCCGCGCGATGGTCGATGCCGATATGGCCCGCGTAGGCCGCGAGCAGGGCGCGTAGGTTCGTACGGTCGCGATGTCCGGCCTCGCCGACGCGACGTCCCAATTGGACCGCGCGCGAGATCATGCAACCGCGGGGTCCGCGCGCAAGCCGCGCGTTTTCCTCGAGTGCACGACGACCAACGCCAGCCGATACAACACTGGAATCCAGCGGACGGTGCGCAGCATCGTTAACGCGGCCTTGGGTTTGCCCGGGGACTGGGTCTGCGTTCCGGTCATTTTCAACGGGCGCTACTTCGAGGCGATAGATCGCCTACCCGCGCCAAGGCGCGCGGATTCATCGGTTGCACCCAGCGGCATCGAGAAGTTTCGGCGCGCGTTTCATCTTGCACGAACTGGTGCGATTCGGTTTCTGCCGTTCGCTGCGCTTCGCGCCCGAGTCAATTCGCTTTCATTCGAATTTGCATTGCGGCGAGCGGTGTACGCCATGCAGAACTTGGGACGCTGGGGAGGATCATTTCGTCGCCGCGGTGGCCGGATCGCGTTTGAGCCGGGCGATGTCGTCGTGTTGCTCGATGCGACCTGGGGAATCGATCTCTCGCATGAGCTTCGGCGTGCGCGTGCGGGTGGCGCGCGGGTATGGACCGTCGTGCAGGACCTGATCCCGATCAATCATCCGGACATTGCGCCGGAGGGCTTGCCGCTACTGCTGGATGCATGGCTGCGACGGACGATCCCCTTGTCGGACGGACTCCTCGCGATCTCCGGTACCGTAGCTGACGACGTTCGTGCCTATATGCGAGGCCGAATCGACGATCCGAGTCGTCGATGCGTCGATAGCTTCTATCTCGGTGCCGGATTTGACGTAGCAGCGTCCGGCGCGGTGGACGTCGCGCGAGTGATGGAGGTGTTTCACTGCTGCTCCGATGACGTGTATCTGGTCGTGGGGACGATCGAGCCGCGCAAGGACATTGGACGCATCCTCGGTGCTTTCGAACAACTCTGGGCCGAGGGCAGTTGCGCGGCGCTGATGCTGTTCGGTCGCGCCGGATGGCGTTCGTACGACCTGATTGA
>Ga0207703_10000844_pt1 | contig 30104 bp, 16 predicted proteins | sample KBSSwiS12_FD_184304 | JGI IMG/M metagenome (GOLD analysis project Ga0207703, IMG submission 184304) | Switchgrass rhizosphere microbial communities from Kellogg Biological Station, Michigan, USA - KBS Switchgrass S1-2 (SPAdes) (version 2) | ecosystem: Host-associated > Plants > Roots >...
GAGGAAGCCGCAAGGTATCTAGCGCGGCGAATCGAGGAGATTCGACAGGCCGCGATCTACGGAACACGGCCACGCCGCAAATTCCGAGAAGCTGCGACGAGATACCTGACCGAGTTTGCTTGGAAGAGAAGCATCGAGCGCGATGCAAGGGCGCTGAAGGATCTGGACCCGTTTGTTGGGGATGTATGGCTCGACTGTGTTCACAACGACAGCTTCAAACCGTACATCGACACGCGTCGAGATCATCCTCCAAAGGGAGGCAAGCCGCTGGCTGCGGGCACTATCAACCGCAATCTGGCGGTGGCCCGGAGGATCTTGAATCTCGCCGCGCGTCTGTGGCGGGACAAGGGATCTACGCTGACGTGGTTGGCGCAGGCTCCACTGATTCAGTTATTGGAGAACAAAGGAGCACGCAAGCCGTATCCAATCGACTGGTCCGAGCAGGAGCTGTTGTTCAGCGAGCTCAGCCCACATTTGAGGCGTGCCGCGTTGTTCAAAGTCAACACCGGAATGAGACAGAAGGAGGTTTGTCAACTCCGGTGGGACTGGGAACAGCGTGTGCCGGAGTTGGACACGCCCCATATCAAGCGGACAGTGTTCGTACTGCCGGAGTGGGTGACCAAGAACAAGGAGGCGCGCGTCGTCGTGTTGAACGACGTTGCACAACGGATCGTGGACGAGCTACGCGGTCAGCACCCAACGCATGTCTTCACGTGGGAGGATCGGAAGGGTCGGCGACGGCGGCTCTGCCGTCTCAACAACTCAGGCTGGAAGGCAGCACGGCGCCGAGCCGCAGCCCGCTACCAGCAGGAGCTGGGCCGACCAGCACCCGACGGTTTCAGGCGGGTCCGCGTGCACGATATGAAGCACACCTGCGGCCGACGGTTGCGAGCAGCAGGTGTCAGCCTGGAAGACAGGCAAGACATCCTGGCGCACAAGACCGGCCGGATCACGACCCACTACAGCGCGCCGGAAATCGGCAACTTGGTGGCAGCAGTGAACCGGATAGCAAACTCACGCGGAATTCACGCGAGAACCGTCCTACGGTTAGTAGCGTGATCGTAAATCATTAATTTATATGGTGGAAAGGGAGGGAATCGAACCCTCGACCCCGGCATTATGAGTGCCGTGCTCTAACCGGCTGAGCTACCTTTCCACAGGACTGGCCAGAAACCGTGGGCTGCGGGAAACCGCGCCCCGGATTCCAAGGGGGCGCGCATTGTCCTAGCCCTCATCCAAAAGTGCAACCGCCGAAACGGGGCCGCACAGCGGATCGTTCAAATTTGCAGGCTCAACAAAGACTTACACCCGCACGGCCGGCTCAAACATTGAACCGGAAATGCATCACATCGCCTTCCTTCACGATGTATTCCTTACCCTCGAGCCTGAGCTTACCCGCCTCCTTCGCCCCCGCCTCGCCCTTGCCGGCGATGTAGTCTGCGAAAGCGATGGTCTCGGCGCGTATGAATCCGTGCTCGAAATCAGTGTGAATGACACCCGCCGCCTGAGGCGCGGTGGAGCCCTTCCTCACGGTCCAGGCGCGCGTCTCTTTGGGTCCGACGGTGAAGTAGGTCAACAGGCCTAACAAGGTGTAGGCGCCGCGGATGACGCGATTGAGGCCGGGCTCCTCGAGGCCCAACTCCTTCAGGAAGTCCAGACGGTCGGCTTCATCGAGCTGGGCAATCTCTGCCTCGATGGCGGCGCACACTGCAACAACAACCGCACCTTCGCCAGCAGCGCGTTTTTCAACAGCAGCCAGCAGCGGGTTGTTGTTGAAGCCGGTCTCAGAGACGTTGGCAACATACATGACCGGTTTCGCGGTCAACAGTTGCAGCTCGCGAATGTCGAGGCGTTCTTCCGGAGTCAGCTCCATGCCGCGCACGGGCTTCACCGTATCCAGATGCTTTTTGACACGCTCAAACAGTGCGTGCCTGCGGATGGCATCCTTGTCGCCACCCTTGCCGGCCTTGGCCGCGCGATCAACCGCGCGCTCCACAGCAGCCATATCGGCAAGCGCGAGCTCGGTGTCGATAATCTCAATATCAGCAATCGGATCGACTTTGCCGGCCACGTGCACGATGTCCGTGCTCTCAAAGCAACGAACAACGTGAGCGATGGCGTCGACTTCCCGGATGTGCGCCAGGAACTTGTTGCCCAGCCCCTCCCCTTGTGACGCACCGGCAACCAGACCAGCGATGTCTACAAACTCAACGGTCGTGGGAATGACTTTCTCGGAGTGCGCGATGTCGGCCAGTTGCTGCAAGCGAGGATCGGGCACCGGCACGACGCCGACATTGGGGTCGATCGTGCAGAACGGGTAATTTTCAGCCGCGATCTGCGCGCGAGTGAGCGCGTTGAACAGGGTCGACTTGCCGACGTTGGGCAGACCTACGATACCGCAGCGGATTGCCATTTGAGTAACTCGCTCCTAAACACGGAAAAATTCCCGGGGGCCCTGTCCGCGCTAACCCGGTGCAGGCTTGCCAGTCGAACCATTGCGGGTATGCAACCTGTGGGTTGCCTTCTGCCCGCCATCCGAAATCAACAGCGGCACGATATCGAGGCCTGCCGCTATGGCCTCATCAATGAGCCGGGTGTCGTCCGCGGACGGCCGTCCCAACACATAATTCAACACGCCGGCGCGGTCGCCGGGATGTCCGATCCCGATCCGCAGCCGCCAGAAGTTATCCCCCACCTGGGGCGCAATATCCCGGATGCCATTGTGGCCCGCGGCCCCCCCGCCCTGCTTCAACTTGATGATCCCGGGCGGGAAATCGAGATCGTCGTAGGCGACGAGAATCGAGTCGGCGGGAATTTTGTAGAAGTTGGCCACGCTCTGGACCGGACCACCACTGCGGTTCATGAAGGTCATGGGCTTCAATAACCACACCTCGGTGTCCGCAATCCGGACCTTCGCGAGCTCGCCCTGATGGCGTGAGTCGCTGCGAAGTGCTCCACCCAGGCGGCGCGCCAGCTCGTCAATGAGCCAGAACCCGGCATTGTGCCGCGTGCGCGCGTACTCCGGCCCGGGGTTGCCGAGACCGACAATCAACTTGAGCGGCACACCTGACATGACAGCACAACCACCGCGAACCGCGGCCTATGTAGCGGGATCCCGGCCCCGCACGCTGGCACGACCGACAGCATAGCCGGTCGACGGTACAGCGACGGACTCCTGGGTCCCCGCGCGCCGGCACAACCGGCGGCGGGGCCCAGGCACATCTCTTACTTCTTCGCTGGGGCCTTCGCAGGAGCGGCCTTCGCAGGAGCGGCTTCCGCCTTCGCGTCGCCACCCTTCGCCGCACCAGCAGCAGGAGCTGCGGCAGCGGCTGCACCCTCGGCAGGTGCGGCAGCAGCAGCTTCTGCAACTGGCTCCGGCTCCTGGGCGCGTGGGCTGTGGATGGACACAACCGCGGCATTGCGATGAGCCAGCTCGGGAACCGTGACTCCCGGAGGCAGGGGAATGTCAGACAGGAACTTCGTTTCGTTGAGGTTCATGGCCGACATGTCGACTTCGAGGAACTCAGGCAGGTCCTTCGGCAACGTCACAACTTCGACGTCCGCGCGCAGATGCGACACGACGCCGCCCTGGACCTTCACGCCCGGGGAAACAGACGCGCCCTTGAAGTGAATCGGCAGCTTGAGGCGAATCGGCTCGGTCTCGATCACGCGCTGCAGGTCAACGTGCACGACGACGTTGCGCGCCGGATGCATCTGCACGTCTTTGACGATCGCTTCCTGCTGCGTGCCGTTGCTGATCTTCAGCTGCACGATGGAGGAATAGAATCGCTCGTCACCGATCATGGTCAACAGGTTCTGTTGATCGAGGATCAACGCCTGTGCATCCTTGTGACCGCCATAAATAACAGCAGGAACTTTGCCCGTGTGACGCAGGCGGCGGCTCGCACCTTTGCCTTGCGTCTCGCGGACGTCCGCGCCGAAGGTGAATGAAATACGCATTAGAGTCTCCAGTAGTTACAACAAGTGTCCCAGCCGCGACCAGAAGGGACACACCTCGAAAATCAGCCGGCTCACCCGGCTGATGCAATCAATCAACGTACAACGAGCTGACCGACTCTTCGTCCCGGATACGCCGGATCGTCTCGGCCAGCAGCGCCGCCACCGACAATTGCCGGATCTTTCCGCAATCGCGGGCGGCCTGTGACAGCGGAATCGTGTCAGTCACAATCAACTCATCGAGCGCCGACTTCGTGATTCTCTCAATGGCAGCGCCGGAGAGAATCGCGTGAGTGATGTAGGCGACCACTCTGAGCGCACCGTCATCCTTCAGCGCCTGAGCAGCCAGGCAAAGCGTACCGGCCGTGTCGATCATGTCGTCCACGAGCACGCACGTCCTGCCCTCAACCTCGCCGATGATGTTCATCACCTTCGACTCGTTCGGCCGCGGACGCCGCTTGTCGATGATGGCCAACTCGGAATCGTCCAATCGCTTGGCGAATGCCCGGGCACGCACGACACCACCCACATCAGGCGACACGATGATTTTGTTCGTGTATGCCTGTTTCCAGGCATCGCCCAGCAGAACCGGGGACGCATACACATTGTCGACAGGGATGTTGAAGAATCCCTGGATCTGGTCGGCATGCAGGTCAACCGTCAGCAGGCGATTGACCCCGGCCTCTGAGATCATGTTCGCAACCAGGCGCGCCGTAATGGCTGAGCGCGTCGCGCGCGGACGCCGGTCCTGGCGCGAGTAGCCGAAGTACGGCACCACCGCGGTAATCCGAGCGGCTGAGGCGCGCCGACAGGCGTCAACCATGACCAGCAGCTCCATGAGCGTGTCATTGGCCGGCGGAGAGGTAGGCTGGAGGATGAAGACGTCGCGTCCGCGAACGTTCTCCATCAACTCAACATTGATCTCACCGTCGCTGAATCTACCAACGTATGCGCGCCCGAGGGGCGTCTGCAGATTTCGTGCAATTTCCTGCGCCAACGCTGGATTTGCGTTGCCCGCGAAAATAGCCAGCGTGTCGCCCGTCGTGCTCACTGATCACCCCGGCCGGCGCCCTCGACAGGCCGGTCGACTCTCAAAAAGGGGGCGGATCATACACTATCCCCGTCCCGAGGGCTCGACTAGAGGCTCAGGCGTCAGCGGAACGGCTCAAGTCATTGATCCATAAGCACATCACGCGTACGCCGGCCATCGATCGTTTCCGTACCCTGGGCGCCCGACGATGCAGTTACGACGAGCAGCCAACGGCGCTTGCCAGCGCGCCGGCTTTCTGCAGCAGCGGCCCTGCGGTTTGGGCGCTTATCTTCTTGCCGGTCTGCGCCTCGACCTCCTGGCGGTAGCCGGTCAGGGCTGAACAGGTGGCTGCGGTGTCGTGGACGAGATAGGCAGTGAGTGCCTGCTGGATCTTGCTCACCAGGCCATTGCCGGGCCCGACGCCAATCGACAGCGATAACAGATCCTGGAAAAGGATGCTGGCTGAGGGCGCGAGAGTCGCAATGAAGCTGCGGGTCTTCGTCGGCATCGCGGTATCCGAAGGTGTGCTGACTATGTAGCGACCGATCACCTGCCCGGCAGAATTGATGCCCATTGCGTAGCTTTCCGTGACACTGCCCGGCGCAAATCCTTCAACCGTCGCCCCGATATCAATCAGACTGCCCTGTTGAGTCACAAAAGCATGAAGTTGACCACCGGCAGTCTCGGACTCTCCCGCCACCTGATCCAACTCGTTCAGCACATTTCCAACACTGAAACCACCTCCGAGGGTTCCCAGGTCGACCAGCGAGCCGGCCGAATAAATGAAGGCGTGATGCTCACCACTGGCTGCAGCGGATATACCCGTGATCTTCCCCGCATCGTTGATGGCTGTTGGAACCGTATAGTCGCCTCCCAACGAGCCGAGGTCAGTGGCGTGACCTTTGATGTATACAAATCCGTGCAAAGTGTCGCGGATCTGGAAGCCGCCGGTCACGGAACCCTTCGTGTTGATCGAATGGGTCCCGGACACAAACGATGAGTAGCCGGGGACGAGGTCGACAAACGTTTTCCCGTTGTAGAGGAAAGCGTGGGTGACACTGTTATCCGTATATGTGCCGGTAACCTGACCCTGCCCGCCGATGGCTTCCGAGGTACTGCCGGGATGTGACTGGCCGAACTCGTTTACCTTGCGGGCTGAGTAGAGCAATGCATAGCTTTGGCCACCGGAGGGTGTTGCCTGTCCAGCAACCCGTCCGGACGCATTGATTGCCTTGCCGGAGCTGGTCGCTCCCGAGGGCCCGAGATCGGTCAGCGCACCGCCTTTATATAGGAAGGCATGCGCCTCTCCCGAAGCAGTCAACGCGAAACCCGTTATCTGCCCGGCATCGTTGATGGCGCTGGCCAGGCTGCCTGTACCTCCCAGGGCACCCAGGTCCTGCATTTCTCCGTTGACGTACATGAAAGCATGGATCTGTCCGTTCGCGTCTTCCGAGTATCCGGTCGCCACGCCGGAAGCGTTCAGATCCGCCACCACGGTGAAGCGCCCGCCGAGCGTGCCGAGATCCTGCACTTTGATATCGGCACCAATCGCCAGAGTTGGCACCGCAACAACCATTGTCGAGATGGAAAATCTGGCAGTCCGTTGTAGGAATTCCGAAGCTCGGCTCGGCATGATGGGGCTCCCTTGTGATGTCAGATCGCTTTATGGATGGCGAGGCAAGGCGGACAGAGATACCCAGGCCCGGAAGCAGTCGGGATGAAACCGTAATACCTCGAGGCGCTCTCCTTTCTGCCATTGCACGGCGTATTCGGTGCTGGGTTTTTCGATCCGATACTTTGGAATTTCGCGCCCGCACACACAGCAACACTGGCCAGAGCCCGCGCGCCCCAGGCCACTGTGTTGGTCGGGCGGTGGAAGCTCACGATTCGTCACCTTCTCATTGGCGCGTGCGCGCAGCTCATCGTTGGAGCTCGAGTCGTTTCGTTCAGAACGTGCATGGCGGCGGGGACCCAGGTGCAGCATAAAGACGCCATGAGTGGGAACTTCTGTCCCACCAGCAGCAACTGCCATACCCGCCGTGACGGCACGAGGTCGTGCCGATGAAATTGCCAAACCGGGCCGTAATAGCCAGACTCTGAAGAACACGAAAAAGCAGCGGGCACAGGGGAGCGCAGCGGTGGCCAATAACCATCAGAATTTCTATATCAACGGCGAGTGGGTCAAACCCGTTGCGCCGAAGTTTCTGGATGTCATCAATCCGGCGACCGAGAGCGCCTATACGCAGATATCCCTGGGAAGTGCAGCGGACGTTGATCGGGCGGTTGCGGCAGCCAAGGCTGCATTTCCCGCATTCTCGCGGACGACGCGCGACGAGCGCCTGAAGTACCTGCGCAAGATTCTCGAAATCTACAATTCGCGCTACGAAGAGATTGCGGAGGCGGTGAGCGATGAGATGGGCGCGCCTCTCAAATTCGCTCGGGAGGCCCAGGCCTGGGCCGGACGAGTTCATCTCGAAGCAACGATCGCGGCGCTGGAGGCGCTGGAGTTCTCCTCCCAACGCGGCAACACACGGATCATTCGAGAGGCCATTGGCGTCGTCGGCCTGATCACCCCGTGGAACTGGCCTCTCAATCAGATCGTGTGCAAAGTGGCACCCGCCGTCGCCGCCGGTTGCACCATGGTGCTGAAGCCAAGTGAAGTGGCTCCGATCAGCGGGATTGTGTTCGCCGAAATCGTCCATGCAGCAGGGCTGCCGAAAGGGGTGTTCAACCTGGTACAGGGCGATGGCCCCACCGTAGGCGAAGCGATGTCGGCACACCGGGACATTGCCATGATGTCGTTTACGGGGTCGACCCGCGCGGGCATTCTCGTTGCAAAAGCGGCTGCCGATACGGTGAAGAGAGTCTCACAGGAGCTGGGCGGCAAATCGGCCAACATCATCCTGGCGGATGCCGATCTCGAGGACGCGGTTCAGCGGGGTACTGCCGCTTGTTTCTCCAACAGCGGACAGTCCTGCGATGCGCCGACGCGCATGTTTGTTCCAGCGAGCCAGCATGCCAGGGCACTGGAGATTGCCAAAAAGGTTGCGGACACGCACCGCGTCGGCTCGCCGCGGAACCCGGCCACGGTTCTGGGCCCTGTCGTCAGCAAAATCCAGTTCGACAAGATCCAACGCCTGATACAAACGGGCATCGACGAAGGCGCCACGCTCGTGACGGGCGGCACCGGCCGGCCGAACGACCTCGACTCGGGCTACTACGTGAAACCGACCGTCTTTGGGAATGTAAAACACGAGATGACCATCTCGCGCGAGGAAATCTTCGGACCGGTGCTGTCAGTGCTTCCGTACACCAGCGAACAGGAGGCCATCAACCAGGCGAATGATTCGGTCTATGGCCTTGCTGCGTACGTGTCCTCGAAAGACCTCGGGCATGCGCGGAAGGTGGCGGAGCAGTTGCGTGCCGGTACGGTCAACATCAATTACCCGGACTGGGACACACACGCGCCCTTTGGCGGCTACAAGCAGTCCGGGAATGGTCGGGAATATGCAGACTGGGGCATCCACGAGTTCCTGGAGGTCAAGGGCGTGGTGGGCTACGGCAAACCCTGACCACGCCCTGCCTCGCGACTACTGTTGATAGGCGCCGATGTTGATCTGTCCGTTAACGGTCCGCGGATTGCCCGCAAAGTCGACGGTGCCATTCACGCTGCTGCCGAGCACGACACCCGTGTTGATGGCCGGGGAGCCGGAGGAGATATCGAGGTTGGGCGTGCTCAGGCTCAGGAACTGAGGATTGGCGAAGGCGCTATGCGGATCCTTGCCGGTTCCCGACAGATACTTGGTGAAGCCGGTGTAGGTCTTGCCGTTCCAGATCCACTGCGCGTTGGAAGCGTCGGTGGAGTAGTAAAGATTGTAATCCACATCGACCGGGTTGCTCTCGGATTTGGTGTAGTTGTTGAAGAACAGATCCTGGCTCGCACCGGCGTACACAATGTTGTCCTTGAATACATTGTTGGTGGCGTAGTACTGAACCTGGAATTCGCCACTTCCGGTCTGCTTCACATCGTTCGCGTACAGCGTGTTGTTCACTATGGTGCAATGATCCGTGCCACCGCGCTTGCTGTCGTAACCACCGATTGAAATACCGTTTGAGTTACCGTGGTAGATCAGATTGTTTCGCAAGGTAATGTAGTCGGTGAGCTTGCCTTTGTGCTCACTGGCGAGCTCGACGTTCAGGTCGGTGTCATGGACGGTGTTGCGCTCGATGACGATATTCGTGCCGCCGTCGACGTAGATGCCGTCGGCCGCATAGGCATTGCCGTAGTCCGGATTGCCATATGAGGTGATGTTGTAGATGGTGTTACCGGATATCGTGCCGTTACGCGCACGATCATAGGCGGTCTGGGGCGAGGTCCCCTCGTAGCCGATCGCATCGATTCCGATATTGTTGTTGTCGTGGATCAGGTTGCCGGTCACGGTGAAGCTCTCGACGTTGCCGTTCAGTGTCAGGGTTTCACTGCAGCCGGTCTTATTGTGATCCACCTCGTTGCCGCTGATGGTGAGATTGTTGATGGACGCAGGGGCCTGGGAGCCATAAATCGCTATGCCGAGCGCGTTGCTGGCGCAGTTGTCGGCATTGGCCGGCGCGGTGGTCGTGATGTTGTGGACGTGGTTGCTCAGTAACTGGATATTGCTGTCGGCTCCGCTGACATAGATGCCGACAGGCACCTGGGAATCGCTGCTGGAAGTGAAATTGCGGATTTCCAGGCCGCTCACGGTGATGTAATCCCGGTTGCTGATATTGAAGAGCCCGGATTGCCCATTGACTACTTTGAGACCCGTTCCATCAAGGGTGGCAACTTCGCCTGGATAGCTTTGAAAGGTAATGCTGCCGGCGGCGGCAGAGCCCGAGACAGAGGGAGTAACAGCTTCGTTGTAGACTCCTGCACGGATGTTGACGGTGTCGCCGGCTTTCACCGACGTCGCCGCGTGTTGGATCGTCCGCCATGGCGAAGCTTGCGTGCCGGGGTTGCTGTCGCTTCCCGACGTGGCGACGTAATACACCGCGCCGGTGGCAAGATTGATCAGTGCGGATTCCGATTGTTTTGGTTCGCCGATGAGCCGTGCGGTCACAACGAGCCGAAAAGGCTTTGGCAGGGTGGCCGGTGCGGTGTAAAGACCCGCACGCGTAATCGTACCGACTTCCGCCGAGCCGCCTGAGACGCCGTTGACTTCCCAACTCACCGGGTCAGAGGTCGAGGCGGAAAACTGCAGTCGCCCCCGGAGTTGAACGGCTGAGGCGGCAGGCGAGACGGAGAACGTGTGGACCGGCGCTCCAACTTCACGAGCGTCAACGGGTACTTGCCCTTGGGCGGCACCCATCAGGAGAGCTGAGACGGCGGCTGCGAGAGTGACAGGCATGGCATTCTTCATTTTCGCTTCCCTTCCCAATTGCTTACACAAGCTTACGATAACCACCGAATTCTTTCGTTTCCGGCTCCAGGGGCGAAAATAGGACGCCGCGGAAGGCGCTGTCAAGCAGACCTTCGCCTCAATGAGTGGCGTGGTGATTCACCAGGAAGCTGCAGACGCTAGTCGGTCAGAACTTGAAGTTTGCACCCAGATACAGGATGCGACCGCCATAGGTGCTCGCGTAGAAGCGTGCCGTCGTATCGTTGCCCACGTGCTGACGGTCTTCCGATCGTGTCAGATTGATCACCGACCCGTTGATACTGAGGTTGGGTAGCACATACCAGGAGGCATTCAGGTCAATCTGCTGAAAGGGATCGGAGTAGTAGTTCAGCCCCGAGACGATGCCATTGACCAGCTCGCCGCGCCGATTGTAGGAAGCTCGCAGGAGCAGAAAGCTGTTTTCGTAGAAGACCGATCCATTGACCTGCGTTCGCGCGCTGCCGACCAGGGGCGAGTTGCCCACCTTCTGCCCACCCAGCGTGACATCGGTCATGGAGGTGCTGTTGTAGGTGAAGTTCGCCTGAAATCCCAGCCCAAAGGACAACGTGTGCTGGGCATACACCTCGACACCCTGCGAAACCGCATTGGTGCCATTTGCGCTCGTCTGGTATGGCTGAATCAACGCTACGGCCGGAAACGTCGGCGGGATTGGACCCGGCGGAGTGGGCACTGCCGCCGCGGCTGCTGTGCCCTGCACGCCGGAGGTGTCCAACGGCCGTGAAGCATCAATGATCAACGGCACGATGAAACTGGAAACGTTCTTACGAAATAACCCCGTGCCCAACACCGAGCCGGGTCGGAAGTACCATTCGAGCCCCAGATCGAATTGCCATGCCTCGTAGGGTTTCAGCTCCTTGTTGCCACCCGTGCCACTCCACCCCTGGTGGTCGCCAAACGCGATGCGTTGAGCTTCCCAGGCGGCACTGTAGTAGTTGAGGTCCTGTTGAGAACCCAGGTCGGTGTAGCTCGGCCGGGCAATGACCTTCGCCACCGCGCCTCGCACGAGCAGATCACTGGTGAGGTCGTAAGCCACGTTAAAGCTCGGCAGGACATCGGTGTATGTTTTGTCCACGCGGTTGAACTGAAAGACATCCGTTTCCTGTTGACTCTGGGTCAACGGGGGACATATGCCGGTGGCGGGATCCGGAGTGCAATGTTGGTCGCCGTCGGCGTCAGTGGCATTGCCCCACGGCGTGTAGAGCCAGTGATAGGCGAGGCGATCATTCGACTGGCCGAATTGCCTGGTCCTGGCGACCCTCACGCCCACATTACCGCGCAATCGGCTCGTCTTGAAGTTCGCCTGAATGTATCCTGCGTAGATCTTCTCACCCACATTGTAGATAAAGTCGGTCTCCGGATGCTCCACGGCGGGTCCGTATGTTGCGTTCAGGTAGTTCAGGTAGGCCGGAAAATTGATCGCCGGGAAGATGTTGGTGTGAAAGCCATTTGGGAGCCTGCCCAGTGGTGAGCTCAAAAAGAAATCCGGCTGCGCAATGCTGGCGTTCGGATCGCCGCTCTGGTACTGCGTCTCAGTAGCCGCATCCGAATACCAGTACGTATTGCCGGTTTCGCGATGCACCCGGCCCGAACGATACTTGGCGCCGAAATTGATCGTCGGCACAAAGCCGCCCAACCGCTTCGTAAAGTCGAGTTGGAAATAGGTCTGTTGTATCTTCGAGTTCGTATAGGATGAATTGGTGGAGCCGAGATCGATCTGTGCCAGGCCGTTGCGGATGTTCTGCTGAATATCCGGCGAGAACTGCATGTAGAGATCGCCGCCCGAAAAGTCCCACACGCTCAGGTGATTGCCGTTGAGGGCCTGGGTCGCCGAGGTAAATCGCGGCTTCGCCGACATTTTGAAGGACAAGGAGGGTCCGCCGCTGGCACTCGTCCTCCCGCCTTTCGCATCCGCGTCGAAGCCCTCACCGTGATATTCCAACTCGAGATCGAACGTGTCGGATACCGACTTCTCGCGGGTGTAGAGGCCCGAGAGCTGTGGCGTCTCCATCGTGCAGGGCGTCGGATTCAGCGAGCAGCCACCGGTCGGCACGGCGAAAGTGGCCGAGGTCATGACCGTGTTGCTGGGATCGAGGGTGGCGCCCTGGAACAGGCCGTTGTAGTAGCCCCACTCCGGAATCTTCAGTGTGTTCTGGATCTGATCGTTCTTCAGGTCGAAGCGGAAATAATTCGCCGTCAGCGTCATCTCATCGAGAGGCTTCCACTGCCCGGTTGCCTGCAAGCCGGTGCGAACCCGCTTGCGATCGACGACCGTCGCATCGACCGATTGCGGCGCCCAGTATCCCGAGTAGGTTTTGCCGGCCTGATCCACAACAGCCTTCTCAAACCAATATGAAATCTGGTCGAAGGCCGGATAGGGGTTGTGATTTACATCAGTCGCCACGGAGCTGCTGTTGGGCCACCACCGCCAGCTCTCGGTCGTCGCCTCCATCGTGCGGCTCTCGCGCTTCTGCCAGGCCGCGCCGACCAGCAGTCCATAGGTTTCGGAGCGGTCTTTCCACGATACCAGGCCCGAGACCTGCGGATCGACGTGACGGGTCGTATCCGAATCGGTGCCTTCCGCCGCAAGAAATCCGGACAGCGAGTCCATTTCCAGGGGGCGGCGGGTGTGCAGAATGACGGTACCACCGACTCCGCCTTCATCGATACGAGCCTCCGAGGTTTTGAACACCTCCACCCGCGAGATCATGTTGGAGGGTAGCTGCGTGTAGTTGAAGGAGCGCGATGGCTCATAGCTGTCGGAACCGTCAACGGATGCAACGTAGTTGCCATTCAGCTCCGTGAGGGTGAGGTCCGAGCTGAGGCCACGAATGCTCACTTTGTCGCCTTCGCCACCATTGCGCGAAATGATCACGCCGGGAACACGTTGCAGGGCGTCTGCCACGTTTTTATCGGGAAACTTGCCGATATCTTCTGGAGTGATTACATCAACAGTGGCGTCGGCGGCGCGCTTGACATTGAGGCTGGCATCGATCGAGTGCCGATAGCCGCTGACGATGACTTCCTGGAGAGGAGCTTGCGGAACGTTCTGCTCGTCCGGTTTGTCAGGACCTTCCGCCCCCACAACCGGGAGAGACAACACACAACAGGTGACCATCGCGCCTTTCGAGCGCCATCCGTAGCAGCTCATCGACAACTCCCCCTGAGCTCGTTGCCGGTCGCATGTAAACGATAACCTTCGTGAATGGCGCCGTCAACGCAGACCAACATCCCATATCGATCCGCGGCAACGTGACAGGGGTTGGAGTTTATCCTTCCTTACTTTCCGGCCTGGGTGGCCAGCAGAGCGCGGGCTTCCAGGGTGAGCGGGTGGTCGGGCGCGAGGCCGTTTGACAGACACCGCACCGCGCGCGTCAGGAGTATGCGGATCTCGGCTTTGGAGGTCTCGCTCATCCGGGACTGTGCCAGATGCAGCAGCGCCTCCCCAACATCCGCACTCGTGTCCGGTCCTCGTGCCAATCCCTCGAAGAGCACCAACGCGTCCTTCGCATATTGCTGCGCGTGGGTAGTGTCATGTTCAGCGAGAGATGCCGCGGCTGCCATCTGCAAAACCCTGGCCTGAACTACGGGTGAAGTCGTTCTATGGTAGCCCGCCAGCTGCAGCGATCGGTCACGATGACGATGAGCCGATTCCCAATCCTGCCGGGCAGAATCCAGCAAGCTCGTGTATGACTCCACCAGGGTACTCACGTACTGACCGCCGGCTCCGCTTCCCAGGTCATTTGACGTTACCTCATGCAATACGAGGTCAGCCTGCTCCCAGCGCTTCAACTGCAGCAGCATGTTTGCCTTGACCAACAATCCCCTGGCGAGAGCGAACGGACTACCCGCGCCGCGTCCCTCTTCAATAGCCACATCGATGGTCTTCAATGCCTCGTCAAACAGTCCCATGCGTCCGAGCACGTTCGCATAGCTGATCCGACTGGGGATCGGCAGCACTCCCGAGTCGGACAGCTCCAACAGGCCCTGGTTGCTGAGCCTCAACTCCGCCAGCGCACCCCGGATCTCCCCCATCGTCACCAACGCAGAGGCGGCATTCTCATGGGTCCACATCCGCTCGGAAGTGTGATCACGGCCGTTCATGTCCTGGACCCGGCCCATGAGCTCGGTGATTCGCAGCATGTCCTGCGGTCGATCGGCCGCGAGATATAGATTGCTCAACTGTGACAGGATTTCGCCATAGATCGGACGGTACACGCTGCCATCTTCTTCGACGACCCGCTTCGCCTGAAGTGACAGTTTCTCCGCACCCGCGAAATCCCCCTGATCCGCCGCTACCACGCTTTCAGCAACCAGGCAGCCAGCCTCGAGATCCGCATCGGCATGATCCATCCGCTGCAGCAGTTGCCGGGCCTCCATCAGACGCTGCATCGTACCTTCGCTGATGCCCGCGTTCGTATCGCCGAGCACCCGATCGCAGAGCGCGTAAGCCATCAACTCGGGGTCGTTCTCCTCACGCCCGATCTGATGAGCTCGCTCGAGCAACTCGTTCGCTCGACGGCTTTCCTGAGCGGTGCCATAGACATCGGCCAGGTAGATCAGCATGCGACCGCGGAACTTCGGGGCGTTCCGATACTGACGCTCCAACCGCTCGACGGCGGCCTCGATCCGTTCGCGGTAGTTGGTCGCGGCCGATTGCGGGCCCTGGTCGGACAGCAGCAACTGCCCCAGGAAATCGTTTGTGGCCGCGACGCGCTGCGACTGGAATCGAGCCTGATCGCGCTGGTTACGCGCCTCCACTAACTCCACGGTTGTAATGGTCACCGCACCGAGCAGGACAACCAGGATGGCAGCGGCTGCCGCGACGGCCGCCCGATGCCGCCGAATAAACATTCCCGCGAGATAGCCCAACGATAACGGCCGCGCTGACACCGGCTCCATCGCCAGCCAGCGGCGCAGATCCTGTGCGAAAAGCTCCACGGATTTGTAGCGCTCGTCCGGATTACGCCGCAGGGCCATGCCGAGAATGTTGTCGAGATCCCCGCGCAGCCGACGCTGTCGACCGGCATCAACCGTGGAATCCGACAGACGCGGCGGGTCCCGCTCGAGCGTCAATTGCATGAGCTCTCGCGTCGCGGTGCCTCGATCGAACCAAGGATGCCGGCCAGCCAGCAACTCGAACAGTATCAGGCCCAGTGCATAGATGTCCGTGGCGGTCGTGACACTTTCACCGCGCAATTGCTCAGGCGCGGCGTAACCGGGCGTCAGACCAACCGCCACGTGGCGGGTCAGTTGCGTCGCATCCGTGGCATCGGCGGATACCAGGGCGGCTACCCCAAAATCCAGCAGTTTCACGATCCCATCCTCACTGACGAGGATGTTCCTGGGCTTCAGGTCTCGATGGATGATCAGGTGACTATGGGCATGGGCCACCGCGGCCAACACATCGAGGAACAGCCGGATCCGCTGCTCAACGTCGAGCTTGTGGCGGTCACAGTACTGATCGATGCCTTCGCCACGAATGTACTGCAGGACCAGATAGGGTTGACTGTTGGCAGCCACACCGGCGTCCAGGAGGTGCGCGATGTGTGCATGCTGCAGTTTCGCGAGAACCTGGCCTTCGCGCACGAAGCGCTTTGCGGACGGATGGCCGATCAGCGCGGCATTGAGCAGCTTGACGGCCACCTGGCCCTCGAAACGGCCGTCGCTGCGATGAGCCAGCCAGACCGTCCCCATGCCGCCGTGACCGATCACCCGGTCGAGCGTGTAGGCCCCGAAGCGCTCCCCGGCGAGGGTCGACGCATTCAGTAATGCCGCCGGGTCGGTCTGCAAAAAGTATTGCTGGTCCAACTCGGCCAGCTCGGTGAGATACGAGGCGACCAGGTTGGCTAGCTTGGGATCCCGGCGGCGCAGCGCCTCCAGCCATGCCTGCCGCTGCGACGCCTCCAGGTCCAGTACCTCATCGAGGCAACGGCTGACTTCCCGCCAGGAATCTTCGAGCGTTCGTTTCGTGACCACCAATTTTCCCGACTATCCTGCTCATCCATAGGATATCGGTTAAGGCAGCAAAAAGAGGACATCAGGCCCGGGAACGTTCGAGCTCGCTCGTATGCCTGCGGGTGGCATTGCGAATGAGCGGTCGCGCCCACACACCGACGCTCAGCACGAACCCGAACGTGAGATACAGAAACAGCATCCCCACCCGCAGGCCGTACTGATCCCCGAGCCAGCCGATCATCAGGGGCACGAGCGCGCCGCCCATGATCCCTGAGCACAGGATTCCAGCGAAGGGGCCGTGGTGTTGGGGTACGGAATTCAGGGCTAGCGAAACCAGTGTGGGCCACATGATCGAGGCGAAGAACCCGATGCAGGGAAAGGCCACTCGGGATACTTCGGCCGGGCCGAACAGGGCCAGCGACAGCATGCACAGCGCACCGAGCGCAAAACCAATCAGTACGCGGCGGCTGTCAAAAAGCTTCAGCAGGCCCATTCCGAGGAGACAGCCCGCAGTCATCAGTCCCCAGTAGTAGGCCACTGCATCCGCGCCACCCTTGTGCGGGTCTACCTGGTGGTAGCGCTCGAGAAACGGAGACATCCAGTCGGCCGTGCCCTGCTCGCAGCCGACGTAGGCAATGATGGCGAGAGAATAAAGCCAGACATAGGGATTGCGCAGAAGCTGCCGGTACATTGAAAGCGTGCCCGCCGACTCTTCCTCCGTGCGCTCCACCTTCGGTAGACGCAGCAACGCGATCACCACCACGCAAAGGCCAGCGACCACGGCAAATATCCAGTAAATCGACACCCACGGAAGCGCGGGAGGCGTCACGCCGCCAAGGAGCCCGTAGATACCCTCGACATCGCGATGCGCGGGATCGAGGTGACTGACCAGGTTTGAATAGACCAGAGGACTCACGAAGGAAGCAGCGCCGAAGATGAGCTGCGCGAACGCTGAGTTGAATGCAAAGTGCTCTTCACCTCCGGCCACACGCAACAGCGGATTGATTGCAACCTGCAGTGCGGCCATTCCCGCCCCGATTACAAACAGCGACGTCACGGCCACTGAATAACTGGGGAAGGCCGCGAAACCTGCCGCGCCCAGGGTTGCCACGACGAAGGAGGCAACCATGAGCTTCTTTTCACCCCAGCGCTGTACCGCAAAGCCCGCGGGAATCGACATCACACCGTACGCGATGAAAAACGCGAACGGCAGGACAGCGGCCAGGGTGAGCGACACATGGAAGCCGGCGATGATGTCCGGAACCAATGGCCCGAGGATATTCGTCAGAAAGGAAATGACGAAGAATACGAAAAAGACGACGCCAACCAGGAACCGGCTTCTGCCCAGTGTCATACAACAGGTACCTGGCTGATGTTGTTCTTCGGGTCCATCCAGAACGACTCGTTTACAAAACGGCCGAAGATTTCGCGCGGCAGGATGGGCGTGCGCTCGATCGGCTCTACTTTCGGCCGCACCGTGTGCAGGCCGGGCATGCCGACCCGGGCATCAAACTCGTCCGCGTTGTAGGAAATGTGTTCGAAGTCATGTTCGAACCACGGCTCGCCAATGAACTGGTAGACCGCGCGCATGGCTGCTTGCGGGTTGCGCACCAGGCTTTCGTAAGTCAGGAGCAGCAAGTGGCCGGGTGCATATTGGCCATAGAACGCATCCTTGGTGGCCTGGAAGGAAAAACCGACCATGCCGCGCGGATCGGTCAGCGCCTCGACGCGAGAATACACCGTGGTATTGGTGTCGAACCGGAACACCTTGCTAACGCTGAGCGGTTGCTTGCGCACCAGCCGCTCCATGCTGTCCAGCACCCAGGACAACTGCCGAACGCAGGCGATGACCTTCGCCTGAGGAAACAACGTGTCCAACAACTGCATCCGGCTGCACCAAAGCCGACTGGTATCGAACACCACGCCGGCATCCGCTTGTCCCGCGTAGAAGTTCTCGACCAAGCCGCGCAATATTGCAGTGCGCTGGTCGTCAGAGACGTCGAACGAAAAGTCGTTTTTGCTGCTCGCCTCCGCCATCACCACGCCCATGATGTCAGCCAGCGGGCTGGTCATGCCCGCTCGGAAACGGGGGTTCTGATTGAGGATGGCGGCCAGGAGAGTGCTGCCTGAGCGCGGCATCCCGGAGATAAAATGGAACTTCCGCGCTGACTTCGCGACCTGGGGTGCGGCAGGCATAGGGGCGCTCTCCTAATGATTCACCGGGATGCTCTGCGTTGGAACGTTCCAACCGCTCACCTCGACGACCGGTGTCTCTCCCCCCGGCGCGGCGAAATGTGCGGTCAAGGTAACCGATTCGCCGGGCCATAGCGTAATGTCGTTGTCGCTCCACAGAATCGGCGCCACGGGCTCCCCGCCCGCGGTCCGCCTTATCAGTAAATGCTGGAACAGCGCGACTGTTTTGGAGGACGGGGGCACCTTCAAAGTGACCGTAGCAACGTCCTCGGTTCCATCATGCCGCACGGTTGCCTGGATCTCGCTCGTTGCGGTCGGCAAGGATTGCAACGGGGTCAGCTCCGCATATCGCGTCACTGGCGTGAGATACCAATTCGAATGTGCCCAGTCGAGCTCGTCGGTTTGGGTAGAGAGCCAATAGACGTTGCGGCTGACCGTCTTACCGTCCGCTGAAGTGAGCTCGAGCTCAATGAAGTAGGTCGGCGAGACGCCAACCGGCGCCGGGAGCATTGCCAGTTGCCGCGTACTGTTTCCAGCGAGATCGATGCCCTGCAAATGCCGCTCGTAGGGCACTGTGCCATCCAGGTTGTGCACGCGGATGGTCGCCCGCAATCCATGCTCACGGGTGAGTGTGTGGTTGACCAACATGACCGCGCGGGTGTCGTATGAGTACTGGATGTGCACCGGCTCGTTGGCCACTTTGGCGCCGAAGTAGGCGCCGGCCGGATTCAGGAAATAATCGTACAGATGCCAGTGCAGCGAGGGCCACGCGTTGTTCAGCATCCAGTAGATGACACCGGTCGAGGGATTGGCCGCATCCATGCGCGCATTAAACGCCTCGAATTGCGCTCTGACGTTGTCGTAGTTTTCGAGTTGAGCCTTGGCGACAAAGTCCTGGATGCTTTTGGGCTCGCCATAGCGCTTGGCCAACGCAGTATTGAAGGGTGTGATCTTCGCGAACACCGACCAGGCGGCCGAGGCGTGATACTGCCGCAGGTCCGGGTATTTCCAGAGTGCCTCCAGCTCCTGCGGCGAAAGCATACGGGTCAGGTCATCCAGGAGCGGAATACTGGCGCCTGCGCTCACTTCCGAGTCGAACCCGAATGCGCCGCCCAACTTCTCGGCATACCAATACGCAGGCGGGACCCACGAGTAAGGGCCGTCCATCTTCATGCCGGAAGGTCCAGTCTCGGCTGTGCCCTGGGGCACTGCCGCGGAGACGATCGGCAGCGGCCAGTCCTCGGCACGCAAGGTATCGACGTACATCTTCGAAATGGCCGGCGGCGGCGCGTTGTCGCTGCCGATCAGAAATCCAATCACGGATGGATGGTTACGCAGCAGACGCGCCTCACTCTCCATCGAGGCTGCCGCCACCTTCATATCCGCGGCGTCCCACGGCTCGCCACCGGTCTTGGCCGCAGATTCCCATTTGTCACAACACTCCCAGCCCGCCAGGACCATGATCCCGTCCCGGTCGGCCAGATCGTAGAAGCGTTCGTTCTCGAGCTTACCCTCACTGCGGATGGTGTTGAGTCCGAGGTTGAGGACGTAACTGAACTCGGCCTCCATTCGCTTGGGGTCGTCGCGCAGGAACATGTCGGGTGCCCAGCCCCCACCGCGTATGAGAACCGGCTTGCCGTTGACGACGAACTGAATGTACCCCTGCTTGGTGAGGTGGGAGGTGACACTGCGTATGCCGAATGACGTGTTGGCCTGGTCAGAAATCGCACCATCTACTGTGGCGCTCATTTCCAGACGATAAAGCGGATGTTCGCCCATACCGACGGGCCACCAGACCCGCGGGCCTTTGATATTGAGAGCTGAATCGCTCCTGGGGTCGAACAACACTGTCTGTGTTTCACCTGCAGAGAGGTGAACCGTTCGCTGCAGTGACACGCCCGCCACCACGCCCTTGATCGTGGCGTCGTGCGCCGAAGAATCCAGGTTTCGGGCCTGCACTTTGACGGTCAGCGCGGCTCGCGAGAGATCCTTCGGCGAAAGCGCCGATGTCACCTGCGGAAAACGTAGCGCGATCGGCCCGGACCGTACGATATCCACCCCCCGCCACGGCCCCATGTTGTTATCCGGTGGCGTTGGATTCCAGTCGACCCAGCCGATAGTCAGATCCGTCCTTGGGTCGCCCGGGTGCACGCGCAAGGCGAGGATGTTGTTACCTGGGTGTACCCAGCGTGTCACATCGATCTCGTGCACCGGATAGGCACCGGCAACGATCGACTTGTCGGCGACCAGATTCCCGTTCAACCAGACATCCGCGCTTGGGATCATGCCGTTGATCCGCAGAAAAGTACGTTGAGCGCCTTCGGCGACGGTGAACTCGGTGCGATACCACCAGGGAACCACGAACGCGACCCCGCTGGATTCGGGCTCCGCCGCCGCACGCAGGTTGTCGCTGTAAAACACGTTCTCGTACTTGCCGTTCTCCAACAGTCCCGCCATCACGGTGGCACGACCGCTCACCGGGTACCAGCCTTTGGTGGAAAAGCCGGTGGAGGATACTTCGGCGCCACTCTCCGGCGCCTTGGAACTGGATTGAATCTGCCAATGATCGATGGCAGCGGAAGTCGCGGCGTTGGCGAGGTGGGAGCCCGCCAACGCCGCCAGCACCAACATCATCCTTAATGTTGGCATGCTTACCATTGCCCGCGGAGGCCGAACGCGAACATCCGTTCCGAGAAGAGGGAGTGTCCTGGCTGGTCGGGCCATACGAGATAGAACCGCTGGTACTCGTTGGTGAGGTTGGTTGCGTTCACGAATACCTCGGTGTACTTGGTGAACTTGTAGGCTACCGATGCATCGAGATACCTCTGCGGGGCCTCGTACTCTTCCAGCCCAGTGATACCGCCCACATTTTCCATGAACGCCCGCTTCGACCGATAGTTATATGCGAGCCGGGCCTGGAAGTGCTTGTCCTGGTACCACAGGATGGCGTTTCCCGATTCCTTGGAGTTGTTCGGGAAAGGAATTTCGTCACCGGCCAGATCCCGCTGACCTGTCTTGCTGGGCGCATAGGTGAAATTGAGCTCCACGCCGGTGTTGGCGAGAATGCCCGGCAGGAACGTGAAGCCCTGGCGGTAGTCGAACTCCGCGCCCTGGATGGTGCTGCCGGAGCCTTGGACCGGCTGGAGGATGGCCACGCAATGGGGCCTGACCACGCCGTCCTCGTCAGGCAGGTTGCAGTAGTTCACGCTGCCCTGCTGGACGAAGCTCTTCACGCTGATGCGGTAGAGCTCGAGACTGACCATGCTCGTGGAGTTGATGTAGTACTCAAACGCCGCACCGTAGTTGCTGGAGCGCCACGGATCGAGATTCGGGTTGCCCGTCGAGCTGCCCGTAGCGACCGAATAGATCGGGCCCTGCTGGGTTTCCACCAGCGAGTAGTTGAGCGACAGGCCGCCGCCCCACTGGCTCAGATTGAGCGGCATCATCATCTTGGAGTAAGAGAAGCGAACTGTCGCCTTATCGGTCAAATTCAATGACAGGTTCAGCGACGGCAGGACATCGTTGTAACTGCGCCGTGTGGTCTCGGCGCCGATATCCGCGGGCTCGGTGCCATATTGACCCGGGTCCCCGGCCAGATCCTGGCTGACGTTGAGGTTGGTGTGGATCACTCGCACACCCACATTCCCACTGTACGTCATGCTGCCCAATGGACCGCTGAAATCGGTCTGCAGATAGCCTGTCGTCTCCTTCAGCGAAACGGCCCAGGTGCTTCCGGGCGCGGCCTGGCGGAAGGTACCCGGATAGAGCGACTTCCAGAATCCCTCCGGATTGTCCATGGCATGGGGATCTATCGCCCAGAAGTTGATCCCCGAGCCGAGCAGGTTGTTGTATTGCTTCCAGGCGTTGGCAAGCGGGCCCGGGGTGTTGGGTATCGGCTGGGCCGAAAAGACACCGGCTCGGAACGCTCCATCGGCATTGCCCGCAGTACACCAGGTGCCGGGCGAGGTATCTGTTGCATTGCCGCTCAGGATCACATCGGCACCGGCATAACGTACCACGCAGCCGTTCGGGTCACTGGCACCCATGCCGGCATACACCGGGGTGACCAGTGTAAACGCGTCGTTGTGAGCTGCGCGGATCCCGTTGCGCACTCCGAAGTTGACATGGAATCCATCACTGACGTCGTAGTGTCCATCAAATCGGAGGGCGGTGATTCCAACTCTGCGGTCGTAATCGTCGGCGCTTTCCAGCGTCTTGAAGGCCCACCCGTCGCGATTCGCCAAAGTGGCGGCGAGCTCGGGCGGCATGGAAACTGTCAGATTGCGGCCTCTGAAGTCCGCGGTCACGGGCAGCGTGTTTTGCGGAATGCCGTTGGGGTTGAAAACGCGGTTGCCGCCCAGCTCGGCAGGATAGGCGTAGGTTCCGCAAGGCAAGGCGCTGTTGGTGTCCGCCCACATGCAGCCATCACCGTCGGATATGTTGGTATCGGTCTCGATGTACTGCTGGTGGGCTGTCTCACGGATGCCACGGATACCGGCCCGGAACGGGCCGCCGTTGTTGAAATCCAGCTGCAGATTGAAGTTCTGCGCGGTCGACTTGCGGCGCTCGACCCGCGAGTACGATTCAATATCGCCCGGCCATTTCTGGTACACCGAGGTCGAGTAGATGTGCGAACCGGCAAAGTCCGGGTCCGGAGGCGCCGTATTGTATTGACTCAGCGCGGTAGTGCCGGTGTCTCTCGATTGCAGTGGCACGTAGGTCGCGCCCTGCCAATTGGTCGAATTGATCTGGACGCCGGCTGCGCGATCGTACTGATCCTGGTGGGCATAAAAGAAATCGCTGGTCAGGGTCAGCCCATGGTTGAGATCCGCCTGGAACGACGTATTGAAGGCATGGCGCTTGCGCTGCGTGGTGATGTTGTACAGGCCGATGTTCTGGCTGCCGAGGAATACGCCGTTCGACTTCCCGTCACCGTTCACATCAACGGTTCCGTCAGGGTTCTGCACGATCCGGTCAGGAATCGGCGCACCGTTCCAGGCCCCCAGGAAACCGTCATAGCGCGCCGCGCTGGTCGCGTTCTCGGCGTTCATGATTGCGCCGTACTGGTCGAAACCCTCATTGGAGTTGGAGCGCGTCGTATCCGAGAAATCACCGAAGGCCTGCAGGCCCCAGCGGCCATCATCGTTGAATGAGACCATACCGCTGGCCTCCGGTCCGGTTTTTTTGGAGCTGCTGCCGCGCTCTGCATTGGCGGAATAGCTGTAGGTGAACCCGTGCGGCAGATCCCAGGGCCGGTAAGTGTGCAGATTGAGCGAACCGCTGATGCCTGATTCGGTCTGGCTGGCGATGGGCGACTTGATGACGTCCACCTGGTTGAACATCGTCGCCGGCAGCGTGGTGAAATCGGGCTGTTGCGTGTCGATCTGATCCGGTGCGATGAATTCTTCACCGTTCAACATGGTGCCGACCGCAGAGAGGCCGCGCACTTCGACTGAAGTTCCAACACCCGCGTCGCGATCGATCTGCACGCCGGTGATGCGTTGGAGCGCGTCCGTGATCGTCGTGTCGGGCAAGGCTCCGATGCTCTCAGCCGAAATGCTGTCCATGATGCTCGGAGCCATGCGCTTCACTTCAATCGAGTGTATCTGCGACTGACGTACGCCGTAGACAGTGACGATGTTCGCGTCGTCGGGCTTGGTGTCCGCCGAGGTTGTAGTCGGCGCTTCCTGCCCCGATGCCACGGATGATGCCGCCGTTGCGGCGAGCAACGCCATGGATACGGCGATTGACACAGGGTGCTTGCGAAGTACTTTAGACACGGGCGTTATCTCCCCTATTTCGAAAATGCCACTCGCGCCAATACCCATTGGCCTTCGCGTGGATCACCAGTGGCGAAGAGGCACAGGTTGCGAGCGTCATTCAGTTTCGAAGTGGAAACTGTTGCGTTGAGTTGATTCTGGCCGGCTCCCTGAACCGCAGGCGCCAGTGGCAATCTGGCGAGCAACGGCCCTTTGCAGGAATCGGCATGGATCTCGAATTCACCGGCCGGGCTGGCCTTGGGGCGTACGACAGCCTCCTTGGCTTCGTCACCGAAGCGCCATGCAACGCGCTCGATGGTCAAGTTGACGTGCTGGACGCCTTCCAGTGGCGCGCGGCGCCACTGCCAACACATGTCACCAACTGTAGCCTTGTAAACGGGCATCGGGCCGTGTGCTGGCTGACGACCGTCCAGGCGCAACGCCTCCTGATTCGAGCAGGCGTCGAGCTCGCTACCGTCGCGGCTGAGCAAAACCTCCTTGGTCAGTGCTATGGCCCGCGGCCCGGCCAGGTCGAACCCGCCAGGTGCAAATGTCGCCGCCCGCAGCGTCACGTTGCCTTCTGCGGTGAACTCCAACGGGTGGACATACTGTGTAGACTTCGTCGTCGGTGTTGACCCGTCCGTGGTGTAGCGGATATCACCGAAGTTCGTCTGGTTTGACAGTACGACATGCAGCATTCCGTTGGGAGCGGCACTGACATTGAACGCTGGTGCAAACGCGGAGTCGGCATAGCCGATACCGAGTGCGCGATAACGCGCGAGCTCGGCAGGCAGTCGCTGCAGGAAGCCGTTCCAGTCGCGTGAGCTCGCCGACGACCAACCAACTTCCGATAAAGCCGCCACGCGCGGGTACAGGGCGTGTTGGTCGCGCGCGAAGGTAGGCATGAACTCCGTCCAGAGGTTGCCCTGCACGCCGATGACGTGCTTCGCTTCGGTGGCAGTTGCACCTTTCGGAACTACAGCGGTGTTGTAGGTCTGCTGTAGCGGCGTCATAGGGGGCTGGCCCGGCCATTCGTCTGGGAGATCCGACTGGTAATAGTCGAAGTACAACGATTCCGTGGGAGCCAGGACCACATCGTGGCCTTGTTTGGCTGCATCGAGCGCAACGCGCTGCCCAGCGTCTCCGTGCCAGGCCATCACAACCTGCGACGTCGGAAGCCGCGCGCCCGCAACCAACGGGTCGTCCCAACCGACCGGCGTGCGGCCGCTCTCGATGAGATGGTCGGCAACCCGAGTCATGAACCAACCCTGCAGCTGATCCATGTTCGCGAGCCCGAGCTTCTGCATCCGCGCACGCAGTTCAGGGGAAGCGTTCCACTGCTGCTTGTCAGCTTCATCGCCACCGATGGAGATGTACCGCGACGGGAAAAGCTGCATCATCTCGTCGAGCACGTCGTCGACGAACTGCAACGTCTTCTCGTCGGGTTTCAGCAACCAGGGACTGATGCCCCAGTTTGTCCACACGGACGGGCGCTCGCCAGTAACACCAAGCCACGGGTATGCAGCCACCGCCGCCTGCGAGTGTCCGGGGAGATCGAATTCCGGGACAATGGTGACGAAGCGTGCGGCCGCATAGCGCACGACGTCGCGAACCTCGGCCTGGGTGTAGAAACCACAGTAGGGTTTGTCAGCGCTTCCGGTAAGCTCGATGTCGAGGCCCACTGCCTTACGGCATGCACCGATTTTCGTGAGCTCGGGGTACTTCGGGACCTCGAGGCGCCAGCCCTGGTCCTCGCTCAGGTGCCAGATCAACACGTTGAGTTTGTCGAGCGATATCCAGTCGATCAATTTCTCGATGTCCGCTACGCTCTGAAAATGCCGCCCTGAATCGAGCATCAGCGCGCGCCACGCGAAATTGGGGTGATCGTCGATCACCCCCTCGGGAACCTCAGCCGCTGTGCCACGGGTCCAACCCGGCGGCGTCAGCAGCTGCCAGAGAGTGACACCTCCATAAAAGGCGCCGCTCGGTGAGCGCGCGATAACTCGGATCCCTTCGGTGGCTACCCGGATGCGATAGCCGCTGTCGCCCACGACATCCGCATGGGGATCGAGGTCGAACGTGATTGCGGGGTGCGCTTCCGCGGGAGTCGCGGTGTTTAGTTTCAGGCCGCGGGTATTTGCCACCAACTGTATGAATCGATCGGCGATGGGCTGAACCTGCTGGCTGTCCCCGCCACGCACTGCGACCAGTGCGCCATTTGCAATCTTTACCGCGCCGGACGGGGCGAGGCGCATGTTGGCGGGCTGAGGTATGAGCGACCAGGTGGATGCCGCCGGCGCGATGGTGGCCATGCCCGCTGGCGTCGCGGTTGCGCTCCCTGCTGTCGCGGCGGCTGTGACCCCTGCCGTCGCCAGCCACATCACAGCGAGCGCGAATGCATGCGACAGTCTGCGCGGACGCAGGAATATCGGCGCGCGACCGGCCATCGCAAACGCTAGGGGCAGACCGACGCACCGCCGGAGCATCAACGTGACGTGCGCATCCGCGAACCCGAGCGGCAGACGTACGCTTTGTCGGGCCATCGACGTGACGCGCGCATACGCACCAGCGCAATTCGCCGCCACAATTGACGTCGTCGGAACTCCCATTCGTCGACCCCGATGAATGATTACCGCGTTCACCTGCGCGTTCCGCCTCTATTGATTCGGGCGCTTGACGAATCAATAGTGCAGCGTTGACGACTTTGTGTCAACCTAGGTGGGCTTTAGCGACTAATGCGTCTATTATTGTTCGGATAGATGACGAATCAAATGAGAACGCCAATGTCCTTCCCGCCAACGGGCAGCGTGACCCGCCAGTTGTCGCGGCGGAGCGTTTTCGAAGCCCTTTTGCACCGTAGCCCGATCTCGCGGGCGGACCTTGCCAAGGTGACCGGCCTGTCGAAACAGACCATGTCGGAGGTCATCGACGCTTTCGAGCAGCAGGGACTGGTGCATCAGATCGGACGAACCAGCGGCAATGTCGGACGGACCGCCGTGCTGTACGAATTGAGCCCGGAAGGCGGTCACGTACTCGGCATCGACCTGGGAGCCCGACGATTGACAGTCGCCCTCGCCGACATCGCCGGCAGGGTCGTCGCCGAGACCGACGAACCGACCGACGGTCGCGGCGGAGTCTGGACGCTCGATCAGATCGCCCGCCTCTCAGATCGCCTGGCGCGTGACAACCAGACACACCCGAGCCGGATTCGCTCCATTGTGTTGGCCACCCCTGGCGTGGTGAACCCCAAGAGCGGGGCCATCGAGATGGCTCCCAACATCACCGGCCTGGATCATCTCAATGTCGTGGGCCTGCTGGGCGAGAAACTCGGCAGTCCGGTCGTGCTTGAAAACGACATCAACCTCGCGCTGCTCGGGGAAATATGGCACGGCTGCGCGCAAAACGTCGCCAACGTGGCCTACCTCGCGTTGGGCAGCGGTGTCGGCCTCGGACTGTATGTCAACGGCCAGCTCGTTCGCGGCGAGAACGGCGCCGCCGGCGAGATCGGCTATCTGCCGATCGGTGGCGATCCGCTGCAAGCCGAGTCGCGCACGCAGGGTTGCCTCGAATACCAGGTTGGAGCCAGTGGCGTCGTGCGGCGGTACCAGGAAGCGGGCGGTCCCGCGGTCGATTCAGTCAAACAGGTGTTTGAACGAGCGCAGGCGGGTGATCCACTTGCAGCGGGCGTAGTCGATGAGACAGCGCGGCTGACGGCCCTTGCGGCCGCGACGGTCATCGCAACAGTAGATCCGCAACTGCTCGTTCTGGGTGGATCGGTCGGAGCGCGTCCGGACTTTGCGGACAAGGTCGCGCGCGTGCTGTTGCAACTCACACCGCGGCAGGTGGAGATTCGCACCAGCACTCTCGGGCATCGCGCCGGCGTAGTGGGCGCATTGTCTGTCGCGTTGCGCCGCCTTCACGATGAATTCTTCGGGGTCGCGGAGCTTGCGGCCGCTCTGCCGCTTCCCCCGCCTCGCGCAGTGTAGAGAACAACAATGACTCGCGAATCTGCCTATTGTTTTGCGGCGGACCTCGGCGGCACGAAGCTCGCCGCTGCCATCGCCGATGCACAGGGTCGGATCCTGGCGGAATTGACTGAGCCCACCGACCCGCGCGGCGCGGCGCATGTCGCCAGACAGATCGCTGAGTGCGCCGACAAGTTGGCCGGCTCAGCCGGGATCGAAGGCACGCGAGTGCATCATGCCATGGTGGGAGTTCCCGGCGCGGTCAATCCTCGCACCGGTCGTGTCTGCCAGATTCCCAACATAGCGGGACTGGAAGACTTCGATATCCTCGGGTACCTGCGCGAGCACTTCGGGCCGGATGTCGGAATCGATAATGATGTGAATCTCGCGATGCTCGGCGAGCAGGCGCTCGGGAGCGCCAGCCAGTGCCGCAACGCCGCGTTCCTGGCGCTCGGGACCGGAGTCGGCCTCGGTCTGCTCATCAACGACAAGTTGTTTCGGGGCGCCCGCGGCGCGGCCGGGGAAATCTCCGATCTCCCTATCGGGCATGACCCGACTTTACCCATCCCTTCCACCACCGACGTATTTGAGCGAGAGGTCGGCTCCGTCGCCATCATGGATCGATATCGCCGCCTGGGCGGATCCGAGGCAGTCACGGTACGCGACATTTTCAAACTCATCGAGGAAGGAGACGAAGTAGCGACTTCGGTCCTCGACACGACCGCACGTTGGGTTGCCCTCGCGGTAGCCACGCTTCAATCGCTCCTCGATCTGGAGCTCGTGGTGTTCGGGGGAAGCATCGGCGTGCGCCCCGAGTTGTATGAGCGGGTGCAACGGGTCCTGCCCACTCTCTTCTCACGACCCGTCACAATCGCGCCCAGTCAGCTCGGCGATCGAGCCGGGCTCATGGGTGCCGTCTGCGCCGCGGCCCAATCCCTGCGCCACCACCGCGAGTCTGTGTAGAGCGCATCGGGCCCGCGGCTGACAGCAGGGTCCGCGCGTCGTAGTCCATTCCCTGAATCGCTCTATTGCGCGGTTATCAGCATGGCTTATATACTCGGCTGAGCAGCAGTCGCAAATGCGCCGAGGTCGCTGATGGCTGTTCGTATTCTGGACACCACGTTCCGCGATGGCGCGCAAAGTCTCTGGGCCATGGCTATTCGTCATGGAATGATGGAGCCGGTCGCCGCGGACATGGACAACGCGGGCTTCGCGGTCATCGAAGTTCCGGCGAATGCCATTCACTTCAAAAAATACATTCGCGACCTGAAGGAAAACCCCTTCGACCTGATGCGGATGTTGGCCACCAAGATGCCCAACACGCCGAAAGCGGCGATGGGCGGCGGGCTCAACCTCAATCTGTTTGGTACGCCGACGCCCCCGGCACTGGGCAGATTGTTCCAGAAGACCCTGTTTGATATCGGCGTCCTCAATCGGATCCAGACGACCTGCAACACGGCCGATCAGTTGACGCGTCAGCTGCCAACTTTGGCTCCGTTTCTCAAGGGGATCGGTTACCAGCTGGCGTTGGCGATTTCTTACTCGATTTCTCCACGCCACACGGATGAGCTGTACGCCCAGAAAACCCGCGCGGCGGCCGCGCTGAAACCTGACGCGATCTACCTGAAAGACCAGGGCGGCCTGCTGACGGTCGACCGTCTGCGCACGTTGATGCCGATCATCCTGAAAGAAGCCGCAGGAATTCCAGTCGAGCTTCACTCCCATTGCACCACTGGCCTCGCACCGCTCGTCTATGCGGAGGCGCTCAAACTGGGAGTCAAAACTCTGCATTGTGGTATCCCGCCCTTGG
>Ga0207703_10000847_pt1 | contig 30021 bp, 29 predicted proteins | sample KBSSwiS12_FD_184304 | JGI IMG/M metagenome (GOLD analysis project Ga0207703, IMG submission 184304) | Switchgrass rhizosphere microbial communities from Kellogg Biological Station, Michigan, USA - KBS Switchgrass S1-2 (SPAdes) (version 2) | ecosystem: Host-associated > Plants > Roots >...
GTCGAATTCTCGGAGGTGGTGGTGGATCCAGCGACTGGCACCGTGACGCTGCGCGCGCGCTTCCCCAATCCGCAGGGGCTGTTGCTGCCCGGCATGTTCGTCCGTGCGACCTTCGCCCAGTCGATCGACAATAGCGCCTATCTGGTGCCGCAACAGGCCGTCGCGCGTGATCCCAAGGGCAACGCGACGATCTTCATCGTCGGCCCGGACAACAAGGCGATCCAGCGCACCGTGACTGCGACCCGCGCGATCGGCACCAACTGGGTGGTGACTGACGGGATCAACCCCGGCGACAAGATCATCACCCAGGGCGTCGGCAAGGTGAAGCCCAACCAGACGGTCGTCCCGGTTCCCGCCGGCACGCCGGAGAAGATCGGCGCGCCGGACGGCAAGGGTGGCCATGGCGGCAAAAAGACCGACCGGTCGCAGGGTTGATCGGCGCGTGATTTCCCGCATCTTCATCGACCGGCCGATCTTCGCCTGGGTCGTCGCGATCATCATCATGCTGGGCGGCCTCGGCGCGATCTTCTCGCTGCCGATCGAGCAGTTCCCGGACGTGGCACCGCCCCAGGTCAATATCCGCGCGAGCTATCCGGGCGCCTCAGCCGAAACGCTCGAGAACAGCGTCGCCCAGGTGATCGAACAGCAGCTCACCGGCATTGACGGGCTGCTCTATTTCAGCACCAACTCCTCGTCGCGCGGCCAGGTTTCGATCATCGCGACCTTCAGCAAGGGCACTGATCCGGACATTGCCCAGGTCCAGGTGCAGAACAAGGTCCAGCAGGCGATCTCGCGCCTGCCGAGCCAGGTCCAGCAACAGGGCCTGACGGTCACCAAGGCCAACCCCGACTTCCTGCTGATCGCGGCGATCTACGACACGACCGATACCCGCACCAACCAGGACGTGTCGGACTATATGGTCTCGAACCTCCAGGAAAAGCTCGGGCGCATCAAGGGCGTCGGCGACACCCAGGTGTTCGGCGCGCAATATGCGATGCGGATCTGGCTCAACCCGGACCGGTTGGCGAGCTTCAGCCTGATCCCCAACGATATCATCACCGCGATCACGGCGCAGAATGCCGAGGTCGCCGCGGGTGAACTCGGCGGCGTGCCAAGCGGCCCCGACCAGATGCTCGATGCGACCGTAACAGCGCAGTCGCGCCTCTCCACGCCGGCGCAATTCGCGAACATCGTCGTCAAGACCCAGCCGGACGGCTCGGCCGTCCACCTGTCCGACGTCGCCCGCGTCGAGCTCGGCGCCGAGAATTACGGCATCGTCAGCCGAATCAATGGCCATCCCGGCGCCGGCATCGCGGTCAGCCTGTCCCCCGGCGCCGACGCGCTGACCACCGCCGAGCTGGTCAAACAGGCGGTTGAAGCCCAGTCCAAGACCTTCCCGACCGGCTTCGCCTATAATTTCCCCCAGGATTCGACCGAGTTCATAAAGCTGTCGGTCGAGGAGGTGGTGATCACCCTCTTCGAAGCGATCGTCCTAGTCGTGATCGTCATGTTCGTCTTCCTGCAAAGCTGGCGCGCGACGCTGATCCCGACGATCGCGGTGCCGGTCGTGCTGCTCGGTACCTTCGGCATCTTCGCGATCGCCGGTTTCACCATCAACACACTGACCCTGTTCGGGCTCGTCCTCGCCATCGGCCTGCTGGTCGACGATGCGATCGTCGTCGTCGAGAATGTCGAGCGGCTGATGGACGAGAATCCCGGCATGAGCCCGCGCGACGCCACGATCGAATCGATGAACGAGATCACTGTCGCGCTGATCGCGATCGCGCTGGTCCTGTCGGCTGTGTTCCTGCCCATGGCATTCTTCGGCGGCTCGACCGGCGTGATCTACCGGCAATTCTCGGTCACGATCGTGTCGGCGATGGCGCTGTCGGTGGTCGTCGCGCTGGTGCTGACGCCGGCGCTGACCTCGACTTTGCTCAAGCGCAAGGACGAGGAGACCGAGAGCCGCTTCGCCTGGGCGCGCGCACTCAGCCATCGCGGCGAGCGGGCGAAAATCTGGTTCAACGCCAGCTTCGCGAACATGGTCGACAAATATCAGCGCGGCGTCTCCAAGGTGGTCGATCGCAAATGGATCTTCCTCGCCATCTACGCGTGCGTCGTCGCGATCCTGGTGATCCTGTTCGTGCGGCTACCGACCGGCTTCCTGCCGACCGAGGACCAGGGCAGGACGCAGATCCAGTGGAACCTCGCGCCGGGCGCAACGCTCAAGAGCACCCAGATCGCGCAAAACCAGATCGAGAAATATTTTCTCGAGAATGAAAAGGCCAATACCGACGTGATCATGACGGTCGCGGGCGGCGGCGGTGGCGGGCAGAATTCCGGTCGCGGTTTCGTCGCGCTGAAAGACTGGAAGGATCGCAAGGGAAGCCGGAACGGCGCCGACGCAATCTCGACCCGCGCCACCAAGGCGCTGGGAGCGTTGCGGGATGTCGAATTCTACGCGACGCCGCCGGCCGCGGTGCGCGGCCTGGGCCAGTCGACCGGCTTCACGCTCGAACTCCAGAATACCGGCGGCCTGCCGCGCGCCGAATTCAAGGCGGCCCGCGACAAGCTGATGGCCATGGGCCGCGCCGACCCCGACCTTGCCGCCATCCGCCCGACCGACCTCGAGGACCAGCCAACGCTGAAGGTCGATGTCGACGCGCAGAAGCTGAGCACGCTCGGGCTCACCCAAACCGATGTCAATTCAACGCTGTCCACCGCCTGGGGCGGCCGGTACGTCAACGACTTCAACGATCGGGGGCGGGTGAAGCGGGTCTATGTCCAGGGCGATGCGCCCTATCGTTCCAAGCCCGATGACCTGTCGCAATGGTATGTTCGCGGATCGACCGGCGCGATGACGCCTTTCTCGTCCTTCGCGACGACATCCTGGGCGACCGCCCCCTCATCGCTCAGCCGTTTCCAGGGCATTGCCTCCTACGAGATCCAGGGCGCGGCCGCGCCGGGCAGGAGCTCGGGCGAGGCGATGAACCGGATGGAGGAATATGCCGCGCAGATTCCGGGCGTGAGCGTCGCGTGGAGCGGCATCTCGTTCCAGGAGCGGCTCTCCTCAGGCCAGGCGCCCTATCTCTATGCGCTGTCGCTGCTCGTCGTGTTCCTGTGCCTTGCCGCTCTGTATGAGAGCTGGACGATCCCGATCGCGGTGCTTCTGGTCATCCCGCTCGGGCTAGTCGGCGCGGTGTTCGCGGTGACGCTGCGGGGATTGCAGAACGACGTGTTCCTCCAGATCGGCTTGCTGACGACGATGGGCCTTGCCGCCAAGAACGCCATCCTGATGATCGAGTTTGCGGAGCAGGCCGAGAAGCAGGGCAAGCGCGTGATCGAGGCCGCTCTCGAAGCCGCCCGCATCCGTCTGCGGCCGATCCTGATGACCAGCCTCGCCTTCATCTTCGGCGTGCTGCCGCTGGCGATCTCGACCGGCGCGGGCGCGAACAGCCGGGTCGCGATCGGTACGGCGGTGATCGGCGGGATGCTGACCGCGACGATCCTCGCGATCTTCTATATTCCGCTGTTCTTCGTGCTGGTCCGCCGCAGCACGCGGGACATCATGAAGCATATCCATCACGAGCATCCCGCCCCGCCCCCGACGCCCGAGGGGACCGCCTGATGCGCCGCCTTGCCCTGTTCCTCGCCCTTGCTCCGCTCGGCGCCTGTTCGATGGACCCGCATTATGTCCGTCCCGAACTGCCGGTGCCGCCGTCCTGGCCGGTCGGCGATGCCTATCTGGCGCGGAGCGAGGCGGCGCTGCCGAGCATCAGCTACCGCGATATCTTCCGCGATCCCCGGCTCCAGACGCTGATCGAGCAGGCGCTGGTCAACAACCGCGATCTGCGCGTCGCCGCGGCCAACATCGCCTCGGCGCGGGCGCAATATCATATCCAGCGCGCCGAATTGCTGCCCGAGGTCGATGCGAGCGCGGGCTATCGCTTCGCCGATCCGGGCGGCGGGAGCGGTTCGGGGACGACAGGCGCCAGCCGGGCCAATGGCAGCTTCAGCACCGATATCGGCATCAATGCATTCGAGATCGACCTGTTCGGGCGGGTCCGTTCGTTGAGCAGAGCGGCGCAGAACCGCTATTTCGAGACAGAGGCGGCGGCGCGGGCGACACGACTCACCCTGGTCGGCGATATCGGCACGGCGTGGCTGACCTACGCTTCCGACAGGAGCCTGCTCAAGATCGCGCAGGACACCGCCGCCAGCGCCGAGAGCAGCGTCAAGCTCACCAAAGCGCGGCTCGATGGCGGCATCGCCCCGCGCACCGACCTTGCCCAGGCGCAGATCGTGCTCACCACCGCGCAGTCCGATCTTGCCCAGCAGACCACGGCGGTCGCGCAGGATGTGAACGCGCTGCAGCTGCTGGTCGGCGCGCCGATCGATCCCGCGCTGCTGCCGGCGTCGATCGACGAGGCGGCGAAGAGCTTTGCCGATCTGCCGGCCGGGCTGGACTCGGGCATCCTGCTGCGCCGCCCCGATGTGGTGCAGGCCGAATATGAGCTGCGCGCGGCGAATGCCGAGATTGGCGCTGCACGGGCGGCGCTGTTCCCCCGCATCAGCCTTACCGCGCTGGCGGGATTTGCGAGCGGGCCGCTGGGCAGCCTCTTTACCGGGGGTGCGTTCAATTACTCGGTCGCGCCCAGCGTGAACTACCCGATCTTCCGGGCCGGCGCGGGCAAGGCTGGCGTTCGGCAATCCGAGGCACAACGCGACGCGGCGCTCGCGACCTATGAGAAGACGATCCAGACCGCATTCCGCGAAGTCTCCGACGCGCTCGCCCGGCGTGGTACGATCGACGCGCAGACGGCCGCGCAACGGGCGCTGACGGCTGCGGCCACCGATAACTACCGGCTGTCCGACGCGCGCTACCGCGGCGGCATCGATACCTTCCTGCAGAGCCTCGATGCGCAGCGCTCGCTCTACTCGGCACAACGTTCGCTGATCGCGACCGAGCTGGTCGCGGCGAGCAACCGGGTGACGCTCTACCGTGTGCTCGGCGGCGATGCGACACTCGACATGACGGCGTCAGGACCGACGCCCGTGGGCGCCGCTACGCCCCCCTGACATCAGCGGGGGTGACATTGCGCGACGGCCATGCCAGCCTTGGCGCCGGAAGCAGTGCGATCAGGCGGTTACGCCCGAAACTGGTCGCCGGCTCGGGGAGAGATCGAGATGGGCCATCATATACGCCGCTTCGCGCCGGGCGACCGCGATGCGATGCTCGCTTTCGCAGCGGGGCTGCCCGAGCATGACCTGCTGTTCCTCGGCCGTGACCTGAGGCACCCGCGCGTAATCGAAGCCTGGCTCTCCGCGATCGAGGAAGGCTGGATCGACAGCCTGATCGCCGAGGACGGCGGCAAGTTCGTCGGCACCGCAGCCCTGGTGCGCGATCCGTTGAGCTGGAGCGCGCATGTCGGCGAGATCCGCCTGCTCGTATCGCCCGACAAGCGCGGTGCCGGGCTCGGGCGCGACCTGCTCGAGGCGATCTATGCGGTCGCGATGGAGCGCGGGATCGAGAAGCTGATCGCGCAGATGACCCCGGACCAGATCGGATCGGTGATGCTGTTCGAGAGCCTCGGGTTCCGCGCCGAGGCGTTGCTCAAGAACCATGTCCGCGATCAGGCGGGCAAGGCGCATGACCTCACGATCCTCGCGCATGATGTCGCGCGGATTGGGAGTGCGGCTCGGGTTTAAGACTCGGGCTCGCGCGACCCTTTATCGGCCCCAGGCCAAACCAGATCGTCACCCCGGACCTGTTCCGGGGTCCATTGCTCCGCATACCCAACGATTGAAGCTCTTGCGGAAACATGGATGCCGGAAGAAGTCCGGCATGACAGGTAAATCTGGTCGACCTTGATCTCAGTCCGTGTCGCCCTTGAGAGGCGCCACCGCTTCCCGGCCGAACTGCATGATCAGCTCGCCGATCTCGCGCGCATTGGCCATGCTCCGGCTGCCCTGCTCGCGCAGGAACTCGCCCTGGATTTTCATCACCTCCGACAGATCCTTCGCGGCGGCGGCGGCGCGCATCGCGGCAAAGGCCTCCCGGGCATTGATCTCGGCCTGTTCGATCATCTTCATGCCGACATCGGAACTGCCCTTGGCGAGCTTGGCGCCCGAGGCGCGCATCGCCTCTCCGGCCTTTTTCACGGGATCCACGATCTCGTCGATCGTGTCCTTCACCTTGTCCGTCGTGGTCTTTTCCTTCGCCATCATGCGGTTCCTCTGCTGCGGGCCGGCTTTGTGTGCCGGGTTGTTGTGGTCCGATACACAACACAGCCATGCCGGGCGTGCAACCGCGATCCGTCGTTCTTAACGCGGCCTCAATCAGCTTCGGATATCGGGGCTTATGCTCCTGCCGCGACCATCGGCCTTCCCCCTGCCCCCAATCCCCGCCACGCTCGCCGTGGCAGCTGCGGCGTGGTGGATCATGGCGGGCGGACTGAGCCTTGCCGGGCTGACCCCGCTTGTCGGCGCCGCCGCCCTCGCGCTCGCCATGCGGCATCTGCTCATCCAGCTCGATGCGCCCCAGCCCGACCGCGCCACCGCGCTTGTCTTCCTGCTGCCATGCGTGCTGCTCGGCCCCTATGACTCGATCTGGGGCGCCGCCTGTGTGATGGCGCTCGCCGCCGCACTCGGCCGGCACCACCCGGCAATGCTCGTCTGGTTCGGCCTGGCTGTGGGCCTGGACCTGCAGGCCGCGTTCCTTGCACCCTTCTTCGTCGCCCTGATCATCAACCGGCGCCTGCCATTGAAGCTATGGCTGATCGCGCCGGCGGTCGCCGCCGAGACGATGCTGGTCGGCTGGCACCCTTCAGACCTCGCGACGCTCTATCGGATGGGGATCGAACAGCCTTTGTCGTTCAATGCGCCGAACCTCTGGACGATCGCGCAGGCGCTGCCGCTTGGCGTCCCGTTGCTCGGCCTCGCCATTGCCGCCGCGATCGGCACGAGCGCCGCCTATATAGCCAGTTTCTCGGCCCGGCGCCTGGGCGACCGCACCTTGATGAACGCCGCACTGCTGGCCTCGCTCGTCAGCGCCGGGCTGTTGCCGGGCATGCATGCGAATGCATTTTTCCTCGCCGATATCCTCGCACTCGCGCTGGCCCTGGTGTGGCGCGACACAGCGAGCTGGACGATTGCGATCCTGATCCAGGCCGGCTCGGTCCTCGCCTGGCTCGGCGCTCTCAGCGACGTGCCAGCACTAGCGATGATGGGTGGAGTCGCGATGCTGGTGGCGACTTTCAGGCTTGGCCGCGCGCTGCTGAAACCGGCGGCGAACGACAATCCGCATCTCATGCGCGCGATCACATGATGAACGTGCAGGGAAACCGTAACCTATGCTAGTTAATTAACCGAGTCGCGAATTGGGAGTGGGATTTCATGGCTGTGTTTGGTGGTAGCAATAATCGTGGTGGACGGGATCTCGGCAGCAGCCTGCCACCGGCCCCGCAGCCTCAGTCGCAGAACGGCAAGCGCGGGATGTTCTCGGTGCTCGGTGCCGATGTCATCATCACCGGCAACATCGCCGCCACCGCGGATCTGCACATCGATGGCCGGGTGGACGGAGACGTCAATTGCGGCAGCCTGGTGCAGGGAACCGAGAGCCGCATCCACGGCGCGGTCAAGGCCGAGACGGCTCGCCTGGCAGGTGCCATCGAGGGTTCGGTCTCGGTCCGCCAGCTGACGATCGAGCGTGCAGCCCGCATCACCGGCGATGTCGAATATGAGACGATCGCCATCGAGAACGGCGCGTCGATCGACGGCCGCCTCAAGCACGTCGCCGTCGATGCCGTCGGCCGCAGCTTCGAACGCCCGGCACCAGCCCCGGCACCGACCTCGGCGCCGGACATCACCCTGGTGAGCTCGAGCGAGGCCGCCGCCTGATCGAAGCACTCGCGCCTCGTAAGAGGCCCGTGAGTCCATAAAGGGCGGCGCGCACGCGTCGCCCTTTGCTTTTGGCGAACCAGGGTCGGCCATAAAATTCGAGGCCGGATGAAACCACTTCCTGCCTTGTGCGATCATGCCGGAGCACCGCCGGAGCAGAAGCGATGACCAACCCGACCCTCCCCCTCGAAGGCGGCTGCCGTTGCGGCCGGACGCGGTTCCGCGTGACCAAGCCCGCCCTTCTCACCGCCGCGTGCCATTGTACCGGCTGCCAGAAGATGAGCGCGAGCGCCTTTTCGCTGACGATCACCGTGCCGGGCGACGCTTTCGAACTGCTCGAAGGCGAACCGGTGATCGGCGGCCTTCATGGTGCCGAGTCTCACCATTATCATTGCGACTGGTGCAAGAGCTGGGTCTTCACCCGGGTCGAGCCTGATATGGGTTTCGTCAATGTGCGGGCGACGATGCTCGACGACCATGCGGACTTCGAGCCGTTCGTCGAATTCTGGACCAGCGAGAAGCTCCCCTGGGCGAAGACGCCGGCGAAGCACAGCTTCGCGACCCAGCCGGAGTCGATGGAGGCGTTCGGTCCCCTGGTCGCGGAATATGCGGCGCTGCGGAGCTCTTGACCGGGCCAGGGCTCGTCACTCTTCCCCTGTTATCCGCTGTTCCTCGCCAATTTTATTTTCCTCCGCTGTTATGGTAGAGGCCCAGGGGAGATTCCGAGTTTGTTTTCAGAGTCTTGTCTCCCATTTTGCTGTTATCGATTAACAGCGGAAGAACAGCGGTAAAGTTGGAGAACAACAGCGGGGAAACAGCCGCTATCATCGTGAGAACAGCGGTGGACGCCGTTCAATTCTGCCGGTCATGTGAAAGAGCGTGGCGGGGTTCGGATGATACCGCCGACGCAGTGCTGCAACGATCCAAACTCGATTTGAATCAAATCGGTCAGCTCACGGCCGAAGCGACAGGCCTCCCTGCCCTTTTCCTGGCCCATGCGAGGACCCGCAACGTCGCGGCAATACCGATCAGCGTCAGCATCGGCACGCCGAGCGTCGGGTTGGTGGGAACCCGGCCGAGATAGGAAAAGGCGAAGATCCCGGCGATGACATAGCCGCCGGTCGCGTGGAGCAGACGCCAGCGACGCGGGCCGAGCCTGCGCACCGAAGTGTCGTTCGAGGTGATCGCCATGGCGAACACGAACAGATAGCCGATCCCGCCGCCTATGACCGTCACCAGCTTGGTACCATGATCGAAGACCAGGATCGCGATCAGCAGTGCGCCGAGATGGACCGTGTGCGAGGCCGCGAAACCGAGGCCGACCGAACGGCGGCGGCGGAGCAGGGCGGTGCGCCAGCCACCGGGCCAGAGCCGCGCCAGGGCCGAAGCGGACCAGGCGATGACGAACCACAGGAAGGAGTCGCGCGCCGTCAGCCGTGCCGCGGCGGCCGCCCCTTCATAGCTCCAGCCGCCATGCGCCAGATAAGCGGCCGTTGCTATCGCCAGGGCCAGGCCAGTCGCGCCGGCGATGGCAATCGGGGAAGAGAAGTCGGGTCTTGTCATACCGACAGTATGACAACATACCGCCGGTATGGAGTCAACCGGCAATCGTCAGAAACTGGTGGCGGCGGCCCGCGCGCTCTTCGCCGAGCGTGGATATGCGGCCGTGTCCGTGGATGAGATCGCGGCCAAGGCGGCACTGACCAAGGGCGCGGTCTATTATCAGTTCAAGGACAAGCGCGATCTTTTCCGGGCGGCGTGCAGCGCGGTGATCGACGAGATCGCCGGCCATGTCCTGCAGGGTACGATGGGGCAGATCGACCATCATATCGACGAACTGCTGACCGGCAGCGCGGTGTTGTTCGACGCCTATGAAGGCCGCGAGGCGCGGCAACTATTGCTGATCGACGGCCCGGCAGTGCTTGGTATGGACGAGTGGATCGCGATGCAGGGCAGGCTCCGGGTCGAGCTTGGCGAGCATGTGCTGCATCACCTCGCCGATGCAGGGCTGGTCGAGCGCGAACTGGTGCCCGCACTCGCGCATCTGTTGTCCGGCGCGTTTCGCCAGGGCGTGCTGCAGATCGCGGCCTCCGATGATCCGGCTGCGACCGGGGCTGATGTGCGCGCTGCGTATCGGCGGCTGGCACTTGGATTGCTGACGAAGACGATGGATTAGGGAGTCCAGGGGAGTTTTGTCTGGGGGCCGGCTCGCCAGGTGGCGGGCGATGGAAGAGCCTGATTGCCGACGGGAGGTGTCCGGCTGGAAAAAGCCGCCCGCAATCCAGTGCTTGTGGCGGGGAGCGGCATCGAACGCCGCCCGAACGCGCCGAACATCGATGTCGAAAGCTACGGCACCGGCGGTTCGAAGAATTCTCTCGCCTGCGGGTAGCTACCGATCCGTTCCCAGCTGAGCGCCCGCACGGCGTCGCCACCTTGTGGCGCAACTCGACGGTACACCGCGCCCTCACCCCAGCGCCAAGTGGAACGCGCCCGGAAGGCGCTTGAAGGACATGCCAATAGCTCGTCCGGCTGCTTGACTGGGAGGCCCCCCACCCCTGCTTTCGCTTACGATCCGCCGGCAAGCACCCTTGCCGCAATTTCCGCCGTGCTGCCGACGACGAGCAGCGAGTCACCGCCAATCAGGCCAATCTTGGTCTGCCCGTTCTCATCCGCGCGAAGGTAAGCGATATTCGCCGCCACCACATAATAGTCGCCCCCGCGAGACTTGAATTCAACGAACTGCATGATGGTTCTCCTGACCGATAGGGCTGTAACAGCAATGAGATTGGCTAGGGTTAACGACAGGACTGTGACAGCAAGCCGAACAGTCGCTCGGCTCAGCGGACAGGACGGCGGCTCGCCGTAGGCCGAGCGGCTTAGCCCAGCATCGCCTCATAACCATCGGGCGCCTGCGGCAGCATGATCCGGGCGGTGGCACCGATTGCGATCACAAGCGCCAAGGCTCCCCCGCCGGCGACCAGCGCCCGCCGCGGCACGGGGCCTTCGGCCAACAGCGATATCGCCATCAGCGCGGTCGCGAGCATTGGCCAGAGGTGGTAGCGCAGATCCGACGCGATACTCACTACCGCGAAGCTCGCCTCGAGCGACAGGGCCGACACCGCCAGCGCCAGGGCAAGATCGCGCAACGGACCACGCGGACGCCGGAGCGCGACCCACAATCCGGTGACGGCAATCACGATCCAGGCGATCGGCCAGGCGGGAGGCGCTTCGACCAGCCAGCCGGCCGCGAGCGACGCCCCGCTCGCGGCCGCGCCGGGCGAGCCGAGCCCGAGATCATTGGATTCGGACTCCGATGGCGGGGTCGCGCCCTCCCGGCCGCGCGGCACGGCCAGCCGATCGGTCGCGTTGAGGTGGTTCAGCCGATGTGCCGCATAGGCCAGCGGATGGTGCGCAATCGCGACCAGCCAGAGCCGATTGAGGTCGCCACGTGGCAGCGCGTTCAACCGGATCGAGACAGCGCCGCAATGCGCGGTGTCGCCGAGCGGATCCCAGAAAAAGGACTGATAGCAATGGCGCGCCGCGATCAGGGTGCGATCACCGGGGGGCAACGCATCGTCAGCACCGGAGAAATGCGCGATGCCGGCAAGATCGTAGATCGGGACAGTCCGGGTGATCGTCGTTTCGTCGGCACCCAGCAGCCGGTGATTGGCGATCGGCATCACCAGAAGCGCCGCAAGCGTGCCGATCGCGAAAGCCCCGAGCCGCAGCCACGGCCGTATGGGGCCGGGCCACAGGATCACCGCGAGCGGCATGACCGCGAACACGGCGTTCGCGCGCACGAGCATCGCATATCCGAGCAGCAGCGCGATGAGGGCGCTCGCCGCGACGGGCAGGCGCCTGCCGTCAAGCCGCCACCAGGCGATGAGCCCCAACGCGCTCAAAAGAGCGCCCAGCATCTGCGTGTCCTTCAGCACCACGGCTTGCCAGCCGGCGAAGATCGGGAAAGCGCCGAGCGCCAGCACGACCATCCCCGCGCGCGACCTACCCGCCCGGGCCAGTGCCGCCGCGAACAGGCCGAGGCCGAACCAGTAGAGCGCGACCTGCAGCACGAACATCGGCGCTGTGCCCGGCCCGAGCGGATGCACCGCCGCCCAGAGCCTGGCCATCGCCGGCGGATGCCAGTCATCGTAAACGCCGCTCAGGACCTGCTTGTACTGCTCGACCGAATCATAGGCGGCGACGCCCGGCCACCAGATCACGATCGCTATGAGGCAGAGGAGCGCCGCCCCGACCCCGGCGATCAGTGCGGGTCGGAGAGCTAGGCTTGCCACCAGGACCGTAGTTCCGCGACCGGTGCGGAGGCCCGGTCGTGATAATCATTATGGGCAGCGCTCACCATGACCGTCCCCCAACCGGGCCCCGGCCTTCGCCGGGGAAGAGTTAAGTAATGCAGCCCTCTAGATGTGCAGCGCCCGGCCGTAAGCGCCGAGCACACTCTCATGCATCATCTCGGAGAGCGTCGGGTGCGCGAACACGGTCTCCATCAGTTCGGCTTCGGTCGTCTCCAGCTGCCGGGCGATGACATAGCCCTGGATCAGCTCGGTGACCTCGGCGCCGACCATGTGCGCGCCGAGCAGCTCGCCGGTCTTCGCGTCGAACACTGTCTTCACGAACCCTTCGGCCTCACCGAGCGCGATCGCCTTGCCGTTGCCGATGAAGGGGAATTTGCCGACCTTCACCTCATGGCCGGCTTCCTTGGCTTTGGCCTCGGTCATGCCGACGGACGCAACCTGCGGCCGCGAATAGGTGCAGCCCGGGATATTGGCCTTGTCCATCTGATGCGGATGGCCGCCCGCCATCGCCTCGACCGCGATGACGCCCTCATGGCTCGCCTTGTGCGCGAGCCAGGGCGCGCCGGTCACGTCGCCGATCGCCCAGATGCCCTCGACATTGGTCTTGCCATAGCCGTCGGTCTTGATGTGGCCGCGGTCGGTTTCGACGCCGAGCGCCTCCAGCCCGATATTTTCGGTGTTGGGCACGATGCCGATCGCGACGATCGCGTGGCTGAATTCCTCGGAGGTGACGGTGCCGTCCTTGCCCTTGATCTTCGCAGTGACGCTTTTGGCGCGGGGCGTCAGGCCCTCGATGCCGGCGCCGGTCAGGATCCTGATCTTCTGCTTGGTGAGCGCCTTTTCCATGAAGGCGGAGACCTCTTCATCCTCGACCGGGAGGATGCGGGGCAGCATTTCGACGATCGTCACCTCGGCGCCCATGTCCGAATAGAAGCTTGCGAACTCGACGCCGATCGCGCCCGAGCCGATCACCAGCAATTTGGTCGGCATTTCCTCCGGGACCATGGCGTGGCGATAGGTCCAGATGCGCTTGCCGTCAGCCTTGGCGAAGGGAAGGTCGCGGGCGCGGGCGCCGGTGGCGACGATGATGTTCTTCGCTTCGAGCTCGCTGGTCTTGTCGCCCTGTTTGACGGTCAGCTTGCCTTTTGCGGTGATCGTGCCGACACCCTCGTACACGGTCACCTTGTTCTTCTTCATCAGGCCCTTCACGCCCATGTTGAGCTGGCCCGCGACCTTGCGCGAGCGCTCGACGATCTTCGTCAGGTCAAAGCCGGGCTTCTCCACGGTAAGGCCATAATCGGCCGCATGGGACATATAATGATAGATTTCCGAGGTGCGCAGCAGCGCCTTGGTCGGGATGCAGCCCCAGTTGAGGCAGATGCCGCCGAGCCGCTCACGCTCGACGATCGCTGTCTTGAGGCCGAGCTGGGCCGCGCGGATCGCCGCGACATAGCCGCCGGGGCCGGAACCGAGGATGATGAGATCAAAACTGTCAGCCAAGATGAGAATCCTTCTTCTCCCTGCCCCTTTGCGGGGAGGGGTTTAAGGGAGTGCGATCGGTATCGGGCGGGCCATGCTCAGCCTTCGTCACCGGATGTACCTTGCCGGTCGGCGCGCCAGGCGAGGCGAAGCGGTCTTATGGCCATGAACACGACCACCACCATCGCGCCATAGGCGACCAGCCAGATCGTATCAGCGACATTGGGCACCCCCCAGGCCGCGAGCCACGCGATCGCCACCGCACCGACCAGGCCCAGGGCGAGATAGAGCAGTTCGATGATCGTTCGCTTCACAGCGCCCTCACGCCACCATGCCGAGCGGATTTTCGACCAGCGCCTTGAACGCCTGCATCAATTGCGCGCCGTCGGCCCCGTCGATCGCGCGGTGATCGAAGCTGCCGGTCGCCGACATGATCGTCGCCACGCCGAGCGCATCGTCGATCACCCAGGGGCGCTTCTCACCCGCGCCGATCGCCATGATCATGCCCTGGGGCGGATTGATCACTGCCTCGAACTGCTTGATCCCGAACATGCCCATATTGGAGAGGCTGGCGGTGCCGCCCTGAAATTCCTCAGGCTTCAACTTGTTGTCGCGGGCGCGGGCGGCGAGGTCCTTCATCTGCTCCGAGATCGTGGCGAGGCCCTTGGTGTCCGCCTCGGCGATGATCGGCGTGATCAGGCCCGAGGGCGTGCTGACCGCGACCGAGATGTCGGCGCGGCTGAAGCTGATCAGCTGATCCGGCGTGAACATGACGTTGCACTTCGGCACCTGCATCAGGCTGACGCCGAGCGCCTTGATCAGCAGATCATTGACCGAAAGCTTCACGCCGCGCGATGCGAGCGCTGCGTTGAAATCGGTGCGGAGCTTGAGCAGCTTGTCGAGGCGAATATCGACGGTGAGGTAGATGTGCGGCACCGTCTGCTTGGATTCGGTGAGGCGGCGGGCAATCACCTTGCGGATATTGCTGAGTTTTTCGGCGGTGTGCGGAATATCGGGGACAGGCACCGGCTTTGCCGCTGCTGCCGCAGGCGCGGCGGCGGGGGCCGTGGCGGGGGCCGTGGCGACAGGGGCCGCGCCGGCCGGTTTCGCGGCGGGCGCCGCACCCGGTCTCGCGCCCTCGACATCGGCCTTGACGATCCGGCCGTTCGGGCCCGAGCCTTCCAGCGCCGACAGCTCGACGCCCTTTTCGGCCGCGATGCGGCGCGCGAGCGGGCTTGCCTTGACGCGGTCACCTGAAGCGGGGGCCGCAGCAGCGGACGCGGCAGGTGCTTCGGCGCGTTTGGCCGCAGCGGGTGCCTCCTGCTTCGGCGCTTCGGGAGCCTTTGGTGCTTCGGCCGCCTTCGGTGCCGGTGCGGCCCCGGCGCTCTCGCCTTCTTCCAGCAGAACGGCGATCGTGGTGCCGACCTTTACGCCGTCAGTTCCCTCGGCAACGAGGATCTTGCCGATCACGCCTTCGTCGACGGCTTCGAATTCCATCGTCGCCTTGTCGGTCTCGATTTCGGCCATCAGGTCGCCGGACTTTACGGTATCGCCTTCCTTGACGAGCCATTTGGCCAGCGTGCCCTCCTCCATTGTCGGCGACAGCGCAGGCATCTTGATCTCGATCGACATGAAGCGTCCTTACCCGAATCCGTAACGGCGAGTTTCCTTTGCGCCCGCCACGGTTCCGGTCAAGACCGGACACGCGCGAAGCCGCTCAGAGTCCGTCTGCGCGCGAGGATCAAGACGGTGCTCTTGCACAACCCCGTGGCGCGGGCCAACTAGCGCAAAGGGGAGGCCAAAGCCCATGCGCATCTATCTGGTCGTGATCGACGAAAGCCCGGAGAGCGAAATCGCGTTGCGCTTCGCGGCGCGGCGTGCGGTCAAGACCGGCGGCGGCGTCGAAATCCTCGCGCTGATGCCGCCGGCGGAGTTCGTCGCCTTTGGCGGAGTCCAGGCGACGATCGAAGAAGAGGCGCGAATCCATGCCGAGGCGCTGGTTGCGGGCGCTGCGGGCACCCTGCTCGAGGAATCGGGGCTCAGGCCATCGATCACCGTCCGCCAGGGCGACGGGCCGAAGGTGATCCGCGACATCATTGCCGGCAACCCGGCCATCGCGGCGCTGGTGCTCGCGGCCGCCGCCAGCGGCGCGCCGGGTCCGCTGGTCAGCTATTTCGCGGGTGCCGATGCCGGCGTGCTGCCGATTCCGCTGATGATCATCCCGGGCTCGCTCGACCGCGAGGCAATCGACCGGTTGAGCTGAGGCTTGTGCGCGGCGGCGTCGCCCGGCACCATCTGCCGATGCGCAAGTTCCTTCCCCTCGCCGCCTTGCTGATCGCCACCCCCGCCGTCGCGCGGGAGGCGCCTGACCAGGCCAGGCTCAAAGCCACCGTCGAGAAGCTGGTGAGCTTCGGCACGCGGCACAGCCTGTCCTCGCCTGACGACCCCAAGCGCGGCATCGGCGCGGCGCGCAGCTGGGTGGCGGGAGAGCTGACGCGGATCTCGGATGCGTGCGGCGGTTGCATCACCAGCGCCAATATCGCCCGGACCTTTGTCGGCAAGCGCGCGCCCAATGGCGTTGAGATCGTCGATGTGCTCGGCTTCCAGCAGGGGATCGAGCCGCGCCGGGTGATCATCATCGGCGCGCATATCGACAGCCGCGTTACCGACGTCATGAACGCGACCAGCGACGCCCCCGGCGCGAATGACGATGGATCGGGCGTCGCACTGGTGCTCGAGGCGGCGCGGATCCTGTCAAAGGAGAAGTTCCGCGCGACCATCGTCTATGCTGTTTTCTCGGGCGAGGAGCAGGGGCTGTATGGCGGCACCCTGCTCGCCGAAACCGCGAAGCAGAAAGAGTGGACCGTGTCGGCAATGCTCAACAACGACATTGTCGGCAACACGATCGGCCAGGACGGCGTGCGCGTCGCCGACCATGTGCGGGTGTTTTCGGAAGGGATTCGCGCCTCGGAGGATCTGCAGGCGCTGCAGGCACGGGGACAGAATGGCGGCGAGGATGACGGGCCTTCGCGCGCGCTTGCCAAGGCAGTGAGCGGGATTGCGCGGACGCTTCCCGGCGGGCTCGACGTGTTCGTTGACCGGCGGCCGGACCGGCTGGGGCGCGGCGGCGACCATGCGCCGTTCCTGGCCCTCGGCTATCCGGCGGTGCGTTTTACCGTGGCCACCGAGAACTGGAACGCGCAGCACCAGGATCTCCGGACCGAGAATGGCATCGCTTACGGCGATACCGTCGACAAGATGGACTTCGCCTATCTCGCCAAGGTGAGCGCGATCAACATCGCGACGATCCGCCGGCTCGCGGCGGCACCGGCGGCACCCGACAGCGTCACCGTCGCGGGGGCGCTGGGCTATGATACCACGGTCAAATGGCATGCGGTTGAAGGCGCCACTGGCTACCGCGTGCACTGGCGGCGCACCGATGCGCAGGACTGGCAGAAATCGGTCGACATCCCCGCGACCGCGCAGACGGATGTGCTGAAAAATGTGCCGATCGACGACAATTTCGTTGGTGTCTCGGCATTGGGCCCGGACGGCGCGGAGAGCCTCATCACCTTCGCGACGCCGGCCTGAGAAGATACCGGCCTGAGAAGATATTGGGCTGAGAAGATACTGGGCTGAGAATCAGAGGAGGGCGAGTCCCCCGGCTCGCCCTCACTCCCCCGTGCTCGGCACGGGCCCCTTCACCCCGTCGGGGAGGTTTATTCAGTTCAGCGGCAGCAACCGCAGCCGCACGCGCGCGGCCTGGGGTGCCATTTCCGCTTCACCGCGCGGTACACATGGCGCACCGGCGCGTAGCTGGTTTCGATATATTCAGTGGTGGTGGTCGTGACGACCGGCGCCGACTGGACCGTGACCGTGGTGGTGGTCACAGGCGGGTACCAATAGCCGCCGCTGATATAGCCGCCCGAGCCGGCATAGCCTGAGCTTGAATAGGTGGTGGTGTAGCCGCCCTGCATCGGCGGCGGTGGCGGCGCATAGACAGGTGCGGGATAAGGCTGGGCCGGATAGGGCTGGGCCGGATAAGGTGGGGGCTGGTTCGACCAGCCACCGGGGCCCGGCTGCGGATAGGGCGCTCCATAACCGCCGCCGCCACCCTGGGCCTCGGCATAGCCATATCCGGCGCTGGCCGAACCGCCGCCATAACCATAGGCATCGGCGCTGTCATAGCTGTCCCAGTCGATACCGCTGACTGAATCGTAGATGCGGCCGCTCTGATCCATCAGCACCGCATCGTCATAATAGCGCGACCAGGTGTAGCCCTGGGGCGGGGTGGAGAGGCCATAGGTGCCATAGTCGCTGATGAAGAAGCTCGGCGAGATCCAGTAACGCGGCATGATCCAGCCGCGGCTCGGGCGGCGATAGGCATGCCATCCGCCGGGTGCGTTGACGCCGCCTTGCCAATGCCCGCCGACGCTGCCGCCCCAGCGGGAATGACCGGGGCCAGGCCCGACCGGCTGCGGGCCTGAATGATAGCCGCCACCCATGCGCGGCTGACCCGGATCGATGCGATTGGGATAATTGGGGGCGTTCGGCGCGGGCGGCATGACATGGCCATTCTGCCAGACCTGCCCGTTGGACAATCTATGCTGTGCGCCGGCTGGAGTCGCGGTGATCGCGGTAACCATCGCAAGGCCTGTGATCACTAAGGTCCGCATGGTAAACAACTCCCGCTTGGGCGCGCAATCGCCCGTTGATTAAGAATTCGCTTACCAAATTCTCCCACTTTTCGCGAGTCTTGGGTGTGTCCCGAAACGGATCAGCCGGCGATCCTGGAGGAAAGCAGGCGCACCAGCGCTTCGCACCCGGCGCCATCCTCGGCATCGAACCGGGCCGAGCTCGGGCTGTCGAGATCGAGCACGCCGATCAGCGCTCCGTCGTGGACGATCGGCACCACCAGCTCGGAGCGGCTCGCCGCATCGCAGGCGATATGGCCGGGAAAGGCGTGGACGTCCTCGACCAGCTGGGTTTCGCGGCTCGCCGCAGCCGCGCCGCAGACCCCGGCGCCGATTGCGATACGAATACAGGCGGGCTTGCCCTGGAAGGGGCCGAGCACGAGCTCGCCACCGACCAGCCGGTAAAAGCCCGCCCAATTGAGATCGGGGAGATATTGCCAGATCAGCGCCGCCGCGTTCGCCATATTGGCGACCGCGTCGGGCTCGTCCGCGGTCAGCGCATCGAGCGCTGCGTGGAGATCCTGATAAAGTTCGGCCTTGGAGCCGGCCGACACCGCGAATTCGTACACTGTCTTCTCCGTGCAGGAGCCGAGGCCATTCTGGTCGTCACCCCGGACTTGTTCCGGGGTCAATCGTGCCGCAAGCATCACGCCTGAAGCATTTGCGGAACGATGGATGCCGGAACAAGTCCGGCATGACGAATAAATTGGGTTCGAGGCAAAAGATCGCCAGTCGTATCCAGCCGATACATTGCACTTCGTATCGCGCGCCGTAGGAAGAGGCATGCCGCGCCTGCCAGTCACCCGCTCAATCGCCATCGACAGCGAGGAAATCGAGGAAAGCTTCACGCGTTCCTCCGGGCCGGGCGGCCAGTCTGTCAATACGACCGATTCAGCGGTGATGCTCCGTTTCGATGTCCGCAATTCCCCGAACCTGCCGGAAGCGGTCAAGGCGCGGCTCGAGATCCTTGCCGGCAGCCGGATGACGCGTGAGGGCGTGCTGGTGCTGAAGAGCGAGGGCGCTCGGTCGCAGCTGCTTAACCGGCAGGAAATCCGCGAGCGGCTGTTCGATCTGATCCGCGAGGCGACGATCGTGCCGAAAAAGCGGCGGCCGACCAAGCCCTCCAAGGCGGCCAAAGCGCGGCGGATGGAGGGCAAGGCCAAGCGTTCGACGGTGAAGAGCCTGAGGGGCAAGCCGATCGATTAGGCAGCAGACTCATAGATGGAACGGCTGCAATTGGTGGAAAAGCAGACATTCCTTTGTCCCGTCCGGCAGTTGGCCTCCCCAGTCAGCGCCCAGGGGTTTCACCCGGCCGAAGAATGCCGCCGGCCATCCTGCCGTCGGCGTCGAGCGCGGCCGACATTATCACCTCGCCTTTGTCGAACACCAGATTGTAGGTGTCGTCGCCCATCGGGCCTCGCCCGCGGAAAGTCACCGATTTCAGCTCGCCGAACGAGCTAAACATACCATGTGTCATGGGCAGATCCCGGCGAACGACTTCGGCGAACTGCGGAGAGAGCTTGTCGTAGTCGGGCGAGCCGCTCGCCAGACCGGCGACAAGGCGCCGCAAGGCAGCCTCAGTGCCGGCAGTCGGCACCGAACTGGGCGCGGCTTGAGGTGCAGAGCGCCCAGGGGTTTCACCCGGCCGCAGAATGCCGCCGGCCATCCTGCCGTCGGCATCGAGCCTGGCCGACATTATCACCTCGCCTTTGTCGAACACCAGATTGTAGGTGTCGTCGCCCATCGGGCCTCGCCCGCGGAAAGTCACCGACTTCAGCTCGCCGAACGAGCTGAACATACCATGTGTCATGGGCAGATCCCGACGGACGACGTCAGCAAACTGCGGAGAGAGCTTGTCGTAGTCGGGCGAGCCGCTCGCCAGACCGGCGACAAGGCGTCGCAAGGCAGCCTCGGTGCCGGCAGTCGGCACCGAGCTGGGCGCGGCTTGCGGTGCAGGCGGGACTCTTGCTGATGGGCTTGCCTGCCCCGCGATCGCGCCAGATGACTGAGCCCAGATTAGTAAGGCTGCTGCTGCAAAAAAGCTCATTAGCATTGCTCCCGAGACCACATAAACCTGGCGCCGCCGCATGATCCACGCGGTCTCGTTTCGCGGGGCGGCAACGGAGCCGCCTTCTTCGGGCCTGGCTTTGCCCGGCGGAAGGTCCGACGCGTCGGGTACCAGCCGGCCGGCCCGCTCTAACGACTCCACCAGCTTCGCAGCTTCAAGGGACGAGGACAGGCCCAGCCTGGCGCGGGCCATCTTTAACCGCTTCTCCACAGCGTGAGGAGAGATACCAAGATCGAGGGCCATTTGCTTGGCAGTCTGATGGTTCAGACAGCGCTTGAGGCAATCCCGCTCGGCGATAGTCAGGCGCTGGATCGCTGCCCGCGTGCTCTCGTCTATCCCATCCATCGTCATGTCGGCCAACGTAGCGTTTTATGAGCCAATACCAACACCGGCTGTCTGGTACCCCATTGGTACCCGATCCCTTGATCCCATTCCGGCGCGCCGTGGTGACCATGAAAGCGACGAGCGCGACGGAAGCCGCTGCGCTCTTCGCCTGTCCGTCAGGAGCGACATGATCGCAAACGGGCAATGTCTGCAATTGGGCTAGCCGACCTCCCCTATGGATTCACGACCCGGGCTTCGGCTGTGAATCGAAAGCGTCGCGCCTCCCTATTCACTTCGATTCAAATGCGTCGCCTGATCGGTCATGAGACAGGCTTGGGGCGTTCAATTGCCCGAAAGCTCTTTGATATTGTCAGTCTCATGATGCTCTCCGCTGCGATCCGGCGGCGGTCCCCGCGCGCATTTTTCCCTGTTATTCCCTGTTAATTCCCTGTTCCTGGCCGACCGGATCGCCGAGAAATACAATAAACTATTGTAAAATATTACAAATTTAGAGAATGTGGCTTGGCGCTGCGCCAAAAAAATAAAAAAATTCCCTGTTCCTGGCGATTAACAGGGAATTTGCAGCGCAGCGGACGCGCGATCAGGCTTGGGGTCAGCGGTGGGCCGTCGTCTGGTACCGCCATCAGGTCACACTTCGCCGAACCCCGCTTTCAGGAAGCGCTCGGGCAAAGGCGCCTCGGCGATGATCGGTTCCTTGCCGTCGCGCGGCACTTTCAGCCAGGCGGCGTGGAGCAGGGTTTCCTTGCCGCCATTGCCGTAAATGGGATCGCCGACCACCGGCGCGCCGAGTGCTTCGGCGGCGTGGACGCGGATCTGATGGGTGCGGCCGGTCTCGGGGCGGAACTCGACGAAGGCGCGGCCGTCCTTGACCGCGAGCACGCGCCAGGCGGTGCGCGAGGGCTTGCCCTTGGGGTCGCCGCGCATACGCCAGCCGGCCTCGGCGCTGCTGATCTTGGCGAGGGCGAGATCGATCAGGCCGCTTTCCTCCTCGGGTATGCCGTCCAGCACCGCGAGATAGCGCTTCTCCACCAGGCCGGCCTCGAAGGCCTGCTGAAAGCGGGCATGCGCCTTGGGGTTTCGCGACAGGAGCAGGCAGCCCGAAGTGTCGCGATCGAGGCGGTGGACCGCCTGGGGCCAGCGCTTGAAGCCGAAGGTGAGGCCCGCCAGATGGTTTTCGAGGCTGAGCGAACCGTCGCGCGGAGGATCGACCGGAAGACCGGCTGGCTTGTCGATGACGATCGCCTCGCCATCGAAGAACAGGACTCTGTTTGCGAGCATTTCCTGCCCTTGCCACTCCGCGGCCGCGCATGCCAGAGCAAGGCAGGTGAAGATCAACACAAAGCGCATGATCGGGATCGTTGTAGCGGCGCTCTGCCTCGTGTCGACGGGCGCCGGAGCCGCGCGTCGACGCGCGCATTTCAGGCGGCCGGCGCATGTGGCCGCGCCTGTAGCGATAGGCGTTCCGGATGCCGACGGCCGTATGTTCGGGCATCTTCCCTATGACGAAGCACCGCCCGCCGATCTCGAAATCGTGATGCCGGGCTTCGGGCTCGGGGTGCCGTGCCGGATGCAGCATGACGCCGCAGCTGACCTTGTTCACCTGCTCAATGCCGCCAACGCGACGCCCGGTGTTGCGCGGAAACTCAGGGGCGTTTCCTGCTACCGGACCGAAGCGCATCAACGGTTGGTCTTCTGCCATGCGGGTCGGGCGGGCAATGCCTGCCGCGACGCGGCGCTGCGGGCGCATTCTGTCGGGCCGCCGGGATTCAGCGAACACTCGACGGGTTATGCGATCGACTTCGGGGTCCGGCCCGCGCCGGGGTGTCGCGATGTCGATCCCTGTTTCGCCGGGACCGAAGCGGGCAAATGGCTGCTGACGCATGCGCCCGATTACGGCTTCGAGCTCAGCTTCCCGCAGGACAATGCGCAGGGCGTGACCTGGGAGCCATGGCATTGGCGCTGGGTCGGCACCTCGATCGAGAAGCCCGGTGCCGCGCGGGCACGGCTTGTGTTCGCGCGGGCACGGGCCGAGTTTCCGGCAAGCCCGGCGATTGACGGGCAACCGTCCCGGGCAGCGCAGGCGACGATGGTTCCACCGGCGATCCTGCTGCTGCCCGGGCGCTATTGAACAGCCTCAGGCGGCGAGCTTGCCTGCAACTTCGGCGATGCGGCGGCCCTGATAGCGCGCGCCGTCAAGCTCGAGGCTGCTCGGCTGGCGGCTGCCGTCACCATCGGCGATCGTGGTTGCGCCATAAGGCGAATTGCCGTGCACTTCCTTGACGCCCGACTGGCCGGCAAAGCCATAATCCAGGCCGACGATCGTCAGGCCGAAATGCAGCAGATTGGTGATGATCGAGAAGAGAGTCGTCTCCTGGCCACCATGCTGGGTCGCGGTCGAGGTGAAGGCGCCGCCGACCTTGCCGTTGAGCGCACCGCTGAACCACAGGCCGCCGGCCTGATCGAGAAAGCTCGCCATCTGACTGGGCATGCGACCGAAGCGGGTGGGGGCGCCGACGATGATCGCATCGTAATTGGCGAGCTCGGCCACGCCACCGATCGTCGGATGGGCGGTATCGATCTTGAAGCCTGCCGCGATGGCGACCTCGGCCGGTGCGGTTTCGGGCACGCGGCGGATATCGACCTCGGCACCGGCCGAGCGTGCACCTTCGGCGACGGCGTCGGCCATTTGTTCGAGGTGGCCGTAGGACGAGTAATAGAGGACGAGGACTTTGGGCATTTCACGTTCCTTCTTGCTCCCCTCCCGCTTGCGGGAGGGGTTGGGGGTGGGCGCCCGGCTTCAACGAGCGTAACTTTAAGAGGAGAGCGCGAGCCCACCCCTGCCCCTCCCGCAAGCGGGAGGGGTGAACATCATCATTCGGAGTCTACCAGCACCAGCTCGGCGTCTTCGATCGCCTTGATGGTGACCGTCTGGCCGCCGCCGATCGCGGCGCCGTCGCGGGCTTTGAAAGGCTTGCCGTCGATCTCGATCGCACCGGTTGCGGGGACGAGATAGGCGTGGCGCCCCTCGCCGACCTCATGCGTGATCGACTCGCCAGCCTTCACCGTAGCGCCCAGCACCCGTGCATCGGCGCGGATCGGGAGCGCTTCGGTATCCTCGGCAAACCCGCTTGCGAGCACTGCGAACTTGCCGGTGCGGTCGCTCTTCGGGAAGGGCTTGGCGCCCCATGAGGGCGAGCCGCCGGTGCGCTTCGGCTCGATCCAGATCTGGAAGAGCGTGGTCGTCTCGGGCTCGAGATTATATTCGGCATGGCGAACGCCGGTACCGGCACTCATCACCTGGACGTCGCCCGCTCCGGTGCGGCCTTCATTGCCCATCGAATCCTTGTGGGTGATCGCACCTTTGCGGACATAGGTGATGATCTCCATGTCGCGGTGAGGGTGCGCCGGAAAACCGGAATTCGGGCCGATCTCATCGTCGTTCCAGACGCGGATCGCGCCCCAGCCCATGCGGCTCGGATCATAATAATTGGCGAAACTGAAATGGTGGCGCGCATTGAGCCAGCCATGATCGGCATGGCCCAGGCTCTCGAACGATCTTTTCTCGATCATTGGGTGTCTCCTTTGTTGGAGCCAAGATAGGGGATATGATTACGACGTAAATGGAAACACTGGAAACCGATCGTTTCCTGCATTAAGTTCCTCCCCTCAACCGGGAGGGGGACCATTCGCCACTTCCGGCGAATGGTGGAGGGGCTTCGAGCGCGGAACATCTGCCCCGCGCTCCAAGCCCCTCCACCACCCGCTGAAGAAGCGGGCGGTCCCCCTCCCCGAGCAAGCTCGGGAGGAACTTAATGCGGCTGCCTGATCTCGAAGCCTGGGCGATCTTCGCCTCTGTCGTGGAGCATCGCTCGTTCAGCGGCGCCGCCGACGCGATCGGCGTGTCCAAGGCGACCGTTTCCAAGGCGGTGACCCGGCTCGAGGCGCATCTCGGCCAGTCGCTGTTCCACCGCACCTCGCGCCGCCTGACACTGACTGAAAGTGGCAAACGGCTTTCCGAACATGCCGCACGTATCCTCGCCGAAGCGCAGGCCGCCGAGGAAGCGGCGCATGATGCGGCGACCGCGCCTACCGGGCTGATTCGCGTCACAGCGCCGATGACGCTCGGCCTGATCAGCGTGACGCCCGCCCTTGCCGAATTCCTGGCTGCCCATCCAGGGATCGAGATCGACCTCCACCTTTCCGACGCCAAGGTCGATATCGTCGCCGAGGGTATCGATGTGGCGCTGCGCATCGCCGACCTGCCGGACAGTTCGCTGCGGGCGCGCCGGCTCGGGCCGATCGCGACCTATATCGTCGCGGCACCCGGCTATCTGGAGAAGCACGGCCGGCCGACCCACCCTGCCCAGCTCGGCGAGCATGCCTGTCTTGGCTATACCAATGTCACCGGCCCATGGCGTTTCCTTGGGCCGGGCGGTGCCGAGGTCGCAGTCCGCCCCGCCGGGCCGCTCCGCGCGAACAGCGGCGACGCGCTGTTGCCGGCGTTGCGGGCCGGGCTCGGCGTTGGCGTGTTGCCCGATTTCATCGTCGGCGGCGATCTCGCCAGCGGTGCGCTCGAGGCGATCCTGACGGACTGGCACATCCCTCCGATCGCGCTCCATCTGCTCACCCCGCCGGGCAATCTGCGGCCGGCGCGAGTCGAGGCGCTGATCACATTTTTAACGGAGCGATTTCGGAGCCTGTGCGCAGCCGAGGAAGCTCGCAGCCGCACTCCAGCGCCCTCGTTAACGTGATCCTAGGTGAATTCCCTAACCAGTAGAATCCCCGCGACTCGTGGACTCAGGCCGGTTAGTGAAGAATTAACCTTTTGCGTTCATCCCTGATCAGGTTAATAACTTGTGCAGGGTGGATCGAGCCGCAGGGGGCCTCGAAGACCGCAAGTTGACAGGGGACTGCCAGATGCGCGTGTTGCTGATCGAGGACGAGCCGACGACCGCCAAGGCGATCGAGCTCATGCTCACGACCGAGGGTTTCAACGTCTACACGACGGACCTGGGCGAGGAAGGCCTCGATCTGGGCAAGCTTTATGATTACGATATTATCTTGCTCGATCTTAACCTGCCGGACATGCATGGTTACGACGTGCTGAAGAAACTGCGCGTCGCCCGGGTGCAGACTCCGGTGCTGATTCTCTCCGGCATTAACGAAATGGATTCCAAGGTGCGCAGCTTCGGCTTCGGTGCCGACGATTATGTCACCAAGCCGTTTCACCGCGAAGAGCTCACCGCCCGCATCCACGCCGTGGTCCGCCGTTCCAAGGGCCATAGCCAGTCGGTCATCCGCACCGGCAAGCTTGCCGTCAATCTCGATGCCAAGACAGTCGAAGTCGATGGCAGCCGCGTCCATCTGACCGGCAAGGAATATGCGATGCTGGAGCTGCTCTCGCTCCGCAAGGGCACCACGCTCACCAAGGAAATGTTCCTCAACCATCTTTATGGCGGCATGGACGAGCCCGAACTCAAGATCATCGACGTGTTCATCTGCAAGCTCCGCAAGAAGCTCAGCCTGGCTTGCGAGGGCGAGAATTATATCGAGACCGTCTGGGGCCGCGGCTATGTGCTGCGCGAACCCGACGATATCCTGATGCCGATCTCCGAGGTCGCCTGAGGGACCGCAACCTTCCCAGTTTCGTCCGGGGGTAGGGCCGCGACGCCGGGGGGCGCCGCGGCCCTTCGGGTTTTGTGGAGCAAAGAAAAACCGGAAGTCACCCCGGGCTTGTCCCGGGGTCCATCGTGCCGCGAGCGCTACGGTAGCGAGTCACGCCCCAGCCCCACGGCGAGCTCGTTCCAAGCGGGATTCTCGCGCTCGATCAGATTGGACGTCACGCCGACATCCCGACGGCCATAGAACTTGCTCGCCAGAAGATAGACGCAGGGTTGACGCTCTCCCATGAACGTCAGCTGTTGCCGAACGATGGATGCCGGAACAAGTCCGGCATGACGGGTGTAGGGTTAAGTTCGGTCTCTATTTCGCCGACCAGACCTTGTGTCCGCCGATCCAGGTCTGCTCCACCTTCGTCGCGCGCAGCTCGCTGGGGCTGGCGAGCAGCGGGTCGCGGTCGACGATGATGAAATCCGCGCGCTGGCCCGGTGCGAGGCGGCCGAACTTGTCCTCCGCGAAGCCCGCATAGGCGCCGCCCGCAGTGAAAGCCCACCAGGCCTGTTCGCGCGTCACCTTCTCCTCGGGGCGCCAGCCACCGAATGGTTCGCCATTCGCGTCCTGGCGCGTGAACGCCGCTGCCCAGCCGGCGAAGGGATCGGGGCTCTCGACCGGATAGTCCGAGCCGAACGCCAGCGGCACGCCGTTCTTCAGCATCGTCGCCCAGGCATATGCCCCAGCCAGCCGCGTCGGGCCGAGCCGCGCCTCGGCCATGGTCCGGTCCGACGTGGCATGGGTCGGCTGCATCGAGGCGATCGTGCCGTGCTGCGCGAATTTCGGGAGATCGACCGGATCGACGATCTGCGCATGTTCGATCCGCCAGCGCCGATCGCCCTTATAGGTCTGCGACATCTCCTCGATCGCATCGAGCACCTGGGCATTGGCCTTGTCGCCGATTGCGTGGACCGCGACCTGATAGCCGTCCATCGCCGCCCGGCTCATCTGATTGCGGATCACATCATCGGCCATGAAGCCGGCACCGGACTGGCCGGGCGCGTCACTGTACGGCGCCTTCAGCCAGGCGCCGCGCGACCCCAGTGCGCCATCGGCATAAAGCTTCACGCCGCCCATCCGCAGGCGATCGTCATATAGCCACGGAGTCGGGCCGGCCCCGCCGATGCGGATCGTGGTTTCTACTCCAGAGCCATAGCTCATGATGCGGACACGCAGGGCGCCGATATCGCCCGCGCGGCGATAGCTCAGCCAGTTGTCCAGGCTCGTCCCCATATCCGAGGTGGCGGTGATACCGAAGCCAAGCAGGATCGATTGCGCCTTCTGGAACGCCATGTCGCGGTCCTTGGGCAGGGGCTGCGGCACGGCCTTGTCGACCAGACTCTGGGCGGCGTCGACGAATACGCCGGCCGGCGCCGTGCCGATCTTCTCGATCCGGCCGCCCGGTGGCGAGACGCTTTTCGCGGTGACGCCGGCGACCTTCATCGCCGCGCTGTTCGCCCAGGCCGCATGACCATCGGTGCGCGCAAGCCATACCGGGCGATCGGCCACCACGGCATCGAGATCGGCTGCGGTCGGGAAGCGGCCCAGACCCCAGGCCTCCTGGTTCCAGCCGCCGCCGAGAATCCATTTCTTCTCCGGATTTTCGGCGACATAGGCCGCGATCTTCGCCTTGGCCTCGTCGAGCGACTTCGTGCCCGACAGATCGAGCTCGAGCGCGCGGAAACCGAGCTCCATCACATGGCCATGCGCGTCGATGAATCCGGGGAGCAGCACCTTGCCCTTCATGTTGGCAAGCCAGTCCAGCTTGTCGGGGCGTTTGTCGCTCGGCTGAAGGAGGCGGACAACCTTGCCCTCAGGCGAGATCAGCATGGCGTTGAAGTGGACGACGTTGCCGGTCGCGTCGAGAGTCATGCCGTTGACATTGTCGACCAGCGCATCGGCGAAGGCGGGGGTGGTGAGGAGGAAGGACGCGATCGCCAAAATCAAGCCCCTCCCCTTCAGGGGAGGGGTTGGGGTGGGGGCCACAAAAGAGCGTCCGCGTGACTCCCCCACCCCCTGCCCCTCCCCTGAAGGGGAGGGGTGATTTCTGAAGCACATCACTTCGGCAGCCTCCTGATCAGCGAGCTCGTATCATCCCGGCCGCCGCCCATCCGTTGCACATCCGCGTAGAATTGATCGACCAGCGCCGTCAGCGGCAGCACCGCGCCGTTCCGCTTTGCCTCGTCGAGCGTGAGGCCGAGATCCTTGCGCATCCAATCCACCGCAAAGCCGAAATCGAACTTGTCCTGGCTCATCGTCGGCCAGCGATTGATCATCTGCCAGCTCGACGCGGCACCGCCGGACACCGCCTCGAACACCTTGTCTGTATCGAGCCCGGCAACCTGGGCGAAGCGCAACGCCTCGGCCACGCCCTGCACCACGCCGGCGATCGCGATCTGGTTGACCATCTTGGTGATCTGCCCCGCCCCGGCCTCACCGATATGCACGATGCGCAGCGCATAGGCCTGCATCAATGGCTCGGCCTTCACCATCGCCTCGGCGGTGCCGCCGCACATGATCGAAAGCTTGCCATTCTCCGCCCCGGCCTGGCCGCCCGAGACCGGCGCGTCGACGACGAACAGGCCCTTCGCCCCGCCCTCTTCGGCAAGCCGCCGTGCGATCTTCGCCGAAACGGTCGTGTGATCGACGAACAATGCGCCGGGTGCCATCGCCGCGAACGCGCCGTCCGCGCCGAGCGTCACCCCGGCGAGATCATCGTCATCGCCGACACAGGTAAAGACCGCGTCCTTGCCGCCGGCTGCCTCAGCGGGGGTCGCCGCAACCGAGCCGCCATATTTCTCCGCCCAGGCATCGGCCTTTGCGCGCGTGCGATTATAGACGGTGACGTTGTGCCCGGCCGCGACGAGGTGCCCCGCCATGGGGGCGCCCATCACTCCGGTTCCGATAAAGGCGATGTTGCTCATGGCCTCTCGCGATAAGGAATGTTCCTTCGCGGCGCCAGATGGTCTAGGCGGCATCGGCTATGGCTACCAATCCCCTGCCCGCCGCCGAAAAGCTCCCCGTCACGCTCGCCGATGTCCAGGCGGCGCACGCGCGCATCCGCGACGCGATCGTCCGTACGCCGACCTTCATCAGCCACACGCTGTCGAAGCTGACCGGCGCGACCGTCTATCTGAAGTTCGAGAATCTGCAGTTCACCGCTGCGTACAAGGAGCGCGGCGCGCTCAACACGCTGCTGCAGATCAACCCGCAGACCAAGGGTGTGATCGCCGCCTCGGCCGGCAACCATGCCCAGGGTCTCGCCTATCACGCCAACCGCCTCGGCATTCCGGCGACGATCGTGATGCCGACGACCACGCCCACCGTGAAGGTGACGCAAACCGAAGGGCACGGCGCAACTGTGATCCTGTTCGGCACCACCTTCGACGCCGCCTACGCCCATGCCCGCGAGCTGGAGGCCGAGCGCGGCTACACTTTCGTCCATCCGTTCGACGATGCGCGGGTGATCGCGGGCCAGGGCACGGTCGCGATCGAGATGCTCGAGGATGCGCCAGCGATCGACACCTTCATCGTACCGATCGGCGGCGCATCC